>Ga0255783_10000616_pt1 | contig 40778 bp, 38 predicted proteins | sample 011ome_22_FD_179981 | JGI IMG/M metagenome (GOLD analysis project Ga0255783, IMG submission 179981) | Coastal salt marsh microbial communities from the Groves Creek Marsh, Skidaway Island, Georgia - 011507BT metaG (version 2) | ecosystem: Environmental > Aquatic > Marine > Intertidal zone >... | reverse complement strand
AACTGTCGTATCATGCGGCACCTAAGCGGACAAATGCCACCATGACCATCATATATGTAGACGCCGACGCCTGCCCCGTAAAAGCCGAGATTGAGCGCGTTGCAACGCGGAACAAGCTAGAAGTTTTTGTGGTCAGCAATGGCGGGATCCGTCCTGTGGAAAACCCATTGATAACGACGATCGTTGTTGATCAGGGCGCAGATGTCGCCGACATTTGGATTGCTGATCGGGCGGGACCAACAGATATCGTTGTGACCGGTGACATCCCCCTAGCCGCCCGTGCGATTGAAAATGGCGCGACCGTGATTAAACACAACGGTGAAATTCTAAGCGATCGCAACATAGGTGCCGCCTTGGCAATGCGGGATCTTATGCAAGACCTGCGTGCATCAGATCCCTTTCGCCAAGGTGGTGGCAAACCCTTTGGCAAATCGGATCGGTCGCGATTTCTGGATGGATTGGAACGCTTGGTTCGGGCGACGCGCGCTGGCCGCTAGGCCAACGCGCATCCCCCGCGGGGCCTCGATGGGCCCAAGGGGGATTTACCCCGCTAAATGTGGGAAATAATCTTCACAGGTGCCTTCGCGGTACACATCCGCGGTGCAGCAATGCAACCCACCACCAAAGGCATAGGCGTCACGCAATTCGACCTCGACCACTTCCATGCCCAACTTATCCATTTGCTCGGCCTGATAAACTTCTGACTTTTCGACACAAACGGTCTTTGGATCCAATACCAAAACGTTCATGCTTAGCCATACAGATGAATAACACAAAGGGGGCGGTGCATTATGCGCAGGTTGCGCCGCATCGACGATTTCCCAACCATTGTCATGGAACATTTTACGCTGTTCGTCTGGCAAACGACGCTGCGGATTGTTCAGGATCAAACCAGGACGCAACGGTGTAAAGGTTGCATCAATATGGATGGGATAGGGATCGCCAGGGAAATTGACCGTATGCACACGATGGTCAGGGAAATGGCGACGCAGCCACTCAATCCCTTTCAAGTTGGTCGTAAACCCATGTTGCACGACCAAGTCACGACCAAAGCGCAGAACATCTGCCGCATCAAACAACGGCTCTTCTTCTGTGGTCACGAAAAACTTTTCAGCCGCCCACTGCAAACGCTTTGCCTCGCCAATTTTTTCGGACAAATAATCTGGGTGATAATCCGCATCCGTTAAACGGGGCTTGGGCGCTGCCTCATGCCGGAAATTCGGGTCTTCGTTCCAATATTGCTGCATCAATGGGCGATAGCACAGGTATTCAAACCAACGGCAGCGATAGGACATTGTTGCCTCTAGAATTTCGCTGCCCACGGTCAACAATACATCACGCGGGGGCATACACCCAAATTGACTGTCAGTATGAAAGTCGGGCGTTGTCACAGGCTTGGAAAAATCAGTGGGCGTTGGCCGATCCACACGGACACCGCGTTTTTCCAGCATATTCGCAAAGTTATCCAACAATTCATTGGCACGATCGATTGTTTCTTGCGGCCGGCGCCCCCATTGACCGCGCATGTCGCTGTCTTCTGGTACTTTCGCATCTAGCGCGGGTTCTTCGGGGGGAATATGGCAATCATCGGCACGCCCAACGATAACATGCTTTAGGGGATCCCATTCATTCCAGCTGTTCACTACGGTCTTGGACATTTACTTCTCCTCTTATTGCCGCGCAGAATGCTGCAATTTCGCGGTAATGCAAGATCAAACTCTCTTCTCAATCTGCTTTTGTGATAACTTTTTCGGATATCACTAACGCAAGTCCTTGCTTGCGGTATGATATCCAAATCAGTGCCGGATTACGCAACAGAATCATCGATGCGCAACGATGGCAGAATGTGAAAACACCTGGACCAGCCACAGCGCAGATTGGGGATATGAACCTGACAGCCAAGTAAACAATACAGTCACATCCCAACCAACACACTGAATGCATTACATTTCCATTAAAAAATTATCATTAAAAAAATTTATATAAAATTATTTTGACATACTAAAATTTTTTTTACTAAAATTTTTTTAGGAGATTTATTGTGTCAAACAGTACAGAAACATCAGACAGATTATCGCCAACTGCTTTCGGCGGTCGCATTCGTGAATTGCGTCAAAAAAGCCGGATCACACTGCAAGAGCTTGCAGATAAAGCGGGCATTTCTGTTGGATTTTTAAGCCTCGTTGAGCGCGACAAAGCCACGCCAAGCCTTGGCACACTGGCAAGCATCGCAGCCGCCTTGGACGTGGACGTTGATTTATTCATATCTGCCCCGAAACCATCAGAAAGCGTGACGCGCGCAGGCGAAAGACAACCCTTTTCACTGCATGACACGTCTTTGCGTTACGAACAAATCACCAAAGAGCTTAGCGGCGGAATACTGACATCTTTGATCATCCATGTTCCCAAAGGCTATGCATCCGAAGAGATTTCCCACGTTGGAGAAGAGCTGATCATGGTGCTTGATGGGAACATCAAACAGACGCTTGGGCAAGCAACCTTTTCGCTAAAGCCAGGTGACAGCATGCATTTTATGGGCGACACCCCACATTCGTTTGCCAATATCGGCGACAGTGACGCACGGTTACTGTGGACGGGTACGTCCCCTCATCTATCTAACCTTAGAAAGACACTGGCAAAGTCATGACAAATACACGTGCAAAAATTCAACTGCTGCGCAACCAGATGGCCAAGGCCAATGTGGATGTGCTTGCTCTGGCGCCAGGGACGCATATGCAATGGCTCTTGGGGTTCATGCCGCATCCTGACGAACGCCCATGCCTGTTGTTCGTCAGTCAAACGCACATAAACTTTGTCATGCCCCAACTGAACGCCCAAGACGTGCGTCAGCATTGTGACTTTGATTTCCATGAATGGAGCGATACCCAAGGCCCCGATGCGGCATTGCAAAGTGCCCTACAACAATTGGGGTCCATTCAAACCATCGCAATCGACGATACAATGCGCGCAGACCATGCTGGGCTGATTTACGGTGCCTGCCCTGATGCAACCGTCCAGTTCGCGAATTCTGTCATGGGTCCATTGCGGATGCGCAAAGATGCAAGTGAAATCGAATTGTTGAAAATGAACGCCGCGATCGCCGATGCGGCGCATATGGCTGTGCGAAACAATTTGGATACATCCCTGACCGAACGCCAAGTTGTCAATATTGCGCGCGACGCGTTTGACAGCCGAGGCGCCACAATCGCGTTTGGGATTGTTGGATGTGGTGTAAATGGATCCTATCCACATCACCAAAGCGGACAAACGCGGATCGCTGCAAACCAACCAATCGTTGTTGATATTGGCGCACGCAAGGATGGCTATGTGTCGGATATTACCCGCATGACCAGCCTTGGACTAGTACCATCAGAATACTATGACGTACACGCCGTCGTAGAATCCGCCGTGCAGGCAGCGTTGAACGTTATTCGACCAGGTATTCGCGCCTGCGAAGTCGACAATGCAGCACGCGGTGCCATCACTGATGGCGGCTATGGACCTTACTTTACTCACCGAACGGGCCATGGTCTGGGCATCGATATTCACGAAGGCCCCTATATAACCGCTGAAAACCAAGTCGTTCTTGAAACAGGCATGGTATTCACTGTTGAGCCAGGAATATACCTGCCCAATCAATTCGGCATCCGCCTCGAAGAGGTGGTTGTTGTTACCGACGATGGCTGTGAAGTGCTTTCACAGCTGCCAAGAGAACTCCATGTCGTAGGGCATGGGTAACCGGGGCTTGGGTCGAACAACCCAAATCCAACCTGCACGTCCTATACCACAAGGCGCGCATTTTTTCCGGGCGAAATGCCCATCAAAAGGGAGACTACTATGACTTTCACTCTGCCAACACTCGGCAAAGGTCGTGTCGCAACAACATTGATGTTGTCGGCTGCGATCTTGGGCTCGGGGCTTGCACCCGTGTCTGCGGAATGGTTGAATTAACCAAAACGCCCGCCACTGTATGCGAGCGTTTTTCATAGCACATCAAAACCGTATTTGGTGGTGCTTTGATAGGTATCATCGGGCTGCAAAATCGCATTCGGAAAATGCGGCTGATTGGGCGCATCTGGCCAAGATTGCGTTTCCAACGCGACCCCTGCGCGCGGCGCGCAACCGGTGAAATGATCGCCGGTATAGACCTGCAAACCCGGTTCTGTCGTCGCAACCGTCATGGTCACGCCAGGACGCGGGGATACCAACCGCGCCACCCGCTGCACTGCCCCACGCGCAGGCGCCACACAAAAATTGTGATCGACACTGCGTGATCCGATGGGTGTCAATTGCGAAAAATCAATGTCAGATCCCACCACATCCATCAGCCGGCCCGTTGGAATACCCTCGGCATCCACATCGACATAGTGCTGGGCCGCAATTTCCAGTTGATGGTCATTAATGTCAGCCGATCCCGCCAGATTAAAATATCCATGGTGCGCAAAACTGACAGGTGTGGCTGCCGTTGTGGTGGCCTGAACATCAAATTCCAGTGCCGCATTATCGGTCAGCCGAATGACGCAATCCACGTCCAACGCCCCGGGAAACCCCATGTGCCCATCGCCAAATCGGGCGTGCAAATGCACCTGTGATTGCGTCAGGTGTTGAACCGTCCACAGGGTCACATCGCTGCCCTCGGCCCCGCCGTGCAGGCAATGCCGTCCCAGTGCATTTTGGGACAGCTGATATCGGGTCCCGTTGCAATCAAACCGACCCCGTGCAATTCGATTGGCATATCGCCCAACCAGCGCCCCAACATAGCGCATGTCGCTGTAATATCTGTCCAGCTGTTCACAGCCCACGACCAAAGAATGGCCGACCCCCCGCAGTCTTAGATCCTGAACGATCGCGCCCAAGGTCAGAATACGCGCCTGCAATGGGCCATGTTGCAAATGAATGGCATGGACATCGTGGCCCGCAGGCGTTTGACCAACAGTGGTTAGGTGTGAAATAGGTGCCATGCGCGACCCTAGCCATCCGCCCAGATCAGATCAGCGGCGCGATAGGCCACCATCATCGTTGGCGCATTGGTATTGGCGGATGTGATATTGGGAAATACCGATGCATCCACAACACGCAACCCATCAATTCCATGCACCCGCAAGCTCGGGTCAACCACAGATGTCGCCGGATCATCGCCCATTTTGCAGGTCCCAATCGGATGATACACTGTGCCACAGCGTTTGCGAAAATCGCCGACGATCCCTGTATCATCCATCGTTCGCAAATCAGGATCCATTGCAGATTTGATCAGCCCGGTAATGGCGCGGGTGGCGGCCAGCCGTTGGCACAAACGCCCCCCCGCCACAACTTGGTCAATATCGGTCTGGGTCGACAGTGAATTGGGCTGGATCAAGGGCGCAGCCATCGGATCGCTGCTGCTGATATCAATCCGGCCACGGCTGGTTGGGCGCGCGGGCTGAAAACTGATGATAAAACCGGCAAAGGGATCAGGTTTGATCACCGTGCGTTTGCCGTTTGGCGTGGTGGTATAGGTCAGCGGGTTAAAATACAGCTGCTGATCTGGTACATCCAAACTGGGGTCAGATTTGAAATATCCGCCACACTGATTGACAGATAACGATAATGGGCCACGGCGGTTAAACGCATATTGCATCCCTGCCATCACCTTGCCCCACCACGGGGCCAAGACGTTGTTTAACGTGGGCTTGGTCGCTTTGAAATAATAACTGACGGCCAAGTGATCTTGCAGATTGCCGCCGACATGTGGCGCATCCAGCACGGGCGTAATCCCATGGGATCTCAGATGCGCCGCGGGCCCAATGCCAGATAATTGCAAAATGCGCGGCGATGTCACGGACCCTGCGGATAAAATTACATCCCGCCCTGCGTGAAATGTTTGGGATTGCCCGCGCACATTGGCCACAATGCCCGTGGCGCGACGGCCGTCCAATAGGATCCGTTCCACCACAGCCCCCGTAACCAAGGTGACATTTGCACGTTTCAATGCAGGTTTCAGAAAGGCCCGCGCCGAATGCATCCGCCGACCGTTTTTGGTGTTGATGCGATAAATCGCGGCCCCCTCCGGGGTGTCGCCATTCATGTCATCGGTGGTGGGCAAGCCCAGTTCATCGGCCGCATCGAAATAATGCCGATTCACGGGATGGATTTGGTCAGACACATTTTGCACATGTATGACCCCTGTGCCCCGTGTTGTGCCATCAGTATCGACCTGCGTTTCCAAATCTTGGTACACGGTGCGCACCGTATTCCAATCCCATCCCCGCGCGCCTGCGGCGGCCCAATCGTCAAAATCATTGGGCAACCCGCGTGCATAGACCAAAGCGTTAATCGCGCCCGATCCACCCACAACTTTGCCGCGGGGCCAGTATCCTGTGCGATTATCCAAGGCAGGATCAGGCTGTGTTTCGAATTTCCAATTCACCGCCCCGTCATAAAATGTTTTACCATATCCCACGGGCAGGGAAATCCACGGTGTGCGCTGTTTTTCACCAGCCTCAAGCAATAAAACAGAGTGTTTACCCGAACGGCTTAGCCGTTCTGCCAAAACGCATCCCGCCGATCCAGCACCTACGATGATATAGTCATATGTTTTCACGCAAGGCTCCTATCTGTGCAGGGATACACCAGCCATTATCGCGCACAGAACACTGCAAATTCGCCCGACATGTCAACACCCAAACACGGCGTTTTCTGACCAAATCTAACAGGAAATCCAAGCATTTGTCGCGAACAGCTGCTAGGCTGGGTTCTATGAAAAACGACTCGCTACATATTTTGCTGTTTGGGGCGACTGGCACGATCGGGCGTGCAACGGCACTGGCCTGCCAAAATGCGGGACATCGTGTCACCATTGTCACACGGCAGGCCGCACCGGCGGCCGAATTGCGCGGGTGCATCCATCATATTGGTGATGTTACCAATCCAGATGATTTGTCGCGCATTGTCGCATCGGCACCGTTTGATGCGATTGTGTCCTGTTTGGCCAGCCGCACAGGCACCCCGCGCGATGCATGGGCGATTGATCACGCCGCCCATAGCGCGATTTTACAGGCCGCGCTAGCCGCGGGTATCGCGCGATTTGTGCAGCTGTCCGCCATTTGTGTTCAAAAACCAAAACTGGAATTTCAGCGCGCTAAATTAGCGTTTGAAGCGGAACTGCAACGCGCCCCAATAAATTGGACCATCGTCCGCCCCACCGCATTTTTCAAATCACTATCTGGGCAAATCAATCGGGTGCAATCGGGCAAACCATTTTTGGTTTTTGGCAATGGTCAGTTGACGCGCTGCCGGCCCATATCTGATCGTGATTTGGGTCAGTTTATTGCCGCATCCCTGACCGATCCCGCGACCAACGGTCAAATTTTGCCCATCGGCGGGCCCGGACCCGCCATTTCGCCCATGGATCAGGTGGCCCTGTTGGAACGCATTTTGGGCCATCCTGTTCGCGTAAAACATGTGCCATTGTGGTTTATGGATAGCATTATTGGGGTGCTATCACTGATGGGACGTGTATCGCTGCGATTAGCCGATCAGGCGCATTTGGCCCGCATTGGACGATATTATGCAACCGAATCTATGTTGGTCTGGGATCCAATCGCTAAAACATACCGCGCCGATCAAACACCGCAGTTTGGTCACGATACCCTAGAGGGGTATTACACCGATTTCGTGTCAGGCAAACTATCGGATGATCGTGGGGATCATGCGGTTTGGTCCTAGTTCGATCAGGCAATAATCGGCAAAGCCTGCACCCTGTATTCCAATGAAATTTGACGGTCTAATACGGGATCGATCAGCGCCATGCGATACTGCTGCGCGGGGCGCACACCGCCCACACGGACCACCGTCAAAAACGTATTCAGGTTATCAATGTTGATTCTTGTCATAACCCAATGTCACACAGGCCACACCCAAACGATAGATCCATCTGACAGCGCAGGTCCGTTTGTGGTGTCATGTTAAACAACCTGCGCCAAGAGCGCACGAATGTTATCAGCCGTTAATTCAACTGGATTGCCCCCACAACTTGGGTCGGCCAAGGCCCCTGCCACCAATCGGTCAATATCGGGGTTTTCCACCCCTAGACCAGATAACCGTTGTGGAATTTCAAACCGCGCATTGAAATCATCAACCAATCGACAAAACCCGTCAAAGCCACCTGTGACACCCAAATATCCGCTGACCTGATTAAAACGATCACGAATTTTGTCGGCGTTCAACTGCAACACAGCGGGCATACAAACGGCATTCGTGGTGCCGTGGTGGGTGTGATACATGGCGCCGATCGGATGGCTTAGGGCGTGGATGGCACCCAAACCTTTTTGGAATGCAGTGGCCCCCATCATGGCGGCCGACATCATATTGGCGCGCGCGGTTAAATCATCGGGGCTATCATAGGCGCGGGGCAGGTTATCAATCACCAGCTTCATCCCTTCGATTGCGATGCCCTGGCTCATGGGGTGATAATGCGGGCTGGAAAAGGCTTCGACACAATGCGCAAAGGCATCTAGCCCCGTCCCCGCAGTGATAAAGGCCGGCATCCCAACCGTTAATTCAGGATCTGCAATCACCACCGATGGCAGGATTTTAGGGTGGAAAATGATCTTTTTCTCTTGGGTTTGCGAATTGGTCAAAACGCCTGCACGGCCAACCTCGGACCCTGTGCCTGCGGTCGTGGGCACGGCAATATTGGGGAAAATCGCGTCCGCATCCGCACGCGTCCACCAATCCCCGATATCTTCGAAATCCCAAACAGGGCGCGACTGGCCAGCCATAAAGGCCACCAGTTTGCCCAGGTCCAATCCTGACCCACCGCCAAAGGCAATCACCCCATCATGGTTTCCCGCCTTGAACGCAGCCACACCCGCGGCCAAGTTTTTTTCGTTCGGGTTGGGATCAACATCCCCGAACAAGGCCCGCCCCAAGCCGGCCTCATCCAAAGTATCCAGCGTTTTTTGGGTGATTGGCATCTGCGCCAATCCTCGGTCAGTCACGATCAACGGCCGTTTTATACCCGCCGCCTGACAGGCCTGCGGCAATTCAGAAATACGACCTGCCCCAAATCGGATGGCAGTGGGATAAGACCAGTTGGCAGTGGGTGTCATGATGTTACCTTGTTCAAGTGATATAATTTGGGGCGCGTCAGGTTATGGTGTCCGATGACGGACAATCCCGCCACGCCTTGTGTGGTTTGCACCCCCTGCAATGGCCAGGTCGATACGCTGTGGGATTGTACAACGGATAAACGGGCCATAGCGCGTTTAGCGACCGCTGTTCCATCAATCAGCAGGATGCAGTTTAAGAGTGTCACGCTTTTTCAAAGCCCCGTGCGATTTCGTAGTCTGTGACGATACGATCAAATTCTTGGATTTCGCATTCGGCTGCGTGGGCGTAATGTGCCACCGTTTCTGGGCCAAAGGCCTCGGCCATGAAATCAGACGCCAAAAACGCATCGCGGGCATCGCGCAAATTGCGGGGCACATGATTTTTGTGATCATCGCTATAGGCATCACCAGCATAGGCGGGATCGGGTTCCAGCTGATCTTGGATCCCTTTCAACCCGGCGGCCAACATAGCTGCCATGGCCAAATATGGGTTCATATCTGACCCCGGTGTACGACATTCCATGCGTATGGAATTGCCGCCCTGACCACATAAACGAAACGCAGCCGTGCGATTATCAACCGACCATACGATTTGCGTCGGCGCAAAGGTCCCTTTGGCAAAGCGTTTATAGCTGTTGATATAGGGGGCCACAAACAGTGTGTAATCACGGGCATATTTCATCAAGCCCGCGATATAGTGATCCATCACCTTGGATTTCCCCAAGGGCGCGTGCGCATCATAAAACGCATTCTGGCCATCACGCCACAGCGATTGATGCACATGCGCCGCCGATCCCACGCGATCATGGTGCCATTTGGGCAAAAACGTCGCCGCAAACCCCTGTTGATGGGCAATTTCCTTGACCCCGTGTTTGGCCAAAGTGTGGTGATCCGCAGTTGCCAAGGCATCTGCGTATTTGATGTTTAATTCCTCTTGCCCTGCCTCGGCTTCGCCTTTGGAACCCTCGATGGGGATGCCCATCGCGCGCAGGTGATTGCGGATGGGACGCATAACAGGTTCCTCTTTCGAGGTTTGGAAAATGCTGTAGTCACCGTTATAATTTGAAATGGGTTTCAAATTCTGGAACCCTCCATTTGATATGGCATCATGTGTGCCGTAAAACAGGAAAAATTCCAGTTCCGTTGCCATGACAGGATCAAATCCCATCGCTTGGGCGCGGGCGATTTGGGTTTTCAGCATCTGACGCGGGGCAAAGGGAATGGGGTCATGCGTGTGATGATCCAATATATCGCACAGACACATCGCCGTTCCATCCAACCACGGCACAGGGCGCAGCGTGGTCAAATCGGGTTTCATGATGTAATCACCATATCCCGTGGACCAACTGGTCGATGCAAACCCATCCAAGGTTGCCATTTCCAAATCGGTCGCCAACAGATAATTGCAGCAATGGGTTTCGTCGTGGGCCATTTCCAAAAATGCCTCGGCGTGGAAACGTTTGCCCATCAAACGGCCCTGCATATCGACAATACAGGTCAATACTGTATCAATCTGCCCGCTTTCAATCTGCGTCTTTAGGTCGTCGAATGTCATAATGCCCCCTAGGTATCCGTTATGCAGGCCAAATGACCCGCAATTTGTTTTGCCTTGGCACCTATGTTTAACCGTAAAGCTAGGGCCGTCCAGCTTTTTGCATGTCAGTGCTATATTTAGCGCATATTTGAACAGCTCGGGCCTGAACTGCGCCCTGGGCTAGCCTATCATCGCAGGGCGCATTACACCAACGGTATGGATCAAGCTGCCATGACAATGCCCCTTGCATTTCGCTGTGAAAGACAGTTTCGAACACGAAAGCCATAGACATTGGTTGATCGTGCATTAATTTTTGAACAACAGTATTTTGAGGGAATAATCATGGTTTTGCGCGCACTGGCATTAACGACAACTGTTCTGACAACCACCCAAATGGCAGCAGCACAGGACGCAGATGGTTTTTCTGTTGGTGCGGTTGTGATGGCATCCAACTCGATTTATCAGGGTGCCGACAGCGTCGCGCGCGTTTATCCGAATATCTCTTACAAAAGTGGGCCGCTGGAAATTGGCCTTGCAGAAGGCATTAAATATTCATTTGATAATATACTAGCCGCACCAGTATCCGTTAGCCTGCGACCAAACTTTGGGCCTTATTCTGACGACAGCTCTGCCGCGCTGACAGGAATGAACCGCGATATGACCGCAGATATTCTGATTTCAACTCAGTTTGAAATTATTCGTGGGACGAATATTAATGTAAAACTTGGAACCGAAGTGACTGGCAAATTCAACGGTCATATGGCTGATATATCGCTGTCACAGTTTATTCCCCTGTTTGGCAAGCCGGTCATTATCGCAGGTGGCGCAAAAATATACGACAGCAAACGCTCGAACTATTTTTATGGGGTCTATGCATTGGAACAAACGGACACTCGGGCAGCTTACGCAATGGATACAACCATCACACCTTATGTCGGCGTAAGTACGTTTTTCAACATATCTGAGCGCACGAATGGCTTTGTTCGGTTCAACATGGATTTCACACCGGATGAGGTTCTGAACAGTCCGATCGTGTCAGAAAAAAGAGGTGCCAGTATCCTTGCTGGTATAGCATATCAATTCTGACGAACGGCCTATCCGCACAGCCTATTTGTAATGTTCACGCCGCTTGGAAAAGGCGGCCACACGTTTGCGCCACGCGATATAAGAGCCTGATTTTAGGGATTTACGCATTAGGGTCACAACCTCGCGTTCGTTCATGCCATATTGCAATCGAATATCAGCAAAAGAAACATGATCAGACAGTGCCATTTCGATAATGGCCGATACATGGCTTGGCGATAATTCTTTGTAACCCACCATTTCAATTCCGTCCCGAAACATTTAACTGATAACCATCATCGTTAGATAAACCAAAACTTGGATAAACCAAGGCGTCATTGGTGCATTCAAGCCGATTGGCATTTTTATGTTGGATGATTGCCCTGATAAAAAACGCGCGTCACGTTACGCGTCATATGCACAGAATACGAACTCACGTTGAACATACCTGTCTGGCAAACTGTGTAGCTTAAAATACTATGGCATAAAAACCAAAAGGCCCAGCGTTTTGCGCCGGGCTTTTGATATATATGGTGAGCCCGACAGGATTCGAACCCCGAACCTACTGATTATAAGTCAGTTGCTCTACCAGCTGAGATATAGGGATATATTGACACCTATGCCACATTTACTCATGTTTATTGCTATTATGTGGACTTTTTCTTGTCTCCAACCTACGCTAGCCCCCGTCACTTGTCTACAACTTGTCTGGCTGAATGTCTGGCTCATGACCAATATCAAATGTCATATCGATCGGCGCTCAATTGAGCGCGCAACAAAGCAACAACGTGAACTGGGGCAGAAGGTGATCCTTGTGGATCCTTCTGGCTTGCGGCTTGCGATTAATGCAAAGAGCGCGTCTTGGAATTACAATTATCGTAAGCGCGGCGTCGACTACTACGGGAAACATCATCCACAACGGACACTGCGCCTTGGCGATACAGTTTCGATGACACCACAAGAAGCACGACTCCGCGTTGAAGAAGTTAAAGCCGAAGTCAGGAATGGTGGTGATCCACACCTTGGCCGACCATGTGTGAAGTCGCAGTGGAAATGCAGCGTATGGTATCTTGCGAGCATAAGGCCGCAGACACATTCGGGATGTCTTATTATGATTGGGCAGAACATCGACTTACGCAGCGCCGAAGAATACTCACGCATGAAACTGCACAAGATTGGGTCTGGCGGCAGTGGGAGGTGTAGGGGGGACTATTTTAATGGCCGTAGGACTGACTTATGGCATGCATCAGCGTTGCTGTAATTCACTATTATTTGAAACAGCAGCTGATAGGGTTTCTAATCCTAGACCTTCAACCAGTGTTGGGTTTTCAGAAATCAACGATCGGCCAAAATTTGCGGCACTGCATGAAATTTTGACCCCCTAAACTCAACGACTACCGACTGGCGTCGGTAGGATGTTTGATGTGCTGTTCCAAGTACTGGACTACGATGTCCTCAATGATAGCGCCGTTGGTTGTTGAAAAATACCTACGGCTACAAAAGTGGCGTCCCCAATATCGTTTGCCGATCGCGGGAAATTCGCGTTGTAATAATGAGTGGATACGCAAGGATGGTGGGGAAAATAGCGACGGCAGATCCTGCTGTGTCGTGTTGACCTGAATAATCAAAGCCTATACGGGTGAACATATTCTTGCGACTATCCTCTCGATATTGACCTAACTCATTTGCAAGCGTTTTGCGCATGGCTAGCTGGTCACTTTGTAAAATTATAATTTTGTATCGTCCCCCATGCTAGTCGCTAGAACTCTAATCTCGTAGGGTATATTGAAGATCAAGCGCCGGAACTTAAAATGAATGCAAACCTAAAAAATAAACCGCTTCTAATTAAAGCATACATTGTCTTTTCACGACTGAATGGGTTCTTATTTCGGCACCTGATTAAAAAGCGTCGAGCAAAAGGTAAAGAGCATGCCACCCGATACGTCGAGAGATTTGGTGTGTACTCAGCACAACGACCAAAAGGTAAACTAATATGGTTTAATGCAGTTTCGGTTGGAGAAGCGCTCGCCTTGCGTCCGCTTATTGAACAGCTAATCGCCACCGACAAAAGTTTACATATCTTAGTTACGACGGTTACCGTGACATCGGCTGAGGTTTTAGAAAAAACATTACCAAAACGCACAACCCATCTATTCAGCCCCGTGGACACAGCGAGCGCAACACAGAAATTCTTGGCGCACTGGAAACCTGATTTAGCGATTTGGTGCGAAAGTGAGATTTGGCCACGTATTATTCTTGAGACGCGCAGTGCTGGGATTCCAATGTTGTTGATAAATGCGCGCATCTCAGACAAAACTGCTAAAAAATGGCTGAAAATAAAGGCCTCAATGTGCTGGATCTTATCACAATTTGATAAAATCTTTGCACAGACTGAACAATTAGAGAAATTACTAATTGAAATAGGTATTCATAAGAACCGCATTTGCATATCTGGGACGACTAAAGAAGATCGTAATGGCTTACCCTATGACGTAAATCAGCTCGAAGAGTTCAAAAAATTGGTAGGAAATCGACACATCTGGATTGCTGCATCAACACACCCCAGTGAAGAAGAAATAGCGATGCAGGCGCATTTGGCTGTGCGCGAAAACGATATCGAAAATAGTTTGCTTATCATAGCTCCGCGCCATCCTGACCGTAGCGACGAAATCGCCAGTTTGGCTCGCAAGATGAATTTGAATGTCGCTATCAGGTCAAAGGGCAACGATATTATTGGAAATACAGACATTTACATAGCAGATACAATCGGGGAAATGGGACTGTGGTATGCTCTGGTAAAAACAGCTTTCATCGGTGGATCATTGGCACAGATTGGCGGGCACAACCCCTATGAACCGATTGCATCACACACTGCAGTCATAACAGGCCCAAACACGTACAATTTCACTGAAGTTTATGAGAGTCTTAACAAATGCAAAGGCTGCGCGTTAGTTTACGATGAAATATCACTCGCTAACGCCGTTATCACGCTAACTAACGACGCGACCAGATCAGCCATGATCAAACGTGCACAGACGTCAGTACAGGACACAAACTCTGCTGCAAAAGTTGTTGTAGACCACATAAAAACCACGCTAGGGATTTAGGTAAAACAATATGATTTCAGTAGTAATTCCGACGCATCGACGTGGTCAACTGGTCGTCAGAGCAGTCGAAAGCGTGCTTGCGTCTTCAATAAAACCCGCAGAAATAATCGTTGTTGAAGATCAAAGTCACGAAGCTCTGATCAGTCTTGATAAGTACATTAATAGTGGCTTGGTGAAGTATTTCCAAAAGCCTGACGATAGCTCCGGAGCGGCGTCAACGCGTAACTATGGCGTCAATAAAGTGAGTCAGAAATATGTTTTGTTTTTAGATGACGACGATACGTTATATCCACACTACATCGCAGAACTTCTAGAAATTCTGTCTAACTCTAAATTTCACTGGGGCTTTGGGGACATAGTTGTCGGAGGCAAAGTAGCCAAGTACCGTTGCAGAAAATCTGGGGAACTTAGAAATATAAAATTTAGACGAAAAATGGTGGGGCTTGGAGCTGGTTTCTGGATAGAAAGGACAACATTCCAAAGTTTGGGCGGACTGGATGAAGCGCAAACAATAGATGAGGATACTGACCTATGTTGCCGACTAATAGGAAAAGGACTGAATCCATGGTACTTGAAAACACCTGCAGTAAACGTTAGCAGGCGTGATGGTGTTGAGCGCTTAACACAATCAAATGACATTGAACAAAAGTTAGAATGCTACACGCGCACTCTTGTAAATAATTTTAAATACTTTCATCACGATCCTGATGCGTGCGCATATCTGATTGACCGAGTTCATCGCGTGATTTGCAAAAATGGAGATCTAGGGGAGCTAACCAGACTTTCAAAATACCGAATCCCTGCGCATGTGCAGCTGATACATCACCTGCGCGAAATGTTGATAAAATTCCAGTCCCGTTAGTCTAACAAGCAGCCAAAAGAGATTTGTAAATTTCGTTCAGGCGATCAGCCTCATATTCAATCTTAAAGTTTTTCACTACGTGCTCGCGCGCAGCGTCACTGGCGCTCTTAATTTTTTCAACATCTTCACAGTAAATGATAATTTCTTGAGACATGCGGGACGGATCGTCTGCGTCAATCAATTGACCGGTCATTCCGTCAATCACCAACTCTTCGAATGCACCAACCTTGGTTGCAACTACAGGCACACCACACGACATCGCTTCTAAAGGTGTGAGCCCAAAGCCTTCCCACCGCTGAGGAGCGATATATAGGTCAAGAGCCTTGTACCAATCAGGCATTTCCCAGACTGGTACCTCTGGCATAAACAAAATTCGATCGGAAAAGCCAGCTTCATCAACCTGAATTTTCAATTTGTTAAGAAAATCCAAGTCTTTTGTGATCGCGCGCCCCATTATAACACCATAGACATTTGGATTTTTTTGTAACGTGTAGATCATCGCCTGAACAAAGGTATCGGTTCCTTTCTGGTGCCGTATTCGCCCAAAACACCCAACGATAAATCCGCTTTCCGGCAGGCCAATCTTTCTACGTAGCGCCGCTTTGTCTAACGGAGGAGCAAAAGTATCCGTATCAATCCCATGCATCACAACCCGAGCATCGCGTTCCAGATATGACGCGGTCTTTTTCGATGTTGCAACGACAAAATCCATCCGACGGATCAGCGCTTTTGTAAAGTTGGTGTGATGCCGTTGGGACGCTGACGTAAACACGATTGCCAGTTTTTTTTTAAATATATTCTTCAATATCAAGCCAAAAACCATCTCAATATTTCGCCGTGCATGCCAGATCCGCAGCCCAGACGGCCCAGATCGCGACATCAATAGCACTTTTAGAAGAGAAACCTTCGGCACACTTGATGGTAAACCGAATCCGGTTGCGCATAACTTCATACTACGAGCTTGAATCGGAACCAGTCGAACTATCGTAGAGGTCACACCAGACAAGCGCCGCTTGAAATTTGGTACTAAAATATCTGCTTCATTCAGCATGTGGAAACTCTCAGTAGCGTTGGCTATGGTCGATCACCAATTCTTATGAGCTTGAGCCCTTAAACTCAAGCTGCTACGCACGGTGGAAACTAAACTAAATAATAAACCGAATAGATGGCACACACATTATGTACATCCTAGATATGCAAAAAGCACAATTTTTTTGGCGGCTATTTACATCCATACTCATACTTGTTGTCTATAGCTATGTCTTTTCGGTACCACTGACGGGTTCTGGCGTAGGCGTGACTGCTATATGGTGGCTCTTCGGGGTACCAGCAATCTTGTTTGTTGTGAGACGACTTCACAAAACATTGATCACTATATCAATTTGGGTATTAAACACTCTGTTTGCACTGGACTTAGCCGCCCAACTCATATTGGTCGATTTTTTTGGCGCCATGCCGCAGCCCGCAGTGGTGGTTGAGGCATTGGTAAATACAAACAAAGCGGAAACAGCAGACTTCTTACATAGCCACTCAGTGAATATCATCAAAGCCACTCTTGGTGTACTGCTGTTTTGGCTCTTTGCATATGTTGAGACAAAGTTTGTGATCACGCTCCCAGACAAACGCGTCAAGCCCTTTGATAGGAGATGGGAATTTGCAAAAAACACGTTTGTTGTTATCGGATTTTTATTTGTTGGCCTGCTTCATACAAATCCGACCATGATGCGAGGGCACCCACTGTTACGATTTCCCGTTTATTGGGATCGGTTCCAAACTGCACAAGCCGAGATAAAAGAAATCACACAGAAACGATCGCTATATTTTAATGAGCTTACCAAATACATTGGTGAAGCTCATGATCAACGAGCTGAAAACGCACAGATTATAAAAGTTATCATCATCGGTGAAAGTAGTAATCGTGATAATTGGTCTCTCTATGGATATACACGTGATACGACTGAACCGCTGGACAACTTAGTGGACGCAACACCGCAAAACTTTCAAGTATTTAAATCTGCGTATTCAACTGAACCATTTACGATCCAGTCCTTAACAAAATCATTGATTTTTAAAGTTGATAAAGGCGAACAACATTTCATCAATGGGCCTGACGTTTTTCAAGTTGCGCAGAGGTATGGATTTCAAACAGCTTGGCTCTCGAACCAACCCAAGGGCGAAGGTTGGTTTGCAGCCATTGCGGACACGTTTGATCATCAGACTTTTATTAATAACGGAAACTGGCGAGATAGTTCATCGACTGACATAGAATTGTTGCCGCACCTGAACCAGACTCTCGAAAGCGTTCACGGTTCACAGCTTTTAGTTGTTATACATGTTCTAGGACAACATTTCTTCTATGAGCAGCGATGTCCGAACGAACAATTGCGTTATAAGGGCATAATAGACCCTGTAACAGAATCACTTAAAAACCAAGGTAGAAGTACCCGAACGATAAACGCGCGAAACGCATACGATTCGGCGGTATACTGCGGCGCATCTTTTCTATCGCAAGTTATCAATCAGCTTTCGCATCGTGCAGCGCAATCAGAGGCACAAATAGATCTTATGTATTTTTCTGATCACGGACAGGAGGTAGGACACAACGACGATATCAGCAGCCACAGCGCTATCTTTGAAAGTGGTTATAAGATCCCTCTTTTCACGTGGCACAGTTTGCCGCGTGAGAGCGCCACAGCAACCTTGGACTCCTATTTCGAGTTGGATCAACTGCCTTCCACATTAATGAGTTTCTTAAACACAAAAACACTGCAACTATATAACCCGATAGACGACCTTTTCTCGCAAAACTTCGTTGAGCGACCGATGCGAAATTTTCGATAAACTGTTGTTACTTAATCCTTACACTGCCGTCTCTGGAAGCGCTCCTCCCGCACCTCCGACTTATCGAGTTCAAACAGTTCGCTTGCGGGATCGCCATAAGGAGACGCTACACCGCGTGCAGCCCAGTACACCCCTCCATCATATGCATATAGGAATAAGCTCTCCGTACGCGCATCATCACGCTTCACGTCGTCACCCAAGAAATATGCTGTGGCTAAGCCAAAGGTCGCTGCGGGGTAACCCACAACTCCTGTGCGGCATTTAACGCATCAGTGCATGCCTTAACGACTTGCTCTGGCTGGATGTCTATAAAGGCCACGGGTTCACTGACCGCCGTCGGATCAGCTTCTAGCGCGGCCAAGCGATCACATTCATCTACTGGCTCAGCATGAGCGACAAGAGGTAGAGCGATGAACGCAATTAGCTGTGAAAGTATGCAGCCTCATAACAGCAGTGTAACTGAACCGTGTGCGTTCGCAATTTAAATCATGCTGAGTAAAAACGAGCGGCTGACCTTGGCCGCTCACGCGCTTATTTAGCGGCGAACCTGCATTAGTTACGCGGAATTGGGTGGATTGGATCAAAAAATTTCGACCCTTACAGCAACGACGACAGCACATCCAGAAAAGATTGGCGGTGTCTTGATAAAATCACCCATTTCACTCCATAATTTCATTACAGCGCCCAATTGTTGCACATGCGATCGATGGTTTAGGACATATCCGCACAAATCAAGAAAAATTGCGTAAGCAGTCATTGGTGCATCAGTACACGACGCAGGATGCGCGCGGGCGAGCGCGTGCCATACTCAAGACCTGTAAAAAAGCAGCATGGAACGAAACACAACGTAGCTTTACGTCCATGTGTCTGGCTCTACGTCTGGCTGTAAAAACCAAAAGGCCCAGCGTTTTATCGCTAAGCCTTTGATATAAATGGTGAGCCCGACAGGATTCGAACCTGTGACCCACTGATTAAAAGTCAGTTGCTCTACCAACTGAGCTACGGGCCCACTGGCGGCGTAATTAAGAACATCAGCGGTCAGGGTCAACCCCGAAAATGAAAATAATTCCACAATCTCTGGATTCATTTCCATCATGCGCGTATATGGCGTGCTATGCAGGAAAAAATGATGCAAAATATACCCTTTATGAAAATGCACGGGCTGGGCAATGACTTTGTCGTCATCGATTCCCGCCGCCAGATGATTCCCCTGTCCGATGCGTTGGTAAAACGCATTGCCCATCGCCACATGGGCATTGGGTTTGATCAACTGGCAACGATCCAGACATCGGATCGCGCTGACGCACATTTGATCTTTTACAATTCCGATGGCTCGACTTCTGCGGCCTGCGGCAATGCCACCCGCTGTATTGCACGGTATTTGATGAACGAAACTGGGGAATCCGAATTACACCTAACCACAGAGCGCGGCGATTTGTTCGCGCGCGATGCAGGCAATGGATTGACATCCGTCAACATGGGACATCCCCAGCTGAATTGGGATGAAATTCCCCTGTCACATGACGTGGATACACTTAGGCTGCCCATCGACGGCGAACCATCTGCAACGGGAATGGGCAACCCACATTGCACATTTTTTGTCGACGATGCATGCGCGATTGATTTGGAACAACGCGGACCAGCAATCGAACATCATGCGCTGTACCCACAACGGACCAACGTGCAGTTTGCGTCACTGCTTGGACCCGATCACCTGCGTATGCGTGTGTGGGAACGTGGGGTGGGTGTGACCCTGGCATCAGGGTCATCATCCTGCGCCACAGCCGTCGCAGCAGCTCGGCGCGGCCTGACTGGCCGATCCGTGCAGGTTGACCTAGACGGCGGCACCCTGTGGATCGACTGGCGCGATGATGGCATATGGATGACAGGGGCAACGATGCATGTATGCAACGGCACCTTGACCCACGAATTTTTACAGGCCGACCAATGACACAGCCACCGAAATTCACAACTTTGGGCTGCCGTTTGAACGCCTATGAATCCGAGGCGATGAAGGATCTTGCATCCTCAGCTGGATTACAAAACGCACATATCATAAACACCTGCGCCGTCACCGCCGAAGCGGTGCGTAAATCACGCCAAGAAATTCGCAAAATACGTCGCGACAACCCCGATGCCCAAATCATTGTCACCGGCTGCGCCGCGCAAATCGACCCAGACAGTTTTGCAAAAATGGGCGAAGTGTCCGCCGTGATCGGCAATACCGAAAAAATGCAGCCCGAGACTTGGGCCAAATTAAACACAGGGTTCATCGGTGACACGGAAAAAATTCAAGTCGATGACATAATGTCCGTCACAGAAACCGCTGGTCACCTGATTGACGGGTTCGGGACCCGCAGCCGCGCCTATGTTCAGGTGCAAAATGGCTGCGATCATCGCTGCACGTTCTGTATCATCCCCTATGGCCGCGGCAATTCACGCTCGGTCCCTGCAGGCGTTGTCTTGGATCAAATCAAACGTTTGGTTGATCGCGGCTATAACGAAGTTGTCCTGACCGGCGTCGATCTGACCAGCTGGGGCGCCGATCTGCCTGCCACGCCAAAACTGGGCGATCTGGTAATGCGCATTTTGAAACTGGTGCCCGACTTGCCCCGCCTGCGCATCAGCTCGATCGACAGCATCGAAGTGGACGAAAACCTGATGCAGGCCATCGCAACCGAACCTCGTTTAATGCCACATCTCCACCTCAGCCTGCAACATGGGGATGATCTCATCCTCAAACGCATGAAACGCCGCCACTTGCGCGATGACGCCATTCAATTTTGCGAAACCGCCCGCAATTTGCGCCCCGATATGACCTTTGGCGCGGATATCATCGCGGGCTTTCCAACAGAAACCGATGCCCATTTCGAAAACTCAATGCGCCTTGTCCGCGACTGCGACCTGACATGGCTGCATGTGTTCCCCTATTCTCCACGCACCGGCACACCGGCGGCGCGTATGCCGCAAGTGAACGGAAAGACCATCAAATCCCGCGCCGCCGAACTGCGCAGGATCGGACAGGATCAGGTCACCAAACACCTGTCTCAGCAAATCGGAAAAACCCATCACATCTTGATGGAAAATCCCAACATGGGCCGCACCGAACAATTTACCGAAGTGCACTTCGAAACGCCCCAAACAACAGGCGCAATTGTCAGCGCGGACATCACAGCACATACCACAACACACCTCATCACCATATGACGACAACGCCCATACTATACAGCTTTCGCCGCTGCCCCTATGCCATGCGCGCACGCCTTGCCCTGCTCAGCGCAGGCATTCGCGTCGAACTGCGCGAAATCGTCCTGCGGGACAAGGCCCCCGAATTCCTCGCCACCTCACCCACAGGCACCGTTCCCTGCCTAAAAACAGATAAAAAAATAATCGACGAAAGCCTGCACATCATGGCCTGGGCTCTGGCCAAAAACGACCCAGAAACTTTAATGCAACAACCAGCCCAAGCCTATGAACTGATGGCCCAATGTGACGGACCATTTAAACACGCGCTAGATCGCACAAAATACAAAACACGCTACCCGAACGAAAACCCCGAACACCACCTAAAAACCGCAAGCGATTTTCTTACAACACTCAACGATCAGCTTGCACCAAATCTTTACGGCGAAAGCCTAAAACTCGCTGACATCGCAATCTTGCCCTTTGTACGCCAATTTGCCCATATCGACCAAACTTGGTTCTACGCACAACCTTGGCCAAACCTAATCCACTGGCTCGACACCTTCAAAGCATCGGATCGCTTCGCCAACATCATGCCAAAATACAAAAAATGGGAAACCGACGATCAACCCATCTATTTCCCATAATCTTTCAGTTTTGCCCAAATACTCTGGGTGAATTGGACAGCCATGGCCAAGAGGGCAAAGCCCTCATAACCCAAACGATCAAAAATCCAAATCGTTGTAATGACGTGGCGGTGAAAAACCTGAAACTTGATCCGCCAAAATCGACCGAAACGCCGGGCGCGATTTGATCTTGGCATACCAATCTTTGACGACGGCAGAGCGGTTCCAATCCACGTCAGAAATATAATCCAATGACGACAAATGCGCGGCTGCCGCAAAATCGGCCAGGCTCATCTCATTGCCTGCCAACCAACGCCGATTATCCAAAAGCCACGCCATATAGTCTAAATGGTACTTAATGCGTTTCGCGCCCTCTTTCACATTTCGACTGTCAGGAAACCCCTGACCTGTAACTTTTTTATTGATGCGTTCATAAACCAACTTTGATGTCACTTCGTGGTGAAATTTGTCATCAAACCAGGCAACCAAACGGCGCACTTCATAGCGTGCGTCAGGGTCACTGGGGATCAACTTGGGCTCAGGATATACCTCGTCTAAATATTCGCAAATTGCGGAACTTTCGGCCATCCATTGCGTGTCATTGCGCAACACAGGCACTTTACCAGCGGGGTTTCGACGCAGAAAATCCGCTGACTGTTCCCAATATTTTTCCTCAACCAACTCCACTTCTAGACGCTTTTCTGCGAGAACCAACCGAACTTTCCGGCAAAATGGGGATAGGGGAACGTGGTATAGTCGAAACATTGTAAATCCTGTTTTATATTCCAGCTACATGCCGTGATTTTCCAAAAACTTCAATCCAAGAAACACGATGCCCGCCCATCCTTTCGGATAAGCGCGGCCCCATCCATGATCGACATCGCTCGCTTGCGTACAAACTCGGACGGATCGCGCGCTGATCTGTTTTTCGGATCGGGTAAAACCGCCATCAGCAACGCCGCCTCATAGGGGGATACGGCATCCGCACCAATCCCGAAATAATGGTTGGCCGCTGCCTCAACCCCAAAAACACCGCTATCAAATTCGGCAATATTGACGTAAATTTCCAAAATTCGCCGTTTAGACCACGCAATTTCTAATGTCGGCGTTAAAATCGCTTCAATCGCTTTGCGCACCCAGCTGCGCCCATGCCATAAAAACGCATTCTTGGCGACTTGTTGCGTAATCGTAGATGCGCCCCGTGTGCCGCCATCGGCGATTGCCCCGCGAATGGCACGCATGTCAAACCCCCAGTGCAGGCAGTAATTCGCATCCTCAGCAGCCACAGCAGCGGTAAGTATATCGGGTGACATTTCGGGCGCAGCTACCCATTCATAGGCCACATCGCCGATAATCTGACGCTCAGACATCATATAGGGCGTGGTCCAGACCGGCGCAAAGCGGTACACCAGAATGATTGCAGCGAACAACGCCAAAATGGCCGCGCCAAAATACATCAAATATCGCCACAAGCGTCGCGATATACTTTCGGTCTGTTTTGATTTTTTTGTCGTTTTTTTCGCCACGGTATAAACTGCCTGCGCCCTAAGGTCCTTGGTTATGCCGCAATCTCTGCGAAAACTCAATCTATGTTTTTAACCCAAAACGACCAGACACACAAAAGGGGCCACCGTTTCAAGCGCCCCCTTTAGTCGGTTCCATCAAGCAACTTGTAAATTTAGATGCTTTTTGTCACCACACTGGGCAACGTGGACCAGAAATTTAGCTATGGATCAACCTGATCCACCCATTGCAGCAGCAACAGGACCTGCAGTCGCAAGGGTCAACGATGCGCTGCCCGCTAACAGGAACAAACATACAAACAGTTTTTTCATTGAATTTCTCCGTACTCAGTTGAACTCGATAAAAACGCCGATGCACTAGTTTTTAACCAACCGCTAATCGCGGCACACTCACAACGCTCAGACACCAGCGATTACAGTTTACCGACACTTCAAAGAGTTCTAAACAACAATAACAGGATCAAGTTCACATTTTTGTTAATTATTTCAGTGTATTATTCAAATAAAACGGGCCGCATCAGCGGCCCTAAGCGGTGATCAGTTATGCCCCGCATTTCTATGAAAAATCAAATTAGATCATCCAGAGACAATGTTTTTATGTGTCGTTATTGCAATGGGTTTTGCAAACAATAGGTGCGGTTTTATTGCGCACTGTGACAACACCTTAGGCCAACGGATTAGCCATCACCACCACCATGTAAAGCCACAACAGGTGATGGGACACTGATTGCGATTGATGCACTAGAAAACGCAAGCGCGATGATAAATAACAAATTCTTCATAACAACCTCCAATTTGGATAGTAACTGGTTACACGATCAACGGTTACGATGATGACACGTCAGAATGTGATTGCAATCCTTTGTAATTTTTTCCGTCAAATTGATAGATTTCACCAAAGTCATCGACACGGATCCAGACAGTATCAGACACCCGCCCGCCAACAGGGCCGGTGAAAAATTAACCGCAGATCACATCGTAAAACAACGAATAAAGCTGACCGTTTCATTTTTACCGACTACCACTTGGCTGCCAGCCCGAAACCACAAATTTATTGCACTGCGGACCAATCTTGGGCGGTTTCAGCTTAAAACAAACCATTATCGTCAATATCGGGATGGGCACGTGATCCGCAACGGCCCAACGTCGCTGGACCCTAATATTGCGGTATGGTTAAATCGACAGGCCACCACCCAAAACACCCGTTCGAAAATAATCAAAATGAATTCGTGAATATTAGAACGAAAAAGCCCCCCAAAAATGGAGGGCCCTTCAATCTTTATTCAGCGGGGACTGCGTCCTGTTCCAGCGTTACAGGATGTTCCAATTTATCCAGCATCTCGATCGGGCAGACTTGGACAAAGTTCGATTTTTCACGATCCCAATCGCGCAAGATTTCAGTCGCCAATTGGCTGCCAGTTTCGGCAACATGGGTTTCGATCAACGATTTCAGTTGGTTTTCCCAATGCGACACGGCGACTGGAACGGTGATGATCGATTCCATGTTCATCATATCAGCCGATTGACCCTGCGGATCGTACAGATAGGCCATACCACCCGTCATACCCGCACCAAAGTTCGCACCGATGGATCCAAGGATCACAGCAACGCCGCCGGTCATATATTCACAGCCGTTTGAACCACAGCCTTCGACCACGACCTTGGCGCCGGAATTGCGCACGCCAAAGCGTTCGCCAGCACGGCCTGCCGCAAACAGGTATCCGTCTGTTGCACCATATAGCACGGTGTTGCCGATGATGGTATTTTCAGCGGCGACCAACGGGCTGACCATGGGCGGGCGGACAACGATCATCCCGCCGGACAGACCTTTGCCGACATAGTCGTTCGCGTCGCCAGACACTTCGATCTTTAACCCAGGGGCTGCGAACGCACCCAGTGATTGACCCGCTGACCCCGTCAGTTTGACGGTCAGGTGATCAGGCTGCAGCGAATTACGCATGCCAAAGTTGCGCACGATATGGCTGGACGTGCGCGTTCCCACGGTGCGGTGTGTGTTTTGCACCGCATAGGACAGCTGCATTTTTTCACCGTCATTCAGGAACCGCGCAGCATCGCGCACGATTTCGGCATCCAGCGTATCAGGCACTGCATTGCGATCACGATCACGGTTGTATTTAATTTTATGTGCACCATCGACTGTGATCAGCAATGGGTTCAAATCCAAATCGTCCAAATGATCCGACCCACGGCTGACCTGAGATAACAGATCGGCACGGCCGATAACTTCGTCCAGTGAACGCGCACCGATGGATGCCAAAATTTCGCGCACCTCTTGGGCATAGAATGTGATCAGGTTCACAACCTTATCCGCGTTGCCAGTGAATTTATCACGCAGCGCTTGGTCTTGGGTACACACACCCACAGGGCAGGTGTTGGACTGACACTGACGCACCATGATACAGCCCATCGCGATCAATGCGGCGGTGCCGATGCCATATTCCTCGGCACCCATCATCGCGGCCATCACGATGTCACGACCTGTGCGCAAACCACCATCGGTCCGCAATGTAATGCGGTCGCGCAGGTTGTTCATGGCCAGCACTTGGTGTGCCTCGGTCAGGCCCATTTCCCATGGCAAACCCGCGAATTTGATTGATGTCGCGGGCGACGCGCCTGTGCCGCCGTTGTGACCCGAAATCAGGATGACGTCAGCCTCGGCCTTGGCAACGCCAGCGGCGATTGTGCCAACACCCGATGCGGCAACCAGTTTCACGGTGACTTTGCAACGTGGGTTGATTTGTTTCAGGTCATAGATCAGCTGCGCCAAATCCTCGATCGAATAAATATCGTGGTGTGGCGGGGGTGAAATCAATGTCACGCCCTTGGTTGAATGGCGCAGACGGGCAATCAGGTCTGTGACCTTCATCCCTGGCAGCTGACCACCTTCGCCAGGTTTTGCACCTTGGGCAACTTTGATTTCCAACTCTTCACATTGGTTCAGGTATTCCGCAGTCACGCCAAAGCGACCTGAGGCCACCTGTTTGATTTTCGCAGATGGGTTGTCGCCGTTGGGTTCAGGGTGGAAATGTGCGGGATCCTCTCCGCCTTCGCCGCTGTCAGATTTTGCGCCGATGCGGTTCATCGCCACGTTCAGGGTTTTGTGCGCCTCGGGTGACAATGCACCCAGCGACATACCTGGTGTTACGAACCGTTTGCGGATCGATGTGATGCTTTCGACCTCTTCCAAGGGGATCGCCTTGGCCAAGGGTTTAATCGCCAACAAATCGCGCAGATGGATCGGTGGGTTCGCCTGCATCCGCTGGCTGTATTGTTTCCACAGATCATAGCTGGCCTTGTTACAAGCCGCTTGCATCATGTGCATTGTCTGCGCTTCCCATGCGTGGGTTTCGCCCGATTTACGGGATTTATAGAAACCACCGATAGGCATGACACCGCCTGATGTCCAACCTTTCGTGTGGATATCCACGGCCTTTTTCTGGATGCCGATCAAACCGATGCCAGAAATGCGGCTCATTAGACCGGGGAAATATTCGGCACACATCGCACGCGACAGACCGACCGCTTCGAAATTCAGACCACCGCGATAGGATGACACAACGGAAATCCCCATCTTGGCCATGATTTTCAACAGACCTTGGTCAATCGCTTCGCGATACCGGCGCACGGCCTCGGTCAATGGGCCCTGCAACAGGCCACGTTGGATGCGATCTGCGATGCTGTCTTCGGCCAGATAGGCGTTGACCACGGTCGCACCACAGCCGATCAACACGGCAAAATAATGCGGGTCGATACATTCGGCGGACCGCACGTTCAGTGAACAGAATGTGCGCAAACCACGACGTGTCAGATGGCTGTGAACGGCTGAGGTTGCCAAAATCATCGGCATCGCAGCGCGATCTGCGTTTGACATATGGTCGGTCAACACGATGTGCCCTGCGCCTGAACGCACGGCGTCCTCGGCCTCGGACCGAATGCGTTCTAGGCCGACCTGCAACGCATTTGCGCCGCCATTCGCGGGGAAGGTACAGTCGATTTCAACCATATCCGCGTTGAATTGATTGACCATTTCCGCCCATTGCGCATTGGCGACAAAGGGGCTGTCCAACACGAAAATTTCTGTTTGTGATCCGTTTTCGTCCAACACGTTTTTCAGGTTTCCGAACCGTGTTTTCAACGACATCACGCGGAATTCGCGCAAACTGTCGATGGGTGGGTTCGTCACCTGGCTAAAGTTCTGGCGGAAATAATGGCTCAGCGGGCGATATTTTTTCGACAAAACAGCAGATGGCGTGTCATCGCCCATCGAAGCCAAGGATTCCTTGGCATCTTCGACCATTGGGGCCAAAATTTGTTCCAATTCTTCGATGGTATAGCCGGCTGCGATTTGGCGCATGCGCAGTTCATCACCGGTAAAGATCGGTTTTTCTTCGACTTTGGACAGGGCTTCGTCCATTTCGTTAATTCTGCCGACCCAGTCACCGAATGGCTGCGATGCGGCAAGCTTATCTTTGATTGCGGTGTCGTGGTACAGTTTACCCTCGGCCATATCGACAGCCAATAACTGCCCGGGGCCCAGCGCGCCTTTTTCGCGCACGGTCGCTTCGTCTGTTGGAACCATGCCAGTTTCCGATCCTGCGATCAGCAGGCCATCGCCAGTAATCACATAGCGCATGGGGCGCAGACCGTTCCGGTCCAGACCCGCACAGACCCAGCGGCCATCGGTCATTGCCAATGCGGCAGGACCATCCCATGGCTCCATGACAGAATTGCAATAGGAATACATATCCAACCAGGCCTGTGGCAATTCCTTGGCCTGTTTTGACCAGCTTTCAGGCACCAGCATGGTTTTCGCCATCGGCGCATTACGGCCGGCGCGGACCAGAACTTCGAACACTGCATCCAACGCGGCAGAGTCGGATGACCCACCCGGAATGATGGGTTTGATGTCCTCGGCCATATCGCCAAATGCGCTGCTTGCCATGCGGATTTCATGGCTCTTCATCCAGTTTACGTTGCCTTTCAGCGTGTTGATTTCACCGTTATGGGCCAACATGCGGAATGGCTGCGCCAACCACCATTGTGGGAATGTATTGGTTGAATAGCGTTGGTGATACAGGGCAAAGGCCGATGTGAACCGTTCGTCCATCAGATCAGGATAGAATACCGCCACCTGTTCCGCCAGCATCATACCTTTGTAGATGATGGAACGGCAGGACAACGACGCCAGATACAGCCCACTGATCCCAGCGGCTGTGGCGGCCTTTTCGATACGGCGACGAATAACATACAATTCGCGTTCAAAGGTTTCTTGGTCCACGCCCTTGGAATTTGAAATCAGAATTTGTTCGATTTCAGGGCGTGTCAGATTGGCCTTTTCGCCCAAGCAGTCAACCTCGACCGGAACGTGCCGCCAGCCATAGATGTAATAGCCCATGCGCAAAACTTCGGTTTCGACGATAGTACGGCAGCGTTCTTGGGCGCCAAAATCGGTGCGCGGCAGGAATACCTGACCAACAGCGATCAATTCATCAGGGCGTGGTTCGTGTCCGGTGCGCCGAATCTGGTCATAAAAAAACGGTACAGGGATTTGCACGTGAATACCGGCGCCATCGCCTGTTTTCCCATCGGCATCGACCGCCCCACGGTGCCATACGGCCTTTAGTGCTTTGATCCCGTTTTCCACCACTTTGCGGCTGGGTTTACCATCGATGGAAACAACCAAACCAACGCCGCAAGACGCGTGTTCATCTTCGGTACGGTACAGGCTGTTTTCAGCCATCCACTGACGCTTGGCTTCTTCTGCTGCGACCCAGTTTTCATCATATTGTGTCATGTCAACTCTCCTGCGGTGCGGGGCACCAAGGTAAATAATCTTGTGTTACAGGCGCGACCCAAGGGCCGCATGCCCCTACTCGGCGGCCACAGCGGCCTTGGATTGTAATTCGGTCATGATCGCATCAGCGCAATCGCGTCCATCGCGGATGGCCCAAACCACCAGTGACGCGCCGCGCACGATGTCGCCCACAGCATAAACACCATCCATCGCGGTTTTACCTGTGCCGAAATCTGCTTTGACTGTGCCCCAACGGGTCACGGGCAATTCGGGTTCGTTCCACAACGTTGGCAGGTCCTCAGGTTCAAACCCCAGTGCGGTGACCACCAAATCGGCCTCTTCGATGTAATCTGACCCTTCGATCACCTCGGGTGAACGACGCCCGGTGGCATCGGGTGATCCCAGACGCATACGCTGGGTGATCACACCTTGCACGGTGCCGGATTGTTCACCGGGATTTTGCAAATCCGTCACAATGGTGTCGGCCACATAGCCCGTTGGCGCGGCCAACCAGATGAATTCGACGCCCTCTTCTTCGGCATTGGCGACTTCGCGTTGGGAACCGGGCATGTTGGTACGGTCGCGACGATACATACATTTGACCGATGTGGCCCCCTGACGGATCGCGGTGCGCACGCAGTCCATCGCTGTGTCACCACCACCAATGACCACAACCTTTTTGCCTTTGGCGTTTAGGGTGCCATTGTTGTATTCGGCAACATCATCGCCAAAGTTCACTTTGTTCGAGGCGGTCAGATAATCCAGTGCGCGCACAATACCGGTCAGATCCGAATTCGGCGCATTCAATTCGCGGATTTTATAAACACCCGTTGCGATGATCACTGCATCATGTTTTGCACGGATATCTGCAAAAGAAATATCTTCGCCCACATTTGTGTTCAACTCGAGTTTAATTCCACCCTCGGTCAGCTGACCATTGCGGCGCATCACGACGTCTTTTTCCAGCTTGAATCCAGGAATACCATAGGTCAGCAATCCGCCCGCGCGATCATAACGATCATAGACTGTCACCTGATACCCAGCGCGGCGCAGACGATCCGCGGCGGCCAAACCACCGGGGCCTGCGCCAACAATGCCCACCGATTGCGACAGCTCGGCCGCGGGTGTGATGGGTTTGACCCAACCCTGTTCCCATGCGGTGTCGGTGATATATTTTTCGACCGCGCCGATGGTCACGGTTTCGTGGCCCGATTGTTCGATGACACAGTTGCCTTCGCACAGCCGATCTTGGGGGCAGATGCGACCGCAGATTTCTGGGAATGTGTTCGTTGCCTGACTGACCTCATAGGCCTCTTGCAAACGTCCGGTCGCGGTCAGGTTTAACCAATCTGGGATATTGTTGTGCAGCGGGCAATGCGACTGGCAATAAGGCACACCGCACTGGCTGCAGCGGCTGGATTGTTCTTGCGCTTTGGCAGCTGCAAATTCGGCGTAGATTTCGTTAAAATCCTTGTTACGCGTATCGGCGGCCCGTTTTTGCGGCATTTCGCGCGTCACGTTCACAAATTTTAACATAGGCTGCTTGGCCATTTGAGATGCCTCCGATTTCGTTAGGTTCGAGGCTGTTTACAATACACATTTCAAAATGAAAAGGCAGCAATGCTGACCTTTTATAAAAAATATTTGGGGTAGCGGCAATAAACGCACAACAAAGCCCCCAGTAATTGGTCCGAATCGGACCTTTAATAAAGGATGCAGATCCCCATCAGTTCGTTTATACCCTTAAGAAAAAATTAGGCTGATATCGATGGCACTGTTCCACATTATAATTGTTTCATTAATTCAAGGCATTACTGAATTTTTGCCCATTTCATCTAGCGCGCACCTGATACTGCTGCCCAATCTGACTGGGCTGGCAGATCAGGGTCCTTTGATTGATGCAGCCGTTCATGTTGGGACACTAATTGCCGTCGTTGTCTTTTTCAAAACTGAGTCATTGCTAGCCCTGCGCGGCTTGCGCGACCTTGGCCGCGGGCAATTGACGACCGGCGAAAGCCATCTGGCGCTTGCCCTGATTATTGCAACGATACCGGCCGTGATTCTGGGGCTGATCCTAAAGCTGACGGGCGCATCTGATGCAATGCGCGATCACGTCGGCCTGATTGGGATTACAATGCTGGGATTTGGGATTGTGTTATGGTTTGCCGATACCAAACACCCCGAGACCCGGCATTCAAACAGCTGGACCCTGAAACAGGCTATGATATTGGGCCTATGGCAGGCACTGGCCCTGATCCCGGGAACATCGCGATCGGGCATCACGATTACGGGCGCACGCTTTCTGGGCTTTGATCGCGAAAGTGCGGCGCGTATTTCAATGTTGATGTCGATCCCGACAATCTTGGCCGCTGGAACGCTACAAATTCTTGACGCCCTGCCTCATGCGACGGCACAGACCTTGGGTGATGCGGCGCTTGCCGTTTTGTTTTCTTGCTTGGCTGCGTTCTTGGCGCTTGGCTTGATGATGCGTTTGTTAAAATCCGTGAGTTTCACACCCTACGTGATTTACCGCATTATTTTTGGCGCAGGGCTAATATGGTGGGCCTATAGCTAGGCCTTGCGTCACACTGAAAAAACACTAAAATTCTGGCGATACGCCACAAGGAACATATCATGTCGAAAACGGTTTTCATTCTCAACGGTCCCAATCTGAACTTGCTTGGTAAACGCCAGCCGGAAATTTATGGGTCCGATACATTGGCAGATGTTGAAAACCAATGCCGTGAAATTGGCACACGTCATGGGATCGACATCGATTTGCGCCAATCAAACCATGAAGGCCAGATCATCGACTGGATCCATGAGGCCCGCGAACATGCGGCCGGTATCATCATTAATCCCGGCGCATTTACCCATACCTCAATCGCTATCTTGGACGCGCTGAATACCTTTGACGGTCCCGTGCTTGAGGTTCACATTTCGAATGTTCACAAACGCGAAGCATTTCGGCACCATTCCTATGTATCGCAGCGTGCCGATGGCGTCATGGCAGGCTTTGGCATCCATGGATATAGTCTAGCGGTTGAACACATGGCTAAACGGGTATCATCAGATTAATCGTGAACCGAACGCAGATATACATGCAACAGACCCAGGCCTGCGACGAATTCATCATGGCACATCCGCGCAAACAAGGCTAAGACAGGCCACATAGGCGAACAACAACGGAAAGATATCAGACAAAATGACATGGACTTTACCAAATATTTTGACTGTCCTGCGCCTTGCGGCGGCCCCTGGGGTTGCGTTGATGTTTTTGTATTTTGATCGCCCCTATGCGGATTGGTTTGCATTGGTATTGTTTGTCAGCGCGGCCATTACTGATTGGTTCGATGGCTTTCTAGCCCGCGCTTGGAAACAAGAAACCAAGCTGGGGGCCATGTTGGACCCGATTGCAGACAAGGCCATGGTTATCATCGCGCTGATGGTGATTGTGGGATATTCAACAATGTCGCCATGGTTGGTGCTACCCGCCACAGTTATTTTATTCCGCGAGGTATTTGTTTCAGGCTTGCGCGAATTTTTGGGCGACACGGCTGGTACGCTTAAAGTGACGAAATTGGCGAAATGGAAAACAACTGCACAAATGGTGGCCATTGCCACATTGTTTTCCCAAGGTGTGTTTGAACATTTCGTCAGTCGATCCAATGCAGCGTTAGACCGTGATGCCGTACATGCATTGCTGCAAAACGACCAAATCAAAAACTTGCCCAAATCATGGGCAATCGACGCCATGGTCTGGTCAGGTCAGATTGGATTGGCGTTACTCTGGATTGCTGCTGTTTTGACATTTTTGACCGGATTGGATTATTTCAACAAGGCAAAACCATTCCTAAGGGACGACAAGTAATGCAGCTGATTTATTTCGCATGGGTGCGCGAACGCATTGGCGCGGGATCTGAACCCTATGACGGGCCTGCGCAAACGGTCGCTGAATTGGTCACCGAATTGCGCGCGCGCGAACCGCGTTATGATTTGGTATTTTCTGATCTGACATCGCTGCGCGTGGCCGTAGACCAAGAATTGGTGGATTTCGACGCGTCCATATCACAGGCCAAAGAGGTTGCGTTTTTCCCACCCATGACTGGGGGATAGAATGAAAATTCTGGTCCAAAGCGCCCCATTTGATGTCGGCGACGAAACAAACGCATTTACCAACACGCATTCAAATGTGGGGGCTGTGGTCACCTTTACCGGAATTGTGCGCGATGATGATTGCGGATCATTGGATGCCATGGAAATCGAACATTACCCTGCAATGACGCAAAAGGCGATCATGCAACACGCCCAGAGCGCGCAAAACCGTTGGAATTTGGCGGACGTTTTGGTGATTCACCGCTATGGCAAACTGGTGCCGGGCGATGTAATTATGATGGTGGCAACAGCCGCACGCCACAGGGCCGACGCATTTCAGGCGGCTGAATTTTTGATGGATTACTTAAAATCCCGCGCCCCGTTTTGGAAAAAAGAATGGGTCAAAGGCAGCCCCCGTTGGGTTGAAGCCAAACAGTTGGACGAAGACGCGCTGGCGCGCTGGGAATAACCCAACAACACCGCGCGCTATTTACTGTTTTGCTCTTCAATATAGACGCGCAGCTCTTCGGCCTCTAGGCGCGCTTCACGCAGCCCCTCCATCGCGGCACGCAGTTCCGCCTCGGTCTGGTTTAACTGGCTGGTTAATTCCGCCTCGCGCTGTTGCAGGTATGTAATGGCCTGATCGCGCGTTTCCTCGGCGTCGTGCAGTTCTTGGGACATGCGTTCAAATTCGGACAAATCTGATTTTGACACGCGGGTAAATCGCTGCAGCATCAGATGCGCAAACCAGCCCAAGGCAAAGGCCACAAACAGCACAAAAGCAATTGCAATCACAAATTCAGTTCTATTCATTTTCTGACCCTGCCTCTTTTGGTTCGGGTGTTGCAGGTTCGGACGGCGAAATCAATGTAAATTCGATACGCCGATTGGCTTCGCGGCCCTCTTGGGTATTGTTGGGGGCAATGGGTGTCGTTTCGCCGTATCCCTTGGCGCTGAAACTTGCCGTCAAAATGCGGCGCCGCTGCAGTTCCATCAACACGGCATCCGCGCGCGATTGGCTAAGCTGTAGGTTCATTTCTTCGCGACCTTGACTGTCGGTATGGCCAGCAATTTCCATCGGAATTTCACCGCAATCGCGCAAAATATCTGCAATATCATCCAAAACGCTCTGACCCGCCAAATCAACCCGATCAGAGCCAGGTTCAAAATTGATTTTATCTGACTCTAGCACCACTGCGATTTGGTCAATGCATTCTTGCGGATTGGTACCTTGGGGTTCGGGCTGTTTTGGGGGTTCGATATAGACCACATCCATATCCATGCGCTGGCCGTTGCCCAGCTGATCCACAAATAATGCGGTAATATCGCTTTGCGCGGTTTCGTTGAATGTTTCACCAGAAATCTGAATCGTATCTGGGGACAAAATAACACTGCCCTTGTTCAGCTTTCCGATGGTTTCCAATCCGCTTAGGATTTGCTGTGTCCAGCTTTGGTCGATCGCATCGCGCACGCGTACAGATACATGCACACCGTCCTGACCAAAACGGGCCTTGGCCAGGCTGGAAATCATATCCAAGCCCACTTGCGATCCCACAGCCCCGCGCACCACAACCAAACCTTCGGGGCTGCGGGTAATTATGATTTCTGTTGCCTCGGCGTCGGATGTGACCGGTTTCGGCAATACGCTGACAAACGAATATTCAGCTGGCAAACGCTGCTTTAGCTGGGTCACTTGGCCATTGAACGCCGCAGGATCGGTGCCCTGCCCCACCTCAAGCCGGACAGAGGTATCGGTAATCGTGATATTGCCCTGATCAAAGGCCTGCAGCGTAGTCATACTGTCCAACACCACCTGCGCCCAGTTTTCCGTGGGTCGGCCCAGCGCGATTTGGCATTTCACTGCGCCCACCGCCTGCAACGCTTGGGCGCGTTGAATGATCTGTTCATGCATGTCGCGCGTTTGCACGGTGCAAGCATCCAATTTCAGCCCCTGTTCCGATTTGACCGCCCGAAACACATAGGGGGCCACCACGGGGCGCGGCACCTCGATTGCGACGTCAAAACCTAAATCCTGCGGGATGCGATTTTCCCATGCTGTTTGCAGCTTGGTTTTGGTTGCATCACTGGCTGCGACGCCTGTGCCTTGAATGGACTGATCTTGGACTGTGATTTTTGCGGCTGAAAAATCCTTTAACACAGACAATGCCAATCGCACATCGCGCGCCCAGTTTTGCGGCGCAGGATAGGATGACATTTCCAGCAACTGGGTCACTGTCCCGTCAGGACCCGCAATTTTTTGCAACTCGTCCAGCAGGCTTTGGCTGCCATAGCGTTCGGGTAAAACGCCGAAAACCGAAATACGTGACGGGGTGCGCAGGAATTCCAACCGATATTCTGGCGGCTCGACCTGCACCTCTTCATAAACGGTCATTTGGTCGATGACGCGTGTGGCATCCACCACTTGGCCTGCGATGCTTTTGGCTTTGAACCGGTCTGCTTCGTTTGGGGCAATACCGATGACAAAGACCTGCAAACCATCGGTGGCAACATCGGCCCAAGGCATCTGGGCCTGATCCAAGGCCTGCGCCACATCCTCACGCGACAGCGTCTCAACAAGCCGTGCCGCGAAATTTGCCCCCGCAACACAGAGGCCTGCCGCCATTGCAAAGATACCAGCGCTTGCAAGTAAAGGTATTTTCTTCATTTTTGGATCCAGTTGACACCCGTTGTCAGTTTGATACGCCTAAGCGTAACAAGTTGCAATCAAACGACAAGCGCACAGGCAAAAAACAGCACAGGCAGCAAACCTGCATCGCGATTTGATCGAAATAACCGCAACAATACAGCCGTATCATTCAGCGAAATACGCGACATTTGCCACATCATATGCCCCGCGAAAGACGGCACCGCCATAAACGCAACCACACGCGACAGTGTGCTGCGATCTTGGGTCACGTCTAACACGGCCCAAGCCATAAACACAACGGTCAGGACACCAAAGGCATACAACCATTTGCCCGAGGCATCGCCAAATAACCGCGCCGTTGATTTGACGCCGATCAATGCGTCATCCTCTTTGTCTTGGTGGGCATAGATCGTATCGTAAAACAACGTCCACGCGATACCGCACAGATACAACAGCACAGCCCCCCGCCCAACATGGCCAGCATGGGCGGCATAGACCAAAATCGCCCCCCAGTTAAACGCCAACCCCAAAAACACCTGTGGCCACCATGTAAAGCGTTTGGCAAAGGGATAAATCGCCACCAGTCCCAGCGACAATATACCCAACCCAATCGCCACCACGTTATAGGAAAACAATATCACCGCGCCCAGCGCCGCCTGAACAATCATCCATGCGAGCGCCTGTTTGACCGTCACCTGCCCTGATGGAATGGGACGGCTGCGGGTGCGTTCAACTGCACCATCAAAATTGCGATCGGTGATGTCGTTCCATGTACATCCCGCACCCCGCATCAAAAATGCGCCAATCGCGGTGGACACGAAAATCCATAAATCAAACCAATGCGCCTGATCACTGGCCAACATTGCCGCCAGTAAACCCCACCAACACGGCAGTAACAACAACCATGTGCCAATGGGACGATCCGCACGCGACAACCGCAGATAGGGGCGCAAAGGCGCAGGCGCCAGCGTATCGACCCAATTTCCTGTAACGGCATCAGAAACTTGTCCTGTGGGCTCTGGTCTTGGCGGTGTTTGATCCATATGATGTCCCCATGACAGCGAATATAGTGACAGCGAAAATACGACTCTTTGTTAACCACCCTTTGGGCGCGACGCAATCCATTGCTTTGGATCGTGATCAGGCAAATTACCTGTTTGCGGTGATGCGCCTGTCTGTCGGCGATCAGATTTTGGTGTTCAACGGGCGTGATGGTGAATGGTTGGCCCAAATATCGTCGGGGTCAAAACGCGCCGGCACATTGGACGTTGTGTCGCAAACCAAACCGCTGCAATCCCCGCCGGATCTGTGGTTGATGTTTGCCCCCATCAAAAAGGCACGTACAGATTTCATCGTCGAAAAGGCAACCGAACTGGGCGCCGCAGAGATATTCCCGATTTCGACCGACTATACCAATTCAGAACGCATCCGACAGGATCGGTTGCAGGCCCACGCGGTTGAGGCCACCGAACAATGCGGCGGCACATACGTGCCTGTGGTTCACGATTTGCAAAGTCTGGAAAAATGTTTGCAAACTTGGCCAAATGATCGGAACATCCTGTTTTGTGACGAAGCTATGGTCGGCCAAGCCCCAGCCGATCTGTCATCCTGCCCCGCAGGAAAATGGGCGATTTTCATCGGGCCCGAAGGCGGGTTTTCCCCAGCCGAACGACAAAAATTGCAATCGCATCCCCAATCGTATTCCATCAGCTTGGGTCCACGCATTTTGCGCGCCGATACCGCCGCCGTCAGCGCCTTGACGCTTTGGCAGCGCAGCCTTGGGGATTGGACATGATACGCGACGAAGCAAAACAAACGCTGTGGCGCCTGCGCGAAGTTTTGATCGCCCTAGCCTTGGCCAGTTTGGGGGTCTATTGGGCGCATGCGTTTTTTGGATTGCTGGAATACATCGGATACGCCTTGCTTGGGTTGTCCGTGATTATTTTGATCATGGGCTTACAGCGATTTCGATTTCGCACCAAAACAACCGGCGCCGGTGTTGTCACCGTGATCGAAGGGCAAATCACCTATTTTGGTCCATATTCCGGTGGCACGATCGCCACCCATGACATCAGCCGTATTTCGCTGGTCCCAAAGCCAGCAGCCAAATGCTGGGTATTGGAACAACCCGCGCAACCCGCGATCACAATTCCTGTGGATGCACGTGGAACAGACGGGTTGTTTGACGCCTTTGCCAGCCTGCCAGGACTGCGTATCGAACAGATGTTGTCAATGTTATCGCGCGAAATTACGAAACCCACCTTGATTTGGCAGCAAAACACCTATCTTGATCCAGACAGGTTTCTGCATTGACACGCGCGTCAAACATAGCCATGCCTTAGTCAAACTAACCGTATCGGAGAATTTTATATGTCCATCCCACAGTCCGGCGGCGGTCCGATCGAACGTCATGAACAAATGGCAGAATACCTAGCAGATGGCTGCAAGCCCAAATCGGAATGGCGGATTGGGACCGAACATGAAAAATTCGGTTATTGCAAAGACACCCTAAATCCGCTGCCCTATGAAGGACCGCGGTCCATTTTAGCCATGCTAGAGGGCCTGCGCGACCGCTATGGTTGGGCCCCCGTGACCGAGGCCGATAAATTGATCGGCCTGACCAAAGATGGCGCGAATGTATCGCTAGAGCCAGGCGGGCAATTGGAATTGTCTGGCGCGCCATTGGAAACGATTCACCAAACCTGTGATGAGGTCAACACGCACCTACGCGAAGTCAAATCCATCGCAGACGAAATCGGTGTCGGGTTCATCGGGCTGGGCGCAGCACCGCATTGGTCGCATGATGAAATGCCGGTTATGCCCAAGGGCCGCTATAAATTGATGACCGATTATATGGACCGCGTGGGCACCATGGGCAAAACCATGATGTATCGCACCTGCACCGTTCAGGTGAATTTGGATTTCGGATCCGAAGCAGACATGGTGCAAAAACTGCGCGTCGCGCTGGCACTGCAACCCATCGCAACGGCCCTGTTCGCCAATTCCCCATTCCTTGAGGGCAAGCCAAACAACCACAAAAGCTGGCGCAGCCGCGTTTGGCGCGATTTGGATGCGGATCGCACGGGGATGTTGCCATTCGTGTTTGAGGACGGGTTTGGATTTGAACGCTGGGTCGATTACGCCTTGGACGTGCCAATGTATTTCGTTTATCGCGATGGAAAATACATCAATGCATTGGGTCAATCGTTTCGTGATTTTTTACAGGGAAAATTGCCCGCCCTGCCCGGTGAAACACCCACGCTCAGCGACTGGGCGGATCATCTGACAACCATTTTCCCCGAAGCGCGGATCAAGAAATTTATCGAAATGCGCGGGGCCGATGGTGGTCCATGGCGGCGTTTATGCGCGCTGCCCGCATTTTGGGTTGGGTTGATGTACGATCAATCTGCATTGGATGCCGCGTGGGATCTGGCCAAGGGCATAGATGCCGAAACACGCCAAGCGTTACGCATTGCCGCATCTGAGCAAGCATTGGATGGACGCGTGGGCAAATATGCTCTGTCTGATTTGGCCCGCGAAGCGGTGGCCATCAGCGAACAGGGCCTAAAGTCACGTGCAAAGCCAGGCCAAGATGGGTTGGTTCCGAACGAAGTGCATTTCCTAGACGCCTTAAAGGAATCGTTGGAAACGGGCCAAACACAGGCTGACGAATTACTGGCGCGATATCATTCCGACTGGAACGGTGACGTGTCCAAGGTTTTTGGTGACTACAGCTACTAAACGCGAACAATTTTATCTGTTAACCTCTGCTTACCCTTTGCCCGCTAAACCTAAGTTTGGGTGAAATAAAGGGGTGGTGAATTATGTCGACGGATACGCCGATTGATATTCGATTTGATATGCCAGCGCAGGCAACACAGGGCATTTTATCCATTTATGATGCACAGGGGCAAACTGTGGCACAATTCCCTGTCGCAACATCTGATAAATCAGTGACCTGGAACGGCGAAATGTCAGATGGACGCATGGCACCCGCAGGCCCATATCAGGCACGTTTACAGCCCTATTACAACGATACGGAATTGGCAGTCCAGCCGGGATACACGTTCCAACCGGTGACACAGGTGCGGCTGGACAAGGGTGCAGCACATCTGGTTACAGCATCGGGACAGACCTATGTTCCATCACAGGTTACAGCCCTGCGTGCGCCCAATATGTCATAATCACATACATCGCCCCCATGCCAACCACGGCCGCGATACCTGACCACAAAACTGTGCGCCAGACCGATGGGCGGGGTGGCGCGGGTTGGGGCAAGGCCTGTTCAATCAAAGCACGTTCAACGATCCCTGGCAGGCGGGGACCAAAACGGGTTAAAACCTGAACTGTGTTCGCCAAATCACGCAAAACGGCGCGTGGGCCGATGCTGTCGC
>Ga0255783_10000610_pt1 | contig 40950 bp, 28 predicted proteins | sample 011ome_22_FD_179981 | JGI IMG/M metagenome (GOLD analysis project Ga0255783, IMG submission 179981) | Coastal salt marsh microbial communities from the Groves Creek Marsh, Skidaway Island, Georgia - 011507BT metaG (version 2) | ecosystem: Environmental > Aquatic > Marine > Intertidal zone >... | reverse complement strand
AGTCCAAATGACAGAAGTCCCATCTCCATTGGATTCCTCTTTGGTAATAGAGTTACTGAAACAGAACCAAGAATTCAAGGAGATGATGGTAGAACAACATAAAAGAATGACCGAACAACAACAGAGAATGACGGAACAGCAAGATACAATCATAGAGCTATCTAAGAATGCCGGGAATACAACAAACAATACAATCAACAATACAACTAACAACAAGTTCAACCTGAATGTATTTTTGAACGAGACGTGCAAGGATGCTATAAATCTAAATGATTTCATCCAATCTATAGAACTAACCGTAAATGATTTCATCAAAACCGGAGAAGTAGGATATGTGAGAGGTATATCAGACATTATGTTAGAGCGTATCCGTGATATGCATCCACACATAAGACCAATCCACTGTACGGATTTGAAACGTGAAACTGTCTACGTAAAAGATTCTGATGTATGGGCGAAGGAAGATGAAACCAAAAAGCATTTACGAAAGGCAGTCCGTATAGTAGCCAATAAGAACAAAGCCCAAGTTCATCCTTGGATAGCCGAAAACCCCAAATATGACATATTAGATACACCAGAATGCGACAAGTTCTTTGAATACTCCAAAGCATCATTAGGAGGTTATGGAAAGGAAGAAGTTGAAAAGTTTGAAAAGAAAATCATCAACAATATCCTGAAAGAAACAGTTATTGATAAGGAATTAGTATCAAATTAGTTTGTAAAATCATTTAAAGTTTATGTAACTGTTATTGTATATGGCGACCGTGGACGTAAATAAGTTAGAAAATCTAAAGGAAAGAATAGAAGTTCTTAGTAAATTCCAACAGGTAGAAGTGTTAAAAATCTTATCAAAGAATCTATGTAAACTGAACGAGAACAAAAGCGGTATCTTCGTAAATATGACTTTTCTGGAAACTGAGGTAGTTGAAGAATTAGAAAAGTACATGGCATATGTAGAAGACCAGGCGGATACATTTAAGACGGTAGAATACCAAAAAGAAGAATTTAAGAACATAATTTTAGAACAAGAAGAACCCGAGAACACAATCTCATATAGATATGTGTAAAGGAGATAAAGAGATATGCTTGTATTTACAGAGTAACCACAATGACTAATTTCTGCAACAACCTATTTTTTTATGACAATCCCCCTATTGAATTGTCACAAATAATTTCGAATTTAAAGCCACATATGTATACCGTCGATACGATTCTTCCAGTGGATATGGTTGTAAAAGAGAGCATTCCAGAACCGAAACCCGAAAAATGTAAAGACCCTGTTCCAACGAGTGTTTCATATAAACCCAAACCCGTGAATCGTAATATGGATGCAATACGTCCAAATAAAAAGGATAGTTTATTTTGGTGTCTGTATATAATTTCATATGGATATGCTGATTTCCAACAGGTTACTCGAAATCATCGCGTTAGGCAGTTGGAAGTTCAGAAAGAGTTAATAGATGTAATCCAAAAGGACAAAACAGTAATGAAAACTACAAATATGAAATTTACAAACGTGGCAATTCAGGAATTAACTTCTGATTTATTAAGCATAACAAAGGATATAAATTACCGAGTGGCAATTGCGCTGTGTGTTTTATACAAGATAAATATTTACATGATAAATAGCGAAAGGGGTATCTATGTAAAGTTCATTTCTAATACTGAGGTAGAATTACCGACATACGCGATATATCGTGAAGACAACAACAAATACAGTGTAGATATTGAGCCTTTATCTTCAGAGAAGATGTTATTAATGGACGAACTGACATGTTTAGAAAGTTATTTGACACCATTAAAGACGATTTCCAACTATAAAATAATTGAATTAATGGAAAAGGCACGCCAATTGGGTTTGTTGGATGAGGATAAGAAGTATAAGAAGAAGGAATTATATGAACTTGTGTATAACAGAATCCGTTGGGAGTAAAGATACAAAATTGAAAAAGGTATAAAATAATATATGATTTTATATATATTATATTATGACCGAACATACTGATAGGGAACGAACCAAGATGTCCGACACCCAAATTAAACCCGTACGTACATCAAAGCAAGCCAAAGAAGAATTTGAAAGTATAGTAGGGCAGTATTTAGAAAGCAACCCTATAATTTCCACTAACAACAAAACAAGTGAATTGGAAATCCGTTTTGGTACAAATCCGAAAGTATCAAAACCAATCAATAAAATGGGTTATGATAACGTAGTAAAGCAATTATATGCATGTGGATTTAAGCCGGAGAATAGTCGTGGAAATCAGATTTTACGTATTCAAAATGAGTTTGTTGATACACGTACCGGACAGATAAAAATGTCAAATATCCGTGCTGAAATCGTAGGAACAGACCTAATCCAAGAATACTGTCGTACAAACAATATTCAAAAGGTAATTGACATGCCATCTACTCTATTTAATAAGATAAAGTTCACACAGAAGATGTCAGCCGTGGATAGTAAAGGAGGTTATATACGTAAACTGGATATGGAAGATTTCAATTTCCGCGTTTCCTACCAAACCGAACAAGATTTCAACGTCCAATCAGGATTGTCAAGAAACATCATATCAAAGTGGACTGATTCTAAGAAGCTCTTTCGCTCCATGAACCGTGTGCGTTTTTATCATGATGAGTATCCTATATTCGCAGATATAAGCATAGTAAAGGGTTCAAAGCGGATGAATCGTATTCCAGTTCCCCAATATACGATTCAAGAAGCGGAGGTATTTTCGGGACAGGAATCCTATGAGATTGAGTTAGAAATAGACAATGCGAAGGTAGGCACTGGAACTGCGTATGATAATGCGGCGCGGTTAATGACCGACTTGCGAAAATGTATTCGTATAATTCTGAGCGGATTACAGGAAAGTAAATATCCAATCCCATATAGCGAACAAGAACATGTATTACAATCATATATGCGTATGGTTCGTGGAGAAGGTTATCAAACAAAGCGCATTTATCCAAAGGATTTTATTGGTCCCGGTTCATTTACATTACAAATCGAAAATGTAATTGCGCATATAGAAGATTCTACAATCGTAAGTATACGAGATAATTATTGTGTTACCGAGAAGGCAGATGGTGACCGAAAGTTGTTATATATTGCGAATAATGGTAAAATCTACTTAATCGATACCAATATGAATGTAACATTTACCGGTTCAAAAACAAATGAGAAAACCATCTTCAACAGTTTGTTAGATGGGGAACATATTCGCGAAGACAAACATAATAAATACCTGAATATGTTTGCTGGATTTGATTTATATTATGTGAATGGAAAGTCGGTGCGTGAATTCCCATTTATAAATTACTTACCGCCTATTGAAACCGACGAGAATATTGAGAAAGGTGAAATCGTTGCGAAGAAGTTCCGTCTTGAGTTACTCAGCGAATTAATCGAGTTGTTAAAACCAATTTCCATCTTAGAGACTTCATCGAACGATGAAGTTGAACCAAAGGAGAACAAACGTTCCCCCGATTTAATTGTAAAATGTAAGGGTTTCAATGCTTCCAGCGAACATGGTAATATCTTTAATGCTTGTTCTAAGAAGTTATCCGATATAAATGACGGATTGTTTGAATATACTACGGATGGATTGATTTTCACCCCAATGGATTTACCTGCTGGAGGCAACACGCTAAACGGGTCTCCGGGTCCGTTATACAAATCAACTTGGGAAAAGTCATTTAAATGGAAGCCCGCAGAGTTCAATACAATCGATTTCCTGGTCTCTGTAAAGAAGGATAAGACGGGTCGGGACGAGGTCCATCATATTTTCCAAGAAGGGCGTAATATGGAGGGTAATCAAGAAGTAATCCAATATAAAACCCTGGTGCTAAGATGTGGTTTCGATGAACGCAAACATGGATATTTGAATCCATGTCAAGACATCTTAAACGATAAGTTGCCGTCCCCTGAAGATTTGGACAATGAGGATTCCTATAAACCTGTTCCATTCCAACCAACAAATCCTTATGATGAAACCGCTCATTTGTGTAATATAATATTGAAGGGAGACGAAACGAATCTGTATATGATGACAGAGGAGAATGAGTATTTTGAAGATGATATGATTGTAGAATTCAAATATGTAATGGATAATGATGATGGATGGAAATGGGTTCCATTACGTGTTCGGTATGATAAGACGAGTGAATTGCGCGCTGGAATGAAGAATTATGGAAATGCGTATCACGTTGCGAACAATAATTGGCATTCAATTCATCAACCAATCACCGAGTATATGATATCAACCGGAGAAAATCTACCTGAATACGAACGTAATGATGATGTATATTACAATCGTTCTAATGATGAGACAAGCACTCAAGGATTACGCGATTTCCATAATTTGGTTGTAAAGAAGAACTTGATAATGGGAGTATCTGAACGTGATAATACCTTGATTGACTATGCTGTAGGGAAAGCAGGTGATATGCCGAAATGGATACGGTCTAAATTGAAGTTTGTGTTTGGAGTGGATGTTTCAAAGGACAATATTCATAATCAAGTGGATGGCGCATGTGCCCGGTTTATACGAGCAAATAAGAAATATACGAAAATGCCAAAAGCCTTATTTGTAACCGGAAATAGCAGTCAGAATATTCGCAATGGGGATGCGGTAGATACAGACAAGGATAAACAAATCATTAAAGCGGTCTTTGGAAATGGTCCTAAAGATATTTCCTTATTGGGTAAGGGAGTATATAACCAATATGGTGTAGCCGAGACAGGGTTTAACGTGAGCTCTTGTCAATTTGCCATGCATTATTTCTTTGAAAATAAAACAACGTTCCATAACTTCATGCGTAATGTGGCGGAATGCACGAAAATTAACGGATACTTCATTGGAACGTGTTATGACGGAAAGCAAGTATTTAATCTACTAGAAAATAAGAATAAAGAGGAAGGTATTACGATAATGAAAAATGAGCGCAAGATTTACGAGATTACTAAGATGTACGACCAAACCGGATTCCCCGACGAAGAAATGAGTTTGGGATATGCGATTAACGTATACCAAGAGAGCATAAACAAGGTATTCCGCGAGTATTTGGTAAACTTTGATTACCTAGTTCGTATTATGGATGATTATGGGTTTGTTCTAGTAACGAAAGAAGAAGCGGTCGGTATGGGATTACCTGACGGCACTGGTCTATTTTCGGAATTATTCGCATCAATGGAGCAAGAACTAACCCAGAATCCATCACGCAAGACAGATTATGGTAAGGCTCCGTACATGTCTCCCGAAGAAAAGCAAATCTCATTTATGAATCGCTATTTTGCGTTTAAGAAAGTCCGTAGTTTGGATGTAAAAAAAATGTCAGATATTATATTAAACAAGGAAGAAAATACACGTACGATAGTGAGTGATATATTGGAAGAGGGACAAGAAGACACTGCGACGATTGAATCCGAGCCACCCAAAAAGAAAACAACCAGAAAAATAAAGAAAGATAAAATCATCTTGAAAAAATAAAACAATATAGAAATATCTGTATAATAACCATTAGCTATAACAATTGTTATTATAAAATATGTCATATTACCAATTACCACGTGTAAATTTTTTTACACTAACACATATCGATTATATTGTAGATAGTAAGATTCCGGATATAGCAGTTTCACATTCTCTTGCGAGGTACTTGTATGAAATAAAACAACGGCTCGAACTCATCGAAACTGAGTGGGACATCCACAAAAAATATACTAATCCATATGAATATATTCATACACTTACCCCCCATAGAAAGAAATGTATATCCAAGTACATGCCGTTATCGAGGTCCTATTTTAAAATGATAGAAATGATAAATACATTTGATTTACAGTTTGATTCTAAGCCAATTCATACATTTCATATAGCGGAAGGACCCGGTGGTTTTATCGAGGCAATCGCAAAAACTCGTAACTGCGTTCATGATAGTTATACTGGTATGACAATATTGGATGACAAAAATGACCCTAATATACCCGCTTGGAAGAAAACACAGAGCTTTTTACAGAACAATAAAAATGTATATATAGAAAGAGGTAAAGATGGCACAGGAGACATATTAAAATTGGAAAATTTTGTATATTGTAAAGAGAAGTATGGTTCTTCTATGGAACTGATAACTGGAGATGGTGGGTTTGATTTTTCGGTAGATTTCAACAACCAAGAAGTTCATATCGCGGATCTTCTAATGGCGCAAGTGTTTTATGCGTTAGTTATGCAGAAGAAAGGAGGTAGTTTCATATTGAAGATATTTGACTGTTTTATGAATCATACATTGGACCTGTTGTATATATTATCATCATTTTATGAAACCGTACATATTGTGAAGCCATATACAAGTCGGTATGCGAATTCCGAGAAATACATTGTATGTAAGAAATTCATATATCCAAACAATAGTACATTTTATGACACTTTATATAATGCGTTTGTGAAAATGACACATAATAATGGAGAACGAAATGTTGTGCGTTTTTTGAATACCCCATTGACGTATCATTTCATAATAAAAATGGAAGAATACAATGCTGTTTTCGGACAACAACAATTAGAAAATATACATTATACCATATCCTTAATAGAAAGTAAGCATAAACACGATAAATTGGAACAATTATTAAAAACCAATATTTCAAAATGTGTATATTGGTGTAATAAGTACCGTATTCCTTGTCATAAAGACCTATAAAATTTACATTCATGTAAAATTTATAGTATGTCAGCGACTATCCTTGTATGGAAACATTAGGGCAATTTCGCTGTTCTCCAGTAGAAGTAAATGTAGGTGTTTTTGGAAGAGGATAACCAATCTTATCTTTTACAGTATATCCATTTGCAGGAACGCCATACGCAAGAGCATTCGCAACATGGGGTCCAAATGCGTTTCTATAACTGGACGCAGAATTGGTAATTGCGTTGTATTTCAACCGAGTTATACGAGAACTGGACGAAACCGCACCTTGTTGGGCGTATTGATGATTGTTCGGTTTATAATATACGCGAGTGTATCTAGGTTTGATAGCAGGTCCATCAGCAGAATTGGAAGCAACTACGTATTGAGTAGTTTGGTTAGAAGACGGATATGTACCAACAGTAAATCCAACCAGAACTTTAAACTCGTTGTCTAATACGTCCACAATCGGTATAACAGTCTCTGTGGGAACGTTCCATACTGGGTCTCTTGAACCGGAATCAGTTTCAATCGTAGGACGGACTAGACCTTGTTCGTTGATAATCGTTTGTGAAATAGGATTTATTTGAAGTTCTACTAATTTCGTAGTAGAATTAAAGACAAAGTTAATAAAGAATTGTTTAGAACCATTACGATTATCCACGAAATAATGTTCGTTTAATGACATTTGGGAGTGTAGAACCCTATTTATATCGGATACATCATAAAATCCTTTCTTTAAATCGACAGTAAATGTTCCGTATTGTCCGGCTGTTTCAGCAATCACATTCCCTTCTGAATCAGTTGGTGGAGAACCAGTTGCAGCTCCGGTCGGGTTACCGGCTACCCATTGGTAGGTAAATGAAGTGTCCGCTGACAAGTAATGCCTCTTACAATCAGTAGTAGTGTTCGTAGTATATATATTCGCAATAGATTGACTACTGCCCTGGACTGCTGTAGCATCACCTTCACGGAAGTAATGAAAATTATTTTGAGCGTAAGTCTTGTTACGGCTATTTAAATATTGCCTGGAGTCGGTATAATAGGTTGGTTTCTCAGTAGACAGGTCGAATTGTTTTTTAATCATACCTGAACTACGAACTCGACGTCTTGCGTTCGTTTCGGGCGTTCCTACAACGCATTCGCTAGCACATTCCCCTATTTTTTCACTAGAATTATAGGGTACATTAAAATCTACTATATTAACTAAACCATTACAAACGGGGCTTTTAGAGTTGACAATAGAACTACCTGGGCGATTTAATTCTTCTATGGTTGTCGTGTTGCGACTACTAGTACAACTTCCGGTACCGATTTCTTTACGGTAGGTTTTTAACGGAAGCGCAGAAAAAATGTTATTACCAAGTGATTCATTGGCAGTTGTTCCATTTTTCTTAATATGGGTTACAACCTGATTGAATGTACTTCCTTTCCATTTCATGATAGGGATTTGATTCATTAGTATGGCGGACATTATTATATAATAGTATAGTATAATATATTGCCATGAAATACTTAATAATACATAAGCGAATCATCTTATTGATTCTAGTTTTAGTGTTTACACTCTCTCTGTTACAATATGGTATAACGCTATATTCGACCTTCTATCGTCCCAGTGCTAAAGATGTTACGTTGGTAGAAGGATTTACCAATGTAACAGATACAAATGGGGTTCCGTTAAATACAAAGGACGAATATGTCATTCTCAATGTAGCCCATAACAAAGTTTTACAGACTAGATCAGATAATTCAATCAAGAGCAAATTTGTAGATTTCTCTAATCCTGTGATTGATGACAACATGATATTTCAAATAATCGACAATGGTGATAATACCCAAGGAATATGGAATAAAGGTAGGAAAGGCGTTTTAGGTATGGATGATGCTAATTCAAGAACTTATGTAAAACAACCCATGGAGACCAAATCTACATTACCATCGTCGTGGACGTGGGAACGATTCAATATAATAAATTATGGTCCGGATAACGTAGTAGCAATAAAAAGCGCTTTTTACAAAAACCGATACTACTATTTACACTCTAATGGGAATACTCGCGTAGGACAAGGTGGTAACTGGGAAAGAATGAAATTCATTAACTACACTGCGATTAACCGCAAACGGTTAGATGAGTATAAAAAAAACAACAAGCGAAGACAACAATACGATGACCGTAGAATAGCAATAAATATACTCTCTCGAAAAAGAAATGAAAATGAAATCAACAGGAAACAGTATGAACTTGATGAAGCAATCGTTACACATGATAATCAAACTGCTAGTAATTCGGTCAATACACAATCTACTATTGACGTCCTTAAGACAGAAATAGGACGACTCATTTCAAACAGTTATTAATCAAATGAAAACCAGTTAAATATATACCGACTGTATATTTAACAACCATGAATATTGTATTAAACACGGATAATTTTAACATAGAAAATGTAAATTTGTTAAGAAAACGACATAATACAGTTGTAGAAGGCACTTTTACAAAATTCACTTATTCCAATGAATATTTAACTATGAATGGAATCTATTTACAACTTTTTATTTCAAATATGGTATTACAAAATGATGGTAAATTTACAACTATTACATTTCAACCATACGGCAAACAAAATATATGCTACATACAACGTATTACGTCCATAGAAATGGAAATATTAGATTATTACAACAAAATTCATAACATCAATAAAAACAAAATACCGGTATTGACGAAAAAAATGTATTCGGGAAACATACGAACGATTTTGAGTAATTATTCAAAATGTAATAATATGTTAACCGTCAAAATATCTGGTGTTTGGGAAACTACTACCGAAATCGGTCTGGCAATCAAGATAATACATAATACAGATTACTAAAACATTCTACCATAACGTCTAACTGGTGTAGCAACTACATTTGTAGTGGGTTTGGCAATACTAGTTTCGTTTACGTTGAAATGCTGAATATCTACAACACCCGTTTCTTCATTAATGACATAGGTTACGTCGGATAATGTATTTAAACCATCAGTTCTTGGTATATTATATTCTTTGGGATTTCGTGTTTGTAATCCATTCGTATTTTGTTTTAATTTAAGGACATTCCCATGGTTAAATGGATAGAACTGTGAATAATCTACAGATAGCCCCTTTTTGTCAGCCCTATTTTTAAATATAATGTCTTCATATCCCCATTCCCACATATTCGGAAACCCATTTGTTTTTTCAAAATCCCCGGCGGTGACAGAAAATATCCCACCGAGAGCATATTTAAATCCATAAAAATGTTTAATCGTTCCTTGGGTAGTTTCATAATTCATCGTATGGTTATCGTAGGGCATAACGTCAATATCATTAAATACAAGTGTAATGTTCTTGTAATAAGTAGGGTATTGATTTTTAAGGATTGAGAACCCGATGTTTTTCATGGCTCCGCGGTTAAATTTGGTAGCATTATTCTGCTGAATATAATAAATTTTATAATAATTGTCTGGCTTACCCTCTAATACTTTTAGCATTTGTGCTACGAAAAACTCTTTTTCTAGATATTTGTCACGATAAGGAACAATGAATACAATTTTTGGTATTTTGCGCTCGAAGCGTTTTTTCGCATCTTCTACAAGGTGTTTTCTTGCTTCTATTTTTTCGTAATATTCTTGGACCTGATTTGTAATAGATGGATTTACGTCAGGTTCATCTTCACTATCGGAATTTATTACCTCGTCACTAGTCATCATAGATGCAATGTAATCTTCCATCGACATATTCGAGGGAGGTTTTGTAATCGGTTCAGGTTGTTTTGCTTCCGGTTGTTTTGCTTCCGGTTGTTTTGCTTCAGGCTCATCTTCACTATCGGAATTGATTACGTCATCATGCGTCATCATAGATGCAATGTAATCTTCCATCGACATATTCGAGGGAGATTTTGTAATCGGTTCAGGTTGTTTTACTTCAGGCTCATCTTCACTATCGGAATTGATTACATCATCATGCGTCATCATAGATGCAATGTAATCTTCCATCGACATATTCGAGGGAGATTTTGTAATTGGTTCAGGTTGTTTTACTTCCGGTTGTTTTATTTCAGGCTCATCTTCACTATCAGAATTTATTACTAAATCGCGTATTCGAGTTTGTTCTAGAGAGGTTTTCTTATCAGATAACAAATTCTCAATATAAGCTTCCATATGGAATCAGTCTGTATATACAATTAGAAGACAAAATTGTGTATACACATAATGCGATATATTTACTTGAACGCATGCTTCATTGTATCAAAGAATCCTTTGTAATTAGGCGAAGCATCATTGCATTTTGGTTTTCCGAATAGAAATTTGTTATAATCAAATCCATTATGACCGAATTCGATTTTTTTTTCACCCAAATAGTGAATAAACCCGACGAGGGTAATAGGTAATACTGCTGTTAATAAATATTTCTGCATAGTTTTAATTGTATCTATTTTTTCTGTAATGTTCTGTGTAGGCATCTTATCATCGGTGTCGGGACTGACCGTATTATCCCCAATTTTACTGCGATTTATTTGATTTTCGGATTCAATCTGTGTTAGGTAAACATGTGAAACATATATAATAGCGAATATGCCAAATACTAAAAACCAAATAATGTAATTAAGCTTGGATAAAAACATAAAAAACACATACAACAATACAGACACGTATACAAAATTAGTTGATGTATACAAACTAGGTCTAGTCAATACGACAAAAAACATTAACGATAAGAAACCGAGTATATGTTTTACTATCATGTTGTTTGAAAAGACTGCCTGAACGCGACATGGAAATATTTCACCTAAATAATTAGCAGACATCAATAATGATAAAATAATAAACGGATGGGTAAGTTCCGGTTCAATATTAGAAATCCATTCAAACATGGTGTATAATAAATACTCATAAAAAAGTTTTTGTTTACAGTGATTTGAATGATACATTGTGTTTAGAATTACGCATACTTATTCAAGACTGCTTTAGGCAAGAGTTGGTCGCTAATGACATCTAGTTTTTTAAAACATTTGTTTATAGTTACTTCACTGACCCCCGATATTTGCTTAATCTCTTGTTTAGTAAGTGTTAAATTACAGTGTTGTGAAACGAAGTAAATAACTCCTGCGGAAATTGCATGTGGTATATTGTCTGTAATAATGTTGTTCTTTTCAATCTTAATTGCTACAAACTTAGAAAGCATAGTCAGCTCGTTGTTTATGTTTAATTTACTACAATACCTTTCGATAAACGAACTTGGTAAGGTAGCGCATAATTCAGCTTGTTGTGAAGGGTCAATACTCCTCTCAATATTATGTAAAATATTTACCGCCATAGAACAACCATTCGTGGCACTCGTTTTATCTAACTTGAAAATCTCAGCGATTTCGTGTGCGGTTCGCGGACATTCATTCAGACGACATGATATGTATATAGACGCCGCTTTAATGCCATCGCGATTCATTCCACGAAACATTTTCTGTTCGGATATATCTTTGTAAATAATCATAGCATGGTCTATAAATATACGAGGAACACCCGCGTTTTGTGCCATTACTGTAATGAATTGAAATTCTTCATATAACGATTTTTCACGATGTGGCATTGATTGCCACTCCGTCCATTTTCTTATCTTTTTCATTTCGTAGGATGATTTATTATTGCATATCACTTTACACCCAAATGACGACTCTACTAGTAATGGGTTTATTGGATTTCCGCAACGAGTAGGGTCTTTGGCATTTTTATCTTCCGACCCATAGAATCTCCACTCAGGAGAGTAGTCCAATGTGTCTTTGTAGATTACCCCGCACATAGGACCCGTACATGTAGGAAACCCATTCTCCATAATCATAAGAGGAGACTGACAGAGATTACATACCTCAGCATCTTTCGCATACACACATTCGATTACTTCCTTTTGTTTGTCGTGAATATCAGATTTATCATTATCGTAAATATCCCATAATTTAGATTTGTCATTATTTGAACGATTTACTTTTTTCTTTTGAGTTTTTTGTTTGTTTGTTGTTTTTACTAAACCACTATCACTGGTATCTTTAGATAAAACGCAAACAAGTTCAGACATTTAGTTTGTATTGATATTTATTAATACAAGTTTATACGCGCTTTTTATTTGTCCGTTATTTCTCATTATTTTTTCAATTTTATATCGGTATATTGTAAATAATGGCAGATAAACTAATTCACATCGGACAAGAAATGGCTGGGAATGCTATAAACACAGTAGCAGAACAAGCAAACGATTTCGTTCAAGACGCTTCGGATAAGGCAGCCACGGATAAAGCCTCGACTTTAGGAGAACAAATCGCAAATTATACATGTGACAAATTAAACGAAAAGATTCCTAACATTGTAGGTTCGATTACCAATGAAGTTATTAGTAAATTAAGAACAAAAATCGATAGTGAGGAGTTTACAACCAACTTTATAAGCGTTCTGCGAGACAAACTGTTAGATAATGAAGAATATACCGACAAATTTTTATCTAAATTTGATAGATTGTTTGATACAATTATTAAGGATGCTAAGGATAGACACGATAAAAAAGAGTTAGCTAACATGTCAGAAGTAAACAAACCTTCATATGAAGGTGCTGGCTATCATAAACAAACAAAGCGAACACGCAAACCTTCTCACAAAAAAACCAAACGGGTTAGATTTTCTACGAAAAAGTAACTTTTTTTTCCAAATTTTCAAGCATTTCAGGTTTATACACTAAAGCCCCCGTTGGTTTATATTCATCTGTATCGCTATATTCGCGACGCGCTTTTTGTAAATTATTTTGTTCTGTATTAAATAAATTACCCGCAGCGTCGTTATCTTCCTCCTCCTCTTGTGTTACTACTACATTTCCTTTCTCATCTATCACCATACCGGTTTTATGGCGTATTTCGTCTCTTACATAATTTGGTATCCAATTCGCCCAGGTTATAAATAGGGTTGCCGGGTGAATATACCGAACATGAAACCCATTTTCTTCTAGTTTTGCGACTAAATAACCTATACAATCGCCTTGTTTATACACGGGTTCTCCAAATATATATTCAGGGACTTGAAACCAAATGTGACTTTCATGACGTTTGCTTCTGGATGTGAATTTTATACGACTATGGACTCTATTTAATAGTTTATTATAAATACTGCGTTCTTTCAAGTCGCGTTGCTGTTTTTTTTCAAACAAGTCATCTATATTCATTCGTTCAATATCGTCTGTTTCATCAGTATGAATAAACACGGACATTTGTAATATACAAGTAATAAGAAAAAATATAAAAAATTATTACGTATATTTACATTCATAAATACATTCATAAATACATTTACACATTCATGAATAAACCCTACAAGCATCCCGAAATGATTCGTCATATCGTTTGTTCGGGTGGGGGTGTTACCGGCTTTTCGTTTTATGGGATATTAAAAGAATGTTATTTACGTGGATTGTGGAAGTTAGAGAACATAGAAACTATCTATGGCACTTCGGTCGGTTCTATTTTTGCGGTTATACTTTCTCTTAATTATGATTGGAAAACTATGGACGATTACTTAATAAAACGCCCTTGGCAAAACGTATTTAAATTCAATCTGTATTCTATCTTAGATTCTCTTCAACAACGAGGAATTTTCGGTATAAAAACAATTGAAGATACATTTTCCCCCCTTTTTTTAGGCAAAGATATTCCAATTGATGTTACCATGAAAGAGTTCTATGACATTACCAAAGTAGAAATCCATATTTTTACAACCGAAATTATGAATTTTGAATTGGTAGATATATCGTATAAAACTCATCCTGATTGGCGAGTAATCGATGCTGTATATAGTTCTTGTTCTATACCTATCATTTTTTCGCCATTTATAAAGGGGTCAAAATGTTATTGTGATGGGGGATTGTTATTAAACTACCCAATTGATAAATGTGTTGAAAATGGCGCGAATCCAACCGAAATTATCGGTTTATGTAGCGATACGACCGCAAATAATGTAGATGTAATGAATGAAAACTCGTCCTTATTAGACTATATCATTGTCATCTTAAAAAAGATAATTGCTGCGTTTTTACCAAAAGTGAAAAGTGCGATTGTGAATGAATTTACAATTGGGTCTCCTGAGATTTCTATCTATGACATTGTTACTACAACGTCGAATGTTGATAAACGGATAGAATTAATACAAAATGGGGTTGATGTAATATGTGAACTATTCACATCAACAGAAACTATTTTAATGGGAAATGAGGACCAGCTTATTCCATCAACATAGAATCTACAAAATGTTCTAATGTACTTGCTGATATTTTGGAATCAAATTCAATTGTATTCTTGTCCTTTACCATTTTAACCGTGGGATAAGATTCAATATCGTATTTACTAATCATGTTTTGAACGTCACTGGTTTCGTCAGTACAGTTCACATCCACACATTTGGTAATATATCCATTCACCTCCTTGTTGTTAAACTGTTTTTTGAAGTTTTCCCATTCCGGTAATGCGGTCTTACAATGAGGACACCAATCAACATGAAAGAACATTACACTGACTTCCTTATTTCTGCGATTTGCGTTGGGTACGTCCGCAAACTTATTTTCTTGTTTTTTTACAAAATATGCATTGTATCCGTAATTCGCAGCATATCCAAAAATAATAGCGGCTAGTAATATTACTACATATTTATAGTAAGGACGAACTATTTTGTTGACAACTTCAACTAATCCAGGCATTATATAGAATATGCATATACTTTTTGTATTGTAAAAACGAATAAAATTTAGTAAAGAATATTTTATCAGAGAAGTATAACTTAACATGGGGAAAAATAAAACAGTAAAACATAAGAAGACATATTCTCTAAATGATTACAATAGCGGCGATGGTATGTTAACCAGTGTATGGGGTCCTAGTATGTGGCATTCACTGCATACTATTAGTTTTAATTATCCAGTAAATCCAACCAACGCCGATAAACACAATTACCGTGATTATGTATTTTCGATGAAACACGTATTACCGTGTGGTAAATGCAGGAACAATCTACGTGAGAATTTCAAAAAGTTGCCTCTTAAAATGAAACATATGGAAAATCGTGAAACGTTCTCGAAATATGTGTATGACTTACATGAACTGATAAACACTATGTTAGGTAAGAAATCGGGATTATCCTATGACGATATACGGGAACGATATGAAGATTTTCGTGCTCGGTGTACGATATCTCTGAAAGAACTAACGCCAAAAAGAACAACTTATAAGAAAAAGGAAAATGGATGTACGGAACCGTTATATGGAGAGAAATCGAAATGCATACTGAAAATTATACCCAATACCGACAAAGAAGACACTTTCCAGATTGATGAAAAATGTGTTAAGAAGGTAATTCAATAATGATATATTTAGTAATTTGTAATTATATCATTGCCATAGCGGAAATATATTTTAAATTATATATACCAATAGATATAAATGACAGATATTTCCATAGAAAAACCCACTACTAAAAAACAAAAGTATATTCCTTTTTGGGGCGAGGACCCAAATGTCTTGTTTGCGTCTAAGTATGTAATGGAATTTTTCCCTACTGAGAACATGACCTACGAACAGAAATTAAACTCGGTAACTCGCACGGTTATTATATTGACGCTAATTAGTACCCTTCTTTATGGGGGTATTCGTCATCTAATTATTGGAACCATTACCATCGGCTCTATTTTCATCCTTCATCATTATCACCAAAAAGAGAAGGTCAAAGTCAACTCTAAAAAGGTTGTCGAAGAGGTAAAGGAAGGATTTGGAAATCCCGCAATGGATTTGCTAACTCAAGGTGGGGAAGAAATACCTACGGATATATTTGATGAACCTGAACCTAGTAATCCATTTAGTAATGTTATGATGACCGATTATGATTATAATCCAAACAAGAAACCCGCACCAGCAGCATTTAATCAAAATGTAAACGATAAAATTTTAGACAGTGCGAAACAGATGGTGATTGAATCCAACCCAGACCAACCAGACATCGCAGATAAATTGTTTAAAGATTTAGGGGATCAATATGTATTCGAGCAATCACTACGTCCATTTAGTTCTAACCCAACTACTACCATACCAAACGACCAACAGGCATTTAGCGAATTTTGTTATGGAAGTATGACTTCATGTAAAGAGGGCAATAAATTTGCTTGTGCTAGAAATTTGTCGCGTCACACCAACTATTAAGTTTTTACAATTTCCATATAATAATTGCTTTATATAGAAATTCATTCTCTAACTATAGTATAAATATAAGATGTCCACAGTTAGCCCTTATTTGTTCAATAATACCGACCGTATCGGTTCTGATAAAAACGACCAAACACAAAATAACGTCCATAATACTAGATATACAAACCACAATTTAGCAAGCTTTTTTAGCGAAAATACTTCATCTCAACACGTTAACTTTGCCGTTCAGCAACCCACTATGACGTTTAGTGGTATTTCCCACGGAAATGGACTCAATGGAAATGTTATCGACGACGAGTCAAATCTCGTTATTAAAACCGAGCAGACCAAACCTTTTGAGAAATTACAATTGTTTCAACGCCCTTTTGCTAGCGTGCCTTACTTAGGACGCGGTAGCTGTGACCCTGCTCTTGAATCTCAACTTCAGCACGGTGAGGTGGTTGCTGGAAAGAAGAGTGTATCTACTATCATGGATAAATCCTTCTCTCAATACCAACTGTACCCTACCGATGACAAGATGGAAGAACGTGTTAACGACGCATCTTACACTGTCGAAGAGGCTGCTCTTGATGGATGGGTTCGTGGAGGCAAATCTACTCGCGAAATGTCTAATGACGAAATCATGCAGCAAAATAACCGCCCCAACGGAAATTTTTAAGCTGATGTCGTAATATTCATATAGTATATTTTGTACTATATGAAGTGTTGGATTCTTAGGTTTCTGATTTAATTATATAAAAATTTCATTTAACGTTATTTTTTTATAACTCTTTCGAATCCATATTGTTTTCTTCCAAAAGCAATAATTTCATTATTATACTTTATTAATGAATAAAAAATAGAGCTTTTGTTGTATTAATTCTTTTTATATACATATATATATATATATATGATTAGTGAAAAAGATAAAATAGAATATATAAACAGTTTGGATTTGTATATATTATCACATGGTGGTGTAGGTAGTAATTATTTAATAGATTATTTACAAGAAAGAGGATTATCTGTAAAAACTAATATAAAATTATATCAAAATACTTGTCATTATTCCTATAAATTAGTACCAGATAAAAAAACAATATATATATATGGTAATATAATAGAATCAATAATTTCTCAATATGTAAGAGGTTATTTACATGTTAATGCAACTAAAATACACAAATCACGTGATTACAATCATGAAAAATTAGAATACTTTATAAAAAATTATCCAGACGATCCGATTGGTATAAAAAAACAAATTAATAATTTAAAAAACTCCAAGAATACAGTTTTTATTGAATATCCTTATGATAAAGATAAACTAGAAAACGCATTTAAAATTTTAAATCTAAAAATAGATTTAAAAAATTTTAATATTGAAAATAGAAATACTATATTCAAAATAGAAGATTTACATAATTATGATAATATTCTGCAAAACATAATTAAAGTATATATAAATTATGATTATACATCCAAATTTAATTGTTCTAATGGTTAAATTGTTGGGGGTATTATACTGATATTGGAATTAACCTATGTTCTAATTATATGGATAATTTGTTACACATGTTCTCATTTACACCTTTTTGTGAAAAAAGTAATTATAAAACTATTCATTAATTTCATATACATTTGTTATATAATCTTGTTCACAGAACCATCTCTCATTTGTCTCGGCTGTAATTAGATATTTTTTATCATTAATTACAATTACACTTGTTGGGTCACATATATTTTTTGAATTATAAGGTTGTTCAATATCAAAATGGCTTATTCTTGGTAATTTATTATTGTCAAAATAAACAATCCATTTAAAAATATCATGTTTTGTAATGCCATCTTGCTCGTATGTTCTATGACCAAAACCATAGTATTCATTCTCATTTAATTTATATCCAGGTGTTCCACCTCTATATTCATAATTATAATTATTTTCATCATTAACAACTTCTATTTTTCTAATATCACCGGTTTCTATATCAAAAGTATATAATATAAATGGTTTTATATAATGTATAAAATATAAAATATTGTTATGATTTATAAAAGAAATATTTTTACCTGGAATATTAATTTTTGTATATTTTTGATTTTCATAATCAATTAAAAACATATCGTTAAAATGATTGTCTAAAATATATATTTTATTCTTATATTCAAAACATCTTGGGTCTTCACCTTTAAAAGTAATATTATTGTCTTCAATTATATCAAAATTTTCATTTAACGTTATTTTTTTTATAACTCTTTCGAATCCATAATGTCTTCTTCCAAAAGCAATAATTTCATTATTATACTTTATTAATGAATAAAAAATAGAGTTTTTTGTTGTATTAATTCTTTTTATATATGAAAATTTCATAAAATTATGTAAACCATTTACATTAATAGCAGTATAAATATTATCAACATTAAAAAAATCTAAATCTTCATATTCAATTTGTTTCTTGTTATTTTTTTTATATAAATTAGGTGTAGGAGAATTATAAGTTTCTATATATTTATCATTATCTGGATATAATAATTTTTCATTATAATCATTCATAACGAATAATATTCCTGAAATCTCGGGTGAACCAATATTAATGATCTTTCCATTTTTATAATTTACATTTTCTAACCATATATCTTTTCTAGCTTTATTTGAAACATTTGTTTTTGTATCATATATAGTTTTATTAGTAATATCTGCGTAAATTACATCAGTAACTAGGGTTGGACCAGTAGCTAAAAAAATATTAGGTTCATTATTAATTATTCTTTTAACAACTTCTTTTATAATATTTAATATTATTGGATTTTTTGGTTTTGACATAATTGGTGTATTCATAATGTTGTTATCCGAATCCCAAACAAAATAATGTTCCATATTATTATCAATACAATTTGTTAATTTAGTTGTAATTGAACTATCTAAATCAATATAAACGCCACCATATACATATATTGCAATATATCTTAAAAAGTCGCCTTTAGCAGCACCTATATTTAATTTATCAAAAGCATATAATATATTTTTATCAAAATTTGTTTTAATTAACTCCCTACCTATATTATCAGTAATCAAATAATAATCATAATCAGAATTAAGGTTTAAGATACTTTGAATATTATTATAAATTTTATTATGAACGTAATTAGATTTATAGGTTTGTATTAATATTTTTGGTATATTATATTTTGTATTATCAATATTTTTTGCCTGAATAAATGTTGGAATCTTAATCATATTATCATTATTTGAATTCACTAATTTACTCGGTATTTCTATCTCATTTTCGTAATTTACAACGTGGGTGTTTTCAAAATTGGGATTAATAGTAGTTAATATTTGTTTTAATATCTTTATAGAATACAATTCATCTGATTCTATAGTAAATGTTGGACCAGCAATAGCTGATATTGTTTCTAATTCATAAATTAATAAATTTTCTTCTTTAAAAATCATTTTATTATTTTGCTTTGAATTTGGTTTGTTTATTATTCCAATCACATGGAAATTTTCAGTTCTATTATTTATAGTTTTATATATTTGTTTTAAATCACTTACTATTTTATATATATCAGTTCCATCTTGATGAACTGTTGTATCATCGCCCCAACTTCCTATTGGTTGAAAAAATGCGATATACACTTTATTAATATTATGTTTATCAAATAAATTTATAAAACGCTTTGTTTTACGTTTCATACTATCATATACAGTAGTATTCCCTAAGTCATGATGAAGAAAAATATCATGACCGTATTTATTAATACCTTGATTATTATTCGTATAATTATCTTTATTTAAAAAATCTACAAAATTATTGTTTATACAATCGTTCACCATAGGTATATTTGAACGAATAAAATCAAAAGGTAATGATGTATAACGGTAGTTTAACTTCTCTAATATTCTTGCAATGTAACAAAATGTACCAATTGGTATCATAACCATTTTATTGTCATTTTGAATTAATAAATTGCTTGGGATTTCTCTATCTTGCCAATAATGTATAAATACTGTATCCTCGTTGGTGTTTTTAAATCTTCCAACGCCCTTACCATCAACTGTGTCAGCATATTCTTGGTATATAACCATATTTTGCCTTGACGCTTTCGTTTGTTCTATATTCACAATTCTCAACAATTCTTCACATAAATAATGATAATTCATTTGTAATATGTGATTTTCTGTATAATACGCATGTTTCAAAGCATCATATATAATTTCGTTTCTAGGATAAGTAGCAATGAACCCATTAAATAAGTGTTCGTTTTTAACATATGACTTCGCAAAAACCGAATCATAATTTTGTATAATATTATCAATATTTGTCTCAAACATTGCGTCACTATCTAAAAACAATCCCCCTTTCAAATACAAGTAATAATATCGGAATATGTCTGCTTTATGTTGTCCTTGTGTAAAACTATGAAACTTTTGTATAATATTGGGAAACTCAGCGATTGGATTGTCTATAAAAAATTGTATACACTCTTTATCTGTGAAATGTGAGTATTTCCAATCAGGACAGTATATATTTATTAGTTCTTTTACATATGGAGGCAATATTTCTTTTGATGTTTGAAAAACATGTTTGGGTATTTCTCTGTTTTGATATACATTTATGATAGGTAAAAACAATTCATCGTATACAGGTCTGCTTCTTATTGTCAGGTCTTCATTCATGACTCCAACTGTTCCAGCATTGGTATTTATGTATTTTACAAACTGGTTAAATTGAGATTCTAATATGGTGTAGTCAATATTTACGTCGTCATTATGTTCGTTATCATACACCTTAAAATAATGTTCTGTTTTTTCTCGCGTTCCAGATAATCTTTCTTTGATAGCGCCAAAATTATTGTATAATAGCGGTAATCCAGAATTTATTATTTTCGTAAGTAAATATCCATATGTTTCACCCCATTCATTCAGTAATAAGAAACCATTAATATTATATTTCCTTATAAAATCATAAAACTCATTTTCTTTGTAATATGGAATGTTCTGTCCTACTATTTGAAATTGAATGGTATCACACTCATATTTGCTTTTTAAATAATTCACGTATCTTTCACCTTTGAATTTACATAATGGAGAGAACACGCCAATATTCATACATTTATTTTGTATTTCGGGTATGTTTTTGATTCCAACTTGAATGTTATAGTCACTTGGATAGCACACTATAAAATTAGATGAGTCAAAATGCTTTGAATATACATCATGTGTAAATTGAGAATTCATAATCACTTTATCAGCTAATAACAACAGTTCAGTTATATCGGTCGATACATCAATATTGTTACTTAAATACGCAGATGGTATATCATATGTATATTGATGCTGGTCTTTACATAGCCAAATAAAATCATGTATACTAATAAATAAGTTGAATTTATATTTATTACGAACATCGATAATGTCGGTAATTTTGATATCACAATTTAACAAATTTTGTATAAATAGTATGTCTTTATTACTATAATCATTTGTGCATAACATTTCCTTATTTTTTACAAAAATATATTCATAGTTGTCATACAGTGTTATAATATCATTAATATATTTCTCAACTCCTCCTTTTTTATTATTGTGAATAATAAAAACTCGTTGTTTTGTTGATATTATGTCAGTATTGATACTTTGTATAATTTCATAATCACAATTATCGTTTTTATACATCATTTTAAAATATTTAATCAATTCTTCGTCAGAGCAACCTTTATAACCATAGCATTTCATTCTACCAAATCCTAATGAATTCAATTTAATCCATAATTCTTGCGTTGTTATTTTATTACTTAACACCAAAAAATCGTTTTTACTATTTTGGTATAATTCTTTCAATCTATTATTGTCAATAGCATCATTAATAATACAATATTGTTTATTGTAATCCAAATTAATTCGAGAGTTCATTATTTTATGTTGATATTCAGGTCCTCGTTTCCAAATATCAGATTGATTCGTAATATACTGTGGGTCTTCATAAGCGTCTAATTCTTTCATTTTATCTTGAACTCCATATTTAGCATAGAACATAGGACTAATATACTTGGGACCAATACGATTAATTTCTGAATTCCGAATCGTAGAAAAATTATTTCCTTCGTTATTCATATATTGAATATATTGTGCTTTATTATTTTTCACAACCTTGTATTTACTACAACATGTTCTGAGAAGAATTTCATAATCATCACATATAGGCAAATATTCAGAATAACTTTCGAGTTCCATTAGCACTGCACGATTCCAAATGCGAGGATGATTTGGTAAACAAATTAAACGACTCAATGTAACATTATTAATATTTGGAGTATTATAAATAAACCTCCACTCATTATCAATTAATTCACTATAATATCCTCCATAACCTTTACAAAGGGTGTTATCGGTATATTTACAATTTTGTCCATCGCGAAATAAATTAATAGTATCACCATATACAAATCCTATTTCTGGGTCTGATTGGAAAATATTATAAGAATCCAATAAACAATCTTTTAGTATCTCATCGTCATGATCCATTTCTAATACATATTTACCACGACATAATGATATAGCTTCGTTTTTAACATTACCTATATTACCACTGTTTTTATCTCTCTTATATAATCGAATGCGATTATCGTGAGATAAGGTATCTCTTAGAAAGGTAAAATGTTCGTCTTCTGGCGTGTCATCCATAATAACCCATTCCCAATCCTTTAATGTTTGTTTTTTTATCGAATCATACGCAGTATTTATATAATCGTAACTTTTAAAACACGTAGTGAATATAGAGAATATAGGTCTGGTTTTTTCCCTATTATTAATTACATTTGTAATGTAACAATAATTTACATTATGATTGAATTCCTCTATATTCGATATATTGTTTTTATGAAACCATCTACTCGAAAATCGCGATGGTATTTCCGCAGAAATATAATCATATTCGTTATATGTATCTCCATAGGTAACTAATAAATGATAATTATGATTGTATAATTTATTCAATTCACGAATATCATTTGTAATATGAATAGAACACATGAGCGATTCCTTATTAATTTCTATAAAGTCATCTATTTTAGAATATTTATCATGTCGAAAAAATAGAACTTGCGGATACCTAGACGTAGACATATATAAAGTATGTGTCTTAACGTCTTTATTATGATTCAAAAGTATATGTTATTTCTTCTGTTGTACACGATAATATAGGTGTTTGTTCTAATTCGATGTATGAAAGATAACGGCATATTTCTATAAACAAATCTTCTATCGCCATATTGTATTTATTGCTATGCAACAACATCAAAAAAGCATTGGTTAACGCTCCTACCTTCTTTTGTAGTAAATCATTATAGTTCTCCATACTGAGTTGCTTATCAGTTGAACCACTAATCGCACAGATATTTGTATTTTCGTGTTGATTCGAATTGATATTCGTTTTAGTAAGTTGATTGTCAATATATTGTACCGACCAAGGTAAGTCGCATATACTTCCACTATGACAACAATCAAACAATAAAAATAACCTGCAATTTACGTCTTTTATTATTGAATATATGTCATCGTCCAATATCACTCCATTCGTTTGGAAATCGTTTGGAATTAACACACTATCTATATTTTCCTTCTCATCATTTGACCGGTCACGGCGAATTGAACCATGTCCGCTATAATGAAACCATAATTCGTCGCTGTCTGCTTTGTTTGACATAAATTCCCTCAAGTGGTGGATAATATTTTTCTTTGTTGGATAGAATTCTCTGTCTTCCGTATCGTCTCGTAATACCGTGATATTTGTGGCTTGGTATCCTAGTTCGGCGATAAGCATATCTCGCATTCTAAGCACATCGTCAATACAACCTGTTAATTCAGAGTTCTCAATTCCCTTATAATTGATTCCTATCAACAAAGCAAATTTCATAGTAATCTATTTACAGAAATTATGTTTTACAAAACAAATGATACAAATGAAATTTTACAACATAAATTATAATCACATAGTGTATAAATGGAAAAGTCAGGTTCGACTATTAGTAATATACAAGTTCCATCCGACCAACTTTTCAAAGTACATTATTTGGATTCAAGTAAGACTGAAAATAAGATTATTGTCTTTTCCAATAGCAATGGACCGGTTAATTTAAATGAAATGTTTAGCGAAGAAGATATCGTAAATATTGAACTAAATAAGATTGATGTCGTGTTCTCGTCACAACAAATTTATAAAGACGATACAATCCGGACTATAAAGAAGAAAATTATAGTAGAAATTGGTAAAAACGTGATTTCCTACCCAGAATTGTATCTTTTCTCCAAAATCGAAAGTGACCTCTCTCTCTTCCAAATCTACAATTATGTCACCCAAGACGATAAAGTCCCCTTAGATTCGGTTATGTTAGGACAACTTCTACACAATTTAGGTGTTAATGATATATCGGTTGTTGATAACATACCCGTACAAGATGTTTATACATACAATGACTTAACCACGTTCTTGTCGTTCCTAGAAAACAAACAGGAACTCTGGATACCAGTAGGTCCTCGATTTACAGACAACCATCTAGAATTATTATTTCAAGCGAATCCATACAATATTATTAACGCAGACAACAACCCATTTCAATATACGAGCAACAACCCATTAATATCATTCGAGAACAATGTCTTATTATCATATGGCGATTTGATACATAATACTATATATGCTACCTCGGTATCTGATGTTCTCGAGTATGGTAAGTCAATACAGTTGGACGATGAATATGTCATACCTCTCTATTTCCCATTATTAGAGAAAATGGACGTTTTCACTGGTTCTGATATAATTGAGAAAAAACAACTACTCTTGGCTGAGAATGACAAATTATACGATAGGAGTTTTGGTAAAATAGAGGACAATTTACAGACTATGTATCAAGTATACAATGCAGGGTCTCGAGAGGATATCAAATACTCGCAAAATGGGATTCAGATGATAGATTTCACTATTCACCCGTCCTCAAAGGTAAAACTTCCACTCGATGTATTGTTTAAAAATATGCATTCGACCAAAGACATACCGTTTATTAAGTACAATCCAGGAGCTCGTTTTGAAAAAATGTACCGAGTGTATTCTGAAGATATTACCCAAACAGGGCAACAAATCCCATTCTTGTCAAAAGAAGAGATTATGACTTATTCGAAAAATATCGGTAAGTCACTTCAAATAGCCTTGGTGGTACAAGGTAACATGAAGGATAAAAATTTCGACGTAATTATTAGTATTAATCAAAATGGGGATGTCAATGTTATGTGTGATTTCTATTCAAAAGAGTTAGAAATACCTAGAAGTATTGCGGTTTTTTCATTGCCGTCTATAGCGGAATTGGAAATTTACATTGACGGAGTCGTTAATAATACGATTACCACATTGAACCAATATCTACAAGGATTAGGTTATACATTACAACCCTTTATCAATCTTACACATAAAAATGTTGAAATCAAGAATATCAACTACAAAATATGGTCTCCATTAGAAAAAGACATCGCATTTACAGATGTATCGCCATGTTTAACCAGTATGTTTGAAATCCAAGAAATAGAAAAGAATGACCTACAAATGAATTTCAAACGAGTAAACAACTATACACAAATGAACGCAACCAATCGAATGATTACCGATGTATATACTCGAACCAACAGTGAAAAAGACGTCATTAGTTCTCTCGTATTAAATTATAATTATACCGAACAAGAAGCACTTTTAGAATTTACCAAGTATTTAAATAATTTTACGAGGATTAACGGACAGTATGTAAATAAAAACATTGAAATCGTTGAAAATCCGGGGTTTGCCGTTCATATGGGGAAATTACAGACGGGAATGATTCTGCATATCGATGCTACGCAAATTACGAATATACGATATATAGAACTTTTATCCATTTATTTTGATAGCTTTCTACGAGTGTCACAGAAGGTTGGTATTAAGGGAATATCAAAATCAAAAATAACTCAACTCTGTTCTGGTAAATATGATACTGTGAAAGAACCCACCATTGAGAACCTCATTATACCCTCCAATAAATCTATCAGTCCTATTTCACAAGAGGGTGTTCTATTGCGAGATGATGGAGGTGACGAGGACGGTGATGACGATTTGGAGGACGATGATGACGGTGATGCATTTTTATATATGGACGATGATGAAGATTTGGAGGAAGATGATGACGATGATTCTATAGACGGAGGTGCTAAAAAATCACAGGTTAAAAAATTAGAACCAAGGAAATATATGTTTGACAAGCTAAAACTGCTAGAACCGGAACTTATCTTATCGAAAGAAATCGGACATTATAAAGCTTATTCTCGGGCGTGTCCTTCGAATTTAATGAGACAACCAGTTATTCTTACAAATGATGAAAAAACAAAAATAGACGCCGAGAACCGCAATGGTTATGGGTATGCTCTGAAGTATGGGTCGAATAAAGAAAACCCTCACTGGTTTATATGTCCGCGATACTGGTGCCTTGAAACAAATCAACCCTTAACCAAATCTCAAGTTGATTCGGGAAAATGTTCCGGCAATATTCACGAATTTACAGAAAATAGGTTTCATGTAGATAAAGATGGCAATTACGTTCATCATTCGCCCGGATTTTTACCTGACGAGACTCACCCCAAATATGGGGTTCCGTGCTGTTTTAGTAAACAATGGGATTCAACTCAACTTGAAGGTCGCAGACAAAAATGGGGGGTTACTGAAAATAGTATCGACGCACCAAAAGGCACTAATTGGAAAGATGTGATTGATGGAAAAGAACTTGAATTATCGGGGACGATTGAAGCCAAACAACCTAAAACGGAGAAATCTATCAAAAATACAAAGAATGTCCCGGATGATATAACAACCATAAGGTATTTTTCTAAGTTATCTTTCTTTGAAAATGCTGGCATTTGGGTCTTTTTACCTCGGTCCGTTCAGTTATTTTTAGATGTTGATTACCCATCTATGATATCTTCTGACAATCAACAAAAAATAAAAGAGAACCAACGCGCATATTTATTGTATACAGTAGAACGTAAATATCACCAATCGTTTATAGGATGTATTGCAAGAGCATATGCAGATATGAACGACTATACGACCAAACAACTTCCGGTCCCTACTATCTCGGAAATGCGAAACATTATTGCTGAGTCCATCACATTGGATATGTTTTTACAATATCATAATGGTTCCTTAACATCTACATTCCAACCAAAAAATAAACGAGTAAATGATGATTTCTTACAGAACCATTACAACAGTGTCTTTTATAAATCTCTCGATGATAACATACCCGCACAAATGGACTTTTACGAACATACAGTTGCGTCATTTGCGAAATTTCTTGAATATCTCCGCGACGACGATTCATGGATAGATTATGTCTATTTATGGGACATTGTTACCTCGCCGAATCCCAAATTATTTACCAATGGATTGAACCTGGTTATTTTAAGTATTACCGACAATGACATTACGGACAATGTCGAACTCATTTGCCCGTCGAATTCATATAGCGCAAAAATACACGATAAGAATAAAAATACACTTATCTTAGTAGAACAAGACAACTATTACGCTATGGTGGCTGTATATGATAACACAGACAGTAATAGTATTGTCAAGCGGGTTTCTACATTTGGGAATAGCGATAAACTACCTGGATTACGTAAGACATTGAAGAAAATACAAAATACTCAACAGAATTATTGTAAGCCTTTACCCAGCATGCCGAAGGAATACAAATACAAACAAAACATCATTGCCGAGACAATGTATGAAATCTTACAGAAATACCAATATGTAGTGGATTACCAAGTATCCAATTATCGTGGTAAAATTATTGGGTTTATTGTACGCATATCCGACGCGAATTCAAATGGTATATTTATTCCATGTATGCCGTCTTCCGTTTTACCGGACATTCCTACCCAGTATATGGATAATATCCCATGGATGGACTACGTTACTACCAGAGATACGTTATTTCAAATACATCAAAATACAGAAACCGCGGTGTCGTGCAAACCATTATTAAAGATTATAGAAGATGGACTTATTGTAGGCATTTTAACCGAAACAAATCAGGTGTTACAAGTCAATCCACCTATTAACAATGATGTTGATGATGGTATTGATAGTATTAATGTAAAAGGTTATGCAAACAATGGATATTTTGATGCTGATACAAAAATACAAACGACCAGTTCCGAAGATACCCAGCGAAAAGAGGTCGTTAGAAACATCCGACTTGAAACACAATTCTACTCCTCTTTCAAAACAACAATACGAATATTGTTGAATGACCCATTGTATTCAACCGTGAAAGAAAATATTATTACAATTCTTAAGGATACTCGCTATTTATACCGTATTAAACTCCAAAAATTAGAAATACTTCTCAAACATCTCTTACGTAACACGGTATCGTTTCATGATATGGAAGAAGATGTGTTGAAAAACATGGATGATGTTAGTATTTGTACTGACGATACTCGCGACAAACCTTACTGTATTGTTAAAAACAACAACCAACGTCTTATTATTCCCAGTAAAAACTTGATGAGCGGAATGGAGAACGAAAAACTGTATTTTGGACGCATTGCCGATGAACTTTTACGATACAAACGAGTACGGTTGTTTATGTTAGAACCCAAAAAATACTTGAATATAGGCACCGTTGATTACAGTGTAAATAAAAACGAGGTCATTCTATTACAATCCATATTAACCGATGAATATTGGGACAATCTTGAACCTTTTTATACAAATAAATATATTCGTAATCTGAATTTTGATAATGCTGACCCTGCCATTTCTCAAAAATATTCCTCCGAAATTAGTCTTTCGCAACAAGAAGACGCTGTTGAAACTGGTGATGATAAGTCTCAATTAGGACAATGTGTAAAAGAAGAGTTTCATGGAGTGATTGGAAACAAGCAAAGTAAATGGAGACGGACCTTTCCCGATGATTCGAAAGAAACCTTATACCAATGTTCTCATACATGTAGTTACTATTTAGTACAAATGATCTATCAAACACATTATGATAAGGAAATCGGCATGGTTGATATCAAAAAAAGGTTAGTTCGGCTATATAATAACTATGTAGAGAGTCACAAATCCAAGGTTTACGATATATTGCGTAAACAAAATGGTAAGCTGTCTATGATAAACAAGGTCATTCAGAACAAACTTACGATGGAAGATTTGATTATGAGCGAAGAATATTATTTGACGACTTTGGATATGTGGATGTTAGCATCTGATTTGAAATTGCCGATTATGTTATTCTCTCAATCTCCTCTTGAAAACTTGAATTTGAAAATAGATTGGGTACTATTAGGCGGAAATCCAGCGAAAGACCGTTTCTTCTTTATTCGTAGTCCTGCCACTTCTAAACGGTGTCCTGAATATCGTATGGTTACTCCTCAGCGTCCATTGTATGATTTGGAAGGGTTTGGAGATTTATTAGAAAATCCAGAAAATTATATTGATAACAATATGGATTTTGAAAGTTATTTGAACCAAGTTTCTTTGGTGTTTGAATAAATCATGACAAAATAAAAAATAATAATTACAAAACTATTATTTTTACTATTTTACTATTTTTTATCAAATTTAAAATCCAGCATCATATCCATCATCACATACACCCATATCACTATTCTTGATTGCGTCTAAATTGTTCTTGATGGTTATATTGTTCTTAGAACATACTTCACTGCTATCTTCCAATGAACCGAACATCTTTTCGATTTCTTTGTTACTGTCCTTCTTGGTTACTTCTACAGTAGGCATATTCTTCATTTGTTCCATATCCAAAACTACTTGGAATGAACCAGTACCAAACACGCCCATTTGTCCCATCATCACATTAGCAGACACACCACGCATGTGGTCGAAATCCGCATGTCGAGAAGCATTCAACAATACCTCCGTATGAACTTCAAATGTCGATTTGGAAATAGGTCCAATATCATCATTCAAAATGCCTGAACGGAAGATGGAAACCATATTCTCAGTGGAGGTCATACGGTCACAAAGAAGACTGAGATGGTGGTAGTTAATGTAGACACCACTAAACTCCATGACCTCAACAAATTCATTGTAGATGATTTGTCTGGCGGCTTCAATACCCAAAACACTGAATGCTTCCTTGATATCGTTTCCAAAGGTTCGGTTGGAATCAATGAAATCTAATGCCAATGTCTCCATTAGATTACTTCCGGTTGTATCCATAATCCAAATGTCCTTGTGTACGTATTTACTATCCTCCTTAATGACAGAGTTTTGTAATTTTCTGGGTAACACATTGGTAACGCCGCTGATTCCACGAAGAACAATGTTATTCAACAGATTGTCTTGGAAAAGACGAAGCATGTAAATATCATCGGATTGGTCCAAGGTATCGGCAATTCCGTTTAATGGTTTCTTTCCCTTGAGAATCTTCTCATTGAGACGAATGCGGAATACCAAGTTATCGGAATTGTAATCAGAATATACACAAGATATTTCATCACCGTGACTATTTGTAATAGCAAAGTGAATATCATCCATGGTAATATTCTTATCAAGCAGGGTCTCAGTATCCATTTCAATACGGATAATCCATTTTGATTTTGATGGGTCATTATCATTATCACCATCGCGGTTACATTCGTCGACCATTTCTTCAAATTCATAAAATTCTTCTAACATTGTGGCATCATCCATTATGTTCGTCGATTTATCATTCGGGTCGAAACAAATCTGTACTGATTTTACTACATCCACCAATTTGGTATGTTCTAACATGTTTGAATATTGATTTGCCTTGTCCTGGTCCTGTTCGTCAAGTTGGTTCAAATAAACCGTTAATGACGGATTCTTAGGGTTTTTGGTAAGACGAAGAATTTCTTCAATTCGCGGCACACCACGAGTCACATTCGACTTGGATGCCACACCACTTAAATGGAAAGTATTGAGAGTGAGTTGTGTAGTAGGTTCACCAATAGACTGACCCGCAATTACACCCACCATTTCTCCGGGATGAACGATAGATTGCTTGTATTTCAAGACAATATTCTCCAAAAGGACCACCAATGCGTTACGATGAAATCGCTTGTTAATTAGCAAATCCTTAGGGGTTAAGTAGAAGAAATATAGGATTTCAAAGAGAGAGCTCGGTGACGAATAACCGATTTGCTTAAGTTTGTTGAAATACTCCTCAATCAATTCAAATGCTTCAAGGGGAGTGATATCCACAATGGTGTTCGAATTCAATTGAAGTTGTCCTTGGATATTAGCAATTGTATTCTGGAAAGCAACCGGAAGATTAACTCCATTCTCATTTTTGTTTTTGAAGACGGATTTTACTACCAAATCGCGATTTTCAATCATCTTTTCAATATATGACTTACACTTGTCCTTGGTTTCTTTTGATTGCTTTCGGGTTCTGGTAGCAGCGCCCTTGGTGAAAACCTTATTAATTTCGGTCTTCTGGTCGTTCGCTCCCACAATATCGTAGTAAAGATAGATTTCTTCCAAACTCATACCAACCAGCGGGATTGATTGATTTTCAACCTTAGTAGATTCAAACCCATCGTCACCATAAGCAAATTGGATGATTTTGCCCTTGTTATTACGAACGGTCATATCATACTCTACCTTTAAGTCTTCCAGACCTTTGATTAATCTTCTTTGGATATAACCAGTCTGAGAAGTCTTTACCGCCGTATCAATAAGACCAATACGACCACCCATCGCATGGAAGAACAATTCGGGTGCGGTCAATCCAGAAATGTAGGAATTCTCAATGAAACCGCGAGCACCCGGAGAATCGTCATACTTATTGAAATGAGGAAGAGTTCGGTTTTCAAAACCATAGGGGATACGCTTACCATCAACATTGGTCTGACCCAAACAAGAAATCATCTGAGAAATGTTGATGAGAGTACCCTTGGAACCGGAATTGACAATCATCACGAAGCGGTTATCTTTGGCAAGAGATTTGCGACTGATTTTACCAGCTTGTTCGGTTGCCTTATTCAGGATGTTATTTACACTGGTTTCGAATTGCGCGTTGTTTGTGTGAGAAGTATTATTTTCAAAAGTTCCCTTATGGACTTTCTCAATAAGGGATTGAACTTCTTGTTTTTGTTTTGCGATTTCGTGAATAATGGAGTCTTGTGTCTTCCTATTAGCAACCAAATCGCTAATTCCTACACTGAACGCACTCGACTTCATGTATTCTGTGATGATGTTTTGAAGGTCATCAATGAAATTACAAGCGGACATGTTTCCAAAATCGTTGAAAGTTCTATGGAGAATACCCTTCGTAGAAGAACCTAATACAGACTTCTCGATTTGTCCTCGAATATACTTTCCATTGCGGATTTCTAACACGTTGTTTGAAGTCGCATAATCTTCATCTTCGTCAAACAGTTTCGTCTTGAACTTCAATGTTAAGGGTGCCATAATCTGACTTAGAACATCGAAATTTTTGATTTTTCCGCTGTTCTTTTCGCTTAATTCGCGAAGTGCCGCCGTATCTACCTTTGAATACATCATCAGTAAATTCATCACATCACGGGGCGTGAATGAAATGTTGGGGCGGGTAAAACGATAAGACCCTAACAAAGAGTCTTGATAAATGCCGATAATCGGCGCATTTCCAGCAGGACTTATTACTTGATATGGAATCGCTGCTAAATGCCTTAATTCTGTTTCTGCCAACACATTTTGTGGCATATGCATATTCATCTCCTTTGTTTTTTGACTGCGTATATGCTGTCAAAACCCCCAAAGTCTCCTAAGGGGACGGACTATACCTTGTGCCTTATCCGGTTGATTAAACCTTCATTTAAGACCCGTAACCGTCTAGTCTCTGAACCTTCTCCATATCCTATCATAACGGACTTAGGAGCTTGGCTGCGGATTGTCTAATCCCATACTTTTTTACCATTGGGTACGGCTATTAACCGTGTTCCCCCATTATGTTTCCATTATGGGGTGGTAGTATGGGCTCTAAAGAAATTCCCGTCAATTTGGCTACGTGGCTATCAATTAGTTCAATATATTTTGTTGGTATTGTTAAACTAATTAATAACTAGATGATTATATCAGTAAAATGTACCTATGCGAAATACACCTACCAGTAGAATTTACACCGTTTTCCCCAATAAGTATATCTACAACTTATTGGGCGGTCACCTGTTTGGGACAAAATCTATCCCCATCAAACGGTTTACTCCAAAGGTTTCCCAGTGGACCGGACTGTATCTTAAGCAAACTCAAGCTGATTAGGCTATCATCATTCACCCATACCCGTTCAGTCTCTGAACGCCTGTCATATCCTATCATAACGGACTTAGACAGTAACGCTGCTGATTATCCAATCCTTAACATTATTACCATTGGGTACGGCTACTAACCGTGTTCCCCTTATGACGTTTCCATCACAGGGTGGTAGTTAAGGCTCTAAGGACGTCCCAGAACAACAAGGTATGTCGCCGTTGTTATAAACAACGACTAGGAGGTAGCACCCTTTTAAGGCCCCCTGTTGCCAACCTTGATCTTTATTTTATGCGAAAATAATATGTTGACTGCGCGTTAAGCAGTCAACCAGTCGATCGGCATTGTAAGGTTTTGTGTCCGCGACGTTCATACGAAATGTGTCACCCTTCTTCATAATCTTAGCGATGTGGCACATCATACTCATCCTATGAAGACTGGGTTGTCTGTTAAAGAGAACGGCATCCCCATCCATCATATGACGGTGAACGATGTCTCCAGTTTCAAGACGTATAGAAAGTCGGTCTACGTACCTTAGTGAAATATTTTCACCATTTTTCCGTTCAAGAATCTTGGCACCGGGATATTCTTCCGGACCATTCTGAACGAGTTTCATCAAGAAGTCGCGATTGCGGTCATTCACCGTAATGGGCTTAGTAATATTTGTAGCAATCTTCATGGGAACACCCAATTGTCGGATAGACAAATTGGGGTCACCAGTAATAACAGAACGCGCACTGAAATCAACACGCTTACCCATAAGATTACCACGAATACGTCCACCCTTACTATTCAAACGTCCAGTAATACACTGTAAAGGACGTCCAGAACGTTGCCGCAAACTATCCGCACCCTTGACTTTGTTATTCACAATCATCGCAATGAAATACTGAAGCTGCGTTGATAAGCCTTCAATCACATTTGTAGAAGCCTCGTTCGCAATCTTATCAGCCAAATCACGATTGTACTTGATAATGTTACTGTAAATGTGTGTCAAATCGTCTTCACTTCTTTGCTGTGCGTCGTGCTTTACAGAAGGACGCATAGAAGGCGGTGGAACGGGTAACACTTGACAAACCATCCATTCGGGACGAGACCATACCGAACTGAACCCCATAAAGGATACATCTTCATCAGAAATGCGACGGAAAGTTTTCAAAATGACTTCGGGGGTTAGACGAAGTTGAACGGTGGTATTCTCACCATCATCCGTTTCTACCTTGTCCCATGTAGCCATTATTGTAGACATACCTTCTAACTTTATGCTCGTAGGTTGCTTACATCCACAACCATTTTCAGTAGATTCTCCACACCGCTGTTTTGGTTTCGAAGCAATACTGTAAACATAACTCCATCTTTTATCAGCTGGCATATCAAGCGCATGTTTATGGTCGTTTTTATTGATTAATAACTTACTACATTTATAACATACAACCTTACTTATTTTCATTATTTCTTTGATATGTTGAATGAAGAATACTGGACGTGCCAATTCAATGTGTCCGAAGTAACCAGGAGTATCAATATATGTATACCCATCTGTCGGACAAATTATACCTGGTTCCAATACACCCATTCTTGAATCAAATAGACCATTGGGTACCGGTTTATTGTTTATGTATGTATCACGAGTAGTAACTTCTACCACAGAGTTCTTACGAATCTCTTCGGGCGATAACATACTAAACTGTACTCCAATGATTCGGGAAGGTTGTTTCGGTTCGGTCATAATTGCAATTAAACCCTATAATTATACTGTTTATATTTTTATATCCTTCTTTTCAATTTTCAATTTTCTATAAAATTGAAAAACATTTTGATATACTATTCATGATAACTATTTAAAGCCTAGATTTAATCTACTATACAATGCCAGCTACTACCGACAATAAGTTTTCATCCAAGAAGACTTCCTCTAAGAAGATGTCTTCTGCGAACAAGATGAAGTTGCGCAAGTCCAAAGATTCTGATTCGGAAAGCAGTGAAGAAGAATGGGAATCTGAAAGCGATTCTACTTACGAACCTCCTAAAAGACATAGGAAACGTGAGGAGGAAGATGACGAAGACATTGAGGAAACTGAAAGTGAAGAAAGTGACGACGAAGAAAGTGATGATGAAGAAAGCGACGACGACGAAGACCCATCATCCATTAGCCGTGGTGACATACAAAAAATTGTTAACAAAATGTTTCCGTCAAAGTATATGAATAAGCGGGCGAAAACAACCGACAAGATTGAAAAAAAACATACAGGTAAGAATCGCAGTGACAAACATCGTTCATCAAAGAAGAAGGCGAAAAAGTCACGTAAGCAAGAATCATCGACAGAAGAAGAATCTGATGATGAGGAGGAGGAATATGAGGAGGATTATGAGGAGGAATATGAGGAAGAGGAAGGAGATGGATTTTATAACCTTCTTGTAGTCGGAGGACAAGGGGATGATGAGGATGAATATAATGAGGAAGATGACGATATTGAGTGCGATAGTGAAGATGAGAAGACGTTTATGAAAGAAAATTACCAGGAAGTGACCTTACCCGAAACTGATAATTCGGGAACGAAAAGAAAGTCCAAGAAATCTAAGAAGCAAAGTAAAAAGAAGGAGACCCCCGAGGAAGTTGAGTTAGCGGATGCCGAAACGGAATACCTAGAACTAGTTGATTTGAAAAATACTACCTTGAAAAAGTTGAATAACAATCCCAAGAGTAAGGTATTGATTAAGGCAATCAAAGGGTATGATGAAGACATTAAGCAACTCGTAAAAAAGACACGTGTCACAAACGCAAAGAACTATCATAAGCTAATTCATGCTGACAAAAAGCAAACCAATGAGATTGACTACTTCAAGAAGAAGCTTTCGAATAAAGAACAACTTACCGTTATGAAGCACTTAAAGGAAATTAACTCCCACACTAACATTGAGAAGCCCTACCGACTCGCCCTTTTGGATACTAACATGCCCGCTAAATTCAAGGCAGTAGCCATGCAAAAGTTAAGTATGTTAAAGTCTATGGAGGTTGGTGACAATGAGTATTTCAAGGTGAAGAACTGGGTGGATACGTTTATGCGAATTCCTTTCGGGATTTACCGTAACTTATCAATCTCCATGGAAGATGGAATTGATGCATGTCACAATTATATGGATAATGCTATTACAACTCTTGATGACTGTGTGTATGGATTAAATGATGCTAAGCTTCAAATCATGCAAATGGTAGGACAATGGATTTCGAACCCATCCGCTATGGGTACTGCGATTGCGATTAAGGGTCCTATGGGTACAGGTAAGACCACCCTTGTCAAGGAAGGAATTAGTAAAATTCTGGGTCGCGACTTTGCTTTCATCGCACTTGGTGGAACTGGTGATAGTAGTTTCTTAGAAGGGCACTCGTACACCTACGAAGGTAGTAGTTGGGGGAAAATCGTCCAAACCTTAATTGATAGCAAGTCAATGAATCCGGTAATTTACTTTGATGAGTTGGATAAGGTTAGCGATACCCCTCGTGGTGAAGAAATCATCGGCATTTTGACCCACCTAACAGATACATCTCAAAACAGTGAATTTCACGACAAGTACTTCTCTGAAGTGAATTTCGACCTAAGTAAGTGTCTATTTATCTTCAGTTACAATGACGAAAGTAAGGTCAATCCTATTCTTCGCGATAGAATGTATCGTATTCAAACCAAGGGATATGATGCCTCTGAAAAGGTGATTATCTCACGCAAATATCTCCTTCCCAAGATTCGCGAACAAGTCAACTTCAATGAAGGCGATGTGATTATTCCAGATGAAACAATTAAGCATATCGTTGCAAATGAAAGCATGACGAAGGAAGAGGATGGTGTTAGAAATCTTAAGAGATGTTTGGAGATTATTCATACCAAGTTGAATCTTTTCAGACTTATGAAGAAGGATACACCCTTATTTGATAAGGACATTAAGTTAGAAGTATCCTTTCCATTTACGGTCACAACCAAAGAAGCCGACCTACTCATTCATCATGATGAAAAAACGCAGAATCAAAGTTTCCTAGCTATGTACGTGTAAATTATGATTCTACTATGAACTATTACAAAATAAAAAAGGGGGAAACCTCTTTTTTATTTTTTATGAATGTGATAAAATTGATTTTTACTGGGTATACAATGATGATTATATAATATTATTTATTAGTAAATATAATGAACCCAACAAGTGAAACCAAAGACGAACCCACATATAAATTATGTGAAAATACAGATTGCGAAAGGTATCCGGAGGATGATGATTTTGATAAGGAAAACGAAGAAGAATATGAACCGTCCGGTCAATGGCTAAAATGTAACTTATGTGATGGATATTTTAATGACAATGGATTCAATGATATCTTGTTTATTGAAGAAGAGCCTAATAATCAAAAGGGTGGATGTGATTTATGTGGTAAAGATGATGATATAGTTCAAATGAAGGGAACTGGAGAGTACCTATGTGGAAATGGTTGTGATGAAGATAACGATGATGATGATGACGATGAATAGAAATACATACACCTTTGTTTACCTATCAAATATACATTTCACCGCATTCTCAATATACATATTTTCTATATTCCCCGTTATTTTTTTGAACTTTTCAGTATCGTGAATTGTCACGAATTTCTTGTCATGTGTTACTACACTGTCATAACTTTCTATGCTTGGATAGTTCAAACAATTCATCAAATCTGGCACTTTATCGTAATAGTATTGAATCGAATTGTTACTACGTTTGTTGTTTAGTTCTCCATCAATCAATATCAAATTTCCGATACGGTCCAAATCTATTTTATTGCTGTCGTCCCAATTGGAGGAAAATACAAACACATGGTCTATGTTCTGTTTCTTCTGGGTATACACATACGGGACTCTATTGTTATAATATAAACTTAATAGCAATCTATAGGGGAATGATAATCCACGACGTCGCTTTGGACGGTCTTCGCAATTATATGGTTGGTTATAAAATTCTACTATATCTTTGAATAATCCTGTCATTAATGTATCTGTAATGGTCTGACCTACTTGGGTTGGATGCTTTAGTATGTTATTCACTTTGGTCTGTATTGCTTTGCCGCCCACTTGACACCGAATATCATCATTCACTGTGTATTTATCGCGTTTGTCTTTGGGTAGATAATCCAATAAATAATGGTAGCATATGGTTCGTTTCAATATAGTATGTACTTCTTTTTCAGTAATCTTGTTATCATTCATCAATTCCAATAGCTTAATGGTGGTTACTATTAGCACTATTAATGGTGTCTTTTTCAATGTTAATTGAGAATCTTGTTTGAAATGATATAAATCTATTGTCGGCGGACAAAGCTTATTCACAATTGAACTCAATAATTCCAATGATTTCACAATTGATTCGCTGAAATGCTGTATATTGTCTGTTGTAAAATTATTCGGTTGTAATCCATAGAATATATTGGGTAAATCAAATAATTTGTGAAATACACCTATTCCATCCGTTGTATCTGAATCAACATTCGGTATTAATGGATATTTTTCACTGCAGTAGTTTTGAAATGATATTAAAAACTCTGTCCCGTTCATTTTTTCAATACCACTATCGGGATGGTAGCATTCCAATATCTCGTCTTCTTGTCGTTCGTTATAATACTTATGTAATTGTTTATCTAGATTCGTTTTTAAAAATGGGTCAAAATCAAGTGTAAACTCGTTAGCACATAATAGAGTGGCTGCCAATATATCGTTTGTTGATAATGGGTTACTATTCATATTAATGTTTGAAAATATTTGGGACAATTGGTCGTTTGACGGGTTATTGAATATTACTAGGTTCATGAAAACGTTTGTATGGAAGAATTCACCACCCGATATTTTCAATACAGATTGTACGATTTCCACTTCGTCTTCAATATATTCAACCATGTCGTCGTCCAACTCCTTCCAGTAAGAACTTAGTTCTTCGTTTTTTAAACGGTTTATATAACGAGTCATTCTTCGTATCCCCATAAAGTCAGGATAACTTATATTTGATAACAAATTTATAAACATGGCATGTTTAGACCCGGAATACCGAAGTTCGTGAAAGTTATTGCGAAATATATCTAATGGATGATTGTAAAAATAGACGATAGCGTTTATGCGATTATTACCATCTATATTTACATACATTTCGTTTTTATCTTCAATATATTTCGCAATGGTTATCGCTTCTACCGAATAACACGTATCGTACAGGAATTTTATATAATCATGATAGTTTGATTTTTTTGAGTTAGGAATTGGATGTTTCCCCCACTTTTTTCTTCTTTGACATTTTGGATTTCGTATTCGCTTTTGGTTTATTAGATTCACTAATTGCTCTACCGACCAATTATCTGATTTTGGTCGCATTCCATGTATAGATGTAGCCATTCTGTTAGAATAGTATAATCCTAATACTTTATGCTATTTATGCTTAATACAATATACATAAAAACTACGCTTACATTATGTTAGTAACTACTATGGAACCGTCTGAAGATATACTACATATGGCGGAGGCGAAAATCCATATCGAGCGTCTGTCTGTAACAAAACGAACATCTGAATATAATGAGATTCTATCTTCCATCGACAACTACTTACGACATCATTGCGAACACAAAGATATTATAGAAGATTATATTGATATCTCACCTGAACTCGCGCAAAAAATTAAATATTGTAATCAATGTGGATTGAATATGTAAAAAATACAATATATA
>Ga0255783_10000608_pt1 | contig 41005 bp, 26 predicted proteins | sample 011ome_22_FD_179981 | JGI IMG/M metagenome (GOLD analysis project Ga0255783, IMG submission 179981) | Coastal salt marsh microbial communities from the Groves Creek Marsh, Skidaway Island, Georgia - 011507BT metaG (version 2) | ecosystem: Environmental > Aquatic > Marine > Intertidal zone >... | reverse complement strand
GAGAGAAAGAGAGAGAACGAAGAGACACACTATCTCGTCGTCGTCGTCTCGTCGAAAGTATTCGTCATCGCATCATTGCAATACTAATACTCTCTGCTGTCGTTCTCCTCTAGAGTCTTCTTCTTCGAAATCTATACTCGATTTAGATACGAAAGTCTCGTTAAAGTTTCCGTCCCCTTTTCTCTAAGAGGCGAACCTTAAACGGACAAACAAGAGTACGAAACGATGGATCATCATCATCATCGCCCGACGACGAGGCGCCAAGCGCTCGGTGAAATCAACGGAAACTTGAGAGGAGGAAATAATAATAATTCAAAAGATGCGGTGAAGAAAGGGTACGTCAGAAAGAATTCTCGCGTTTAAAAGTCGTCAAAGCGCGTACAGTTGTTTTTATTCTTCTACATCATCTCTCTCTCGAGAGAGATGAGACGATGGTTTTTTTTTCTCAAAAGTCTTTCCCCTTTCGCTTTTTAAGGGGGAAGGGGTGCCAAGATTTTCAAAAGTGCGCACAACTTACACTTTGTATTTATTCTTCTTCTTTCTACTCGTAAATTATTATTACGTTTTATTACGCTCAAAACAAAGCAGAGAGGTTCAGCAACACGGATACATCCGAACCAGATCTGGTCGCACGCCGAAAGCGCCGATTCAAAGTTCCTCTGAAAATAATGGCCCCGACGTTTCCATGGCGAAATCATCCGGAGGAGGGAACAAAAGCGCTCACACTAGACATAACAACAACAACACCGACCCGGAAGTGGACGGAAGAGAGAATAAGCTCGGTGGATCCTCTCGGTTGGCGAAGCACGATCCGTTGCAAACGTACTCGCAAAACTTGACCAACAAAGAGTTGAGAGAAGTGAGAGATATCGACGCTTTGGATAAGCAAAACCCGTTGGCGGTGACGGAGTTCGTGAACGATATGTTCAACTATTGGTTTCGAGTGGAACCGTTGACCCGAGTGAGTTGCAATTACATGAGGTCGCAAACGGATATCAACCATAAAATGCGCGCGATTTTAGTCGATTGGTTGGTTGAGGTGCACTTGAAGTTTAAGTTGATGCCGGAGACGTTGTTTTTGACGCACAACTTGATCGATCGATTTTTGGAGAAGAAGGTGGTGTCGAGGAAGAATTTGCAATTGGTTGGCGTGACGGCGATGTTGTTGGCATCCAAGTACGAAGAGATTTGGGCGCCGGAAGTGAGAGACTTCGTGTACATCTCCGACAAGGCGTACACGAGAGAGCAAATTATTGAGATGGAAAAGGACATGTTGTCCGAGCTCGGGTTTCATTTGACCGTGCCGACGCCGTTTCATTTCTTGAGCAGATTTTTCAAGGCTGCCGGAGCGGACAAGCAAATGCAATTACTGTCCAACTTTTTGGTAGAGTGCGCGTTGGTGGATTACGGAGCTTTGAAGTTTTCCAACTCTATGTTAGCCGCGAGTTGCGTGTACGTGGCGATGAGGTGCTTGAACAAAGGGAGATGGGACGCGAACATGAAGATCCACACGAGGTACGCCGAGAGCGATATTTTGGAGTGCGCTGACGCGGTGTCGAGATTACAAAGAGCGGCGCCGACGGCGAATTTGAGCGCGGTGTACAAGAAGTATTCCAACGATAAGTTTATGGCGGTGGCGAAGATTGCCCCGGCGGATGGGTTAGGCGATGACATGAACTCTTAAAAATTGTTCGTAAAATACGACAAAGTAAGTTTATGGATAAGTTGAGAAACTTACGACGACGCAGAGTCAACTTAATGAGGAGGGGTCGAAGGGAGAGCGCGCGGAGGAGAGTCCGCGCTTTACATTTACTATATAATCACATCAAATATTTTAAAAGAGAGAGAGAGAGAGAGATAAAGACTGATACGAGGAGAGAGTCAGAGAGAGAGAGAACACGCGTTTCTCGCGGCGGCGAAAGCTTCAAAAGCGGGTGCTGTTCTCTGACGACTCGCTACTTCTCTGTTGCCTTTTTTGTAATAGTAGAGAAAAGAGAGAGAAAGAAAAAGATAATAACACACACACACACGCACTAAAACGACTACTCTTCTTCTTCTTTAACTTTAACTTTAACTTCTTCTTCTCCGTCTTCTTCTTTGTCTTCTTAAACGCGCTTCGGTCCGCAGATTTTATAAACCCTAAACACAAAAACCCTAAACTAAAGACAAGAGGGGACGCGGCTTTTCCAAGGAAGAACATCTGCATTTGCAAGACGCGCGCGCAGTACACAAACGAACACCTCATCGTCGTCTCAAGGAGGCATCCAAAGTGAGTGATGACGACGACGACGGGTGGTGATGTGCCCGATGATCCGCAACGACAACCATTATTAGTAACATCACAGAAGAAAAAGAAAGATGAAGATTCCATCTCTTTCGCGTGTGCGTTACGTGATGGACGAAAAGCGCGAGAGAAACGACGCTTCTTCATCATTGTGTGTGCAACCATCATCGTCGCGTCGTGTTTCGTCGGGGCGATTTCAAAAAAGTCGAAACTTTCGTCCGAATTCTCTTCTCTCGGCGCGAGTCCGTTAACGATGAGAAACCTCCACGAAATATTCAAAGAGTCCAACGCAAATTCGGGAGATCCGGTCATTTCTGCCTTGAAACGAGACAACCTGTTCAACGTGCAAACGTTCCCGGAACGAGCGTCAGAATACCAAGGGGATTTACACGACCAAATTGGCGCAGACGCGAGTTGGTTTCACAAACCAATAAAAGGGATAAACGAGGAAAACGAAGGGAAGTTTAAGATGTGTTTGATGGGCGGGATCGAATCGTGGGACGTCGTGTACGTGGACAACGCGCAGACGCTGACGGAACCCGGGTTGTGCTTCGGGGAGATTGTGAATGCGGATACGGCGAGTAAACCTGGAGGGTTTGCAGATTGCGACGTGAGAGTGTTTAATCAAGGCGCGTTTTTGTGGGGGAATAGGTACATCGATCCGAAGACGAAAGGAGACGAAATCAAAGTGTTCAAACCGCCGCCGAAGGCGAACCCGAACCAGGTGGATTTTTATTACGCGCACGAAGCGGCGAACCATTTCGGGAAAGAGTTGGCCGATCCGAGATCGATCGCGAATATGGATTACATGGCGACGTTTGCGATGAAAGAGAACGCGGTGTGGTACGGGTTTGGGCCGTCCGTGGAACAGTTGATTGGTAACTTTCAATCGTTTCAGATTCCGAGGGAGGAGCGAGTGCCGTCGGTGGCGTATTTAGGATTGGATTGTATGCCGAGCCGAGCGGGCGTTTTGAACGAGATCAGTAAAGTGTTTCCAGTGTCTAGCATTGGGGGATGTGCGAACAACTTTGAGAAACCGGACGGGGATCCCGGACGAGGCGGGTCGCCCAAGGCGCAAAACGCGTACTTGGCGCCGTTTATGTTTTACTTCTCCGTGGAAAACGGCATTCAATGTCCGGATTACATCACCGAGAAAATGTGGGGAGCGTTAGCGCGAGGGTCCATTCCGGTCTATTTTGGTTGGGATGGCATCGAAGACTACATTCCGAGCAAAGATGCAATCATCGATTTGAGAGACTACCCGACGCCGGAAAGTTTGGCGGAGAAGTTGCGCCTCGTCGCGACGAACGACGACGCGTACAACCAAATGCACGCGTGGCGATACCAAGATCCAAACTCGTGGCCGTTAGCGTTCAGAAATTTGGTTCGCGAAGTTTCCGAGGATATGAAAGGCTCGTTGTGTAATGTCTTGAAAGCTGGGCCTTCGCCGAACCATCCGCGAGCGAAAGTGCAAGGGTACTGCGCGGACGGGTCGCACTCGGTCGAGGAATTTCACGACGGAACTGGCATGGAAACCGCGGTTTTGTTTGGGAAGAAAGTTGGTTCGTTCCAATACTCGTTGACCACGACACCGGGTCACGCAGATGAAATTCATATTGGCGAGTGGCAACGGTTTATGGAGAAGACGTGCGACGAGTTGAGCGGGAAATGTTACCGGTTGAAAGGCGACGAGGCGTTTCATTTCGTCGAACCCGAACAACAACAACAACAACAACAACAACAACAACAAATAGAACAAACGGAACACGCAGAAGTACAACCCGAACAACAAAAACAACAACAACAAGGCTTCCAAGGCGACCGCGTCGACGAAGTCATCTCGGTCGAGCCAGTCTTGGCGATGGAGGAAGATTGCGTCCCGGGCGTGCCGACGCCAGGTGTGGACAACTGCCACTCCAAAGAAGAGCAAGTCGGCAACCCAGTCGCGGAAGAAGTACATCCCGCCTTTGCGAACACGAGACCAAACTGCAATCCGGCGAAGCCGTGCATCGCGGGCGTTCCTGTAGCTGGCATTGGATGCTGCACGGAGGAAGAGCGAGCGATTCACGTGCGACTCGATGCGCATGTAGAACACAGACCGGTGGAAGTGCTCGCCGTACCTGTCGCGATGCATCAAGAACAACAACAAGAAGCTGTTGTTGTTCCGCAGCCGGGATTAGAGGTGCAGAGAGAACAGCAACCGGCGGCTGAAGAAGAAGTTCCAAAACCAAAAGTGCTCGCCGTGCCTCTCGATTGTAATCCAGATCCTGCGTGCCAACCGTTGAAGGAAATAACGCCGGGCGTTATGGATTGTTGCGCGAAAACGGTTTCGCTCGATCGCTTGTTAGCGCAAGATACGGTCGTTGCCGCTGAAGGTATCGTTAAACAGCAGCAACAGCAACCTGAAGCGGCAGTAGTCACACCAGAGATTCTTTCGCCCGAAGTCAAGGAACTCCGAGAGGAACTCCAAGAGGCAAAGGAAGAGCAAGTACAAGAAATCGAGAAGGAGTTGGAGGAGGCGAAAGAGGAGTTGAAGGAACAAGAAGAGAGTGATGGGAATAGTAATAGTGGAGATATCATTAGCGACGTGGGAGAAGATACGCCATCGTTAGCTACGGCGCCGGTCATCGAAGGAGAACAAGAAGCTCCGAAAGTTGTTGAACTACCTTCGGAAGCGGATGCCAAGTTTGAAGCGAGAGTTTTTGAATGGGGTCCCGGTCACGAAGTGGTTCCGAACGACGCTTGAGAATTATTACTACATTTAGGACGCTGTTCAGACTATTTATTCGTGTATTGCATATATTTATATTTAGCTTCGTTATTGATTTACATGCGCGCATCTACTGTACTATCTTTAATTCTTTCATCTAACGGGACGGTCGGCCGACCGTGATCTCTCTTCTAAGTTGGCTCAAATCTATTTTACCGCCGCTATTTCGAGGAAACTCATTCTCCACGACTACCCACTGTTTAGGCACTTTAAACCTCGCCAGTTGCTTTTTCAGGCACCAGTGACGCAACATTTCCCCGTTGACTTTTTTCAACGATGAAAGCTGGCCGTCCATGTGGTCGTCCATATGTTCCTCGGCGTATTTCATAAACTCCCACGCGTCGGGGTTGTTGAGGTTTTCCGTCGGTTGCGCCCACTCGACGTCGGGTTTCAGTCGCACAGCACAGGTTACAATTTCGCCCCACACGTCATCCGGTACGCCATATACGACAGATTCTTGCACCAATTCGTGCTTCTCGACAACTTGTTCGACTTCCAAGCACGAGACGTTTTCTCCGCCAGTTTTGATTGCATTGGATAATCGACCAAGGATGCGAACGGTGTTGGAATCTTTGGAGACTTCTCCGATATCACCAGTTCGAAAGTACCCGTTGTTGTTGTATTTATCGTCGACGTGTAACGAATGAGCTACGGGTGTGTTGTAGTACCCTTTTGACACCGTTTCGCCTCGTATCAAGATTTCATTTTCCTGGCCTAAACGATCGATTTTCACGGACAGACCTTCGATGATTTTACCTTGATTAACGTTTGAGTTTGCAGTGACCACCCAGTTGTCTCCTAAAGACATGTCGGAGGCCGAAGCCGTCCTGCTACCTAGAGGTGTCATCTCAATATCCGTCAAATCAGCGTATGCAATCGACGACGTCGCTTCGGTCATGCCGTACGTCGAGATGATTTTGGCGTTTGGAAAGATCTTTCTCGCAAACGCGACGTCTTTTTCATGCATGGGACCCCCGCCAACGAGGATTTTCTTGACAGAATTAAACGTCGAAGGGTTGCTTTGAACCGTGGAAGAAATTGTCGTCGGCCGGGGAATCAAGTGTGCATCTTTGCACATGCGTTCGAGCTTGCGCAACATGGTCGGTACGGCGATGAACGCGGTGACTTCTGCAGTCACTATGGCTTGTAAGAACGATCGAGCGTCGAAAGACTCGAGGAAGACGTGCCTCGCGTCTGCTTTTATTGCGGCGAGTCCACTGATGAGACCACCGACGTGGTAAAGTGGCGCGCAGTGCAAATAAACGTCCTCGCTATCGTATTGAGGGCCGTTTTCATCGTACAATTTCGAGTCGATCGCGGCGGCAAGGTTGGAATGCGAAAGGATCGCTGCTTTCGGGGCGAATCCGCTCGTACCGCTGGTGAACACGAGGCAACAATTGTTTCGAATATCCCGGTATTCTGCTCGCACCATACGTTTGATGATTTCCTTATTCCCACCTTCTTCTATTTCTTCTTGTTCTTCTTCCGTGTAATGCTCAACCACGTTGACATCTTCCAGCGTAAACGATCCGCGCACCTCCTCCTCGTCTTCATCATCCCTCCCACCGCTTTCATCCTTTTCCTCATCCTTTTCACCACTCGTCGTACCTTTCACGAGCTCTAAAACCTTCCCAAACAACTCCCCAATCACATCCGTCGCGTTTTCAGTTTCTTTCCTCTTCCTCTCGTCCTCTTTTTGAAACCAACTCTTCTTCATCGCGATGTCGTGCCGTTCGCGAAACCCGCGGTCGCACGAGTAAAACGGTCTCGCTTTCAACACCGTTAAACGCTCACTCACATCCATACTGCCGTCAAACTCGCTCCAAATGTTCAGATGAAACTCATCCGCGATGAGCATCTCGCATTCGCAGTGTTCCATAGCCGCTCGCGCCTCTTCCGAGGACCATCGACTGTTCAATAAAACCGTAAAGTCTACCGAGGGGATTTCAGATACAGCGAGGAAGTGCGCCAGAAACGATTGGTTGCATCGCATCGCTAACGCCACGTTCGCTCTTTTCTTCTTTGAATTCTTCTTTTCTCCTCCTCCTTTACCTTCGTCGATGCTCTCTTCGAGTGTAGTCCTCGAAGAAGTCGAAGAGAAAACGTTAAAGTTTCCCAACAAAAAGTCTCGAATCTGCGCCACGTACGCTCGGAAATCGATTTTATCTTTCGCGTCCGAGTTTAAATAGTACACCTTTCCATTCTCTTCTTCTTTATCTTCTTCATAATCCAAGCCTAAGATCGTCGACGCGATGTGCGCTCGTTTTTTTATCATCTTCATCTTCTTCTTCTTTCTATCGTCGTCGACTGCGACCCGACTTTCTTTCGCAGCAGTCTTGGTAGGCGTCCGAGCGCTTTCCCATTTTTTCTGAAGAAGCAGATTGAGCTTTTTTTGTCGCGAGAACTGCCTTTTTTTTCTTCTTCTTTCGTAAAAAAAAAACGCATGTTTTTTTTTTTTCAAAAGACAATCACATCTGATCACAGAAAAAAGTTTTTTTCTTCTGCTCTCCTCAAAAGCGATGACGACGACGATGACGAAGCAACAACAACAAGAACAACAACAAGAACAACAACAAAAGGGAGGAGGAAAGCGCGTAGAGGAAGAAGTGCGTGAATGGAAGAGGATTGGAGACGGGCAGTTTCGAGTACGTTTTGTTTTTTTTAAAATGTAATGCCCCACTTAATCTATTTTTTGCACAGACGTCTAATCACTCGGAAGCGTTCGACTCGTACACGAAAGCGAAAGCGTATTTGGAACAGCTCTTGTTTACGACGAGCCGCTCGACTTCGACTTCGTCGTACCCGATCGATCCGATCGAAGCGTCGAGAGTTTTATTAAATCGATCGATTTGCGCGTACTCTTTAGAGCATTTTGAAGAGTCTTTCAACGACGCAGATATGGCTAAAAGTATATTAAAAGGCACGTTGCAGAAAGAAGAGCAGAACGGGGCGGAAAGATCTATACTCGACGAATTACGGTTTCGATTGCGCAAGGCGTATTTTCGGTGCGCGAAAGCGTCCGAGAAGAGAAAGGACTTCGATGGCGCGTGCGAGTTGTATTTAAACGCGTTAGAAGTCGCGTCCCCGAAGAAAGAGAACAGCAATAAAAACACGAATCACCTCTCCGAGGCTCTCGCAGCACTCGTCGCTCGAGATCAAGTTTCCATCAAGTTCATTTGCGACGATTACGCCCGGCGCATCTTTGACGCCGAAACGCCAAATCCGTTGACATTTTCGCGAGATGGGAAGGGATTAACGTTGATTCGTCCGGAAAGCGCGAGGATGTCGAAGAAACGTGTCAGCTCGTTACTGCTTGAATACTCGGTGGGTGAAGAGAAACGCGTGCGAGACGAGTGGTTAAAGTTTACATCTTTACGCAACGGGGTCGAATCCTCCGTATTCCAACTAAACTCATCAACTTCTGCGAAGTTTACGAAGAGCCAACGAAAATCAATCGCGCGTGGATTTTTGTCCGGCATTCGCGCTAGAGCGTATTTACGCGCCGATAATGTCATACAAGCCGCAAAAGACGTCAAAGCAGCCACGTACATGTGCAAAGACGTCATCGCGTTCGGCGGCGCTTTTCATTACGAACGCGCTTTGTGTTGCGACCGTTTACTCGTCGAAGAAAACATCACGCGAACGGAAATCGCGCAAGGCGGCGAAGAAGGTATAGGACACGAAAACGATAACTTGGTCGTCGAGAGTCAAGTTGCGTGCGCACTTTTTGCCAAACGCGCGTTGGAAACCGAAGAAGCGTTGTCGTTGAAAGAGAAAGAAGAAGAAGAAGATAACGAGAAGACGCCTTCCTCCTCTATGTCTTTCTCGACGACGCGCGCTCGCGCCATCCAAATCTACCAATCGTACTCGGACAAAATGCAAGCTCGATTAACCGATCCAGTCAAAGCTGCGTTACGAAAGGGCTCTGTCTTCGCTTTAACCTTTTTGGACAAAGATAAGTGGGAAAACGAAGTCCCGGAATACATGCGCCCGAAACCGAAATATTTCTACTATTACGAGTGGATGAAAGACCGCATCAAAGAGTATTACCCGGAACTACCTCAATGCGTATTGGATAAACTGTTATCCTTGGACGGCGCCGAACTCGATTTATTGTTACAACACCCGCAAGCAATCCGAGGCCAAACCGAAGAATTTCTGCAAGTTCTCGATGAAAAAGGCGAAAAGTTTCTCGAGACGTACAAAACGCCCCAACTCTCCTGGGAAGAAGTCCAAGCGTTGCGCGTATCCGAAGCGAAGAAGAAAAAGTTACTCGAGAACCAACAAAACGACGACTCTGATTACTCCGAAGAGGAAGATACCGACCACGCCATGATAGGTGCCTCCGGCGACGACGGTTTAACTAAGGCCGAAAAACTCGGTAAACCCATCCTCCCTCTCTTACCTCCCGATCAAAGAAGAGAGAAGGCGAAGCTCGACGCGTTGAAAAGAGATATGGCGAAGGACAGTCAGAAACTTCTCCAACAAAATACTACTCGAAAAGGAGGAAGAGTAGAGGATATATCAGATTTTCAAAACGAAAACGAGGAGCCTACGACTAAAACTGCTGGAGGAGTGTTGTTAGACGCCATGGACTGAAACGTTTTGTTGATGACTCTTTTTGATGTTGAACGCATGGTAGTATTTTTTAATTTTTCTACTCTCACTTCTTCTCTCTCTCTGATGAAAATTCCTCATTTTTTCTTTTACAACTGTCAACAACGCGTGTTTGTCTTGCGCGTGGAATGTACATTCTTTAACGGAGTAGACAAAGAAGAAGAGAGCTTCGTTATAGTTGTTGTTGTTGTCGTTCGTTTTTTGATTTTATTATTATAAACGCAGCAGAGAAGAAGAAGAAGAGCGTTAAAAGAGTTTCGCTCCGATGGGGAAACATTCCGCCGCCGCCGAAGACAAAGAAGAAGACAAAGGAGGAGGAAGAAGAAGAGGAGCATCAGAATATGGAAACAATAATAACAATACTTTAGAGTGTTTATACTCCGGCGATCGAACGAAACCAATCAAAACGATGAAGGATAAGTTCGAGTTATTACCCGCGTTTCTCAAAGTCAGAGGGTTAGGTGCGAGACAAATTTTCGTCTTATTCGTTTCTCTTCCTCTTGGGTGGTTTCGCTCTCGATGCGAGGAACAAAAAATACTGACAACATGTAACACAAATCTCTTTACTACTACTCTTTGGAACAACAACTAAATTAGTTCGTCAACACATCGAATCGTTCGATTACTTAATCGACGAGGAGATCAAGAAGATTGTCTCCGCCAAGGCGAACAACAAAGTCACGTGCGACTCGGACCCGAACTTTTACTTGAGGTATAAAAACGTCTCCGTCGGGTCGCCGCAAACGGTGGACGAGAGGATGGTAAAACAAGATATCACGCCGCAACAGTGCAGGTTGAGAGATATGACGTACGCGGCACCGGTGATGGTGGACGTGGAGTATACGAAAGGGAAGGATATTATTACGACGCACGACGTGTGCATTGGAAAGATTCCGCTGATGTTGAGGAGTTCTCGGTGTTGTTTGAGGAATAAAGGCGAAGACGAATTGGCGAGATTAGGCGAGTGTCCCTTAGATCCTGGAGGGTATTTTGTCGTGAAAGGAGTCGAGAAGGTGATTTTGATTCAAGAGCAGTTGAGTAAGAACAGAGTGATTATCGAACGAGACGCGAAAGGGTTAATTTGCGCCAGCGTAACTTCAAGCACGCACGAGCGCAAATCAAAGACGAATGTCGTGCAGAAAGGAGGCAAATTGTATTTAAAACACAACACGTTCCAAGAGGATATTCCTATAGTCATCGCATTAAAAGCAATGGGTTTAGAAAGCGACCAGGAGTTGATGCAAAAAGCCGCCGGCGGGAGCGATCCGTTGTGTATGAGTTTGTTAGCGCCGAGTTTACAAGAGTGTACCGCGTTGGACGTGTTTACGCAAAGCGAGGCATTGGAATATTGCGGGCAAAGGATTCGCTCCAGTCAGTGGCGTTTGGCTGCGATTGCTGGAAAGGACGGGAAAGCCGCCGCGGCGGCAGTCGAAGCGAGCGAAGGCCCGACGCCAGGGCAACCGACAACCATGGGAGTGAATAACAACGCCAATAGCAGAGCGAACGCGAATAATAAAAACAACAGCAACAACGACGGGAGCGCACCAATAGGGAAAGAAAATAATGTCAACGCGAATCATATCAATATAAACAGACGAACGCGTTCGGACGAAGCTAGAGATATTTTCGCCGGCGTTGTGTTAGCGCACGTCCCGGTGGAAGATTACGATTTTCGAGGGAAATCGGCGTACGTGTGCGTGATGATTCGACGTATTTTGTTGGCGAATTTAAATCCCGAGGAAGTGGACGATAAAGATTATTACGGAAATAAAAGGCTCGAATTAGCCGGGCAATTGTTAGCGCTGCTGTTTGAAGATTGTTTTAAACGTTTAAACGCGGATTTAAAGCGCCAAGCGGATGCGGTTTTATCAAAAGCCAATCGCGCGCAGCAGTTTGACGTCGTTAAGTGCATACGTCAAGATACTATTAGCAACGGATTAGAGCACGCGATATCGACTGGAAATTGGACCGTCAAAAGATTTCGAATGGAACGTAAAGGCGTGACTCAGGTTCTCTCTCGTTTGTCCTTCATATCCGCGATTGGGATGATGACTCGAATCACCTCGCAGTTTGAAAAAACTCGTAAAGTGAGTGGTCCTCGAGCGTTACAACCGTCGCAGTGGGGGATGTTGTGTCCTTCGGATACTCCGGAAGGCGAAAGTTGCGGGTTGGTGAAAAATTTAGCGCTCATGACGCACGTCACCACGGATTCCGACGAAGAGCCTCTGATAAAACTCGCGCGCGCGCTCGGTTGCGAACTCCTCGAACACTTAGCCGGCGAAGAGTTGCACCAGAAGGACAGCGCGCTGGTGTTGTTGAACGGTTCCATACTCGGTTCCGTGTCGCAACCGAAGCAGTTCGCGCTTAAATTTAGAAAACTGCGTCGGTCGGGTCGCATTAGCGAGTTTGTATCTGTCCACGTGACGAAAGGTTTCGTTCACATAGCTTCGGACGGCGGAAGAGTCTGTCGACCTTTAATCGTCGTCGACAAAACCACCGGTCGATTGAAAATGAAACAAAAACATCTCGACGCGTTGAAAAACAAAGAGTGGGTATTTGACGATTTCTTGAAAAGAGGGTACGTGGAATACTTAGACGTGAACGAGGAAAACGACGCGTACATCGCATTGCACGAGAAGGATTTAACCGCCGATGCGCACACGCACTGCGAAATCGAACCGTTTACGCTTTTAGGCGTCTGCGCCGGGATCATTCCGTTTCCACACCACAATCAAAGTCCAAGAAACACGTACCAGTGCGCAATGGGTAAACAAGCCATGGGCAATTTAGCGTTTAATCAACTGAACAGAATGGATACGTTGATGTACACGTTGTGTTCGGCGCAAAAGCCGCTGGTAACAACGAAAACGATCGAGTTGATTCAATACGATCGTTTAGGCGCGGGGCAAAACGCCGTCATCGCGGTGTTATCAAACACTGGCTACGACATTGAAGATGCGGTAGTGATAAACCGCGCATCCTTAGACCGAGGCTTTGGTCGATGTCAAGTCTCTAGGAAATACTCGGCAACGATGAAAAAATACGCCAATCGAACGCAAGATAAAGTGTTGAAACCGTCGATAACTCAGATGAAAAAGATGAAAAACTACCGAGTGTTGGACGACGACGGGTACGCGCAAGTTGGGGTGAGGATTCGAAACAAAGACATTTACATCAACAAGCACATGCCGATAAACACTCGAGACCCGATGACGAATCCCGATCAACTCCCCGATCGCGAGTTTCGTCCAGCTCCGCAAGTCTACCGAGGACCGGAAGTGGACGAGTGCGTCGTGGACAAGGTCATGCTCACGGTGACTGACGAGAACCAGTTCGTGGTGAAAACGTTGGTGCGTCACACGAGACGGCCAGAGGTTGGCGATAAATTCTCCTCTCGCCACGGTCAAAAAGGCGTCGTCGGTGCCATTTTACCGCAGGAAGATTTTCCGTGCACCGAACGCGGCATATGCCCAGACTTGGTGATGAACCCGCACGGTTTCCCGTCGCGGATGACTGTTGGTAAACTCATCGAGTTACTCGCCGGAAAGGCTGCCTCAGAAGAAGGCACTTTCCGCGACGCCTCTGCGTTTGCCAGCAACGACATATCCTCCGCCACCGCCGCCGGGACGACGAACAAGAACGAGTCCGTCGACGAAATCGGCGAAGCTTTACTCAAAGCCGGCTACGCTTCGGACGGTAAGGAAACCTTAATCTGTGGTCTCACCGGCGAATACCTCCAAGCGAGAATTTTCACCGGTCCAGTCTATTACCAAAAGCTCAAACACATGGTCCTGGACAAAATGCACGCGCGCGCTCGAGGTCCACGCGTCGTTCTCACGAGACAACCCACGGAAGGTCGCGCCCGCCAAGGCGGTTTACGCCTCGGCGAAATGGAACGCGACTGCTTAATCGGCTACGGCGCTTCCGCGTTAGTTCTCGAACGTCTCATGATTTCCGCCGACGTCTTCGACGCGCAAGTCTGCGTCACGTGCGGTTTACTCGCGTACCGAGACAAAGCGAGCGGGAGGGACTGTTGTCACAGCTGCGGCATAAAAGCCGAAGTCGCCACGTTGAAAGTCCCGTACGCGTGTAAGTTGTTGTTTCAGGAATTGCAAAGCATGAACATCTGTCCGAGAATTGCACTCGACGAAGCTTAATACTTATAATACTTATAAGAATACTACTACTGCTACTACTACTCATGCGTATACTGTATCTGTGTGTTCCTTGCGGCGCGTAGAGTGTCTCTTTGTGTCCTCTTTCTTGTCCCGCTCTTTACCGCAAAGTTGAACTCTTGAAATCTTCTTTGGGCAGTCCTTTGAAAAATCTTCAAAATTCGTTTGCCTCGACCACCACTTTCGACGCTTCGGACAGAGAATAACACGTAATAATGTCTCTCGTGCCTTCTCCGCCACCTTCGCCGTTCCCGCCTCCTTCGCCGTTCCCGCCTCCCAATCCTCCTCCTCGTCCTCCTCCGCCTCCCCCGTCGCCGTCGCCACCGCCGCCGGTGCCTTGGGTGCAAACGAGCGCGCATTTTAACGTTTCGGATACCGATATCAGTTACTCTCTTTTGTGTACGTTTTGTGGCTCTTTTTGAGACGATTGACAACAAGAACAATACTAAGAGAGAGAGAGCAATTGTTGCTTGCATCGTCATCTTTATCGTCGTCGTCTTTTTGTCTTCCACGCGCGCGCTGATGATACGGAGGAGGATGATGAGATTCAAATATCTGCTCTTCTTTGCAAAGAACTCCTCTTTTCACATTGGATGGAAACGCTGACAAAACATCTCTCTCTATACACAAAAACAACAGATTATTTCATCGCCTCGTTCGTGGTGTTAACTTTATTCGGCGCGTACAGACACGCCAATCCAATCTACTTTGGCCGCTTGCGCTTGCGAAACCTGACGAGACCGCCGCCGCCGTACGATAAAGCCGAGTTCGATTGGCGCAAAGGCATACCGGCGACGAGGAAGTTGTCGAATTCGTACCTGTGGGTGATCTGGTTTTTGAAACAGAGCAAAGCGTACGTGACGTATTTGTACGGGTGGATCGTGCACGTGTTGAGAGTGAGCGATAAGGAGTTTATACAAACCGCCGGGTTGGACGGGTTTGCGTTTTTGAGAGTCGCGCAGTTAGGGGTGCAGATTTTCTTCCCGGTAGCGGTGGTCGTGTGCGCGATTTTTATTCCAGTGCACATGGCGATTTGTAGCGAACTTAACGCGCAGTACGAACAAGATATGTTGGAAGGTAAAGATACGACGTTATCGGGAGCGATTCGATCGATATTGATGCAAACGACCGCGGCGAATGTGCCGGACGAGGCGAGCTTGTTGTGGTTGCACGTGTTTTTCTTTCAATTGATTACGTTGTACGTCGTGTGGTTGGTAGGTAAACACGTGAAATCGTTTACGATTTTACGACAGCTCTATTTGACCACGAAAGGAGACACGAATTTATGGAGAGCGGTGCACCAACCGGAATCGATTTTAGTGCAATTGGTGAAACAAGGCCAAAACGTATCCGACGAGATGGACGTGGCGCAGATTGAAGAAAATTTACAGGAGGTTGGCGTGAGGACGTTGGCAGTGCCGAGTTTACAACGATCGAAAGATTTGCGTTCGTTGGACTTGGAAAATGCGCCGGCGATTGTGAAAGATGGCGGCCACACCGGGAGCGTGACTTTTTTCGAGAAGCAAGAGAGCGGAAGCGGCATTCCATCGCCGACGACGAGAAGGGGAAGCGAGGAAATGCCTGAATACGGAGGTGTTTCACCAATCAGGAGCAATAATAACAACTACAACAACAATAACAACGCGAGTTATAATAGCAGTAGTCATAATAGCAGCCAGAGTGGTGGGAATAATAAAAATAGCAATGAAGGAGGCGATGGAGGTCGAGGGTCGGGGTCCTCGTTGATGAAATCGATGTCTTTAATGCGTTCGACGTCGCTCGGGTCAAAAGCTATGACGGCAGCGTCGGCGAAAGCAAAGGCCAATGCGATGATCAAATCACAAGCTTTCAAGTCGAAAGGTGTCGCGTCGTTGAGCCGTCGCGAGCGTTTGGGGAGTCAGTCTTCGCCAGCGGGAGACGACGGAGACGACGGTAATTTCGCTTTTGATACTGACGAGGATCCTTCCGCGCGCTCGGTCGTTTCCGTAAAAGCGCGACAAAGTAAGGCGAGTGGCGGTAAGGGATTGTTTCGATACGGCGGCGGTAGAGGCGGCGGCGGCAGCGCAGGACTAAACAGTACTAGCGAGGAAAAAAGGATGCCAAGCAAGAACCAACCACCGCCGCGACACGTGGAGAAAGCCGGTGACGGCAATGGTGGTCAACTACCAAGCTCGCCGACGTCTTCTGGTGGTGTTTCTATTGCGGGTACGATTACGAACACACCTCCGTCGACCACTTCGGCGGCGGCGTCGAAGAAACCGTCGTCTCCATCATCGGTAGGTATTTCTTTGGAATCCTACGCCGCGACGGCGTCTCCGAACTCGTCGGTGACGAAACGTAGCGGCGGATTATTCTCCCGGAATTCGCCCAAAAATTCATCTCCGCAACAGCTTGATTACGACGAAGCTGAGAAGATGGTTTCATCACCAACAAGCGGTACTTCTACTCCTACTTCTAACGACGAGGATGAAGTGTTAGACTATTCTCCGAGTCCTCTGAAAGGAAATAGTAAATCGCCGCCAGGCCCGATTTCAGAGTCTGCGAATATTAGAGACGACGCCGATTCCGACGACGACGAAGAGCGGGGGATAAATCCCAGACAACAACTCGACCGACACGCGGGTAGTTCGAGATATGCGCCGACGGAACGGCCGGCGAACACTCGAGGCGCCGGGAGAAGAATCCTCGGCATCTTTGGCGATATGGGTAATTTAGGACGCTCAGTGGTTGGATCTTCGATGATGCAAGCCAATCGCGCCGCTCGGACTATATCAGGTCGATCTCGTGATAATAATCATACTCGTAATAATAATAGTAACGATGAAGAAGACGGCGAGAACGCTTTGGACATTACCGACGACGATGTAAACATGTTGACCTCGTCCATAACGTATAGCCGAGAAGCCGCGGCGGCGAGAAATGCGATATTGAACAGGAACACTTCGAGCGGAATGAGCACGAATGAAGAATCGAGCTCTCAAACCGAATTAAATCCGCCTCAAGCGCACCGTAGAATGTCAAGTCGAGAAGAGAATGATAACAAGAGTGGTGGCGGCATGTTCTCTCCGCAAAAACTCGCCCAAAAGCAGTTTCGTCAAAACACCGGCGGCGGTCATCATCGACGTACGGGTTCCGGAGGTTCCTTCGGAAACATGAATTATAACTTAGATTTGAGCGAAGCGCAAAAAGTCGTCGAAGGTCGATCGTCTCTCGAAAACGCCATTCGTCAAGCGCAAGAAGTGCAAGCGGCCATCGCGAAAAACAACGACGGTCGCGACGTCGCCATCGATCACGAATGGTGGACGGGTTTGGACGTCAGCGAAGATCCAAACGTAGAATACAGTTACAGCGATATGATCGGTGCTTTACCGGATGTGCAACAATCGAGATCGGTAAACACGTACGATCCAGAAAGTCGCAAATTAATCTCCGTTTGGGCGGAAAACTACGTGATTTTGTTGACCAACATTCCAAAGTTCAAATCAAGACGGCACAAGACGTTGAGGAATATACTCTCCGCCAAATTTCTCACCAAATTCGGATCGAGCTCGAAATCTGACCCCGAAAGATCGCAGCAGATAGAAGAGGAGGATACTGAAGCGAAAAGAGCGTACGCAGATGAACAATACGCGGCGATGGAACGCATGTTCAACGAAGTTTTCGGCAGCGAGTTTCGCGGGATGATTCCGGTGTACGATCATCGGCAAACCGATCGTTTGTTAGACCAGAGAGACGAGATCAACAACAAACTCGTACAAATGCGTGGGAAATGCGCCACATTCGGTGAGGATCCGCAGAAAATGGCTGATTTTGGACGGGAGATGAGTTTTCTGAGACAACGAAGCGTTGATGGCAGCGCGAGCGAAAAAGACCGCGCGAAATTACAAGACATCGAATCGCAATCGAATCGATCGTTAGGTAAAAGCCCGACGTTTTTCACCATTCCAAAGGCCAGGAAAAAAGAAACGAGCTCGGATCGATCGTCAAAATTGGCAGATTTAGAGCACGAATTGGAAGTTGTGGACTCGATGATTCTCGAGGAGAGAGAAAAAGCATGGAACGGCGTCCCCGGACCATCGGCGTTCGCGGTGTTTGAAACGCAAACGGCCGCAGCCATGGCGGCGCAGTGTTTGTTACACCGTGGCGGAACGAACGAATTCGTCGTCCATCCCGCGCCTGGCCCATCGGATATAAACTGGCAAACGTTGTTACAACCGAAACGGACCTCGGCGGTTCGTTTCATGTTTGTCTACCCGGCGATTGTCATTTTGATTCTCACTCCTTCGACTTTGGTCGCGACCATGATCACCTCCGCGTGCACGCTGCAAGCTCCAAGCGATAGCATCGAAACGTTCTTGGAGTGGTATTGCGATAACAAAGAAGTCGAAGGTTTACGTTTGCTCGTGTCTGGTATCTTGCCGCCGATTTTGCTCACGTTGTGGGAAGTCTTCGCCGTGTCCTTCTTCCTCTTGTATTTAGTGCAGGCGCAAAACGTCCACGTGTCTCTCTCCGCCACCGATCAAAGGTTCATGAAATTCTACTATTTGTGGGGTTTACTGAACATGTTAATCGGCGGCATCACCGGTGGGGCGATTTCCGGGATCATGCAACAAGCTCTAGAAAACGGCACCACGGTGAGCAGTTTGCAGCAACAATTCGGCACCGTCTTGCCGTTGTCCTCGAATTTCTTCCTATCCTTCGTTTTCTACCGAGCGGTGTTTATTCCCACGTACAGGTTGATATTTCCACACCCTGGGGTGATTTGTTACACCGTCAATACCTATTTACGGTGCTGCTTCGGGTGCACGCCAACGAAAAGAGATAGAACGATGAAATATTCGCCTCGACAAATGAGAGCCGGACGAGAAGGCGGTTTGTTTTCGGTGATTATTTTACTCGGCTTGACGTTTGCTGTCATCGCACCACTGATTGCCGCGGTGTGTGCGTTCTTCTTCCTCACCAACTTCATCATTTGGAGGTATCATTTGTTGTACGTCTACGAACGCGGATACGAATCCAACGGCACGGTGTTTTACTCCTGCGCGGAGTTGATCATGTGGTCGTTGGTCATCGCGCAGACGTTCGTCTCCTCCGTGTTGTTTTCAAAGAGCGCGTACGCGCCCGCGATGTTCCTTTACCTCACGGTTCCGTACTACCTTTACACGTCGTGGCAAAAAACGGTCGCTAAATTCGGTGACGCGCGTTCGTGGTCGGTCCCGCTCGGCGAAACCGTCAAAGCGCCGGCGACGGATTTCGGCGGCGACATCTACACCCACCCGGCTTTAAGAGTCGGCGCGAGAGGGTGGCACCCGGACGTCGGGAAAGTCTGGCGAGGGTACCCCGGGGTTGTGAGCAAGAGAACGTTTTAGTATAACAGAGAGAGAATATTTTACTAGACTCTATTACTACTACTAATAGCACTACTCCTACTCCCGCTCAATAACAATACATACAGTCTCGGACGACCGAATACTAAGACAACTCGAAACACAAAGAAAGCAAAAAGAGTGCATCCTCTTGTTAAACCCTACAAAACACCACGTGTCTTGCTCTCCTTTCTTCATGGTGAGAGACAAAAAAAGATTTTCAGTCTTTTTTGAATTTCTTCTCTCTCTTTTCTGATGATGAGTCAGACTATATTCATACACTCATCAGAAATTAAACGCACTTAAATACACATCACTTTTAAGAGAGAAGAGGAGCACTTTTACTTTTACTTTTACTACTGTTAAAACTACTGCGAGAATGATGACTTCGATGCGTTTTTTTGCCGCGACATCGTCACCAAAATCTGTGCGGACGATTCAGACGAAAGAGAAGAATTCGACGAGGCAGAACACGATTGGAAACAAAAACATCGCATCATCTACGAGAAGAATACGTTCGAGAAGCAACAGCTTTAAAAGAGGAAAGGCGATGCTGGTCAAAGCGGCGGGACACGAGGACATCGCGGCGAGGTTTCGCGCCGAACGCGCCGCTGCTGCTGCCGCAAAAGCTGCCGAAAATTCTAAAGCGGTTGAAAGTACGCCTCCTCCTCCTGAAAAGACGAACAAAGTCGAACACGAGGACAAGACGGCGTTTTACGCGATGGCGATGAAACGACACGCGGAAAAGTTACTCGAGAACGAACGCGCGAAAAAAGCAAACTATCCAATGTTTAGAACGACGGACGTGGATAAGAACTTTGCGGAGTTCAGCACGAAGTGCGACGGGTTGATGCGTTTGTTCGGCGCGACGGGGACTTTGTTCGTTTTGGATAAAGTGATTTCGAAGAAAGTTTTATCGCAAGGCATTTCGTTTCCTGGACCGCTGGTGGTTATGTTTGGGTTGATTTTTGCTTTATTGGCGATGGATGCGTTGGCGAAAGACGAGGAGAGCTCGTTGTCCGCGCAGGTGTGCCACTTGTTCGCGCCGGCGATGGATTGGATTACCAGTTGGTTGCCGGTGTTTTACGTGCCTTCGTTGGTGACGTTGCCGTTGGTCGTGTCGACGATGGAAGCGGCGACGCTCGGGAAGATTATCGGTTTACTCGTCGTCGGGTTCGTGGTGACGTGCGCGTTTAGCGCAAAGTTAGCCACGAAGGTGAGAGAAATGACTGGCGTCGAGATGCAACCTTTGCCGCAAGAGAAAGCGAAACCGCCGACGACGGATTTGGTCAAACAGTTGGTTGGATTTACGACGATGATGAGTTACCTTTCAGCGAGTTGGTTACCCGCCACGGACGCGTACCAACCGTTCTTTGTCACTGTTGGTTTAGTAGGCGCGACGGTGTCGTCCTTATTAATCGGTAACGTCGACAAAGTGAAGGCAAAGATGAACCCGATTGTCACGTGCGCGGTCTTATCCAACCTCGGCGTATACATCATGGGTTTGTGCACCGGTGCCGGGTACCAGGCCACTTTGAAACTGTATAAATCTGGAGTGTCGTTTACGGACATGAACTCGTTATCTGCCATGGGTGCCGGCGATATCCTCATGGCCTTTTTAGGTTCCGTCATCGTCTCCTTCGCGTTTAAAGTCTACGGCGCGAGGAAAATTATCAAACGACACGCGTTGGAAATTTTTACCTGCTTAGTCGGCACGTCCACGTTTGCTATGTTTTCCACCGCCTTCTTAGGTCGACTCATCGGTTTGACCCCGGCTATTTCTCTCGCCTTGGTCCCACGATCCGTCACCGTCGCTTTAGCGATGCCGGTGACCGTGTCCTTGGGCCATCCAGAAATGGTTTCCTTGACCGCCGCCGCGGTTGTTTTAACCGGACTCCTCGGTTCCGCGCTCGCCACGAAAGTGTTGGACCAATCCGGCGCGAACGACCCTATTTCCAGAGGCATGGCCACCGCGGCTTCCTCCCACGGTTTAGGCACGGCTGCGTTGGTGAGTAAAGAGCCGGAAGCGTTGCCGTACGCGGCTTTGAGTTACGCGTTGAGCGGTATCGTCAGTTCCGTGTTAGCGGCGACGCCCGTCGTCACCGCCGCGTTGGTCGGCATCGCCGGCGGTGTTGGCGCTTAATCATAATCATCCATTGGGTGTATTATGCGTTTATATCCGGCTACACGACCCGGATTTGATTTGATCAGTGCATTACTACTTCTTTTAATGACTGGTAAGGTACCATCGTATCAGCCGATGAAAAATGTTGTTGTCGTTTACGCTTGTACTCCAATCCTTCCTTCTTTTCAATCGAATAGTATTTATACTCCAACACGTGATAAAATCATCTAAAGAATACTAATTGTACCTGGTACTACGAACAGGCACATTACTCCTTTTCACTGGTACCATCACATCAGCCAATACTGAATGTTTCTGCGCGTAAAACACAATTTTTCCTTCTTTTTGATCGAATCCATCCACATAATTTTACCACGAGCAGACACACGTACGCACTTACGAACAAGAACACGATACCTTCTGAGAATAACAATGTCGGCAATACTGGAAAAGATCGCCACGATCGAGCTCGAAATGTCTCGAACGCAAAAGAACAAAGCGACGGAGAACCATCTCGGCTCGTTACGCGCAAAGTTAGCGCAACTCCGTCGGGAACTCATCGAACCTTCGGGAAAATCCGGCGGAAAAGGCGAAGGGTTTGACGTCACAAAAACGGGCGATTGCCGAGTCGGTCTCGTCGGTTTTCCCTCGGTTGGGAAGAGCACGTTGTTGACGAAACTCACGGGCGTGCACTCGGAAGCGGCCGCGTACGAGTTCACGACGTTGACGTGCGTTCCGGGAGTGATTCATTATCGAGGGGCGAGGGTGCAGTTGTTGGACTTACCGGGTATCATCGAAGGCGCGAAGGACGGGAAAGGGAGAGGGAGACAAGTGATTTCGACCGCGAGGACGTGCGATGTGATCGTGGTCGTTTTAGATGCGATGAAACCGTTAACGCACAGAAGATTAATCGAGAAAGAGTTGGACGGGTTTGGGATTCGATTGAACAAGAAACCGCCGAATATTAGCTACACGGTGAAGGAGAAAGGAGGCGTGAACGTGTTACCGTTTAAGCCGAAATCGGGCGAGGATCCGGCGTGGTTGGACGAGAGCACCGCGAAGGCGATTTTAGAGGAGTACCACGTGAAGAATTGCGACGTGAAGATTTATGAGAATTGTACGGACGAGGAGTTGATTGACGTGATCGAAGGGAATAGAATATACACGCCGTGCGTATACGCGGTGAATAAAATCGATCAAATTACCGTGGAAGAGTTGGAATTGTTGGACGAGGTGCCGCACTACGTGCCGGTATCGAGTGGGAAGGAATGGAATTTGGACGGATTGTTGGATAAGATTTGGGAGTATTTGAACTTGACGAGAATTTATACCAAACCGAAAGGGCAGAATCCGGCGTACGACGCGCCGATTATTTTGAAGAAAGGACAGGTGACCGTGGAAGATTTCTGTAACTCGTTGCACAAAAGCATGGTGAAGAACTTCAAAGAGGCGAACGTGTGGGGGATTTCCGCGAAGCATCGACCGCAGAAAGTCGGGAAAGAACACGTGTTGAGCGACGAAGACGTCGTGCAAATTGTCAAGAAGATTTAATAAAAACAAGATTTGATGAAACAAACACGAACAATTTTTAGCGAGCTTTTGATTATTATTTACAACTTACAAACTATCCATCTACTAAAATATACACACGAAAACGAACAGGCGCACGTGATGACGTAATACCGCATACATATAGATTCTTCTCACATCCACTTCGTGAAAGCGCTTTCGGCTCTTTGCATCAACTGCGAGACTTTCTTGGCGTCTCGAAACATCTCCGCTTCGGCCAGAGTCATCGGTTTTGGTTTTTCCGCGTAGGAAATGAAAACGACGGGTTCTTCTTCTTCTTCTTCTTCTTCTTCTCCTTCTTCAGAGGAAGAGGACAAATGTAGAGATGTAGCCTTTTTGACAGTGACACCCTCCGAGGACGATGCCGTCCCTCGATGCGTCGTGTTCTCTTTTCCTCCGCCGGAAGAAGGAGAAACGACGACGCGTTCGTATAACTCGTCCAACTCATCGTTGATTTGCGACGACTTGGACTGTCTCAACGCCTCTCGAGCGGCAACAGCGCGCGCGTGAATGCGTTCGCTGGACTGTTTCCTCCGCAGTTCGTTCATTGCGTTACTCTTTTTCTCGTCTGTTGTCGGTAAAATATTCGATGAAGATGTCGCGACATCTTTTCGTTCTGGAATCACAGTCGGCGACGACGGCTGCTGCTGTTCGAGGAGATCGATAGACGCATCGACGACTTCCAATTTTCGTAACGAATCATTACCACTCACAACTTTCTTCACCGGTGACATCGATACTGCTTCGCTCTTCTTTGGATTTTTCTTCTTTGTCGGCAGCGCGTTCTCCCACTCGTCCTCTTCCTCAACCTTTTCCTCTTCCGCGTCGCGGGACAGACCGTTACCCCTCGACGCCGACGACACGTCGTCGAAATATTTCGGCAACTTCGCGCCTAAATCCTTCGCCACGCTCGCGCCTTCCGTCAAAATTCGCCTCTCCTCTTTCGTCAACATGTCCGGATCTTCCATGCGCTCCAACTTCTTCTCCATCGATTCCGTTTGCATTTTCTTTACGCGTTCACGCAAGAGTTCCTCTTTAGACGGGTCGTCGGAGTCGTTCTCGTCCTCTACATCGTCGCTCTCCTTCTCAGACTTCTTCTTTTCAATCGCGACAGTTCCTTTGTCCTCTTCTTTCACTTTCAAAATGGGCGTCTTGAACACCTCGTCCTCTTCTTCTTCGGCGACGAAAACCGCCTCCTTCGTAAACGTCAATTCCACTTGTACCGATCCAATACCTCTCGTGCATCCTTCTAATTCCACGTCTAACGCGTTCTTTTTTTCTTTCTCCTCTTTATCGTTCGTAAAAAACTTATCGATACTGCCGATTAAATCTTTCATCGCAATCGCTCGTGTGCCTTTACACTTGTGGTTCGTTTTCGTCTTCACGTCCCACACGGACATTCGTATCTTCTCGTTTCTATTCGTATTACTCATAAAACCTAAATCCATGCGTCCTCGTTCCCCCCAACGAGGGTTTTCCGTGTTCTTTATGATTTTCGTTCGATGTTTACGTTGCTCCTGATCAAACCCGTCGACATCGAGGACGAATAAAAGTCGTTTGCGTCTCGTTCGCGAGGATCGAATGCCTTTCGCGGATTGGATGTGGAAGTGGAGGATGAGTTTCACCTTCATCTTCCTCTTATTTGTCTCCTCAGAAGAGGACATGAGAAAGCGAGAGAGAGTCCCGAGAGAGAGAGAGTATTACAGATTTGCGTGTGTATGTGTTATATATTTATCGCGCTTTAATTCTAAGGAAAATTGAGTTTCTCTCTCTCTCTCTTAACCGCTAGGTATGATGGGAGTCTCTCTCCTCCTAATGTGCATCCTCGGCCGCCCTTCTCACCTTCTCGAAGTGTTCCTCGACGAACGGGTAGCTCGCACTTCTCGGGACGACGCCGGTTAAAACGCGCTTCAAATCTGAAGATTTCAAGTTTCGGTACTTGTCTTTGATATCCACGGGCGTTCGGCCGAGGAGGACGCCGTCGGAGGAGGATTCTCGAATGAGTTTCCACTTCCCCAGACCGTACGTTTCGACGCCTCGGATGACGGCGAGAACTTCTTCCTCGGAGAATTTGCCAGTGACTCGTCGCGGTGCCTGTTGCGGAGGCGATGATCTTTGGTGGTGGTATTGGTGTTGTTGCGGCGGCGATTGTACTCGCTGTTTCGGCTGTTGAGGTTTTGGTGGAGATTGGTAGCTTTGTTGTTGCACCACCATGGGAACGAGGGCAATCTTTTGCTCGTTGAAGGCGGTCGGCTCATCTTCGTCGTCGTCGTCGTCGTCGTCGTCTATTTGCATTTGAGGAAGATCATCACCATCGTCGTCTCCTCCCTCTCGCGGAGAAGAAATCCTCACATTTTCTCCGCTTCTCGTCGGCGATGGTTGCTTCACCGGGTGTTGGGCCACCGACGGTGTCTTGTTGCCAAAAAACTTGAAGAATCCACCTCTGACGTTATTACTTTTCTCTCGCGGCTGCGAGTCAATCACGTCTGCGTCTTGCATCTCGTCGTCGTCGTCGCCGATTTGCTGCGTGGGTATGATGTCGCTGTCGTTTTCCTCTTCCTCGTCGTCCTCATCTAACATTTCTTTCTCTTCTTTTTCCGGTTCCCTTCGTTTACCTACGAACGCCCACCCGCTTCTATTTGGCTTCTTCTTCTTCTTCTCCTCTTCGCGCTTCTCCAATTCGGCTCGTAATCGAGCAAAACCGTCGTCGACTTCTTCCTCTTCTTCTTCCTCTTCTTCCTCTTCTTCGACTTCTTCCTCCTCTTCCTCTTCTTCCTCTTCCTCTTCTTGTTCTTCCTCTTCTTCTTCTACGGCGGCTTCTGCTGCCATTTTCTCTGCAATAGCCGTTGCCTTTTCCGCTTCCGCTTCCTTCCTCGCCTCTCTTTCCTCAAGCGCTTTCTTGAGCGCGTCGAAACCGTCGTTCTTGAGTACTACCGTTGGCTTCGCCGGCGAATTGGAAAGAGGAGCAGCTCCACCTCTCTTCTTCGATGGGCCTCTCACGGACGGTTGCGAGATGACGTTCGGTTCTCCTCGTTGCTGATTTTCTCGGTTCGCGGCTTGGAGCGTGGCGTTCGCCAACTCCTCCAACATCGGCGTCACATTCGAAGATTTGCCTCTCGACGTCGACTTGCTGCGTCCTTTGTTTGGCGGTAAGACCGGCATAGGAATATCCTCCGTCACTTCCTCCGATGATTCGACATCATTAACCTTCCTCTTGCCGAGCACGGACCAGTTTTTACGCGGATTTGGCTGTTTTCTTCGGTTTTCAGATAGTATAAGTTCATTTTGTTGTTGTCGTTGTCGTCGCGGCTCCTCCTCTTCTTCATCTTCTTCTTCGACTTCGTCATCCGATTTCGCTCCGACTAAAACGTCCAAATCACCCTCCTCGGCGATTACGTCCGTACACTTTGGCCATTTCCTCATTCCGACCACGCCGGCCATGCCTTTTCGTCTGTTCCAATTCACGTGCGCGTTTCTCATGCTCAACCACCCGTCCTGATGATGCATCGCGAGTTGATCAATCGACGTCGCTCTCCCGCTCGCAAGCTCCAAGTTCACTTTATCCATCGTCCTTTCCATAAACTGTCTCAAAGCGTTTTTAAATTTCCCGCTGTTCTTTCTCGCTTTCTGATCAAGTATCGCGTGATTTTTGCGTCGCGTCGCTTCAAACAACTCCAATTTAATCTTGTTCAATACCTCATCTTTCGAACAAAACTGCTCCGTCGGCATCAACCGTTGCAACCTCCTACTGAAATCTTCCCAATTTATATCCTTCAACGCACCCAAATGCACGCAACACATCTCCAAAACTTCGCGGGCGCTTTCTCTTAACGCATCTCCGCCATTCCTCGGATCATTCTTGTCTTCGCTCACGTACACGAAACTCTCGCACATATTCTTCACGTGCGCGCCGACGACGTCTCGATCCAGCGTCGTTTCCGACTCGTGTTCGTGCTCCTTCAGCAGGTTTCGCAACCACAACAAAGAGTAATCTCCGCGAATCGACGAAGGCATCTCAATACATGCTGAATCGTTTGCTTTTTCGTCCTCTTCTCTTTGCATCTCTCGAGCGATCGTTTCCCGCGTTTTCCTTGAAGTTTGTTGTTGTGTCATCAAAGTCTTGGACGGAAAGAACAGTTTCTTCACGATTCGAAAGAGCGTTAAAGAACTTTCTCGTTTTCCGACGCGCGGTCCGCGGTGAAATTGAAACGACTCTTCGCCTTGGTGCACGAGTTCCTCGGCGACCCAATGCGAGGGCCGCTTTTGATGAATATCAATCGTCATCGCTTCTTCTTCGTTGTTGTTGTCTTCTTCGAATGACATTTTTCAAACTCAGATGCACACGGTACATGCACGCGTAAAACGAGACCAACAACTCCTCCTCCTCAAACTCGACCTGATGATCTCTTCTCGCTAGCGATTTTGTTGTACTGTTGTTCTTTTTGACGAAGCGCGAGTGTTCTTCTCGCTTTGTTTAAGTGCCCAATACTGTTGATGCTGATGCGTGAATGCTCTGACGAATGAGGAAAGAGACTGTTCCGTTTTTTTTTTCTTCTTTCTCTCTGTGTTTTAAAAACACAAGTAGGGTTTAAAGGTCGACGTTCAAAGAATTTTAATTGTCCACCGACTCTGTGGGTTCCTTTTAGATACCGAGAAAGACTTTGACGAAGACGTGAAAATATCATCCACACGCGTGGTATAATAAATCGTCTCGTTGATCATCAGGTCGACGGCGCACGGATGGCAAATTATATTTCGCGCGCGCGGCTCGTATGCAATACCCAACGACATACTCGTGGTACCTAAAAGAAACCCAGAATCATCATAAGATCCAACTCGTCGTATTTTTGAAAAGTCAACACCTGTCGTGCGTAAAAAAAAACGTTTTCACAAGAAGAACAGCTCTGTTTCGTCACAAAAACAAAAATAGCAACAACCCCTCGTCGTTCTATAACGTCGCCGCCGGAATATTCCGCGCTTAAGCGAGACTCCCAACGAGGACCTCACCATGGTGTCTCGGTTTCTTTCGACTCGTTCTTCCCGAGACGAAGACGACAAGAGCACCCCCATTACGAATATGCCGCGCGATAAAAAAAGAAACGCACGAGAAGACGAACGAACCTTCCTGGAACGCTACGCGATGTGGTCGCACCAAAATCCACTCCTCGCGTTGACGTGCATCGTCCTCGTCGCCGTCGGATGCATTTTAACCGTCGTTTTGAACGACGAGTTACAATTCGTGGAAACGAACGATCGAGAGTGGGTTATTTTGAAAGATGGGATCACCAGCGATGCGGATGCAGCCGCAGAAGGCACGAGATTGGTCGAAGAGTACGTTTATTATTATTATTAGTCGTCGCCGCGCATCGCATCGTATCTTGACCTTTTCTGTCGACCGAAAGATGTTTGGGGAATGTCGAAGTTTTATCCGTGGGAGTGTATTCCTTCTTCTCTCGAAAAATCGATTCGTCATCAGACGTGAATGAACAAAAACGCAAGGACAAAGCTTTCTCTTTTCCTTTTCGGAGAGATGCGTGCGCTTCATCATCGGATGATGTGTGTTCGAGAGAGATTAAGAGAGAGTTCTTCGACAAATTTCCCCTAAAGAGGAAGGAGGGAAGGTTTTGTTGTCTTGAGCGTTGCGAAGGAAAAGGACTGACATTTTATACATATATTCTTTATATAATCTCAAAAAACTTTACGACAACACAGGTATTCATCCTCGGATGTAATTTACGAGCGAGGCGAGGAGTCGCAGAGAGGTTCTCTGTTTTTCCAATTCGTCAGTAACGACGGCGCCGAGACGGTGTTTACGAAGGCGAACTTGTTGGCGATGCGGGAAATTCACCGAATCGTCGTCACGCATCCGAAATATAAACAGTATTGTCAGTTGAAAGACCCAAAAGTGATGAAAGATGATATTACCGACGATATCGAGAAGATTTATAGCAACTCCTCTGTGAGTTATTTAGACGTGTGCGTGAAACCGTTGACGCCGGTGAGCGTGTTTTTTCCTCCAAACGGCGAAGGCGAGTTGGTCGAGGATATCGACGCAGTCGTCAGGGAGATTGGGAGCGAGGAAAATAAGAAAATGTACGGATATTTCTTAGATGGAGCGTTCGATGTGCAAACGTTGGTAAATGGAGCCACTCGCGCGCGGTATCCGATGGGCGCGCCGGTTATCGGGTATAGTTCGCAAGAAGATAGAGAGAGAGAACAAGGCGTAGTTATAGGCGAGGCGATTTTGGACGACATAGAGAAAGAGTTGTTCAATCGATACGCGATGAAAGCTAAGTTTCTGAGCACGCCGTATATGAATAAAGCGATAGATAATAAAGCGTACGAAGAAGCCGATGGTGAAAAGGCAAACATGCAAACGAGATGGTACGCGGGGTACTTGCGTTCGAAAGACGCGGCGAATGTGATAAACTTTGACTTGGCGTGGGCGTTTGCGTCCATTCTAGCCGTATGGTGTTACATGGCATTTCACACTCGGTCGTTCTTCATCGCCAGTCTTGGAATGTTTGAAATCATCTGCTCGTTTCCAGTGGCTTTGTTCATTTACAAGCTCATTTATCGCATCGAGTACCTCGGCAACGTACAAATTTTATCCATCTTTGTGGTGCTGGGTGTTGGCGCAGATGATGTTTTCGTCTTTTACGACGCGTATAAACAGTCGCAATTTGAACCTAGAGAAACGGTTTCAGGTTCGACGTTGACCAGAGTGTTGTATACCTCTCGAAGAGCATCTAAAGCAATCTTCGTGACGAGTTTCACGACCATGGGCGCCTTTTTCGCCACGAGTTTATCCGAAGTCATGCCGATTTCCGCGTTTGGAATTCTAAGCGCGACAATGATTGCCGTTCTGTTTGTAGTAAACGTGTTCATGTTTCCACCGGCTTTGTTTCTGTACTCTCTGTATTTGGACAAATACAAAGTGTGTTGCTTTTGCACGAAAGCAGATTACAAGAGGACTGAAAGGTACGATTTAGAGACGGCGACGACCACTTTATCCATGGCATCTTTGGGAGACGTCGTCGCTGTCGATGAAGAGAATACCAAAGAGAAAACTGACGACGAAAGTAAGGAAGGAGGGATGAGCAAAGGAACAGAAGCTGCAACGAGCGGCGGTGGCGGCGGCGAGGACAACGCGTCATCGAATATACCGAGACCGATGGATACGCTCGACTCCGAGGCGAACATCAAACGCTTACGCCCAATTGAACGATTCTTCCGAAACCAGTTCTACGCGTTCATAAGTTACCGTCCAGTTTGTTATATTGCCATAGCTGCCTTCTTAACGTTGCTAGGAGTTTCGTTAAAACTCGCGCTCGAACTCGAAACGCCCGCGCAGCAAGAGCAGTGGTACCCGACGGCGCATTTGATGCAAGCGTACGCGAACGATCGCACGCGCTTTTCGGTTTCCGCGGATGACCGAGTCGTACCTTTGGATATCTGCTTTGGCGTTTACGGTATGGATACGTCGAGAGCGAACCATTGGGACATCGAACAGCTTGGCAAGTTGCAACTAGACGAAACGTTTGATATCACTCTGCCGGCTTCGCAGCTTCACTTCTTACACGCGTGCGAGGCTTTGCGAATCGCACCATGCGACGCGAGCGGATGTCAAGATGGCCTGTTAGTCATGTCTCGACCAGTTATGTCGTCGTCAGACGATGCTGATACCGAGGGAGAAGAAGTGGATGCCACGCAAAAGAGCCTCGACGAACAAGCTGCCAGCGGCGTGAGTTGTTTCATGGAATCGTTCAAAACGTACATCGAAGACGAACGCAATCTCGTGTTTCCAATAGAAGATAAGACGACTTTTCTCGAAGAATTGTGGCGTTTTCGAGCAGATCCTCGGTTTTACGTTTTCAAAAACTCGATCGGTTTCTTACCGTACGATGAAACGAAACCAATCGTCCCCGGCGAGAACGAACTCGACATCTTCTTCGTCAAAGTGACCGTGCAAACCACGTTGAAGTACCCGACGACTGCGAAGGTTGCTCGACCCGTGTTTCGAGTCTGGGAGGCGTGGGTGAAAACAATGAACGAGGAAGCTCCGCCTGGAATGCAAAACGCCATACAAACCGCTTACACTACGTGGACGTGGATGGTCACGCAAGAAGCGTTGGTCCGCAACACTTTCCAAGGCGTCACAATCTGTTTCGTCATGGCATATCTCGTTCTCGTCCTTTCCACCATGAACTTTCTCACGGGCGCAATTGCAACCGTCACCATCGCCGGCGTCGTCGTTACCGTCATGGGCGTCGGCGTTCGAGGGTTCATGGGATGGGATTTAGGCATTGGCGAATCCATCGCCGCGGTGATTTTGATTGGCTTATCGGTCGATTATTGCGTGCATTTAGCCAACGCGTACACTGAAGCACCCGAGCTGTTTGCAAAAACTCGAGGCGAGAAAACGCGAAGAGCGTTGATGATTATGGGCGTCAGCGTCACGGCTTCGGCGATGACTACCGTCATTTCCGGGTCGATGTTGTGGTTGTGCGTGTTGAAATTTTTCTCGAAGTTTGCGTTTTTAATCACCATGACGATTACGAGCAGTTATTTGTGGTCGATTTTGTTCTTGCCGGCGGCGTTGATTTGCTTCGGACCAGAAGGCGACAGATGGAGTTTAGAACCCGCTGTGAAGAAGTTGAAAAGATGTTGGTCGAGAAGAGTAAAGGGAGGAAACGTTCAGGCGATGGCGGCGTAGGTGTAAAATTTTTAGAGGAGGTTGAGGAGGAAATTAGAAAAAAAAATGGAAAGTCATAGCAGCGAAATCTATTCGGCAAAGTGCGCACGCAGAAGAGTAGACATAATGAAGAAAGCTTTTGTTGAAGAGCTATTAGCAATTGTTATGTGTATGTTATTTAATATTAGATTAATATTACAAAGGTATAAATGAATGATTTAGTCGTATACAAGCGAGATTGTTTCGCAATTTACATCAACTCTCGATCGAGACTTCGCTTGGCAGCACCGAGTTGGTTTTCTTCCCCTTCTTCGCGATTCGTATTCGTGGTCTTCTCTTGCTGCTTGTTCGTTTCCACGTAAAAGCTTGAGTCGGGCGAAACGCCGTCCACATTCGCCGCGTTCTCGCGAATATTTTCAGAAGGGTGTCGCTTATCTTCCGTCATCAGGCCACCTCTTCCGCCGTCGTTTCGTTCCGACTTGTCGTCTTTATCTTCTTTCTCGCTGAGCGTTTGCAACGTCTCTTCGTTCGTTTTATCCGACTTTCCGTTGGACAGGCCGTGCGAATCGTCGTAACAGTTGTTGTTCACATCCTCTGAAGTCGTCTTTTTAGTGTCACCCGCCGCGGCGTTTGAATGCGACAAAGTCGCACCAATCTTCTTCTTCGCCGAACTCTTGTTGTTATTTTGTTCTTTCTCGTCGCTATCCTTGTTCGTCGGTTGCGAAGAGAAATGTAAAGCTCTCTTCAACGTCGAGTTTTCCAACTCGGACGCTCTGAGCAATCGTTCTAAATCCGAAACGCGTCGTTCTAAGAGCGACATCTCGCCTCCTCCGCTATTCTTACCGCTTTCGTTGGTGTTCTCGTCCTTACTCTTCGCGTTGACAACGTTGTCATCGTTTGCCGCTTTTTCGTTCGTAGCAAATAACATCTTTCTCGTCGTGTTTGCCACGTTTTCTTCTCCCTCTTCTTCTTCTTTTTCTTCTCGTGGGTTCGCCTTTGACGAATGGGATACAAACTTCTTCTCCAACTGCTCTAATCTTTTCAACACCGCTTCGATGGAGGACGACGATCCTTGTTCTTTGTCACCGGTAATACTGTTCTTATTCGAACCATTCGAAGGATAATGGTGATGATGATGAATAATCGTCGTACCCGAAGTTGGAGCGCCAACGGCGTTCGCTTGAGTCGTCGCCGGCAAGTTGGACACCGCGGTGGCAATATCGTGCGCGTTGTTCGCTTGCTGCGCGTAGCTTTTGTTCTTGTTTGGCGGGGAGACGCCGACACCCAAGCCACTCAAGCGACGCTGGTGGTGCTGCTGATGTTGTTGCGGGGTGATGATTTCGTTGTTGTTGTTATTGTTCGTGTCTAAGTGATCGAGCGCCGCCCAGAGGGAAAGATCGTCGGTCCAATCGCCGCTTCCGTTGTTAGTACCCGCCTCTACGGCAATATCAAACTGGTGGGCGTCAATCATGCTGCTGTTCTTGTTCATCTTTTGCTTGTTGTTGTTAATGTCGTTCTCGTGTTGGCGTTGCTGTCGTTTTCGTTTGGTTGGATTCGCATACATGGCGGCGTGGTTCAAATCTTTGCCAAACGAAGGCAAAGGCCCGTTGTTATAGAAAAGATTGTTGTTGTCGTTGAACTCGTAACCGTGATTTCCTTCGCCCTCTTCGCCGTCGTCGTCTTCAAACTCGCCGCCCGAATCGTCCCCGTTGCGATCGTCGTTTTCCTCTTCTTGATCTTCGTCGTCCTCTCCTTCTTCCTCCATGGCACCTCCGCTGTGATCCAACAACTCGTCCGCGTTCGTGTGCATCATCATTCGTTGCTGATCTCGCGCGTCCTCGTCCTCTTCATCCTCCTTTTCATCCTCCTCCGCGACACCCTCTCCGAAATCCGCCTCTTCCTTAGAAGGTGAAGAGTTCCTAAACCTCTTTTCCATCTCCTCCCTAACTTTCGTCCGTTCTTTCAGCCCAACTCCTTCCAACTCCTCCCAATCGTCCTCTTCCAACCCGCACCCGACCGCTATCCTCTCGATCGGCTGCCCGAACGACACGTGTAAAGGAACGTTCGACTTGTGTTTATACCCGTACACCAACCGATCTAAACTATCGTTGATGTAATGCGACACCGCGACTGATTTCTGCCTATTCGACGATCCGCTGAAAATTTTCTCCGCGTCGAATAAACTCTCGTATTTAATGTACATCGAAGAGACAGCTGCTTCCTCTCGCGTCTCCTCTTTTCCACCTTTATTCATCTCGTTTACGTTTACGTCGTTCTTCGTCTTTGTCTTAAAACCATCCTCCTCTGTTTCCTCCTCCTCGTCTTTCTCGTCTGCTTCTCCACTTTTGTCCTCCTCCTCCTCTTTGTCCGTCTTTCTCTTCTTCTTCGTAAACGTCGTCGTCGTTGTTACATTTTCTTCTCCCTCTCCTCGTGTCGTTGGGTTTTGAAAAGCTTCCTCGTCGCTTCTGTATCTGCTGTTGGAATCTCCCAACCCGCCGCCTTTATCGTCGGTGGAGGCGTTCGAGGTCGTCGACGCGGGTCCTCCTTTATCTGCGATCATTGTCTTCGCGTTGTTGTCGTCCTCTCTTCTTCTTTGTTGTTGTTCGCGCGTTGTTAAAGTCGTCTCCGAGACCATCATTTTGCTTCTGCGCTCTCTACCCTCACCCAAAACGACCGACGGATGGGGAAAGATTTTTACTCTCTTCTCTGCAAAAGTAAATGTACTGCTCTCTCTTTCTCTTTTGTCCGTGCACTTCTTTACGCGCAGACTTCTCTCTCTGGAGATGATGATGATACAGTGCGCCGCGCTTGTGCGTTTTGTGTATTATATATCTCCTCAGCTCTTCTTCTCTTCAAACGTATTATTATTACTCTGAAAGAACCAAACCGCTTTACCGCTTTTTTCAACAACAAAAGTGTTGTTGCCCTTTTTTTCTCTCGGAATGAATTTTAAGCAGTCGAAACGGATGCGAATTCGCGGTTCAAATTTAGTCTCGGAGGATTTCGTTCGACCGTGTGTGAGTGAGTGAAAAACTGCCAGACGACCAAAAAAATTTGGCGGGGTTGCTGAAATTTTTTTGTTTTGTGTCTCGTGTTTTTTTTCTTCTTTTTTTCTCTTGTGGGGCAGCTTGATTTTATTTGAGAGAAAACGAAAGACGGCCGCCACTTTTTCTACCACGTAAAACCAGAGAAGAGGAAACACGCACACACGACGACTATCACAACAAGATGGGAGGCGGGAAAAAGAACAAAGTCAACGGCACGGGGAAAGTCCTCGCGAAATCAAAGCTGAAGATGAAAAAAGGCAACCTAGGAAAAAGCCGCAATTCGTCTTCAAACGCATCGCGATACGTGACCAGGAACGAAGCGCTGAACAAACTGCAGCTGAAATTGAGCGATTTTCGCCGACTGTGCATTCTCAAAGGAATACATCCCAGAGAACCGAAGAAGAAAGTCAAAGGCCAAGGGAAAACGTATTACCACGCGAAAGATATCGCGTTTTTACTCCACGAACCGCTGATGAAAACCTTTCGAGAGTTACGCGCGCACGAGAGGAAGATTAAGAAAGCGAAGGCGAAGAAACACTTCAACCAAGTGGACCGGTTGCGAGAACACAAACCGATGTATACGCTGGACCATTTAGTGAAGGAACGGTACCCGACGTTTCTCGACGCCTTGAGAGATTTGGACGATTGTTTAACGTTAGTGCACTTGTTTGCGTTGTTACCCGCGGCGAAAAGGCACGGGATTCCGCAAGATATCGTCGCGAAATCGAGGGAGTTGAGCTTGGAGTTTCAATCGTACGTGACGAGAAAACGCGCTTTGAGGAAAGTTTTCATTTCCGTGAAGGGCATTTATTACGAAGCTGAAATTCGAGGCGAACCGGTCGTGTGGTTAGTGTCGCACAACATGCAGCAAACGTTACCGGAAGACGTGGATTATCGCGTGATGTTGACGTTTTTGGAGTTTTACATCTCGATGACGACGTTCGTCAATCATCAGTTGTACCACGAGGACAATTTGAGGTACCCGCCAGTCTTGGACGTGGCTTTAGAGGATGCCGCGACTGGTGCGGTAGCAATCGTGCACGAACTGAAGAAAAAGATAGAAAACGCCACTTTAGTCGCGCAGGCGAGGGAAAACGCCGCAAAAGCGAAAGCAGACGACGACGTAAACGACGACGAAGAGAAACCGAAAAAGAGAAAGAAAACGTTAGCGGAGAAACTGAAAGAAATCGCGCAGTTTGAAGACGGCGAAGATGAGGACGATATCGCGGAAAGAGAAGCGGCTGAACGCGAGCGCGAGCGCGAAAACGAACAGTTACGAATGGAGGAAAACATCGAGATGATGACCACCGGCGACGAAGCCGACGCGCAAATGGCGACAACCATCACGGACGAAGAACGAAACGCAAACTTGTCCGATCGCGAGTTGTTAATTTTAGACCGAAAACGACGCGCGAATTTGTTCAACGGTTTGACTTTTCTCATCAAACGCGAGTGTCCTCGCGAAGCGATGGTGTTCATCGTAAAGTCCTTCGGCGGCGAAGTGTGTTGGGAAGGCGAAGGCTCGCCCATCGACGTCGACGAGGAGAAGGATAAAATCACGCACGTCATCATGGACCGCCCGTTGCCGAACGACCAAAAGCCAGCCGCGGAAATCTCTCGTGAGTTTGTCGTTCCGCAGTGGGTGTGCGATTGCGCCAACTATAGAATCTTAATCCCTACGGAAAAATATTTCCCCGGGAAGAAACCGCCGCCGCACTTATCGCCGTTCGTCGACCCGGAAGAGGAAGGGTATTACCCGGAATACTTGCTGGAGTTGATGAAGTTGCAACACGACTTTGGCGTTCCAGGGAGAAAGAAGTTACCGTCCTCGGCGTCTGGAACGGACAAGAAAAAGCCGAAGAAAACCGAAGAAGAGGAAGAAGAAGAGACGCACAGAAAAGAACTCGAGAAGGAAATCAAAGGCGTGCCGTATTCAAAGTCGTTGGAGAACGAGAAGATCGACGACGATTCGGACGATTCGGATTCGGATTCGGACTCCTATCCGGGCGAGGAAGGCGAATCGGAAGATTCCGACCCGGACGAGTCTTCCTCCGACGAAGATGACGACGACGAGACCGGCGAAAAGAGAGTGAAATCGAAACTCACGCCGGAAATGGCCATGAGAGAAAAAGACAAGATTGTTCGCGAACGCGTCCAAAAAGGAGGCGAAGAAGCCGAGTTGGACCACTTGAGATCTGCTTTACTTCCGAGAAAGAAGAGAGAGTTGTATAAAGCCATGCAAATTGGTCTCGCGAAGAAAGAGAAACGCGCGGAAGAGTTGAGGAAACGCGCGGCAGAGTTGAAACAAATGGCGAGAGATAAAGGCGGAAACAAACGAGTCAAAACGACCAAAGGCGCCGGGGCCGCCGGCGGCGCGAAGAAAAAACAAAAGAAGAAGTAAACGATGATGATGCGTGTTACTCTTTTAATTAATTAGTATGTAATGAGGTATAATATATATATCAACTTATGTATGTGTGTGTTCTAGAATAATAACTTTTTTATACGAGCTTAATCACCCCCATCTCCGCCGAGTCTCCTCTTCTCTTCAACGTTCTCACGATTCTAGTGTACCCGCCGTTTCTATCGCCGTATCTCGCAGGCGCTTTTTCAAACAACGCATCCACAACTTCCTTATCGTAAATGTACCCCAACGCGGCTCTCTTCTTGTGTTCGCCGCCGTCTTTCGCCAACTGAATCATGTGTTCGATTGGTTTTCTCACCGCTTTCGCTCTCGCCATGGTGCACGTCACCGAACCGTGTCTCAGAACTTCCGTGGTTAAGTTTCGGAGCAACGCTTTGCGTTGGTCCGCCGGGAGGTTCAGTTTCGGTGATTTCTTGCCGTGACGCATCATGGTTACCACCGAACCGTTGGTCGTTTTGAACAAATCGTTTTGGTTGCCTATCGTGTCAAAGAGGTTATTTATTAGTATTTTAAGGAAAAGAGAGACCAGAGGTTTCAGATAGGGCCGGCGACAACGAGGTGAAGCAAAAGCGCGCGCATGAATACCACGCTCATCTCTCGCATATCCTCGACGAACGAGCACACGATGGGTAAGTATTCTCCTCCGTGCGATTCTGTTCCGCGTAAAATATCTCTCCGAGACCCCTCTCGATTTTCGCGTTTCAAAGTAAAAGACGCGTTTCCGCGCGCGCTTTATTAAATCTCTCATCAAAATCGCTCGCCATTTCCGAGAGGCAGAGGCAGAATGCGAAGAAAAAAAACACATCGTCGCGAAACACGAAAACGTACCGCTACTGGAGGAACCAAACATGGTTCGCGCGTTCGCCAAAGAGGACGAACTCGTCGCGCACAAAAAACTCGCGCTCATGATGTGTGCTAACTATTTGTGTCTATAAAATGTCGCAACAACAATTGTTGTTGTTGTTGTTATGTTTGTCTCGCGTTGTTTACGCGTGTGAGAATTTGTGTGGCTTTTTTTGCCCTCTTTTCAGGTTTTCTTTGCCTCGAATTTTGCCCCAAAAGATAAGAGAAAAACGCCTCGCGAGAGATGACGACGATGACGACGATGTCTTCTCGAACGACGACGACGACGACGAGTTCGGATGTGTCGTCCTCGAAATCACACACCAGAAGACACCAATCATCACTGCGTGCTACTAATAATTATAACAGTAGCAGTAATACTAGTAAGCGTCGTAATAGAAGTCATCAAAAATTGAAACGTAGTGTACTAATAAAAGCGGCGATAACGGAGAACGAGAATGACATCGTCGCGCGAAGTAATGTAAACGATTCAGACGGAAAGAAGAACAAAAATAAAGCCATCGTGGTTGGCGCGGGCGTTGGAGGCTTAGGCATGGCCTCTCGCCTCGCTTTTAACGGGTATAAAGTGACGATTTTAGAGCAAAACGATTCCGTCGGCGGCCGATGTCGATCCGAACAGTTCGACTCGGAATTTAGATTCGATACCGGACCGTCCTTGTTGCTCTTGCCGGATCGATATCGCGAACAGTTTACCGCGGTCGGGGAGACGTTTGAAACGTACGTATCGATTGAACGGTGCGACCCGGCGTACAGAGCACACTTTGGGGATCACACGACGTTGGATTTATTGTACGACGCGGAAAAAATGAGGAAACAGTTAGACGACGTGGAGGAAGGCGCCGGCGGCGCGTATTTAGATTGGTTGGGAAGAGCGCGAGCGAGTTTAGATTACGGAGTCGCCGCGTTTATCGATAAAGACGCGAATTCGGTGTTAGATTTCGTCAATCCACAAAGAGTGGTGCCGTTGGCATTGAGAGTGAACCCGGTGGATTTGTTGTTGAGTCAACACCGGCAAATGTCCTCGTACTTTAAGGATAAAAGGTTGAGAGCGTTGTTTACGTACCAGAATTTGTACGTCGGGTTGTCGCCGTATAACGCGCCCGGAGTGTTTTCGTTGTTAGCGGCGACTGAGTTGACCGATGGAGTCTGGTACCCCATGGGTGGGTTTAAAAACGTCGGGAACGCGTTGCAAACGCTGTGCGATAAGTTTGGCGTGGAGACGAGATTGAACTCAAAAGTCACGGAGATTTGCACGCAGGAAGACGCTTCCGTGGACGAGAAGTTTAGCTCCACCGGGAGGAAAGTAACCGGGGTGAAACTCGAAGACGGTACAGTTTTAGACGCGGACGTGGTCGTTGCGAACCCGGACATTCCGAGAGTGTTTGATGATTTATTAGAGTCCGTCCCTGAAGCAGCCGCTGAAGCTTCTCGACAAGAACAAATGGATTACTCCTGTTCCATCATCGAGTTCAACTGGTGTTTGAAGACGCAGATCCCGGATTTGTTACATCACAACGTCTTTTTATCCGGCGAATACGAAACCGGATGGAACCGACCGGCGACTCCGGAAGATTTCGCCGCACCAAAACAGCACAACTTTTATTGCTGCAACCCGGTGTACACGGACAAATCGTGCGCGCCGGATGGTTGCGCGGCGTTGATGATTGAGTTCCCGGTGGCGAACATCCAAGAACAAATCGACATTTGCAAAAAAAGAGGCGTTCCGGTGCCGACGGAGAAGGAAATGGTCGACGCCGCTCGCGAAGCGTTGTTTCGACGTTTTCGCGAAGCTGGACACGGTGAACTGTCCGAGATTATTGAAAAAGAGGACGTTCGCACGCCCGCGGAGTGGAGGGACATGTATAACATTAAAAACGGCGCCGTGTTTGGCTTATCGCACGGACTGTTGCAATTAGCCGCGTTTAGACCGCCTACCAGAACTGGAATTAAAAGTTTGGACACGCCGAGCGTCTCTGGATTACACTTTGTCGGCGCGAGCACGAGACCCGGGAACGGCGTTCCCTTGGTCTTGATGGGAGTCAAAGTCGTCGCCGAGGCGATTCTCAAGCAACACGGGAGCTTCAAAACTTAAGTAAAAATATTCAAGTCTTTGTACACGTGAAAAGTCTATTACCGCGGCGCGCAAACGCTTCACACCATTTCATTACATTATAAATCCACCGTTCCTAAATCGTCTAACATCACCACCTTATTTTCCTCGTCGTTTTCCTTAAACGCCGGCTGTCCTAAATACGGACACCCGGCGCATCGAAACGCGTCTCCCAACGCGCAGTTCCCGCACGCGCTTTTAAACGTCTCGTCGTTCGGGTCGTTCTCTAAATCCATCTTCACGACAGAACTCGCTGGAGTTGCGTTTTCCTTCATCTCCTCTTCCTCTTTCCTTCCGCAGGTGCAATCTTTGCACGGTTTCCTCGTCGGCGGACATCCAACTCCTTCTCCTTCCGCATTTGGTTTCGCTTTGTCCTTTTCCGTGAGCAACGCGTCCTCGTCGATCATTTCGTCTCGCTCGTCGTCGTCTTCTTCCCACGCCGAGGCTTTTGAAACTAAAGTCTTTTTTGTCTTTTTCTCTCCTAAGCTAAACGTGACGCCTCGTTCCCACTCGGGTTTTCTCCCCGAAACCTTCGTCGCGCGCGTCCCGGAAACGCTCGTCTGCTCGGAAACGACGACGTCCTCGAATCCTCCCAACGTCAACCGCTTGGAGACTTCTTTTCGCATCATCGCGGACGACGAATCCTCCTCCTCACCTCCTCCTTTCACGAAAACCCCTAACCGTCCTCCAGGTTTTAACAGGTCGAAAAACGCGCGCAGAGTCTCGGGAGAAAGTTGTTCAGACGAGCGTAAAGTCGCTTCGATCGATTCCATGTTTTTTATTCTCGTCAGACGTTTCTTTTTCTGAAGAAAAGTTTTTCGTCTGTCAAAAAGAGAAAATTGTAAAAGCGCTTCAATTTTAGGGTTTCAAATGCAAGCAAATGCAATTAGGGTTGAAGCGAGTAAAAAACAACACAGAGAGAAAGAAGACAAAAAATTGCGAAAAACTGACGCGCTTA
>Ga0255783_10000596_pt1 | contig 41388 bp, 43 predicted proteins | sample 011ome_22_FD_179981 | JGI IMG/M metagenome (GOLD analysis project Ga0255783, IMG submission 179981) | Coastal salt marsh microbial communities from the Groves Creek Marsh, Skidaway Island, Georgia - 011507BT metaG (version 2) | ecosystem: Environmental > Aquatic > Marine > Intertidal zone >... | reverse complement strand
TAGGTCTAATCTGCATTTATTAACGAATACCTTGGTAGAAAAAATTATTACATCTAATAAAAAAGCTATTGGAGTTAAGGTTAAAAATAATGATGGTAGCAATATTATTGGGTGTACTTCTGAGATAATTCTTTGCGGTGGAAGCATAAATTCCCCACAAATGCTTATGTTATCTGGTATAGGGCCCAAAGAAGATCTCATGAAACACAACATATCAGTAGTTGAAGACCTGCCTGGTGTTGGGCAAAACCTACAAGATCATCTTACAGTTAATATCAGTTATAAAATTAATAGATTGAAAACCTTTAGTGAGCTTATGAAGCCACTAGGCATGATCAAGAACCTTTTTGAATATTTTATTCAGCATAAAGGACTAATGACCTATCCTGCTTCAGATATTGGTGTATTCTTTAAAACAAACAATGAAGTGGAAACTCCTAATGCGCAGATACATTTTGCTCCCGGGGCAGGTAAATATAACAAAAATGGTGCCATGAAACCCTCATCAGGTATAACCGCCTCTGTCTGTAATTTAAGACCCAAAAGCCGAGGTCATCTCACTCTTGCATCATCCAACCCGGCTGAAGCGCCAAAAATCTATGCAAACTATCTTGATAATGAGGAAGATATTCAATGGATGATAGAAGGCATTGAAAAAACTAGAGAGATATTTAAAACATCTCCGATGCAAGAATTAGAAGCTAGAGAATTGCAGCCAGGAATTGAGTGTATTGAAAAATCCGATATAGCAGAATTTATTAGGAATGAATCATTGTCAGTCTATCATCCAGTAGGTACTTGCAAGATGGGATTAACAAAAGAATGTGTAGTCGATGATCAATTAAAAGTGAAGGGTATTTCTGGGCTTAGGGTAGCTGATGCATCAATATTTCCAAGTATTATTTCAGGAAACACAAATGCAACCTGTAATGTTATTGGAGCCAAGTGCGCTGATTTGATTTTAAATAAAAAATAGTCTCATTCCTGAAAAACAACCTTGCCACCTACAACGGTTAATATATTTTTTGATTCCAGTATTTTTTCTTCAGGAATCCTCATTAAATCTTGATCAAAAATAGAAAAATCAGCAAGTTTACCGACTTCAATAGTACCCTTCACACTGTCTTGAAAAGAAGCGATCGCAGGCCATATTGTAAACATCTTTAATGCCTCAAACCGAGATAGTCTCTGATCAAGATTCCAGCCATCTGAATGATATCCATCTACATCTTTTCGTGTAACAGCAGCATAGAACTCTATCCTTGGATCACCAATCTCAACTGGCGCATCAGTCCCGCCAGCAATAATTAGACCCTGATCAATAAGATTCCTCCATGCATATGCATTATCAATTCTTTCAAGACCTAATCTTTCAACTGCAAAATGTAAATCTCCAATAGCATGGGATGGTTGCATTGAAGGAATAATATTTAATTCAACAAAGCGCTTTTGATCAATCGGAGTGATATTTTGAGAATGTTCTATTCTCCACCTCGGTGTTTCTATAAATTGATTATTCTTTTTTGCTTTAGTGAAAGTTTCTTCATACCAATCTAAAACCACTCTATTGCCATGATCTCCAATAGCATGAGTTCCAATTTGAATACCTTTGCTTAAGGCTTTTGATAGCCTAGGTTTTGTTTCTTCCTCAAGGAAAATAAAAACTCCTTTACCATCGTAATCACTATACTCTTCTAATAATGCGGCACCTCGAGAGCCAAGAGCTCCATCAGCATACATTTTAATCGCTCGAACTGTTAAAAAATGATCGGGGTCAATGATTGGTCCATTTTTAATCAAACGATCTGCAGGCTCACCATCACTCACCATAAAATAAACTCTTTGGAGTAAATTATTCTCAGATTTAATTTCATTTAAAATTGAAATGTCATCAAAGGTGCCTCCTGGAACATGTATTTGAGTCCAGCCAAGACTTACATTTCTTTTAATACCCGCAAGGAAGGCCTCCTTATCATTATCTCTAGTTAGTGTAGGTACAAGATCAATTATTAAGTTCATCGCCGTATCAACAAGCAATCCAGTCAGCTCCCCATTTTGATCTTTTTCTATAAAACCGCCTTGTGGATCTTTTGTGTTTTTATTGATCTTTGCTAACTTTAAAACTAAGCTGTTTACCACAACCGCATGACCATCAGCTCTTTCTAAAACAATTGGATTATCTGGAGAAAAAGAATCTAGGTCCTCTTTTGTTGGAAATCTTTTTTCAGGCCAAAGTTTCTCAATCCAACCTCGTCCTATAACCCACTCCCCAGGATTTTTTGTTGATAAATATTTCCTTACAACTTGCAAGGTTTCGTTTAATGAAGAAATTCCTTGTAAATTAAGAGTCAGTTCTCTGTAGCCAATTCCCTTAAGATGAGCATGAGCATCAACAAATCCTGGAAAAATATAACTACCATTTAAATTTATAACTTTTGCATGAGAGCAAGATAAATTTACATCAGATAATGGCTTGCCAACATAAATAATTTTTGAATCTTTGGAGGCAATAGAACCAACAAATGAATTATTATTCTTACCCGTATAAATATTGCCTTCATGCAGAATTAAATCAGCCTCAATGCATTGAGCAACTGCTAATAATGCTGGAGAAAAAATACTTACGACAAGAAAAAAAATTTTAATCATTTAATTTTTTAAGCTTCTTGTGCAGTTGGCCTGATTACTATCTCGTTGACTGAGACTCCTGGATCAAGTTGCAGAGCATATATTATAGACTCGGCCACTCTTTCAGCTGGTTGAGCAATATTGCCAATACCCCTGCTCATCAAGGCTTCAAGCATTGATTCATCTTTGATAGAAAAAGCCAACTCGGTTTTAAAAGCGCCAGGATAAATACAAGTTACTTGAATTTTTCCAGAAGACTCTAATCTCAAACCTTCAGAGATGGCTCTAACAGCATATTTTGTTCCTGAATAAACTGCACTCCCCGGCATCACTCTTTTACCTGCTACAGAAGAAATATTAATTATTTGGCCTGACTCTCTAGCCAGCATATGGGAATAGACTGAATCTATGCCATATAAAACACCTTTGATATTTACATCTATCATATGGTCCCATTCGTCGGTTCTACCTTTTTCAAGTAATGACAGGGGCATTACACCAGCATTGTTCACCAATGAATCGATTCTTCCGAAAGTTTCAATGCCATGTTGTGCCAATCCATGCATCTGTTCTTTTGAAGTAACATCTGTAACTTTGTATATAGCAGAGTCAGTGCCAAGTTCATCGCATAACTCTTTTAATTTGTCCTCTCTGCGAGCACCTAAAACTACTTTTGCTCCTAGTGCAACGCACATTTTTGCAGCCTCTTTACCAAAACCAGAACTAGCGCCCGTGATCATTACTATTCTATCTTTTAAATCATTCATTTATTCTCTCCCTAAAATTTCATGCTTTTTATAATAACCTATAATCCGCTGCTTCCATTTATCTGTATAGCTTTCAAATTCTTTATTTTTTACAAGAAACTCTTTAAATAAAAGATCTCGATCTACCATTAAAATTGCAATTGATTCAATGTTAGTTTCATACATAACATTATGAGCATTAGCGTAAGCGGCACCTTGTAAAAAATAATCCTCTATCCAATCTTTCCTTTTTATTTTTTTTGCTGTTTTAAAATCAATGATTGTAGGTTTACCCTTAAAAATGCCAATACAATCTGCTGTTCCAGCATATAAACCGTCAACAACTAGGCCAGACTCTAGACCCCAAACCTCCTCAATATCTCCCAAACAGTCATCAATAAATCTCTTCGCAATCTGATGCGCCATTAGACCCAGCCTATCTTCGGTAAATTGCTCCCAATCAAGTCCATTTAGATAGTTTTCAATAGCTAAGTGCACGGCTGTTCCTATTGTTGTGGCCTCATCAACAATCTCTTTAGCCGTTTTGGGGCCTACTCTTCTTTTCCATGCATCTATTCCAGTGTGATCCCCAGTCGCAGAAAGTATTGTTGTAACAGAAGGCACAAGATTTTCTTTAGAATCTCGATAATAGCGAATATCATTTTTTTCAACACGTTCAAGTGCTGGATATTCATACAATTTATTAATCATTTTGATTTAATTAATTGATGAGCCGCCATCCACTGAAATGACCTGCCCTGTAATATAAGAGGCTCTATCTGATAGAAGAAATGAAACGAGCTCTCCAATCTCTTCTGGCTCACCAATCCTGCGTAACAAAGATGATTTTTCAAGCATTTCTTTTGCTTTTGGCTCAGCTTCAAAATACTCCATTACCCCTGGAGTTTTTATCGTTCCTGGTGAAACAGCATTGACTCTAATACCATTTCTAGCAACTTCCTTGGCAACAGATTGAGTAAGATTATTTACAGCTGCTTTGCTAGCTGCGTATATGGAATTGAATGCATAACCTCTGATAGCTGAATTAGATGAAATGTTAACTATAGACGCAGGAATTGATTGTTCTTTCAAGGACATGATCTCAACTTGCAGGCATTTCCATAACGATGTGAAAGTTAAATCAAGTGTCGCTTGCACATCCTCAAGTGAATAATTCTCGACTGGACCTAAGCCTTTTGATGCAGCCGCATTATTACAAATACAATCTAGTTTATTAAATGTAGATAAGGTTGCTTCAATCATTGACCGGATAGCATGGGTATCAGTTAGATCAGCCTCAAAACTTGCTGCAGAATTTGGAAAAAGTGCATTTATTTCCTTGGCTACCTTTTCAGCTGATTGCTTATTTAAATCTACAATCATGACTTTTGATCCATGAGAGGCTAAAGTTTTAGCAATACCCTCTCCAATGCCTTGACCAGCCCCAGTTATAAGAGATACCTTATTTTCTAATTCCAAATCATACTCCTTACAAATTATTTTTTAAGAATGTTAATACGTAATTATAGGTTGTCACTCTATTGGTTTCATTAAGAGATTCATGTCTCGCATTATCTATAAGATAAAGCTTTGACATACACCCATTTTCAATTAAGCGCTCATGCAGCTTGGTTGTTCCTCTTCCCATTGCTCCAACTGGATCATGAGAGCCTGAGAAAACTAGAATAGGGATATTGGTAGATATTAATGCTAAATTTTCTGGTTTAAAAACTGACTTAATTCCCCCTATAACATCAGCCCAAAGTTGATTAGAAACAACAAAACCGCATAAAGGATCTTGAGTGTAATCATCTACCCTGTCTGAGTCTCTGGATAACCAATCATTTGGAGTTTGGGTATTTTTAAATTTAGCATTGAACCCTCCAAAAATTATTTTATGTAAAGGCAAGCTGTATCCCTTTTTTCCAAGTCTAATGATTTCAATGTTAAGGAATAATTTTTGAATAAAGGTTTCAATGGGGTTTGGATAGCTTGATCCAGAAAGAAGAACGACATCAAAAGAGGTATTTTGCTGAAGTGCTGACAGACTAACCCAAGAACCCATACTGTGGCCTAAAAGAATTTTAGGCAATTCAGGAAAAAGCTTATTTGTCTCTGAGTGAACAGCAAGCAAATCATTTACCACTAAATTCCATCCAGCCTCATTATCAAAGAATCCGATTTGATTGTTTAATATGCGATCACCATGCCCTCTATGATCATAAATTACAACATGAAAACCATTGATATTTAAAAAATTTATAAACTCACTATATCGCTGTTTATGTTCAGCCATGCCATGAGATATTTGAACTAAGCCTAAACTTGATTCAATTTTTGATAAATGGAGTTCAAAATTAAAACTTATATCTGAATTAGTATCTAATGGTATTTTTTGCATAAGACTATAAAATAACACGTAACAGGGGAAACGCATGAATGATATATATATTTCAGGTTCAGGTATTTGGACTCCACCTTATGTAGTATCAAATGATGAGCTAGTAGAATCATTTAATAAATATGTTGATTTATATAATTTAGAGCATTCAGAGAGTATCAAAGAAGGTTCTGTAGAAGCATTGGGGCACTCATCCAGTGAATTTATTGTTAAGGCATCTGGAATCAAACAAAGGTATGTGATTGAAAAAGAATCTTTACTAGATCCCAAACGTATGAAACCTTATATTAAGGCAAGAAATGATGACGAGTTATCATTCACAGCTGAAGTAGGAGTAATTGCAGCCAAAGAAGCCCTTAAAAATGCAGACTTAAGCCCTAGTGATATTGATGCTGTAATTGTTTCTGCCGCTAACCTTCAAAGAGCGTATCCTGCTGTTGCTATCGAAATTCAAAATGAATTAGGCATTGAAGGTTTTGCATACGATATGATGGTTGGCTGTTCTGCATCTACTTTTGGTATCAGCAATGCTTACTGTGATATTAAAGCTGGTAAATCTTCTAAAGTATTGGTTATAAGTCCCGAAATTACATCTGGGCATAATAATTTTAAAAATAGAGATGGCCATTTCATATTTGGTGATATTTGCACTGCAGTAGTTATAGAAAAAAACTCTCAATCTAAAAATAAATTCAAAATCCTTGATACAAAGTTAAAAACTGCTTTCTCTAATAACATCAGAAATAATTATGGATACATGAATGCTATTGAAGATAAAGAGTATTCAGAATCAGAGTTACTTTTTGTTCAGAATGGAAGGAGAGTTTTTAAAGAAGTCATGCCTTTTGTATCCTCCTTAATTTTAGACCAGCTAAATACAAATAGCTTAACTCCCGAAGATATCGAACAGTATTGGCTTCACCAAGCGAATATCAATATGAATAGATATGTAATTAAGAAATTGTTAGGAGACGATTTTCCTCCCGAGAGAGCACCAATCATACTTGATGAATATGCAAACACTAGTTCTGCTGGGTCTATTATAGCTTTTCATAAATTTAATCACCTAACTCCAGGTCAAAAAGGTATTATTTGCTCTTTTGGTGCTGGATATTCAATTTGCTCGATCTTGCTAGAAAAAGAATAAATCAATGAAATACATCTTACCTTTGCTGGTAATTTTAACCTGCATTATTGGTTCTCTTGCTAATATCTATATTAACTCTGATGATTGGTATGCAGAGCTTGTTAAGAGCTCACTAAATCCCCCAAGCTATATTTTTGGAATTGTTTGGCCCATTCTTTACGCAATCATGGCATTTGTTTCATTTAAATTAGCAGAAAAAATTTCAACACTTTTCATAATGCAGCTTTTATTTAATGCTGTGTGGTCATGGTTATTCTTTTATTTTCATGCCCCTGTATTAGCATTTTTAGATATAAGTATTCTTATACTACTTAATTTAAAAATTATGAAGATTCTAAGAAGAGAGTCGACAGCTTTATTCTATCTTTACCTTCCATATCTTATTTGGTTGTTATTTGCTGCATTTTTAAACGCTTCAATTATATTCTTGAACTAAAAAATACCAATAACCAATCCTGTCATGCAAGAAGCAAGCGTTGCTCCAATTAATGCTTTTATAGAAACTTTTATAAGGTCATTTTTTCTTTCTGGTGCCATTGCGCTAATTCCTGATACCAAAATTCCAACAGATGAGAAATTAGCAAAACCACATAACGCATATAGAGTAATCAACTTTGATCTATCAGATAGAGCATCAGGCTCTATGTTTGCAAGAGCTCCATAAGCAACAAATTCATTAAGAGCTGTCTTAAGGCCCAGCAACTCAGCAGAGGCTAAGGTTTCTGAAAGAGGCACTCCCATTAACCATACAATTGGGAAGAAAATGTATCCAAGAATCAGCTGCAAAGAAAGATCAGCAATGCCAATCCACCCCCCTAGAATCCCAAGCAAAGAATTAAGCAAAGAAACAAGGGCTATAAAAGCAATTAGAATAGCTCCAACATTTAAACAAATATCCAAACCATCTCTAGTACCCCTTGTAATGGCATCCATAGAACTGTCATAGACCTTGGGTACGGAATTGCCATCAAAATTAGTAACTTCTGAGGATGGAATCATAATATTTGCATACATAATCGCAGCAGGAATAGACAAAATAGAAGCTGATACCAAGTGTTGAATTAAATTGATATCTGGGAATTGAGGTGCAAGCATTGATACTAAAGCAATCATAATTGAACCGGAAACGGTCGACATGCCGGCAGTCATAAGAATTAACAGCTCTTTTTCACTCATCCTAGAAAGGTAGGGTCTGACCAATAAGGGAGCCTCAACTTGGCCCATAATAATATTAGCCGTTGCCCCTAATCCTATGGGGCCGCCAATATTAAAAAGTTTTTCAAAGATTTTAGAGATAGCTCTTATAATTAATGGCAATATATTCCAAAACCAAAGCAATGCCGAGAGACTTGAAATAACGATGATTAGGGGCAATATTTGAAAAGCAAAGATCATTGAATTACCAGTACCCGAGGCTTCAAACGGGGATGTTGAACTATTACTTAAATAGCCAAAAACAAATTCAGCACCCTCTTGCGTTGCTGCTTGTAAAGCTGTAACTCCATCAGAAAGATAAGCAAAAACTTGCACAATAAATGGAATTTTTAATAATGCGAAAGCAAGGAATATTTGCAAAATAATAGCCAATGCAATGTGCCTAAAATTTATTAATTTTCTATCTTTGGAAAATGGAATCGCAATACAAATCAGACCAATGAAACCAATTATTATTTGAAAAATTGAAGTGATAATCATTGCTTATGATAATTTAATTGCTTTTAGTCTCTCTTCTAAAAAATCATGAGCACTAATAGATTCCGTTGAATCATCAACGATAGAACATAATTCAACCTCTGGGGAGGGGTGAAGAAAAAATGGCATGCTGTAACGTGAAGAAGAAGATCCAGCTTTATTATCTATCACCCTATGAGTTGTGCTTTTGAGTTGTGAGCGAGTGACAAGCTGCATCATATCGCCAATATTACATACAATTGATTTACTTTTTGCTTCAATTGGCACCCAATCTCCATCACGATTTTGAACCTCAAGACCCGATTCTTCAGCGCCAACCAATAGAGTAATCAAGTTAATATCCTCATGCGCTCTTGCACGAAGAATATTTGATTTATCTTGAACAGGAGGATAGTGAATTAACCTTAAAATAGAATTTCCTTTGCATGCCCAGCTATCAAAAAAAGAAGGCTCTTTGCCTAAAATTAAAGCAATCGAACTTAATACCTTAAGCCCTAATAAGTTGAGCTGATGAAATAATAAATCAAATTGATTATTGAAATCTGCAATTTGCGATACTGATATATTTTTAGGAATTCTAGAATCAAATGAATCATTGACATTGGGCCCATGATGCCAAAATTCTTTTTGATCAGGAATAGTTTCACCAACTGCCGTTTCAATGCCAAGAGGGGTATAACCTCTAGCACCTTTTAGAAATTTCTCATGATACTTGTCCTTAACATCCCTTGGGAGATTAAAAAAATCCTTTGCTAAAGAGTAACATTTTGTTAATAGTTCTTCAGAGACACCATGATTAGTGATTGAGAAAAAACCATGTTCTTCAAGGGCTGCTTTTAAGATAGATATAGAGATTGAATCTCCTTTTTCTATAGCTTCAAATGAAAGTTCTGGAATGCTGCTTGACATTGCATTAGTTTAACAAAAAAAAAGGCAGATATATCTGCCTTTTTTCATATACCGAATTAAGTCTTAGAACTTATAGTCAAAACCAATTTTGATTAAGTACTGTGAAGGTCTGTTAACCAATGTAGAATCGTTGGAACCATAAAATCTACTATAGTAATATTTACCATCATCATTATATACAGCTCTAACTACATTCTCCCTTCTTGGGAAAGAGGCTTCTCTGAATACGCCTTTTGAATCATCCAGAAGATTGGTGAGGTTTCTGATAACAGCATAGAGTTCAAGATAATCACCATCTCTGAATGCAGGTATCTGCTGAGAAATTTTAAGGTCAAGCTTACTAAACCATTCGCTGTCCTGATCATTCCTAGAGGTAAATGCACCCCTCTTTAAGCCTTTTGAATCAGCCCATGCGAAGAATTCATCGGTAGGGAATCTACTATCAAAAACTACATTTGGATCATTTGGAGACTCAGGGACGTATAAAAGATAATAATCGTTCCATGTTGGGACTGCTCCATGAGTGAAGTTATCCATGCCGTATGAATAAGGTCTTCCTTTTTGATGAGTCCAATACAATGAGATATTTGTTCTCAATCCTGAGAATACCTCAGGAGTCCAACGAAGTGTCCCAGTAAATCTTTTTGGAATATTATAATTTGACTGAGCCAATGGCGGATTTTGAGGGTCATTTGTAGCAATGCCAGTGAAATTACTATATGCGACTGAAGATGTCATGGGTGCTACGTCTTCTGTATCGATTGAGGCATAGCCAAGAGTAAGGAAAACATTTTCAAACTTCTTGCTTAAGGATATTGAGAATGAATCACTCTTACCATCTTTTGATGCATTGCCTAACTCATAATCCTCTCTAAAAGTGCTACTAAAGATTGGCAATCCTGCAAAATCATACTCACCAGTGTAGGTGTTTGCCAGGTTTCTGATTTGAGCTGAATTTTCTGCTTCTGCTCTAATATAGTCAGCTGTTAAGACAACATCACTGATAGTGAAAAACTCAGAAAGATTAATATCAAAAGTTTTGATAACACCAATGGCTGCTTTGGTAACCGATGGGATTTCGTAATTTACATCTATTGAGTTAGTTCCGCCTGCTGCAGAACCATTAGCTACGGCATCCACCATAGAACAAGGAACACCATAACCAGGGCCCTGTGTGGTCGGTTGTCCAGTTCTACCATCACACATAGGAGTAGCAAACATATCTACATTCCTTAAGCTTAATTGAATATTGGATACCCCATCATTAGACCAAATGTTTGAATACCAGACAACAGGATTACCACCAGAAAATGTTCCAATGCCCCCATATATCTCTGTAGTATCATTCAAATCATAATTAAATGAGATTCTAGGCATTAAAATTGATTCACCATCAAAAGTATGAGTATTAGATCTACCATAGGCACTGACAAATGCTGGATTTTCTTTGGGTGCACCAGTTACACCATACTCTTCGTACCTCAGACCATAAGTAATATCCAATCTATCAGATACTCTCCACTCGCTTTGTGCAAATAGAGTAGTTATATCGTAGTCCCAACTTCCACTGGCGTTAGTTGGATCAAGAGAAGGATGGTTACCGTAATAAACTCTATCAACGATTCCATCTAAGAAATTTTGAAATGTATAAAAATCCCACTCACCACCTTGTGAATGTTGAACGAACATATTAAATGAGGTTTGCTCTTCGCGCTCAATACCAAACGTGATGAGCTGATCACCATAGACAAAGTCACCAACAAAAGCCATTGTAAGATTATCGTAATCTAGATCGTTGGCTTGACGAGAATCATCCGTACCGCCAAGCATAATATCACCACCTCCAGTGATATTTTCAATATCAAATTCACCAAAAGGCCCTCCAATACCTTCTTGCCTGTTATCAAGGTCTCTGTATGCAACTCTCAGCTCAGTATTGATATCACCAATTTGTGAAAAAAGCTGGAGCATATAGGATTCAAGATCATTACCATTTTCATAACCATGTTTGCTTAATTCAATTTGAGTATAATAAAGATCTGAGTATCTATTGGTAAAGCCTTCACTTGCATTATAGGTAAAAGATGCTCTGGTGATGTCACTTAGATAGTAATCAAATTTCACCAATAGTTTTTCACTAAAACTATCAACAGCTGATGGTATTCCGCCAGGATCAAAGCCATACTTATTTTTCATTGTACTAATAACAAGATCCAGTGTATCTTGAGTTAGCCAAGTCATCTCTGTAGGGGCTCCAGAACCAACAGGGCCAAAATCAAAAGTTTCTTGGTCGTTGTACTTCTCATAAGCTGTAAAGAAAAATAATTTATCTTTAATGATTGGTCCACCTAATGTGAATCCATATTTATCTTCATCAAAAGGAGTGTTCGTAATAGAATTTCCATCAACTTTATCTGAGAGCAAATCCTCATTTGTAAACTCATAGAAAAAATTACCCTCAAATTCATTTGAACCAGATTTTGTAATCGCATTCACTACACAAGCTGAGAAACCACCATACTCAACATCAAAAGGAGCAAATTCAGCGGATACTTGTTTAATTGCGTCATAAGAAAAGGGCATTCTATTGGCTGGATATCCGTTAGAGTTAAGACCAAATCCATCATTTAACGCAATTCCATCTACAGTTAAGCTGTTAAATCTAGGACTAGAGCCATTACATTGAATCCCTCTTGAGCCGCCCTCGTCCAGAGACAGTCTTGGATGTGTAACAAGTAAATCCTTAATATCTCTTTCAACTGCAGCTGCATCTTCTAGAGCATCTGTGTTGTAAAAAACTGAGGGGCCGGTTGCAAGTAAGTTCGCACTACTCAATGCAGCACCAACAACAACTACCTCATCCATATCCTCTGCAGCTCTAAGTACAATTGTAACTTGTGAGTCTTTACCAAGAGCCAAATATACATCTTCCAAAACACCAGACCCTACTCCTGAATCTGCTGAGATCTTATAAGGACCACCAAGCTGGAGATTGAGAATTGCAAATGAACCGTCGGGACCACTTGAAGTTGATTGGGTTGAATTGGTTGGGCCATAAGAAATGATAAGTTCTGCATTTGGGACTGCATTACCTGATGAATTTACAACCTTACCCCTAATATTAGAAGTTGTATCTGCGCTTACGGAGAGCGAGAATAAAATTGAAAATGCTAGAACATTAAAGCGATGGAATTTAAACATTGTTACCTCTTATGAAAGATAAATTAAAAGATAGGTAAATATTAAACCGAATACGATGTAAAAAAAAGAGTTAAAAATTTTTTTATTTAAATGTTGCAATAAAGTTACAAGAGTTTAGATGCTAATAAATGATGCTCCAAAGTAATCATGAAGAACTTGAGGCAGTTGAATAGAATCTTTTCCGTTATAGTTATTTTCTATGATGGCAAGTAAAGTCCTTCCAACGGCCAAAGCAGAGCCATTAATGGTGTGAGCCAGAATTTTAGCTTCACTGGTTTGAATTTTAATATTAGCCCTTCTTGATTGAAAATCACTAAAATTAGAGCAGGATGATATTTCTCTATATTTCGATTGGCTTGGTATCCATACCTCAATATCAAATGTCTTGCAGGATGAAAACCCTAGGTCTCCCGCGCATAGTTCAACCACCTGATATGGAAGTTCTAATAATTGAAGAATTTCTTCAGCATTATCCAATAAACCATTTAGATCTTCTAGAGATGTTTCAGGTTTAGTTACTTGGACTAATTCAATCTTTTCAAATTGATGTTGACGAATAAGGCCCTTAGTATCTTTTCCATAACTACCTGCTTCAGACCTAAAGCACGATGTATGAGCGGTCAACTTAAGCGGTACATCTTGATCTGGTATTAACTCGTTTCGGTATAAATTTGTTAGCGGGACCTCTGCGGTTGGAATGAGATATAAGCTTTCAGTTGTTTTAAATAAATCTTCGGCAAATTTGGGTAAGTTACCAGTAGCTGTAAGCGAATCAACATTTGCCATCAATGGCAGGTAATATTCTTTATAGCCATTTTTAGAAGCAACATCTAACATAAAAGTTATTAATGATCGTTGAAGCTTAGCCATATCTCCACTTAAAACAGAAAACCTTGCGCCTGCTATCTTTGCGCCTAGATCGGTATCTATTTTTTTTGTTATATCTATATGATCAATTGTATTGACTGATGTAATTTTACCAATGGTCCTAATAACAATGTTTTGATTTTCATCTATGCCGTCTGGCACCGAATGATGAGGGGTATTGGGGATATCAAGCATAAAGGCATTTACAGATGATAAAATTGTATTCAAAGATTCATTTTTATTTTTTAATTCTTCATTAATTAAATCGATTTGTTTTTTTAGTTCGCTCGTATCTTCATTTTTGGCTTTTAATTTACCAAAGTCATTAGATAAATTTTTTCTACTCGATTGCAAAGCCTCAACCTCTGTTTGCAAAAGCTTTCTCTCAGCATCTAAATTAATAAACCTCTCTTTATCGAGAGCATATCCCCTGCGTGCAAGAGCTGTCTCAACACTGTGAATATCGTCGCGAAGGTCTTTTATATCAATCATTTTTATCCAGTTTTAAATAACGAATAAGCCAAAAAAGTTCCTATAAAGCATGAGGCAATGGATACCACCACATAGATTAGAGCATTAATCACCTTTCCATTATATAACAATTCAATGGTTTGCTGTGAAAAGGCCGTCATAGTAGTAAAAGAGCCAAAAAATCCAATAACCAAGAAGAAATATAGATTTGATTTCAGGTCTGAGAATTGGGCCATTGCTATGCCAATGCAAAAGCACCCAATAAAGTTAACCACCATTGTTCCAGAGGGCAGCATGAAAAAATAATTAGCTTTCAGCAAATCATTAACTAAATGTCTTGCTGATGCACCTAAAGCTCCGCCGCAAGCAATCATAAAAATCTTGATCATATTTGCACCAACTCTATGCCGTGCTCAACACCAATAGAATCTCTGTAACGAATCAATACTAAGTTATCATTTTCAAAAAAAAATTTTATAGAACTGGAGCCATCATTTGGAACAATTTCTATCAAAGCATCATTTATATAATTTATTTTATAGTTTTCAGAATTACTATCCACACCATCTGTCAGCAAATTAAGAAAAGAGGAATTCATTTCCTTGATGTTAACTCTTTGCTTTTGATCTAAAAATAAATCATGGATTTCGATGAAGTCTCCTTCAAGTCGATAGTTCTCCTCGAATGGGGATAAAATTTTTACTGTCATACCCTTATCGTCTTGAAAAATTTTACCAGACGAGCTGCCAATTTTTAATTCAGACTGATCAAGAGATTTTTCGATAAATTGGTAATTCTTTTTTAAAACTTTATTGAGAAGTTCAGAAGCGATGGAATCATCAGCGAGAACTTCCACAGACAATAAATAAAAAATAAGAAATATTCGAAAAATCATTGTTGCTTTGGCACTAAAACTTCACGACTACCATTGCTACTCATCTCAGAAACAAGCCCAGCCATTTCCATTGCTTCAATTATTCTGGCAGCTCTGTTATATCCTATCCTTAATTTTCTTTGAACAGCTGAGATAGAAGCTCTTCTAGATTCGATAACAAAACTGACCGCCTCATCATACAGTTCATCATCTTCATCAGATGAATCAGAATTATCACCATCAGACCAACCAGGAATAGGTCCAGTCTCCTGAAGTTCAGAGGTGATCTCATCTAAATAATTTGGCTCAGATTTCTGCTTCCAACTATTCACAACTCTGTGCACTTCATCATCACCAACAAATGCTCCATGAACTCTTTCAGGGACGCCTTGACCAGCTGGCAAATAAAGCATGTCACCTGCTCCAAGGAGTTGCTCTGCACCGCCTTGATCAAGGATGGTTCTTGAATCGATTTTAGAAGATACCTGAAATGCAATTCTAGAGGGAACATTGGCCTTGATGAGGCCGGTAATAACATCCACCGAAGGACGCTGTGTGGCTAAAATTAAGTGAATTCCAGCTGCTCTTGCTTTTTGGGCAATTCTTGCAATTAAATGCTCTACTTTTTTACCAACAATCATGATCATATCTGCAAATTCATCGACAACTACAACAATTGATGGCAACTCTTCCAGTGGAACTTCTTCCTCTTCATTAAATGGATCTAACAAAGGCGTGCCGCTAGCATTAGCTTCAGCAACTTTTTGATTAAAAGCTGTGAGGCCTCTCACGCCCATTTCTGACATTAATTTATACCTTCTATCCATCTCGGCAACACACCATCTCAATCCATTGGATGCGTCGGTCATATCTGTAATAACGGGAGTAAGGAGATGAGGTATGCCTTCATAAACTGAAAGTTCAAGTATTTTTGGGTCTATCATGATTAAGCGGACTGCCTCTGGATCAGATTTAAATAATAAACTCAGCAACATAGCATTTAGACCAACAGACTTTCCTGATCCAGTTGTGCCTGCTACTAATAAATGAGGCATTTTTGCCAGATCAACTACAATTGGTTTGCCAGCTATATCATGTCCTAATGCCATAGATAAAGGCGAACTAGAGTTATGGAAAATTTCAGAAGAGAGAATTTCTGTCAGTCGAACCATCTTTCTGTTGCTATTAGGTATTTCGATACCAACAACTGATTTTCCTGGAATTACCTCAACCACCCTAACGCTCATTACAGCAAGGGATCTCGCAATATCTTGAGCAATATTTGTAATCTTGCTAGCCTTCGTGCCTGGAGCAGGTTGAATTTCAAATCTAGTTACCACGGGCCCAGGAATTACAGAAACAACTTTTGCCTCAACTCCAAATTCTTGCAGCTTAATTTCAAGTCTATCTGCTACTTCATCGAGCTGCTCTTTTGTAAGGGATGAGCCATCATCAAATACTCTGTCAAGAAGGTCTGTTGAGGGCATCTCTGAATTTATATTTTTTTCTTTAGGCTTGTATACAGTAGATGTAGCCAATGAATCACTTTTAGGTGTATCGGTTTTTGGTAATGGCTTAGAGGCCTCTTGTGATTTGGTTTGTGGTTGAGGTGCTGCCGAGCTTGATTTGGGTAGATTTAACTCTCTTGGCTTGGCTTCGACTACAGATCGCTCGACCAAGGGCTCATCCTTAGATTTAAGTTTTGATAAATCAATAGCTTTCAAAGCATTAATTAAGAATTTAAGCAGTCGAGTAAATTGAGTGCTAGTCTCCGAAATAAGATATCTAGCTCCATTGCCAAGAGCATCAATAATCGATAACCAGGAGAATGAAAAGGTTAAAGAGATAGATGCTAAAAAGAAAATTACTATAAAAATTAGAGAGCCAACAATTCCAAAAATATTTGAAAGACTAGTAAAGATCAATGCGCCCACCAGGCCGCCAGATGAAGATTGAGGAAAATAATCACCAGAATAATAAAATTCACACAATGCAGAAAATGAAGAAAGCAAGACAAGTGCTGAGGTAACTTTAATAACTTTATGAGTGTTATCAGATGGCTCATAAAAAAATAGCTGCTTCACTGCAACGAATGACATAACCAATAAAAATAAATATGCGCCTATGCCAATAACTGAAAATAAGGCATCAGAAAGATAAGCCCCAAAAGGTCCACCAAGGTTTTCTATTGAACCAGATAGTGAGCTGATTGATGAGAGACTTGGATCAAGTGAAGAATATGAAACAAGTGATATAAAAATATATAAAACTGAGCCTAGGCAAAAAAATGCAAAAACATTTTTCAAGGTGCCAGCTGATAAATTTGATTGCTCTGGTTTTTTAACGATGATTAACTCCTATTATCGATATTATATTGAGATATAGCTTATTTAGTATAAAAGATAACAATTTCTTTACTCTCTATCTTATAATTCACATATGGAATATCAACATCATAAACTCATTATTTTAGGTTCTGGCCCAGCTGGTTATGCTGCTGGCATTTATGCGGCTAGAGCAGGACTCAATCCTTTGCTAATTACAGGTGCAGAGCAAGGCGGCCAACTCACCACCACGACTGATGTGGAAAATTGGCCTGGAGATTCGGATGGTTTACAAGGTCCAGAATTAATGGAAAGAATGAAAAAGCATGCTGAACAATTTGATGTCCATATAGTCAATGACCATATAGATGAAACTCAATTAAATGAAAAGCCATTCAGGCTAATCGGCAGTCAAAATTGGTCTTGTGATTCGCTGATTATTTCAACTGGAGCAAGTGCAAAATATTTAGGATTACCGTCAGAAAAAGAATTTTTAGGTAGGGGTGTCTCTGCGTGCGCAACCTGTGATGGGTTCTTCTATCGCAATCAAGAAGTGGCTGTCATCGGCGGTGGAAATACTGCTGCTGAAGAAGCATTATACCTTTCTCGAATTTGCTCAAAGGTTCACTTGATTCATCGAAGAGATGAACTCAGAGCTGAAAAAATTCTTCGAGATAGAGTTGCTGAGGCAGTTACAGAGGGGAAAATTGAGATGCATTGGAATTCTCAATTGCATGAAGTGCTTGGGGATGAAAAAGGCGTTCACTCAATTGAAGTTATTACAGATGATAATAATAAAATACTTGAATTAACTGGGGTATTTATTGCTATAGGCCATCACCCCAATACTGAAATCTTTAAAGGCCAACTCGAAATGAAGAATGATTACATCACGATTAAATCAGGAACAGATGGTATGGCTACAGCAACTAGCGTACCAGGAGTTTATGCCGCAGGTGATGTTTCAGATCAAATTTATAGACAGGCCATTACTTCGGCTGGCTTTGGATGTATGGCTGCTTTGGATGCTGAGAAATTTCTATCTGAGTAATTACTGACCAGAAACCCAGAACACCATACCGACAACAAAGACTGTTATAAGAATTAGTGCAACCCTTGAATCTGATTTACTGTCTTCGTTAGCCTCTTTTGATTCAAAATATTCATCATATTTGTCCGACATAATTATTCTCCATGTGTTAAAACTACCCTACCTTGTTGACCGCCCTTTAAAATAAGATCAATCTCTTGTTGTAAATTTTCTTTTGTAACTATCTTTATCATTGGCGATAAGTCTAATTTCCATTCGTCAGCAAATTTTTGCCAAATACTGTTTTTAAAATCTATTGGTGATTCAGCCGAATCAATGCCACAAAGTGAAATACCCCTCAAGATAAATGGAAATACTGTTGTATTAACTTCGATACCAGCAACGTTGCCACAGCATGCAACAACACCATGAGGAGAAATTTGAGGAAGCATTTTGCTTAACACATTGCCACCAACTGTATCGATGGCACAGGAAAACAAGGGTCTTTCTATGGCTTTAGAAGGAGCCTCCAAATAATTATCCCGCATGATGACATTTGCAGCACCAATTGATTTGAGAAACTCAACAGAGGATGATTTTCCAGTCAATGCAGAAACTTCTTTCCCTAGTTTCGACATAAGCATCACGCCTATTGAACCAACTCCTCCAGTTGCACCTGATACTAAAACAGGCAGGTCTGACTCATTTGAAGATTCGAGTATTTTTAACACGCTGGCAGCAGCAGTTAAGCCTGCTGTACCTATGGACATAGCTTCTAGGTTTGTTAAGCTATCCGGTTTTTTGACGACCCATTCAACTGGGACATTAATGTACTCTCCAAAACCACCTGGAGTATTCATACCCATATCATAGCCAGTAACTATGACTTCATCTCCCTCAGTAAATTGTAAAGAGTTGCCGTCAGAAATAACTCCTGCAGCATCAATCCCTGGAACAAATGGATAATACCTTGTCACACCTTTATTGCCAGATGCAGATAATGCATCCTTATAATTTAATGACGAATGAGATACTTTTATTTGAACAAAACCGTCAGCTGGCTTTTCAAGTTCAAGTTCAGATATTGAGGCAGTAAACTCACCCTCAATCTCCTCAACATAATATGCTGAGTATTGCATTATCTTGGCTTCATTCTCATGGCAGAATCAAGCCTAATGGTTTCACCATTTAGATAAGTGTTTTCAACTATGTGTGCTGCCAAATTACCAAATTCAGACGGAATACCAAATCTATGAGGAAATTGAGTTGATTCAAGCAAAGGATCTCTTACTTTTTCTGGAGCCATTTTCATCAAAGGCGTGTCAAAAATACCCGGCGCAATGGTGTTAACTCTGATTCCGTGTCTTGCAAGATCTCTCGCTGCAGTAAGAGTTAAGCCAATCACGCCAGCTTTTGATGCGCTATAGGCTGATTGTCCAATTTGCCCTTCATATCCTGCGATGGAGGCAGTGTTAATGATTACGCCTTTTTCACCATCTTCTCCAGGTTCATTTTTATCCATAAGTTCAGCAGCCAATCGCATAACATTGAATGTTCCAACTAAATTTAAATCAATAATAAATTTAAAATGATCCAAAGGATGAGGTGCGTCTTTACCAATAATTCTTGCGCCATATCCAGTTCCTGCGCAGTTAATTGCAACGTGCAATTTACCAAAAGCTTCTTTGATTTTTGACATTGCATCCATGACAGGCTGCTCTTCCATAATATTCGTATTAATGTATTTAACATTATCGTTGCCAAGTTCATCACATATAGCTTTTGCATTGTCATCATTGATATCCAGAATCATGACTTTTGCACCATGAGATACAAAGTGTCTAGTTGATGCTTCACCCAAACCTGATGCGCCACCTGTGATTGCTATAACTTTATCTTTTAGTTCCATTTAATCTCTCCTTATTGAACAAGAATTATACCTAGCAATTTAAAAAAATGATTGCATTAAAAGTTGAAAAATCTAATTGGCACAATAATTGCATCAACAATTATGTAACTTCATAAAAAATATAGGAGAAATTATGAAAAGATTATTATTACTAGTGGGTATGCTTGCTATACCCTCGTTTGCAGCCGTAAGTGCAAATGTATCATTTGCTTCAGATTACGTTTGGAGAGGAATGACACAAAGCGACGGTCCTGCTATTCAAGGTGGTTTTGATTTTGAAGCAGAGTCTGGTTTCTATGCCGGTATCTGGGGTTCAAATGTCAATTTCAATGATGGTGCTGGTAGTGAATTAGACTATTACGCAGGCTATGGTTTTTCACTGGGTGATGTTGGCGTTGATATTGGATACATTGCTTTTGATTATCCTGAAAACGAAACCGGTCTTGATTTTGAAGAAATTTACCTAGGCTTAAGTTTTGGAGACTTTGGATTAACTCTGGCTTCTGGTCAAGATGGAGCGCCTGATTACACAGAATTTTCATATGCATTCGGTCCTGTATCTGTTGCCTATGGTGAATACGATGACTATGGAGATAACACAACTATCAGCTATGGTTTTACTTGTGGCTCATTTGATTGTGGTATTACTGCATATGATTTCAGTGATGGAGGATATGGTGCAGATGAAGATGGCGTATTCTTCTCAATTTCTGCAAGCCTTTAAAGCATGAAATTAGTTGTAGCTATTATTAAACCCTTCAAGTTGCAGGAAGTGCGAGAAGCGCTTGTTGAAGCTGGAATAGAAGGCTTAACTCTATCTGAAGTTAAGGGGTATGGTCGACAAAAAGGACATACCGAACTATATCGTGGTGCTGAATATACGGTAGATACTCTGCCAAAAATTAAGCTTGAAATTCTTGTAGAAGACGAGAAACTCAGCACAGTCACCGACACTATTACATCCACCGCTGGTACTGGAAAAATTGGTGATGGAAAAATATTTGTAACCAACGTTGAGGATGTCATCAGAATTAGAACTGGTGAAACCGGCAACGAAGCCATTTAACTAAGGAGATTAATATGGAAGAAATAAAATTTGCATTAGATACTTTCTACGCAATTATGTCAGGAGCATTGGTCATGTGGATGGCCGCTGGATTTACCATGCTTGAAGCTGGGTTAGTCCAAAAGAAAGATGTTTCAGAAATCGTTACCAAAAACCTTGGCCTATTCTCAATTGCATGCGTTATGTATCTTGTGTGTGGCTTCGCTTTGATGTATCCAGCAGACGCTGTATTCGCTATTGCTGGCGGCCTTGATGAAGCTGGTGAAGCTATCTCATATGGAATTTTTCCAGCTATAGCTACATCGTGGGGTTTAAGTACTGACATGCCGCTTGAAGAAATAGGTATGGCGTATGGAATGGACTATTCCCAACAAGCTGACTTCTTTTTTCAGGTTGTTTTTGTAGCCACTGCTATGTCAATTGTCTCAGGTGCTGTTGCTGGAAGAATGAAGTTAATACCCTTCTTCATTTTTACAGTAATCCTAACTGCCTTTATATATCCTGTTCAAGGATACTGGAACTGGGGCGGCGGTTTTCTAAGCGTTCTTGGTTATTCTGATTATGCTGGATCTGGAACAGTTCACCTGCTTGGCGCTGCTGCAGCTCTTGGGGTTGTGACATTGCTTGGTGCAAGAAATGGAAAATATGGAACTGATGGTTCAATTAATCCTATGCCTGGATCTAATATTCCATTAGCAGCATTAGGTGTGCTGATTCTTTGGTTGGGTTGGTTTGGCTTTAATGGCGGCTCTGAACTAGTTATCAGTGATGAAGCAAGTGCAATAGCTGTAAGTCAAGTCTTCTTAAATACCAATATGGCAGCTGCTGGCGGAGTCATAGGAGCATTGGTATTAAGTCTGGTGATGACTGGTAAAAGTGACGTGACTATGGTGATAAATGGAGCTATTGCAGGTTTAGTTGCAATAACTGCAGGCCCAAGCGCTCCAAGCGGAGGAGAATCAGTAATTATTGGTTTCCTAGGCGGCCTATTAGTATACGCATCAATCCTATTTTTTGATTCGAAACTCAAGATTGACGATCCAGTTGGGGCTATCTCTGCTCATGGTATTGTTGGAATCTTTGGTGTAATGGTTGTTCCATTCACTAATCCAGAAGCATCATTCTTGATTCAGCTGGTAGGTGTCATTTCAATTGCTGGTTTTGGTTTCATAGCTAGTTATGGAGTGGTTTACCTAATAAATATGGTTACACCTATAAGAGCTACTGATGAAGAGCAAGCTCTTGGACTGGACGCATCAGAAATCGGAGTTGAGGCTTACCCAGAGTTTAAGTAATTGACTCATAATAATAACCGTCAACAAATGTTGGCGGTTATTTTTTGCATTAAAAGAGTGCAAATTAAATAATTTTCTTTAAAAAACCTCCCTCAAAAGTATCAAATATGCCATTATAAATTGGCATGATAATTGCATCTATTTTATATACATTATTTTTATATGGGGTAAGAAATGAAACTAATATCTGCAATTATAAAGCCATTTAAGCTTGAAGAAGTTCGTCAAGCTCTCCTTGATTATGGCGTAGAAGGTTTAACAATCACTGAAGTGAAAGGCTTCGGAAGACAAAAAGGCCATACTGAACTATATCGTGGTGCAGAGTACACAATAGATACTTTGCCTAAAATTAAATTAGAGATCATTGCTGATAGTGAAAAGGTGAGTGAGATAGTTGATGTGATTTCTAAATCTGCAAATACAGAAAAAATTGGTGATGGCAAAATATTTATTACTAATGTTGAAGAAGTTATAAGAATTAGAACGGGTGAAACAGGCACTGATGCCATTTAAAAAGGAGAAAAAAATGAAATTATTTAACTACTGTCTTATTGCACTTACCACTCTTCTCTCACCCGCTGCACTCTCCTCCGAAATAAATCCTGGAGATACTGCGTGGATACTTACCGCTACTGCCTTGGTCTTGTTTATGACTCTTCCTGGATTAGCCCTTTTCTATGGTGGTCTTGTTAGATCACAAAATATTTTATCTGTACTGATGCAATGTTTTGCAATTTGTTGCATTGTTTCTGTGGTTTGGGTTATTTACGGATATAGCTTAGCTTTTACAGGAAGTGGCTCTATTATCGGTGGAACTGATGCTTTTTTCTTGTCCAATCTGACTAGAGATTCTGCATCGGGCACTTTGCCTGAGAGCTTATTTGTTGTATTTCAAATGACGTTTGCGGTGATCACTCCTGCTTTAGTGGTGGGTGCATTCGCCGAACGAATGAAGTTTAGTGCTATGTGTATTTTTACCGTTCTATGGGTAACTTTAGTATATTTACCTGCATGTCATATGGTATGGGGTGGTGGCTATCTTGGAAGCATCGGAGTAATTGATTTTGCAGGTGGTCTGGTAGTTCATGCCACCTGCGGTGTTGGTGCCTTGGTTGCTGCCATGATGCTTGGGCCTAGGAAAGGTTTTCCAGGTGGTTCATTAGTTCCTCATAATAGACCCATGGTAGTAATGGGCGCTGCAATGCTTTGGGTAGGATGGTTTGGCTTTAACGGCGGAAGTGCAGTTGCTGCTGATTCAAACGCTGCAATGGCCATTCTTGTAACTCACATTAGTGCAGCTGTTGGTGCTCTAACTTGGATGACAGTTGAATGGATTAAAACTGGTAAACCAACAGTTGTAGGTATAGCAACTGGAATGGTGGCGGGTTTGGCAACCATTACACCTGCATCTGGAACAGTTGGCCCTCAAGGAGCATTACTCATTGGTCTATTGGCTGGTCTTATATGCTTCTACGCAACACAAATGATCAAGGGCTTCTTTAAGATCGATGATTCACTCGACGTCTTCCCTGTTCATGGTGTTGGAGGAATTTTAGGTATTTTAATGTTAGCTTTTATTGGAAAGCCAGATGGCTTTCTTGGAGCGGGAGCGGCAGGATTTGATCCATCTGTCTTTGATCAATTTATGATTCAACTCCAAGGCGTTGTGGTTATATGTGTTTGGACTCTGGTCTTTTCTTGGATTGCTTTAAAGATTACATCATTAATAGCTGATTTAAGGGTTAGTGATGATAATGAGCATGAAGGCTTGGACTTAACCGAGCATAATGAAAGCGCTTATCATGCAGGCTAAGTTGATTGTATCTTTCTAATAACGGGATTGGCGTATTGTTCTAATAGCTTAGATTGAGCGCCTATCTTCAAAGGTTTAACTCTTAGATTAAGCTCTTTTTCTGCCTCAGCAATTTCCTCCGAGCTGTATGAGTCTTGTGTAAAATCTATGCCTAACAAATTACAAGCTGCATAGTTAGATGCATGCAGCTTATATGAAGAGATTATAGACTGAGTTATTTTATTTGAGATTATCTGATAATCATCAGCCTCAGCAAATTTCATCGGTTCAGATAAATTTATACTCACATTGCCTTTAATGCCAATAATACCATTAGCAATACTCTGAAGATCCTCATCCTTTTCTTTTACATACTCGCTATTTGATTGCAATAAATCTAATTCCTTGGCTTTTAATTTATCATTCGGATCGTATTCATAAGAAATTGAAACTGATACAACTTTTAGAGAATTAAAATAACTAGCCTCAGATTGTAATTTTCTTTCAGTAAGGTGGATCATTTTTAACATAGCTGGATCCGTTGCATCAACTCCATCTTTTGCTCTTCCCTGTTTTTGAGCAATCCATACAGAGGTATTATCTCGAAAGATGCTCTGATAAATAAATTGTGAAGCAAGTGACAGGCCTGAATATATTTCTTTTTTAGTTCCGCCGGACCTTTGAATTATAAAACTTTTATTTAATCGAAAGAGATCTGAAGCCCAGTCTTCCTCCATGAGATTATTGCCTACTGCAATGTTAAATGTCCTAAAACCAGATTTATGCAAATGAAGAGCAAGTAAAGCTGCATCCAAGGAAATATCTCTATGGTTTGAAATGTATAAATAATTTTCGTTTTTGTTTAATTTCTCTAGACCATTTACTTCAAAAGATGCAATAGACTCTTTAACAACTTTCTCCATCAAATCTTTGAAAATCATTTGATAGTCATCAATTGTGTGGATAGTTTTTATTTGAGAAATAAGTTTTTGTTTAACAAAAAATTTTACAAGAGGAACTTTTGCAAGGATTCCAGGAAACTGAAATCCTATTAAGGCCTTTAAAACTGATGGATTATTTACAAGAGATTGAAGAACTTCAGCTACTTCAGCATCAGCATATGGTCTAATATTTTTAAAGGGATCCATTGCATTAAGCTAGAAGTTGAATCATGACTCCTGCGGCAACAGCAGAACCAATTACTCCGGCTACGTTTGGACCCATGGCATGCATGAGTAAGAAGTTTTGAGAATCATTTTCTAGGCCTACTTTATTTACAACTCTTGCAGCCATTGGAACTGCTGAAACGCCAGCAGCACCAATCAATGGATTAATCTTATTCGAACTCAAAATGTTCATTAGTTTTGCCATTAAAACACCCGAGGCTGTTCCGATTGAAAAAGCTATTATACCCAGCGACAGGATTCCAAGAGTTTCAGGAGTAAGGAACTGATCAGCTGCTAGTTTTGATCCAACGGCCAAGCCTAAAAAAATAGTTACTATGTTAATGAGTGAATTTTGAACAACCTCACTTAATCTTTCGACAACCAGCGATTCCCTCATCAAATTTCCAAAGCAGAACATTCCAATTAGTGGTGCTGCACTGGGCAACATCATGCCAACAAGAAAAACTAAAATGATAGGAAAAATAATTTTTTCTTTTTGAGAAACTTCTCTTAATTGAACCATTTTGATAGTCCTTTCATTTTTTGTAGTCAAGAATCTCATTATCGGAGGCTGAATTAAAGGCACTAAAGCCATGTATGAGTAGGCTGCAACAGCAATTGCACCTAAAAGTTCCGGGGCTAATATTGAAGAAACATAAATTGCAGTTGGGCCATCTGCTCCCCCAATAATTCCAGTTGCCGCAGCTTGCTTTAGGGTGAATGAAACTATTCCAAACTCGTTTAAGAGCAAGGCGCCTATCACTGTTGCAAAAATACCAAATTGCGCCGCAGCACCTAATATTAAAGTTTTAGGATTTGCTAACATCGGGCCAAAATCCGTCATGGCTCCTACGCCCATAAAAATTACCAACGGCGCAACCCCTGAGCCGATTGCTACTGAGTAAAAAGTATTTAAAATTCCTGGCTTGTATCCAAGCTCAGCAGCATATTCATTCAATAGCCATAATTGAGAATGAGAAGCTGTTTTAAGGAAAGCAGATAATGATTCGGCATCACCAAGAACAACTAAACTCAATGCTCCAGCCAATTCCTCTGAATTTGAGAAGTAAATTAACTTCTCTATCGGGCTAAGCGCTAGTCCAATTTCAGGAATGTTTGTAAGTATTGCCCCAAATCCAATGGGCAAAAGCAACAGGGGTTCAAATTTTTTACTAATTGCTAAATATAAAATCAAAAGACCCACTAAAAGCATGATTGATTGCCCAAGACTTAGACTAAAGATGCCTAAACTTGAAAATATAGCTTCAAAGTTCATTAGTTAATAATTTCAAATAAAGGAGTTCCAGGTTTAACTGTATCGCCTGGCTGAACAAAGATCTTTCCTATAACCCCAGCAGTAGGAGCTTTTATTTCTGTTTCCATTTTCATCGCTTCTAAAATGAGCACTGTTGAATCAACAGGAACAGATTCTCCCTCTGAGACTATTAATCTAAAAATGTTTCCGCCCAATGGGGCTTCAATTATGGTTCCAGCACCAGTGGGAGCAGCTGGAGAAGGCGTTGTAGCTTTCGACGCCGAGCCGTCATTAATTGTTACTGAATTATCTGCCTTCAAAGTTACGGAATATTCTTGATCGTCAACTGTAACCAAATATGAAGCATCATTTAGCTGCTTGATCTCCAGTGGCTCAGATTCGAAGTAGTCTAAATTATCTACGTTCTGCAAATAATTGAGTCCAATTTCTGGAAACATCACATAGATAAGTATATTTTCATCAGAGGCTTCAGCTAAAATTGATTTATCAGCAATCGCTGTTTTAAAATCTTCTGCAGATGATTGGAAATCTTCATTGAGTAGATCTGCTGGTCTGCATGTAATTACAGCACTTTCTCCAATGGCTTGTTGCTGCAAGTCTTTATTTACTGGTGCAGGCGTTGCACCATACTCTCCCTTGAGTAGAGACTTAACCTCATTTGTAATCGTTGAATACCTAGAACCAGATAATACATTTATAACTGATTGTGTGCCCACTATCTGGGATGTAGGAGTGACTAGAGGTATAAAGCCTAGATCCTCTCTCACTTTAGGAATTTCTTGAATAACTTCATCAAACTTATCAATTGAATCCTGGGCTTTAAGTTGATTTTCAAGGTTTGTTAACATCCCGCCAGGAACCTGCGAAGCAATAATTCTAGCATCCACACCTCTAAGAGAGCCTTCAAAATTTTTATACTTCTTTCTAACTGCCTGAAAGTGCTCAGCAATAGGTATCAACTTATCAAGATCTAATTCGGTTTCTCTATTTGTTCCATCAAGAATGCTGATCATTGTTTCGGTGGGAGTATGCCCATAAGTCATACTCATTGAAGAAATTGATGTATCAATATTATCTAGACCAGCTTCAATAGCTTTTACGCCTGTTGCAACTGAAAACCCAGTAGTTGCATGACAATGAAGGTGGATAGGTATTTCAAGTTCTTCTTTAAGTCTTGAAACCAACTCAAATGCGATATATGGCTTTAATAAGCCTGCCATATCTTTTATTGCGAGAGAGTGAGCGCCCATATCTTGAATCTTTTTTGCAAGATCTACCCATAAATCAATTGTATGAACAGGGCTGGTTGTATAAGAGATTGTGCCTTGAGCATGACCTTCTGCCGCGATAACAGCTTGCAGCGCCTGATGCATATTTCTTGTATCGTTTAAAGCATCAAATACTCTAAAAACATCAACACCATTTTTTTTTGAACACTCAACAAATTTATTAACTACATCATCTGAGTAATGTTTATAACCTAATAAATTCTGACCTCTCAGGAGCATCTGCTGAGGAGTATTAGGCATCATGGATTTAATTTTTCGAATTCTTTCCCATGGATCCTCACCGAGGTATCTAATGCATGAATCAAAAATTGCGCCGCCCCATGATTCGACAGACCAGAAACCAACATCATCTAAGTTCTTTAAGGCAGCTTCCATGTCATGATATCTAAATCGAGTTGCAAGCAAAGATTGATGAGCGTCTCTTAAAACCACTTCTGTAACGCCAATTTTTTTAGATTCTGTCATGCTCTTATGCCTCCAAGAACTTCTTTAATAATCTTATGATGAGTTTCATTCTTAATCTTAACTGATGAGTTGCTAGTATTATGGCTTGGTCCATTATCTTGAATGGATGATGAGAAAAATACCCTCAATATATTAACTGAAATAATTAACAACACTAAAAAGGTAAAAACAATAACCATGCCAGTTAAAAGCAGGTTAATGCCCTCTTGTATGAGGATGTCTTGCTCGATCATATTTATCAATATTTGTAATTCAACTATTTGAATTGAACTTAGTGATTTTACACCAATCTAAGTACAATAATAAAATGACAATTCATCCTTATTTAAATCAATCCGGCGTTTCAATTTCGGCTCATAGAGGCGGGAGCGAAGAAGCCCCTGAAAATACATTAGAATCATTTAAATACGCTCTAGATCTTGGTTCTTCTTACATTGAAACAGATGTTCAGCTATCTGCCGATGGAATACCATATATCTTCCATGATGATGATCTCATCAGACTCTTGGGCATGGACGTGACTTTTAATTCTTTGCATAGCACTGAAATCGAGCAATTAAAATTATTTGAATCCTATCAAATCCCAAAACTGGAGACAGCATTGACCCAATTTCCAAATGCGCTATTTCAAATTGATTTAAAAACAGATGAGGTTGCCCTTCCAGCAATGAGAGTTATAAAAAACTTAAATGCCTTTGATAGAATTTGCATAGCTAGTTTTAGCAGCAAAAGACTTGAAAAAATTAGAAATGAGTTTCCTGAAACATGCCTCTCCATGGGCCCTAAAGAGATTTTAAAACTATTATTAGCTAGTTTTGGCCTATACAATCAAAAAGTTCCTGGGGACTGTTTGCAAGTTCCCATATATCACTATGGCATCAAACTTGTAACCAAACGATTTGTAGAGTATGTCCAGAGCATTGGTCTGAAAATTCATGTTTGGACCATTAATGATGAAAATACAATGAGAGAATTAATTGATCTTGGTGTGGATGGAATTATTACTGATAGGCCAAAAGTTTTAAATAAAATTTTGTCTAAAAATTAGTAGCAAGTTTGATTGAGCTTAAGAAGTACATTTCCATTGATTAAGAAAGTTGATGCTTCTTTACTTCATCAAAAATCTCTTTTATCTCTTTTAAAGACAAAGGTTCTGGAGTTTCTAGGATTTTAGACACTTTGTAAAAAGGGCTAAGTTTTATGAGCTCCTCATGAGCCTTATTAACCTTTGCATTGATGTGATTAAGATACTCAGGAGTTGTTTCACCCTCTTTTTGATCTCTTATTCTAGGCAAGTATTTCTTGATGGAGTCAGATAAATCTTCCATTAATTTTGGAGAAATTTTGAGAAAATTTTTCTTGCGATCATATACATAGGGATGATGATGCATGAGGTAATAAAAATCTCCAACCAAGTATTAAATTGCAAAAGATTTCGAATAAAGCCTGCTAAAAATAAACTCACTAAACCTAATAAGCTATAGAGAATAATCGAGTTACGACTGAAGAGATTCATTGGTGCTTTTAACCTTTAAAAGAATTATGGCGCCCATGATAAACAGTGCAGCTATGGGTATCAAGCCATATCTTGTATCTTGAAAAAAAGTAACAAAAATTGCAACTAGAGCTGGTCCCATGAACGCGCCAGCACGCCCAAACATATTATAAAATCCAAAATATTCTCCAGATTCATTTTGTGGTATCAAGGTTGCATAATAACTTCTTGAGATTGACTGAATGCCACCTTGAATAGCTCCAACCATTGAAGCAAGAATATAAAACTCAATAGCATTTGAAAGAAATGCAGAATACCCAATCACAATTAGATAAAGAGAAATAGTAAAGAGCAAAGTATTTTTATCGCCAAACTTATAAGCAAACTTAGACCATAACAATGTGGTTGGAAAAGCTACAAATTGAACCAAAATTAGCGCAATGATTACATCACTGCTAGGCAAACCTAGATTCAAAGCAAAATCAGCTGCCATTGCCATAATTGTATGAACGCCATCAATATATAGAAAGAAAGCTAATAAAAATATAAACACATTTTTCTTTGCTGAGACCGTTTTTAAGGTATTGAACACCTTTGAATAAGCAAGCTTGAAATGAGATCCGGGCAAATTGACCCCTTTATCCTGAATTTTTAATAAAATAGGAATCAAAAATAAAGTCCACCAAACAGAGACGCTTAAAAAGGACCACCTAACAGCATCAGCGACACTGGATAATCCAAAAAACTCTGGTTTGATTGTCATAGCTGCATTGACAAGGAAAAGCAGGCCACCACCAAGATAGCCAAATGCAAAACCATAACTAGAAATCCTGGCAATATTGCTTTCATCTGAAACTTGCACAAGCATCTTATCGTATAAAGTATTGCCTGCTGCAAAGCAGTAATTAGCAATACCAAAAAATATTAAAGCCTGAAGCCAAGATCCTGCTGGAATAAAGTACAACACAGCAACAGAAATAATTGATATAGCGCCAAACCCAGTGAAAAGAAGTTTTGTTGTTCTGGAAATATCTGTAAGCGCACCAATAAATGGCGATGTAAATAATAGAACCAGATTAGATATCGTAAGGCCCCAACCGAGGTATGCTGTTTTGACCTCAGCCTCAAGTCCAGAAGCCCAGAAGTCATTAAAAAATATTGGGAAAAAGGCAGCAATAACAGTAGTTGCAAATGCCGAGTTCCCTCCATCATAAAGAATCCATGCTTTGGCTTCTGCAGAGAGTCTAGCTTTGCTCATACCAACATTGATTATTTTCAAAAGATTTTTTAATCAAGCCTCTGTATAGCAAACAATTTAAATGCCCCAAGGACTCTCCTGTTGCCATGATTAAATTAGAATCATCTATCTCTCTTTTAAAAAGAACATCAAAAACATCAACTGCTCTCTTTGGCGTTTTGAGAACAGCATGAAGTTTATTTAATGATTGCTCATGATGATTGATTAACGCATTCAATCTTTTATGCGCGCCAATAAAAGGTCTTCCATGAGCAGGCAAAACCAACACATCTTCGGGTAATTTTTCAATCAGTTTATGACAAGAAGAGATCCAATCCTCCACTGGGTTGGCAGCAGGCTCTGTAGGAAAAGTGCCAACGTGTGAGCTGATAGTTGGTAGCAATTGATCACCGCTTATGAACATGTTTAATTCCTTGGAAAAGAAACATAAGTGTTCCATTGTATGCCCGCGCCCCTCTATGGCTACCCAATCAATACCATTAACACAAATAACATCATCCTCTTTAAGTCGATTATATGATTGAGGCAAGGGGTGAATGATTGAACCAAAAAAACCAAATCTCTCAGTAAAGGATTTAATCTGCTCCTCTGTCATTCCGGCATGAGTATAAAAATCTATGGCCTCATGCGGGACATTATCACCAGTGTCTGCCGACAGCATGCGGCACTGAAGGTAATCAGTTCTGCTCATGCTGAATGTGGTGTTAAATTTTTTTACAAACCAGCCAGCCATGCCAATATGATCAGGATGCATGTGTGTAACAACCACATCTTTAATTGTAAGGTTTTCGCTATCAATTAAATTAATCCAAGCATTTTTAGTGTCATCGAGATGCATACCTGTATCCACCAAAGTTAAATTATCTTGTGTGCCTAAACCCCAAAGATTTATATGATTAAGAGACATGGGCAGAGGCATTCTTATCCAACGAACATGCTCATTGATTGCATGCATGGTTCCAGATTTTGGAACAACATCTAATGGAAAATTTAATCTGGTTTCTGAATTCATTATTGATTATAGAAATATTTGGTGGTTATACTGAATGAATGAATGATGATGCACAAACGATAAAAAGCTTAGGACTGTTTGTTTTAGGCATAGGTGGGTTAGTTTTTGTACTTGGCATTGTAGCTTATTTAGTTATTTAACCCTGAACTTTCCTGGCTTTGAGTCACGACGCAGAGCCTTAAGAAACGAATTAGCCTCCACGGGTTTTGCTACGTCATTGTCTCGAATATACTCGCTGCTCCAAAACTCTTTCCACGAAGGAAATAAGTCATGAAAATATCCTTCATAATTTTCCTGACCTGGCCAACGCATTTTTTGATCACCAAGAGGCGGTTTGTTTAAATCTGTTGCATACCAATACATTGGTAGTCTTTTTTTAAACAGCCATCTACCATCAACTCTGTTGTAGGTATCCCAATACAACATTTGCATAATCACCCACTCAGTCTCAGTTTCGTGCTCATTCTTTGAGTAGACCAATCCAATAGCAGAATCAGGGGAGTCAAAATCTATAATATGATTTCCAATATGATGCGAGGTGCCAGTGAATTGATCCCTAAATGTTGCATCAGCCCATTCTTTTAATGCTTGCCTGCCAGCACCCTCTTTTCCAACTCTTACATCGGGGACAAATAAATTAACGTGCATATCTAAATCACGCATATCTAAAGTCACAGAGTACTTGGCAGCAAGCTGCCTAATCTCATCCAAAGACTCAAGTCTATCTAACCTTTCTTCAATGCTCATTAATTATCCTGGAGGCCATTGCAAAGGTCTGCCACTTAATAAGTGAAGGTGAAGATGAAAAACGCTTTGCCCAGCCCTAGCTCCATTATTTGTAACAAGTCTAAAGGTTTCATCTAACCCAAGGTCCCGCGCGACCTCTCCTGCAACCCACATTAAATGACCAAGAAGCTCTTTATCTTCCTCTGATGCATCTGAAAGTTTGGGTATTGGTTTTTTAGGAATAATTAATAAATGTGTCGGGGCCTGTGGATTGATATCTTTAAAGACAAGAGATAGTTCATCCTCAAAAATAATATCTGCGGGAATTTCTTTGTTAATAATTTTAGTAAAAAGTGTTTCCATGAATCTAAATTAGAAATCGAATCAATCTAAAACCTACATAAAATACGCCAGTAGTAATACCTAATGCCAAAACAATCAACAGCAAGTCTCTGAGAGATTTTAAAAATTTTCCTTCAGGGGAATTTTTTAATAGTTGTTGAACTAAAAATAAAAGCGCAACAATGGATAAGAATAATATTATTAATGTAATCATAATTATTTAAATATAGAGCCTACTGACACCACAAGCAAGGCTAGAGCAATGGCCCATAATGTACAAGCTATGACATCTGCCACATAAAATCTTTTTAACTTTAAATCAGTAATTCCTAGTAAAAAAGGAACTAAAGGTCGTATTGCAGGGATAAATCTTCCAACCAAGACAGTATAGGGACCAAAACGTTCTAAAAATTCTTGGGTTTTATTAATTGGTTTTTGGCGTTTTTGCATAAACTTTGAGCTTAGCAAGCTTGGACCAATAGATTTCCCCACTAAAAATCCGCATACATCACCCACGTGGGAACCAAGCAAAGCAATACCGCAGATCCAAGGGAGAGTTAGCAATTCAATGTTGTAAAGGTAGATGCATAAAGAAAAAAGAACAGCACTTGGCATAAAGCTTCCGGTAATAATCATTGATTCCATAAAACCAAACAAAAAAACAAGCACCCACCCATACTCAGGGTTAGATTCTAAAAAGAGTTGGATTCTTTCAAAAGACATAATTATTTATTTTTTTTAGCAAAAAATTTTTCTACCGCTTTGATATTATCCTCTGAACCAAATAGTTTTTTCATAGCTGTAGTTTCCATGGATCGAGATTTAGCAAGATCTTCTTGCATGAATGCTTTCAATATAGCTTTAGTTTCAATGATTGAACTTAGTGATTGCTCTTTGAGCATATGAGCGTATTTATTTGCCTTATCTAAAAAATCCTCACCAACATATTTAGCTAAACCCAGCTCATGATATCTATTGCCATCTATTGGCTGAGATTCAAAAAGCAGTTGTGCAGCTTGTTGATATCCGAGAGATTGAAATAGCAAAAAAGAGCTGCCCACTTCTGGAGCAAGCCCTAAATCAGAGAATGGATATTTGATCTTTGCATTTGGAGCAATGAAGACAGCATCAAAATGTAAAAGAATTGTTGCCCCGCCTCCTATAGCCGCACCCTCTACAGCTCCAATTAATGGCTTTTTGAAATTAATCAATGCATCAATACAGGTTTCAAAAGGCTTTTCATATTCAGTGCCACCATCTCCCATCATGCTGCTTAAATCAACACCAGATGAAAAAGTATTCGAGGATCCTGTGACCACTACTGAGGAAATATCTGGATCGTCACTGGCAGAATTTAATGCATCTCTAAAAAGACCCCATAGTTCTGCATCAAATGCATTTTTCGTCTCCGGACGATTGAAAATAAGGGTACGAACACCCTCATTGGTTTCTGCTAAAAGTTTGCTCACTTTCCTTTAAAGTTTGGTTTTCTTTTTTCAGCAAATGCAGTCAGTCCTTCCATCATGTCTTCTGTAGAAAAAATTGGTTGGCCTATTTCAAGTTCCTTTTCTAAAGCCTCAGCCTCTGTATAACTTTCATCAATCTCACGAAGTGATTTCACAATAGCTTGAATAGATAAAGGGGCGTTTTCACTTACAGTTTCAGCAATTTCCATAGCTTTTTCTAATGCATCCCCGTCCTCTACAACGTGACCAATCAAGCCAAATCTTAAGGCTTCGTCGGAAGAAATTCTTCTACCTGTCAGCAATGCCTCAGCTGCAAGAGTGTATGGGATTTGACGTCTCAGTCTTACAGTAGAACCACCTAATGGGAATAGGCCTCTGAGTGGTTCTGATAAACCAAATACTGCACTTTTGCCAGCAACTCTGATATCAGTTCCTTGTAAAATTTCTGTGCCACCAGCAAGGGCAAAGCCTTCAACGGCAGCGATGATTGGTTTAGTTGGTCTGTTATGTCTAAGCAAGGATTGCCAATGTAAATCAGGAATCTCCTTAAGCTTTTCCATCATATCAGAATCTTCATTACCATCTTTCATGGCACTTAGATCGGCCCCAGAGCAGAAGGTTCCTCCAGCACCGGTTAGAACTGCGCATCGCAAGTTAGGATCTTCATCAAGCTTTCTCCAGGCTTCATAAATAGTTACAAGCATGCCTGGGCTCAAAGCATTCCGTTTTTCAGGACGATTAAGTGTGATCACCATAATGTGACCTTTTTCTTCTAATATTGCGTGATCTATATTCATAAAGCTCCTCTAACTAGTCAAGTGATGATGATACTATCCACATAGCAAAAAATTGTGCAGCACCGCCGTATGCATGACCCATTGCAACTTTAGCATCTTCAACTTGATGGTCCTCTGCCAATCCCATGACTTGAAGTGCAGCCTCACCAAATCTAATCATCCCTGATGCGCCAATTGGATTAGAGGATAAAACTCCACCAGACATATTAAATGGAAGCTCGCCATCAATTGCAGTTGCATCTTTATCTGTTAGCTTCCAACCTTCCCCTAAATCACAAAATCCGAGGTTCTCTAACCACATTGGTTCATACCAGGAAAATGGGACATAAATCTCAGCACAATCAATTTCATTAAATGGATTGTGGATGCCTGCTTGATTATAAATATCTTTTGCACAATCAATTCCAGCCTGAGGATTTACTTCATCCCTTCCGGCTGACAAAGTGCCTTCTGATCTGACTGCCATACCTTTAATCCATGCAACGTTTCTTGAACCAACTTGATCTTGTGCAGTAATAACCATCGCACATGCACCATCGGAAGATGGGCAGCTTTCAAGATAGCGCAAAGGCTCCCAGAGCATAGGGGTGTCACTTACCATTTTTTCATCGATACCAGGAATGTGGAGATGAGCTAATGGGTTTTTTAGTGCATTTTGACGATCCTTGGCTGCGACTTTCCAACCAATATGTTCAGGTGCCTCATATCGACGAATGTATTCCCTAATGAAGGGAGCAAAGTAACCACCGGCTCCAGCATTTATATGCGGAGAGTATGGATATCGAGGAGATAAAGCCCATGTCGCATTGGATTCAGATTGTTTTTCAAAAGTCACTGTTAGCACTGTCTTAAACTGGCCTGAGCAAACATGCGATGCAGCAATCACTGCAGTGCTTCCCCCAACACTGCCAGCGGTGTGAACTCGCAATACAGGCTTGCCCACAGCTCCAATTGCATCAGCTAAATATAATTCGGGCATGATTACGCCTTCAAACATGTCTGGTGCCTTGCCTAAGATCACTGCATCAATAGCATCCCATTCAAGGTTGGCTGCTAGCATTGCATTGTCAATGGCCTCTCTTACCAATCCAGCCATGGAAACATCACGTCTCTTAGCATCATATTTTGTCTGCCCAACGCCTATTACTCCTGCTTGAATCATTTTTGTGCCTCTAGGTGGACTAGCATGTTGTGTTGAAGACAGGGACCAGAAGTTGCGTGAGCCAAGCCATGAGTGAATTGATTATCTTTAAGTGATTCATAGGTCTTGCCGATTGCATCAAGCCCTGCACACATCATTACGTTTCCAACCAATGGACCGCCTGAAAGATTGGTTGGAACATCTTGAAGATTTAATAAAGATTTTAAAAAAGGTAGTTCATGACTAAACTGGGTATGTAATTCGGCAACATCAAACTTTATATTTTTTAAATTTAATTGGTTTATTGAAGCTTGCAAAGTATCAGAGGTAGCAAGATTCCTAGAGCCTAGATTTGATGATTCAATTCTGTGATCAATGCCCTCTATCCAAATAGGATAATCTGTAAATTCATAAGCTTTTTCTTCTGATGCAATAATCATCGCAGAGGAACCGTCTGAAATTGGTGGGCAATCTAACTTATTTAATGGAGAAGATACCATTGCATTCTTTAAATAATCTGACTCATCAATTAGATCAGTGATTAAGGCGTTCTTATTATTTTTTGAGTTAGCCCTTGCTTCAATGACTGTCGCGAGCATTTGCTCTGAGGTAATGACATTTTGATCAAGCAGAACTCTGGCTTGAAGAGCCGCTAAACTAACTCGGTCAGGCCATAGAGGAGAAATATAATAAGGATCCATTTGTAAAGAAATAATTGCATCCAAATCTCCGGGAGATGATTTCCCAAACCCATATATTAGGGCTGTCTCAGCATCACCCATTTGAATTTTTAGCATTGATTCATACATGGCCCATGCTGCATCCATTTCTACGTGAGATTCTTTTATTGGTGGATTGGTTTGAATAGCAGATAAACCCTCTACAAAGGCAAAAGCTGCACCTTGTAGATAATCACAACTACCGGAACAGGTAAAATCAATGTCCTTTTGGCTGATACCCAAATTATTAAACAGCTGATGCACCACCGGCATGATGAGTTCAACCTCATTCAACGCTCCTGCATTTTTTAATATTGGATGTTGAGCATACCCAACGATAGCGACTCTTCTCATGATTCTTGGAACCTCAATGTTGCAACATCTACATCTGGTTCATCGATAGGAGCAAACCATTTAATATTTTCTAAAGAATGAGTCCACTCTTCTTTAGGCTTCCAAACAGCCTGAATGCGCATGCCTATTCTTATGTTCTCAATATCAACATCTTGAATAAGATGTAAAAATGATATGTTGGCTCCGTCCAATCTAATCATCGCGCAAACATAAGGAGGCACGATAGGATTTCCTGGAATAGGAATATGCACCACGGTAAATGATTCTATGCAGCCTTTATCAGTCAGTGGAACCTCTATATCGGTTGCAACTCCACATCTTGGACAACTCCCCCTTGGGGGAACGTAAACTGCTTTACATTTTGGACAACCCTGGCCAACAATATTGCCTTCTTTAACCTGATTTAAAAACCTGGTCGTGGCTGAACCGGCTGTATAAAAATATTCTAAATTAATAGGTGATTCTGAATAATCTTTTGGTGTATCTTCTGCGCTCATTTTTCTAAAGTAAAAAATTTTATATCTGTAATTCTTTTTTCTGAAGTTTCAGACCAAGCAGCTGTCACTCTTGTGCCGATGCTCAAATCTGCTTCATTGCAATCAGCAATCATGTGAAGCATAGAGGAGTCAGCTCCATCAAGTTTTATTAAAGCAAAGGCAAATGGCTCTTTAATTAAATGATGATTTTGTGGGGCTTCAATCCAACTAAAAGATTCAACTGATCCTCCGGGACCAACTTCAACCATTTCTTTCAAAGACTCATGAGTATCTGGATCAAATTCAGCAGCGGGAGAAAAAACTTTTCCAGTACTACTTTTTGTTCCTAAAATTTTTTGCTCTTCTAGAGCATCAAAAAACTTGGACATTACAGGCCCATTTGAGCGCTTATAGTTATACGCAAGCTCAAAGGGAGCTCTTAGCAAATCTTTTGAATCACTCATCTTCTTCAACCATTGTATTTTTAGATGTATCTATTAAAACATGTTTCATTAATTTTCCGGAAGCATTTCTAGGCAAAGGTGTATTAATCATTTTCCATTTAGAGGGCACTTTAAAATCCGCTAGATCTTTACCAACCCATGCTGATAATTCGGAATCGCTCAACTGAGAATTTTTAGTCGATACTATCGCCATCACTTCTTGACCCAAATCATCATGAGGTATACCTATAACAGCTGATTCCTCAATATCATTGTGAGAATCTAAAATTAATTCAATTTCTTGAGGGTAAACATTCTCAGCACCTCTTAAAATCAGATCTGTCCGTCTTGATGAGATGAAGTAAAGCGAACCTTTCTTGAAGCCCCAGTCTCCTGTTCGCAACCATCGATCATTGGTCAGAGCAGCAGCAGATGCTTCTGGGTTGTTGTAATAGCCCAACATTACCGATGGGCTTTGAACGTGTATTTCACCTTCTACGGAATCCGCTGTAATTAGCTTACCCTCTTCATCCCTTAATTCAATTTTAATGCTTGGCATTGATTGACCTGGTGAAGAAGGTTCTGCTTTGAGTGTTTCACCCCAATTAATAATAGTAATGGCGCCTGATTCAGTAAGCCCATAACCATAACCAAAACTATACTCAGAATTAGGAAAAACTCCTTTTGTTCTTTCAATTAGTTCAGGAGGCATGGGAGCTCCGCCGCCCCCAACAACCAATACGCTCTCAAGAGTTAGGTTTTTTGCTTCAGCCTCATCCAACAATCTCTTAAGCGCTGTTGGCACAGCTCCACCCCAAGAAGTAACATTAAATTTTTGTATTAGTTTAATTACCTTATCTGCTAGAAATCTTCCGTCATAAACCAGGGTTGTAGAGCCTGCAAATAAGCTGGTTACAGCTCCCGCAGATAAACCTGAAACATGAAATAAAGGAGATGTGAGCAAACTGGTTGGTGTGTTCTTAGACCAATCAATCCCATAGCTTGATGAATGCTGAGAAACAGCAGCACCTTGCAGCATTTGTAATGTTGAATTAGCAATCATGGATCGATGCGAGGTCATCACACCCTTCGGTGTTCCTGTTGTTCCAGAGGTATATAAAAGACAGGCACACTCATCCTCATCTATGCGGATAAAAGAATTTAACTCTTGTTCATATGAAGATAAATCTAAGTCTTCGAAAATGAGGGTTGGATGCTTTATTTGATCAGCAATTCTGTCAAACCTTTTTTGATCAGAAACTATTACATTAGGATCAGCAGCATCTATAGCCTTAATAGCTTCCGAGCCTTTCCACCAACCATTCAAACCGCAAGCGATCGCACCAATGCTCACAGTAGCCCAGAAAAATATAATCCATTCAGGGCAATTAGCAGCATAAATCGCCACCCTGTCTCCAGGTTTAACATTATGTTGTGATTGCAAAATATGAGCTGCTTTTTTTACTAATATAAGATGCTGGTTAAAGCTGATAACTTTATCTTGATAGATCAAATAAGGTTTTTCGCCGTGACTAGCTGACAGCTCAATAAAATCTACCAATGATCTAGGTCGATTTTTAAAAACATCCATCTCTACACCAAGAACATTTTCTTGATGAATTTCAAAAAAAGATTGGCTGTCTACCAAAGCTTGTATGTACTTATCAGAATGCATCATTGAGATCTTACTATCTTATAAATACATCCATCAATCAACGAGTATCAACTGGTTTTTTTTTGTCAATGATTCTAAAAAATATTCCAACATTGTTCGTAAACTCCTGATTCGTTATAGTTGATTAGATACAATGGAAGAAGTAAATTTTATATATAAAAACCATGGTAGATAAAAAAACACAACCATTAGCTGTAATCACAGGTGGTGCCTCAGGCATTGGCTTGAGTGCGGTGAAGCGATTTTTAGATGAGGGCTATGAAGTACTGATACTCGATGCTAATAAAGATGCTGGAGAGGAATTAGTAAATAACCTTAAATCAGATACTTGCATTGTTAATTTTGCATATTGTGATATTACTAACCATGCTCAAATAGATACAGTTTTTGCTGACTTACAGGCTAACAATCGCGCAGCTCATGTACTGGTTAATTGTGCCGGTATCAGCCCCGCCTTGAACCCATTGCATCAATATTCAGTTGAGGAATGGCATAGAACCATCGATATTAATTTACATGGTACTTTTTATGCCTGTCGAGAATTCTTAAAACTGGCAACCGCGCAAAAGATAGATGCAGGAGCAATTGTAAATGTTGCCTCGATCATGGGAGTAAGGGCGAGTGCAGCCCAAGCACCCTATGCAGCATCGAAGCATGCAGTAGTGGGGTTAACTAAATCAATTGCACAAGACTATGCCACCATGAACATCAGAGCAAATGCCATTGGTCCTGGTGTCATTGACACACCCATGAATACCGAACTCATGAAAGATGAAAACATCATGCAATACATGCTGCAACGCATTCCCATGAATCGAGTTGCAACATCAGACGAAGTAGCCAACTTAATTTATTTCTTAGCATCATCCGAGGCATCTTATATAACTGGATCCTACTACCCTATTGATGGTGGGTATCTTGCAAGCTGATATTTTT
>Ga0255783_10000552_pt1 | contig 43328 bp, 27 predicted proteins | sample 011ome_22_FD_179981 | JGI IMG/M metagenome (GOLD analysis project Ga0255783, IMG submission 179981) | Coastal salt marsh microbial communities from the Groves Creek Marsh, Skidaway Island, Georgia - 011507BT metaG (version 2) | ecosystem: Environmental > Aquatic > Marine > Intertidal zone >... | reverse complement strand
TGACTGACGCTTTTTTCTGCTCGCATGAAGCGCCGTCGTCGTCCCGAACTCGAACTCGACGTCGCCGACGCCGATGCCGATGCGGGTTCGCGCAGCGCGCGTCGCGACGCATCGCCCGCGTCGACTTCGGCGCCGGCGACGACGCAGGCGCCGCGTACGGGGTTGATATCGGTGCTCATGCCGTGTCGCAGCGCCACGCCTTGGCTCAGTGCGTGCGTGCTTTCGGTGCTCACGCAGCGCGATGTCGACCTCGAGCTCGTCGTCGCCGACGACGGGTCGCAAGATGATTCGTTTGCGTGGTTGTGTGCGGTGCGAGACGCGCTGGGGCGCGCGCGCGAGGGTGGGAAAGGTGGTGCGCGTGAGGCTGACGCGCGCGAGGCGGATGGCGTCGAGGCGTTCTCGAGCGACGTTCTGGGGCACGCGGCGTCGACGATGCGGACGTACGATGCGGAATACGTCGCGCAATGCGCGAGCACGTCGTGTACGCTCGTGGTGTTGCGCGTCGAGCGAGAAGGGACGCCGAGTGGGCAGGGGTTGGCGTTGAACGCGTGCTACGCCGTCGCTCGAGGCGAATACGTCGGCGAGATGGAATCGGATGATTTACGTCCGCCGCACGCGTTCGCGACGCTCAAGCGCGCGTTGGAAGATAACCCGTCGTGGGATGCGTCGTGTTCGCGCATTGAGTTGTGTGGCATGGAGCGGCAAGGCATGCGGCGATTTGAAACGTGGCAGAATGAGCAAATTTCGCCGCGGGACATGTCGGCGGGACGCTTTATTGAAATTCCCGCCTTGCGCGCGTCCGGATTGTATCGTCGTCGCGCGCTCGAGCGAATGCGTGCGCTCGATGATGGGTGCTTATATCGAGATTTGTGGTTAATCGGTGACGTCGTGGTGGATTGCGCGGCGAGCGCGGCGGGAGAGCCGGCGCTCGCGAGCGCTCGGTATCAATGGTGGCCAGTGGATTCTGATTTTTGGCATCGATGGTTCTTCCACGGCTTTGTCGTGGGTAAAGTCCCGCACAAGCTGTACGTGTGGCGGCAATACGAAGCACAAAGCACGCGCACGCATTCGCGGTGCTCGCTCGAGCAGCTTCGTCGATGCAAGGCGCATTATTTTATTCGCGACGTCTTGCGCGTGGGCGAGACGTCGCCGACGCTCGCCGTCGCGCGCATTCGCGTGTACGGCGTCGGTACCACCCTCCACGCCTGGGTCGACGCGATTCACGACGAACTCACGCATCAACAATCATCATCGTTGTCATCGACGTCTGCTGTCGTCGTCCCAGAAGTCACGTCAACAGTACACATGCCCGGAGACGCCCCGTGGACGCTCGAGGACGCCGATATCCGCGTACTCCACGTCTTCGTCTTCGGCATGCCAAAACCGCGACGAAAAATCATCCACGCCCTGACCCGCGTGTTTAAAGCTCAAGCCACACCCACGTCGCCGTTTGGTGATTTCAAAGCCGTATTCGTGGCGTAAATGACGTCCGAAACGCGCCGTAGATCGATGAATATTCTCAAAAAAAGTCAAACTTAAAAAGTGCACTTTTGTAGCGCAATCAGTCCAAAATCCAATCAACTCGCACGTCATTATTCGTCGCTCCGTCACGCGCGATCTCGCGCGACACACGCACGCGTACGAGTGCATTGCGCGCGGGTGACGTCAACACACGCGCGACTCGCACCGACGCGGCGACGCGACGAGCGCAAGCGCTACATCAATTGCGTGTGCTGACACCATAAAATGCCGACGTTTTCGTGGACTCCAGATGCGTTACGCGCGACGATCGCGTCCGAAACCGCGCTGCGCGATGCATTCATGAGCGCTGGCGGTGCGCGAGATGGCGTCATTCGCGGCGGTGACGCGGTGGCGTTCTTGCGGCCGAGTGGATTACCCGACGTCGCGTTGTCGAGGATCTGGAAACGCAGCACGAGCGGTTCGGGGGCGTTGAGAACGTACGCCGAGCTCGGGGAGTGCCTTGAGCTCGTGGCACAGGAGATCGAGAGCGCTGGGGGTGTTGATGGTGGTGGGTATGCGACGCCGGCGCAGAAGGCGATGGGTGGGTCGTTTGGTCCTGGGACACCGCGGACGCCGGCGAGCGCGAGCGTGGACGTCGTCGCATCGGCGCCTATGACGGATGTTGAAAGGAAAAAGTACTATGGGCATTTTAGAACGTTGGACAAGAGTGGTTCTGGTGCCATCGGCGTCGATGCGGCGGTGAAATTTTTGTCTAAAGCGGCGTTGCCAACGCTTTCGGTGCAGCTATGCGTCGCTCGCGCGTCAAAGGGCGCGTCTACCATCGATAGAGACATGTTTGCAATCGCCATGCACGACGTCTACGCGTTGATTCGTGCGAACGGGAAGACGCCGGTGACGCCTATGGTGACGCCGAGCGGACCATCGTCGATGATTTCGGCTTCGGCGCCGAGCGAGCCAGCGTCGGCGCCCAAGCCGCTCATGGATGACAACTTCTTTTCGAGCATGGGCGCGCCGGCGCTCGGAGCTGCCGCTCGCGAGGCGACATCGTCGTCGACATCGCAGCTGATGGATATAATGAGCGAACCCGCGGTGACTTCGGCGGCGAATATGGGACCGAGCGAGGCTGAACTTGAAGCTGAACGCGTCGAACGCGACGCCGAAGCCAAGGCGCAACGCGCCAAGCGCGAGGTTGAATCTATGAACGCCGCGCAGGCCGCGGCAGATGCGCGCATCGCGCGCGCACAAAAGGTCATTGATGATGCAGACGCCGATGTTCGACGCGCGCGCGACGCCCTCGAGGCTCGCGTAGCGGAGGCTGATAAAATGCAACGCAACGCCGCCGAGCAGGTTGAACGAGCGAAACAGCAACGAGACGAACTCGCGCGTCAAGAGTCACGCATCAAAACTGACGCCCTCGAAGCGCTTGCGGCAAAGAAAGCGCAATATCAAGCGACTGTATCTGAGTTTGAGCGTTTGAGAGCGCAAGTGGCGAATGCCTCAGCCGTCGCCGCGCTTCCGGTGAAGACGATGGAGGGCAAGTTGGCCAAGATTGAAGAAGAAACGCGTGAGCTCAAAATGCAAACAGACAAGGTCGCCGCCGACGCATCGCAGGTTTTGGTGAAGAAAGCAGTCGAAGTGGCAAAAGCAGAACGCGCAAAGGCCGCAGCATTGCGTGAAATGCAAGCTGTCGATGCAAAGCTTGAGGCAGAGTCTTCACGCATCGCCAAGCAAATTGAAGCCTTGCACGCTGAAACAGAGTCGTTCATCGCCAAGCGCGAAGCTCGACTGGCAGCGCATCCACAGCTCATCGAAGACTTAACCGCGCGCTATGAAAAGGCCAAGCAAGACGCGGTAGACGCAAAGGCTGAGACTGAAGACGTCATCACACGGTGCAATAAGGAGCAGTCAGAGCTCGAAGCCAAGGTGGAACTCGCCAAGGCGGAGCTCGAAGCGGTCAAATCCATGATGGAGAGCGACGCCGCGGCGCATCAAGCCCGGCTTCAAGACACACAGTGCGCAAACGATGACATGCAAGAAATTCTTCGTCAGGCGCATGAAAAGCGTGCAAAACTTGCGCAGGCGCAAGCTGAGGAAATTTCTGCTCTCGAAGATAAAATTGCAGAAGCGGAAGCCGCCATCAAGGCGGATGAAGCGGCGCGTATCGCGCAGGATCGCATGCATCAAGAAGTCATGGCTGGAAAAGAAAATCAACTCCATGCGATAGAAGCTGAAGTTGACGACATTCGCACGAGCATGCAAAATCAAGAACTCATGTCGCAGCAAGCGCTTTCGGAGGCAGAAGAACGTCTCGACGCCGCAGAATTAAAGTTACAAGAGCAACGCGAAGAGTTGGACATCGCGTCCGCAAATATCGCGCAAGAGAATGAAGAACTCAAGGAAAAGTTGCGCATTGCTCAAGAAAAAGAGGCCGAAGTTGCACAAGACAAAGCAGATAACGCCGTGCTCCTGGCGAGTAAGCAGCAAGAGCTTGAGGAGCTCAAGGAGCACGTATCGATAGAGTCTGCGCGGATCGAGCGAGAGATTGATGAAGTCCAGTCAGAAATGGCGGCAGCACAAGCCGCGCTCGATAGCGAGCGCGAAGCCACCGCACGGGCGCTTCAACAGCTCCGAGATACGCTTCCAAAATCAGCTGCGGTGAACGCGCAGATCCAGGCACTGGTCGCCGCTAAAGATGCGGCTGAACTCGATCGCAAAGAAGCTGAAGACGCCGCGTCTCAGGCACTGGCGTCATATGAGGAAATTTTAAGCAGATTGGAGCAGGCTGCGTTGGATGCAGCAGAGAATGAAGCAGATGAGACCATTCCATCATTTTCCGCCGAACGAGAAGTGGTCATGAGCACGGCGGCCATTTCGACTGAATTCACCGCCGCCACCGCCGCATCGATGCCTACATCGGCTCCTAAGTCTCCAAGCCACGAACGGCTACCTTCATTCGTTGAATTTGAAGTCTCCCCTGGAGCTGAGCTCAAAACCAACGCATTCGATGAAACCTTTGACGAACCTGAGCCGTTCGGCGAACCTGAGCCGTTTGGTGAGCCGGAGCCGTTTGGCGGCGCTGACGACGCATTTGCGGCGCCAGATGACCAAATGTTTACATCTTCTAACGTATTTGGCGACATGGGTAGTGATCCGTTTACCGCACCCGATGAAAACGCCTTTGATGCCGATGCGTTTGCCGCGCCAGAAGTCACAGAGCCGAGCGCTTTTTCGCTCGAAGTTCCAGACGCGACGCCAAATGCAGTCGCTTTTGGCGACGGTGCTTTCGATGAGTTCACGCCCGAAGATACGGCCACGGATAGCCCATTCAATCCATCTCCCCGCAGCATAGAGTTCACTGGTGCTGATACATTCGGGGCGCTGAGCGACGTTGACGCTGGAACGCCGACGGAGGATCCGTTCGCGACGACGCCGTCAGATCCGCCCGTCGAGTTCACGACGTTTGACAACCAAGCGTTCACGTCGGTTGAAAACGAGGCTTCACAATGGCAAGACGACTTCGCGACGTCGCCGGCGCGCGAAGAGTTGTCTTGGAATCCGCATGAGTCCACGACGGAGGATCAATTTGCGACTGCGCAAAAGCAGCCGGATTCGTTTGGTGCCGGCGCGTTTGACGTGGAAGATGCTACGCCTATGGGATCGGTATTTGCCACGCCCAGCGCCTCGGCGACGTTTCAAACTCCAGGAGTTGGGTTAGAGAATGATGGATTTGGCGCGTTTGAAGAAGCTCCGCCCACACCCGCGCAAGAGTTTGTCGATGCAGAGGAGGAATACGAAGACGGTTACGAAGAAGCGCAGACGCTCGCGCCAATTCCGCCCGAGGATTTGTCCCGCAGCACTGCGGCGTGGGAGAAGCTTCGCGCAGATACTAACGCAAACGGCGTCAGTGGCGCGCAAATCGTCTCCCTCGCGACGAAGACCGGCTTGGATAACTCTGATTTAGCCATCATTTGGAACATTTCGTGCACCCCGGGCGCGTCTGAGCTCAGCGTGAGAGACTTTGCGTTGTTCATGCACTTTTTGAAGCACCGCGTGAATGGTGGAGAATTACCCACTGACATGGACGCGGACACGCGTGCGTATTTGCTGGGTTCTCCGGACAATAATGAGGACTATTTTCAACCGTCGTCGCCGCCGGCGGAAATTCTCGCCGAAGACGTCGCCGCTGATGTCGTCGCGCCGTCCGCATACCCCGACCCCGGGCGCGCTGCCACTACCGACGCCAACGCCGCGGGGTCATCCAGTGGCGGCAATCGATTGCGCATCTTTATCGAATCCGTGGCCAACATCAAGGATGCTGAAAAGATGTCATCCACGCACTTTGGCGTCACCTTGGTCGACGGCGAAGGCACGCCCATCGAGCCGTCCCAAAACACCCCCATCGGCGTCCAAATCGCCCCCGACGGCGTCATGCGCGTCCAGGGCGGCGTGACATTAAATTCCACCCCCGACCAATGGCCTGAAGGTTCCGCCGTCGTCCTCGAGCTCCGTCATTACAAGCAAAAAGAAAAGAAAATGTCCACGCGTTGCTGGTCCTTCATGGAGAAGGAATCCATCCGCCCGGGACTCTTCGGCCTCCCGCTCGCGGTCAAGCCCGCCGACACCAAGCGACGCAAAGTCAAGCTCTACAACAAGGGTAACCCCGATTTAAAAATTCGCTTCTCGTTAGAATAGATTTTTTGTTTTACCATCCACGAAAACGAATCCGTATGACAAAATCTGTTTCGTTCGCTCGGTTTCGTCCCGAAGAAAACTCGTGTGATTCTCGACGCACCTGGGCACGGCATTGCGCGACGCAGCTCACGTCGCCCGCGTCCCCCGTGCGCGGTCGCCCACCGCGCCGATGTCCATGGCGTCGCCGTGGCGCGATATCCTCGCCGCTGGCGTGGACGATTGGAGCGAATACTCCGATACCGACAGCGATCGCGACGCATTCGACGTCGACGATGCCGGCGCGCCTTCAGCGCTCCATGTCGATGGTTTACGTCGCATAAAGTCCACGGATGATGGGTTCGGCGCGCGTCGCGCGAGCGGCGGGAGCGCAAGGGAGAGTGGAAGCGGACACGACAGCGGTGGTGGCACGAAAGACGGTGCAGGCGGCGAGAATGGGGATGGAGCTCACGGAGATGGGGATTCCGACGACCGAGGCGTCGGACGTCGAACGAGCGCGAGCGGGACGCACGCACGCGGTGGGAAGATTGGGTTAGATGGCGCGTGGCGAAGCGCGAGACGTGAGTTGGAGTGGCAGTGCGCGTGGATTGAGTTGAGGATGCGTGAGATTGGGCGTCACGTGGAGCGGTACGCGGCGCGGCTCGAGGCGATGGATGCGTCGACGGCGGTGAAAAAGTCAAAGAATGCCGGCGCCGTCGCGAATGTGCCGTCACGAATCGATAATCTGGATGAAGTGGATATTAAGAAGATGCAGTTGCGCGCGATGAGTGCGCGAGGGAAACGAGCGCGCGAGACAAAGCGCGCAAAGGCGCCGCCAGTTGTTCTTGGGCATCCGATGTTCGCGCCGTTGGTGCAGTTGGACGATAAGGAGAAGAGTGCGAACGCGCGCGACGACGAAGACGATGTCACCCATGCGAATGGCTCCGCTAAGATTGATCCATCGGTGACGACTACGCATGATGCTATGAATTTGAGCGCGTCTAAAAAGCGCGACGCGTCAGTTGACGACGCCAACCCTAAGACATTGGCGTCTAAGAAAACCAAAATTGTCATGGATTCCATCGCACCGAAAGAAACGAATTCAGACAGTGATTTGTCCACAACTGCGTTGTATGAGCAGATTGAAGCCGCGAATAGGCGTTTGGCGACGTTAAAGGAGCTCATCAGTAAGCCGGCGCCCAAGTTGGCGGCGGCGCAGCCAACCAAGGACAAGGCGAAGACGCCGGCTCAAAAGAATAAACACGACAAACACGTGGAGAAGACGCCTGCCAGCGCTGGATCAGGACGCAAGTCGAATAACCGCAACGTGGACTCGTATGACATTAACAACGTCGTATCTGCGAACGTGTCGGCCAAGTATGTGGAACGTCCCATTCACGAAACCATTGCGACGCCGCGCGTGCGCGCGGCGCAGACATTCGAAATGACCTGCGCACAAGTTGCCACCGATGGCGATTCGTCTGAAGAGGATGTTTCTGATGCAGTCTTTATCTTCCGTCACGCCAAGCTCGAAGTTGCAGAGAAAAAAGCTCGCGCGCCCCTGCAAAAGGCGAGACGAGGCGAAAAGTTGCCAAGCAAACCGAGCGGTAAAGGAAGCTTGTTGAGCAGAATGAATGGCGAAAACCCATTCACCGCCGAAGATCCGAAAACAGAACCAATTGATGAAAGCACGCGAGTAAACACGCCCTCGATCGAAGGGTAATCGATGCGATGTACCATTTTGTAATTTTTTCACGTATATTTACAACGCCTCACTCTCGCGCTCGCCTCGAGCTCGACATGCGCGCCTTACCTTCGGCCGCGCCACCGATGACGGCGAGCATGGCGCGATATTCGCGAGCCAAGTCGCCGTGCCGCATGGCGCGCACGTGCCGCGCGCCGTCGTGTCCTCGAGGCTCCTTTGCGCTCTCGCGCCGGGCTTCTGACGACGACGATCCTTTACCCGCTGAGGATCGCACGCCGACGCCGCAACGCCGGGAGAATCCGAATATTGAAGGTGGCAAGTACGGTATGGGTACGCGCATAGATTCCGCGCTTGATGCGAGCTCAAACCCGAATACGTTTCTTGCGGGCGCGCTGCTCGCGACTATAGGCGCCGTCGTGTTGTTTGTCTTTGGTCCGTCGCCGCCGACAGAGTATTAATGTATGCGGCGCATTGTATGAATACCATTTATTGTTGCTTGTTTGTGTGTGTTACAATGGCGTTTAATGCCGGTTCCGGGAAAATGGACTCATGCTCAATCCCATTATCTTGGCGCGACGACGGAGCTCGTCGTCGGAAGACGGACGATACGAGCTCACCGAATGTTTCGGTGCGGGACCGTGCGTGAGTCGAATTGCTACTCGGGCACGCAACCTTGGTGTCGGTAACGTCCCGCGATGTCTCTGAGGGGAATCGAATTCGTCTGAATCCGTATCTTCCTCGACTTGCGCCGGCGCGTGGCTCGCCTTCAAAATTGGTGGCGCCGTGACCTGTTCCTTCATCGGCGTCAAAGCATCTATGGTGGAATAATTCGTCGGCGCCGGCGAACACTTTTGGCTTTCGTGGACGTAGCGCGTCAATGCCTCTCGCGCGACAGACGCACGTCGCTCCGCCGCGAGCGCGCGCTCTTCAAATTCTTCGGCTTCTTCGACGTCAACATTCTTGCTCACCAAACGCATTTCGAGTTTACTCTCGAGCATGGTGATGCGCGTTTGCAACTCAGTGTTACGCGATGTCGCATCAGCGAGTGCCGCACTCAGGCGCTTTGCCGTACGAACGCTTCCGCAACTACACGGCACGTCGCCATTGAACCACGCTTCAGGCGTCTTCAAATGCAGCGCCACGGGTGGTTGTTCAACTTCATTCGCACGCGCTTGCGCAGCGGCGAGGGCAGCCATGATTGACTCCTTCTCCTCAGCGAAATTTTCGGCACTGCGCAGCATTTGTTCTTTAAGTCTTATAAATTCATCTTGAGAAACAATAATCTCCTCGCGCAACGCGTGCGACGTCGCCTCGGCGTTATTCGCGCGCTCATCCGCGGATCTCACGCATCTCTCGTAAAAGTGCGCGCGGTCCTTCGCTTCAGATAACTCATGTCGAAGAGCCTGTATGATTTTCTCCTTCGCCACGAGCTCGGCGTTAAGCATGTCCAAATCCTTCGCACCTTGTCGTTGTTCGTGCGCCGTCTGCGCTCTCGCGCGCGTCAATTCTTGCTTCAACGTCTTCACTTCGGTGTCATTCACCATTTCACCCGTCGTCTGCGTGCTCGAATTCACCAATACTTTAGGTTCTGGCACGGAAACAACCGCTGTGGTCGCAGCCGCGCGCGGAGCATTCTCTACGATCTTCGCCAACCGATTCGCCTCTGTCTTTGCCCCATCGAGCGCCACATCCTTTGAGTGCGCTTCGACGCGTAATTTCGCATTCTCCTTTTCCATTTCGCGCACCTTTGACGCCCACTTTCGCTCAATATCCTCCTCGATCGATTTAGCCCACTTATCCCGTCGCTCGGCTTCCACATGCGCCATCTCAAGCTCTGAATCTTTCACATTTTCCAAAACCGCGCGTAACGACCGCGCCTCGAGCGATTCCTCGTACATGAGCGCCAACTCGCGCGTCGCGTAATCATCCATCACCGATGTCAACCGCAACCGGTTCACCATCTCATCGAAACTCTCAACCGCACGAAACGACGGCGTTGGTGTGTCCGGAGGCGCATCCGCCACCGTCGCCGTCACGCCGTTGGCATCGTCCATTAAGCTTTCTTCGCTCGCGCTTCGACTGCGCGCCAATCGACTCTTTGCCCCCGCCGATGGCTTTCTCTGCAGCTTACTCGCCGCACGCACGCGCATCTCAAACCCACCGCGCGGCGCAGGCATCGACGACGACGCATTTGTACGTTTCGTGCTCTTCCCTTGCGGAGAATTCGCGTCGAGCATCGCGAGCGGCGACCGCAACTCCCCGCGTCCGCGCGCGTAGCCATGCGCATGCGCATTCGTCGTCGTCGTCGTCGTCGCGCGCACGGGCGACGCCACGGCGATCCCACACGGTCGCGCGGACGCATCGAGCGGAGATAATAATTGCGCGGTGGATATTGCGCGCGACACGGCGTCGTGCGCGGCGTCGCGGCGGTGAAACATGCGTGGATGTCGCGCGTCACGAAATGGCGTTTTAAGTTCCCCTGACGCGGCAAAGTGAATGCTGTTTTGCGTGCACACCGCACTCGCTGACGCGCGATGGCGATGATTGCGGCCAATCCAGCGCGCGCATTCGGTGCGACGACACCGCGCGCGTCTTTGAAGCGCGCGACGCGCGCGCGAACGACGCCGCGGGCGAATCTGGTGGATGATTTCTTCGACGCCGTGCTTCCGAAACCGCTGACGCAGGCGAGGAAATCCATGGAGTTTTTCGACGGTCCGGGTGGGATGCTCGCGAAAGTGATTCCTTGGAACGCGAAACCGACGGTGGAGGCGCCGCGCGTGGATGTTGATGGCGTGGTGTTTGATTTCTCGCGCATGCGTGGGGATGAATTCGCGGCAAAGTTTTCATCATTGAATGACGTCGTCATGGGTGGGCGTTCGGACGCCGACGTGGTGCTTGAAAATGGCCGGGCAGTCATGCGTGGGGTGACGGAGGATCAGTTTGGAGGCTTTGCGTCGTTCAAGTGCCGCGATTTTGATCGAGCACTTGATTTGAGCGCGTACGACGGGCTTTCGTTGACGTGCGCGGGCGACGGGTTACGCTATAAAGTCATCGCGTACGATTCTGATGATTCGTTCAATGTGGCGTTTCATCAGACGTTTGAGTGCCCGACAGAGATGCGCGAAGTGAAGGTGCGATTTAGTGATTTCGTCCCCGTCAAGCGTGGGCGCGCGGTGGCGAAGAGTGATCCAGAGTATCGAACGTTCGACGGCAAGAGAATTGTCTCGTTGCAATTCATGCTGTCCAAATTTGACTACGGGATGGAAAACTTGAATACGAATTACAAGCCTGGGGCGTTTGAGTTTCAACTCGCGCGCGTCGAGGCGTACAAAGACTAGCTCTTCGAACACGGCAGCAGCAGTACGCTTAGTAGTTTAGTAACGCGCGCGATGTGAATTTGTGTAATAAGACGCGAGAGAGACGACATTCAGTTTGATTGCTACTAGAGTGATATATTCTGATTAAAGGCATGTGAGGAGTATGTTTACGTGTTGTGAGTTTATGTGTGTGTGTGTGTGTGATCTACTACGTGCGCGGCATAGCGCTACACCGTGCGATTTCCGCACGGATAGCTTTGTGAAGCTTGATTGACAACTGCTCGTCGCCGCCGCACATGTTTTTAAGCACCAACGGCGTCATGCGTACAAACTGACTCCCGGTGAGCGTCGATGGAAGTTTCACAGTCTTAAACGCGCCCCGGGCAGCAGTATTGAGCCATATCCGAACTTCTTCGTGTGACCACTTCACGGGGGCGATTAAACGCTCGGCAGCCTTTTCAGTCACCTCGCCTGTCATCGGGTCCACGCGGAGCTCGCGCGAGACATCCTCCTTTTCTTCAGAGTACCCTTCGGTGTCCTCGTTACCGCCGATGGCGTTAATCGTCTTCAATGTCGCCAGCGAGTGCTCAGTGTCAACTGACGCCGGGGACATTGTGCCAATGACCGCCATGGTGGCGTCTTCCCGAACGAAACACTCAGCCAAGACGCGCGTGAGCGGGCTGTTGCGGTACGGCACGTGCACGGCGTTCGCACCCTTACCGCCAGCAAATTTCAGTCTGCGGAATCGTACGCACTCTTTCAAGGCGTATAAACTGGCGTTAATTTCAGCTGTTTCCTTGCGTTGTTGTTCATTGTGCTTGACGTTGTCCTCCTTACGTTCGCTCCCAGCGCAATCGACGAGCGTTAATCGACCTTTTGAACCATTCGGAAGCGTCACCGTGAGACGAAGCACGGCGTGCGAGCGCGATGACGCTGCGTTGCACTGCGTCGAGCTCGTCTGACGACGTGATTTCCCTTCATCAATCACTGCTTTGAGCTCTGCCGCGGTCTTCACCGTTGGTTCTTTCGCACCCATGAGTTCAACCTCCATTTGCGTCGTTAAATTCTCGCCATCCTCTTCAAACAATTCCTTCAAGCGCAACTCGACGCGCCCGCGTTGAAGCAAATCCACGCACGTCTTACCCGCAATTTCAAAGTAGGAGACATCGATAGATGTCGCACCAGCAACGCCGGCGACGGAATCGCCCGCGAAGAGCGCCTCGAAGGCGTGTGCCTCGATGTTTTCCATCGTGTGCGTCTTTCCCGATCCCGTCTGGCCGTACATGAACAACGCCGCGACGCCACCTTGAAGCGATTGTACCACCAATGGCGCCGCTGCACGCGCGTACACGTCGTGCTCTTGTGCCTTATCATCGAAAACACCGCCCGAGAGGTCGTAAGCGCAGTGCTTGACGAACATGCGCTTTAAATCGGCGTGCATTTGGCAGTTGTGTACGACGGCGACAGAGCCGCGCTTGACGCTCACGACGTCGTACTCACCGCGCTTCTTCTCCGGATCAAACATCGGGCGCTTTCGCGCATACACGTAGATAGACCCGGGCGCCGCGGTGGATGTTGTTGGCAGCGCGTTACCATCCTCATTTGTCGCCTCCGGAGCGCTGCTCTGACGATTGCGCCATCGACGCACCGCGGCGGAGAATGGACCGCGGTTCATTCGACGACTCTCGCGCTTGTCAAACATTTGACGGTGCACTTTCTCGCCATCGCCGGCAGGTTTCTTCGCCACCGCGGGTTTACTTGCCGCACGAGACGCACTAGGCGCGACAGTGGACTTCGTCGAAGTCGGCTTGCTCACGAGCGGTCGCTTGGGAACGCTCGAGCTCGTCGTCGTCGGCGGTTTCGTCCCGGTGACATTTGACCTCGACCTGGCACGCACGATATCACCATTCGCCGATAACGGCGAACGCTGACGCTTACCTTCACTCTTCACCACCGTCTTCGCGTTCGTCGGTGGCGACCACTCGACGACGAGCGATTCCGCGGGTTCCGGAGCCGCCTCCGCGTCCATGTCAGCTTCGATGTCCGCGCCTCCGACATCCATTGCGTCGACTTCATCGCACACCTCCGCTCGAGGCACCACCGTCGCGGTCGCCACCACTGGGTTCTTTACCTTTGTCTTCACATCTACCATTGCCACGTCCATAACAGGCATCGATTCAGCCTTCACCGCGACGTACGTGGGAGCCGAGCGAGGCGCTTCGCCTTCAACTTCCATCGCCCGCTCGCGCTCTGCAAGCAGCTCACGTTCAACTTCCCCGCGAATCTTCGCCGCCAACGCCTCTGCCTCGCGTTTCGCCGCGCGTTCATTCGCCTCTTTCGCCGCGTGCGCTACTTTCGCGGCCAATCGATCCCGTTCCGCATGTTCAGCGCTCGTTTTCCGACGCGCGCCGACGTCGTCGTCGCGTTTGGCTCTTAAATTCTTCGCCCGCTCGAGCGCCTCACGACGACGTTCGGCCCACTGATTCGCGGCGTCCGATGCCTGTGTATGCATTGCGTATCATCATTGCGCGCGTATCGTCAGTGCGCGAGCGGCGAATGCGCGAGAAAGCACGCGTCGTCCATTCTCAGGGGAACGACAGCTCGACACATTTAAAATCATCATCATCAATCATCAACTTCGCGTACGGCGCCCAGGACACGCGAGACGCGCGCGCTCTGTCGTTGCGATGCGCAACGCGCACGTCGAATCATCATTCGCGCGCGCGATCGCGTACCTTTTTCGCCTGCATCGCGATGAGCTCGGGGGGTCGCGCGCGCGGCGCTCTGTGGGAACGACCGCGACACGTGCGCGAGCTCATCGCGCCACTTCGCGGCGACATCGCGCGATGTCGCGCGCGAGAGCGGCGCGGGAGGTGGCTCTGGGCGCGCCGCGTGCGGCGGGGTGGCGCACGCGCGGCGTGAGCGGCGTGTCGCGGGGGAAAGGGGGCGATGATGTGGGTGACGGTGATGCCATGGATGTGCAGCGGGTGATACGTCGGATTAATCGTCGCGTGGCGATCGCAGTGAGCGCGTTCGATGGGACTGTGCCCGTACCGTCGACGACTGTGTCGTCGTCGGCGTCGTTACGCTCGTCGTCGTCGTTGGCGTCGTCGATGAAGACGACGCCGAGTTCGTTGTTTGTGTGGTTGCACGGCTTTGCCGACGACGGCGGCGCGTCGTGGGCAGAGTTTGCGCACGCCGTCGTGGATGGCGATGCGCGGAAGAGAACGTTAATACTCACGCCTGACGCGCCGCTCGTGCGTGCACCGCGCGCGTTCGAGGCGCACAAGGGTGTAAAGGATGATTTAGAGGTGCGCGCGTGGTTTGAGCCGCGGCTGCGGAGCGCCCCCGGTCGCGTGGCGGAATCTTGGACGTGTGACGGGATGGAGGCGTCTATAGCACGCGTGCGCGCCATCGTAGACGAAGCATGTGCTGAGCATGCAATCCCTCTTGCGCGCGTCGTGCTTGGAGGATTTTCACAGGGGGCATGTTTAGCGTTGGCGTGCGCGGCGCGGGATTTGCGAGACGTCGGCGGCGTGCTCGCGGTTCGCGGGTACCTCCCAAATCGAGTCGATCGCGTCGATGACGGCGCAAGCGAAGCGCGCCCACACGCATTAATACTCGCGGGTGGCGCTGACCCGCTCGTTCCCGTGGATTGGTCCCTTGAGGCGGGGCAATACATGCGCGCGAGAGTCGTGTTGAACGAAGACGTCGGCCACGAATTGAGCGCCGACGACATCTATCGCGCCAGACGTTGGCTTTCGCAACGATTTGCGGCATAATCTGTACAAAAGTAAAATCAACAACAACGCAACAATGTAAACTATGTGCTATTCTATCGCCCTACACATGGGTTCGGCGCCGCGCGACCATATGACGACATTCTTCCCGCGCATGTCCAACGTCGACATTCGGACTTCAGCTCCACTCGCGCTCGTTTTCTCCATCAAATATGCGCACAACTGCTCGTGCGTCGTCACTTGCGTGCCATCACGCAAGCGCCTGCGACTAAATTCTTTGGCGTACACGCAACACGGCACGACAGCGAACGGTAAACCGCGTTCGCAAGCGAAAGTAACCGCCGCATCGGTTGCTTGGTCTGGGTGCATCCCGAGCACGAGCGTCGCATTTGTTAACGCTTCTCGGAGCGTCGTGAGCGTGTCTTCAACACCCATACCCTCATCTTCTGTGATGACGACGTTGGGCGCATCGACGCCGCGCTGCGTGACGCGAACGCGCGCATCCTTGTTGGCTGAATAGTCGTCGCAGTTGTCGTCGGCGACGAGGCCGCTCGCGCACCACCTCGTAGACCGCGCCAACGCATGCGACGCACGCACGCGCTCAGCGTGGCTGTCATCATCGAGTGAAAACGTGTCTCTGTTGAAAAACACTCGACAATGGGAAGGAATTCGGACGTCGTGCGTCATGGGCGTCGTCCCGCGTCCAGAGACGTGAAAGCCTCTGCTCCAGCGCTCGCTCTGTCTCGAGAGCTTCATGACGCGCGGATCGATCACGCACACGTCACGAACGCGAGAATCGGCGTAATTCAACAGTTCAAAGCTCAGCACGCCCTTGCCACCGGCAATGTCGACGATGCGCGCGTCGGAGAGATTATTGAATGTGCGCTCGAGAAAGCGTCGAAAGACAATCACCTTAGCGCGCGCGTCCTTCTTGCGCGTTTGACGCCGCGCCCGGGCGGGCAAGGGTGCGTCGAGGGACGTCGACGTCGCGTGAGTATCGCGCGCGATGTGGGCGAACGCACACGCATCGCCGTATCGGCACGCGCCGGTTCGTTCGAAGTGACGGCACGGCGCCGGCGGCGGCTGCGCCATGAAGGCGCAAGAGTGCGTTTTGTTCCGGTCCGGGTAAACTCGCGTAGCGCGCGCGCGAGTCAGCGAGTCAGCGAGTCAGCGACGACGACGACTATTGCTCGCGCATCCTATGATTCGCGCGTCGCGCCGCGCCGCGCCGCGTCGCGTCGACGTGTAAAGGTGCAACGTAAAAAAAATATCTACAGAAGTGTTTTTCTGTTTTTCTGTTATTCTGTTATTCTGTTATTCTGTTATTCTGTCGACTCGCGCGACGCTCGAAACGAATCGATACGAATCGAATGCGCATATGCGCGGTCTAAGTATGTCGCTCCGTCGACGACTCGACTCAGCTCAGCGGATGCCGCCATCGCGATCACTTGTCTCGCTTGTCCAAGTACGCCTTGAGGAGCACCGCGGTCAGCGCCGTGCACATCGCCCCGTTCGCGTACAGCATCGGTCCATTAAAGTCGTCGCGCTGCGCAAAGTATTCCGGAATTGTCAGGCCCCACGCCAGCGCGGCGCCACCGATTTGGTTCTTCGTGCATTCGCCATCCAGCGCGGACATGACTTGCAACGCGCCAGAGCCCAAGAGCACCGTGCCCATCCAACCGCTCTGCACGGTGTCGACGTTGTTTCGTTCGCCCTCTTTCCAGTAAACCTTACTGCAGATCTTGGGGGCAAATTTCATCTGCACGCCATAGGAGAGCTGTGTGATCGCGTGCGTGCGTCGTCGTCGTCGTCGTCGTACGGTCAGTCAGTCAGCCATGGAATATCCCACCGATGCGTCAGCCGACCGCGAATTCGCATCGATCGTCGCACCGTGCCCGCGCCCGAGAGCATCATCAATTTATCGATCGCCATGGATGGGTTGTGATTAAAATAGTCGTGCGTCGTGTGCGTGCGTGGATCGCGCCGTCGAGTCGCGTCGACGCCAACCAACGCCTCGATTCGACATCGTTCGGCGCGAAACGTTGCGCGGCGTCTCCGCGCGCGGTATTCATACTACATACCCATAGGGAGCGCGCTGTGCACATGTCAATCAGGGAGTGGTTGGCATCGTTTGAGGTGGCATCACGCGACATGCACGGCGTGGTGCGTCAATGGGTTCATGTGTTTTACTACGAGCTATGCGTGTGTGTTGGGGAATGGTCTCTGAGCTAGGCTATGCTTTGTATACGTCTGCATCGCGCGCGCTACATGAAGCGCGGTTTTTTAGCCTTGGACGCGAGCTTGGCTCGAATGCTAGACACGTCCACTTTCGGCGCTTTTTTGATCTCATCGCGCGCGCGATGCGCGGTGGCATCATGGTCGTCATCGTCCTTGGGTGCTTCGTGAATAGACGCGTCGTACGTCGGCATGTCGTTGCTCACGTCTTTTGAGACGTAATTTTCCTCTTGCGCCCGGCTCGCGGTGGCGCCAGAACCATAATGTATGCCAGTCAAAGTCACGTATCCACCCTGGAACTGCGAGTTTCCAGACGCACGTAACTCGTCAACTTTTCTACGAACGGCTTCGGTGAGAATCTCCCGTCGCGTCTCTTTATTGCTCATCAAATCGAGCGCGTTTTGGACCGCCCGCGCCGCCAACGGCGCCTTCGGGTGCATGTTTCTTGACGAATCCAACCGCAAGCTCAATAGTTTACACCGCATGGCAACTTCATTCGTCCGCATCGCCTCATGACCGCTCCATTCCACCTTACCTAAGCTATCAATTGGCACGTCGCGAAGGTTGAGGAGCTCCAAAAAGTCTTGTCTCGCGTGTGCGCTCAAAATTTTTTCAATCTCCTCCCCAGTCGCCAAGCCCATACGTGCGTTCACGTCTCCGACCACAGTTTCATCAATGCTCAGCTGTGGTCCCTCGTCGTGTCGGGCACCCGATTGACGAAGCGCCCCACCGGTGACGCGGTCGCGTAGCGCGGCGCTCGCCTCTTCTCCTAATCCCTGCCTGGCGCGCGACGTCGCCAGCGACGCCTTCACCGCCGCCGCCAGATCCTCTTTCGTCGGCTCTTTGGCCCCTTCGCCTCGACGATTCTCACCACTCAACGCTGCTTTGAGCGCACTGCGAAAGGTTTTCGCATCCGCATCCGCGAGACCGACGTCTTCGACTAAACCGTCGAGGTCGCGTTCATAGCGCAAATCCTCCAACGAATCGATGCCTTGCTCGATAAAGCGCGGGGCGTAGGTCTGGAGATGTATGGTTGTCAGAAAATCAGCGATATTTGACATGACGCGGGAGCTATGGGGCGTCGTTCTATGTGGTCGCGGCGGTGTTCGGCTCTGGCCACCTTCCCGGATAGGCAAGCTCTAGTCTCACTGCGGTCTCTAAACGATTGATGCGGGCGACGTAGTAATTCACCCGCACCGGGTCAATAGTCATGAGCGCATTGAACGTCGCCTTGGCATCAGTGATAAGTTTTGCATCGGTATTACGCTGCGCGTTCATGGCGAGCGCGTCGGCGACGAAGAGCATCGCGTGTCGATTCGGTGGCTTTGCATACGCAAATTCGCGCGCTAATCGGAGTGATGCATCCGCCAGGTTGTCCTTATAGGGATCATCCGTCGCATATTCATTCGTCAGCGTGTTTATTCCGCGTAGATAATTCCACGCACTTTCGTTATCGTCCGCGCCTTGCAACGATTCCTTGACAAACGCCAACTCCCGCGTCGTGATATCTTGCACAGCGTCACTAGATCCAGCCAAACCAACCCTAGTCCCGATTTCGACGGCGTGAAACCTCGCGTTCCAAGCGCTGTTATTCCACCAATCGTCGTCGCGCAAGACTGCGGCGGTGTATTCTAATTCCTCCTCCCACGACCGCGTTGCTTGAAAGCGCGCGACACACCACGCTCGATGCGTCCACGCGTGTATATTCTTTGCATCCAACGCCAGCGCGGCATCGACGTGCGCAAACGCGCGATCTATGACTATTTTGTCGTTTGCATCGAACGAGCCGATGACGACGCGCGCGTGATTCCACACTTGGTAGTTTTTTGGCGCCGCAACCGTCTTGGCTTCGACGTACGCAAACTCTTCTTCAAGCACCGCCCGCGCGTCGGCATCGCTCGTCGACGCCTGGACGAGATGCTCGACGCATCGTGCGCGGTGCCGCCACGCGGTGTAATGCGCGCCGCATTCCGCGAGCACGGGGTCGATGGTTGAGAGCGCGTCGCGCGAGCAATCGTCTTTCGCGAGCGCGGCGTTGAAGCGCGCGAGCGCGTCGAGGTACGCTGCCGAATACTCTGGTCGGGCGATGGCGTGTTCGGAGGAGACATCGGTGCCGTGGCGGTCGTAGCCGTGGATGTACACCGCGGCGTCGCCATCGACGTCCATCGTGGTGTGCAGTGAGGAGCGCAACTGAGGATTTACCACTGCACTACTGTACGTCGCCTCTGCGCGCGCTGAACCTCACGTCTCGGAGAAGAACGTGGAATGTCTCAGATCCAGTGGTCTACGCGTCCGCGGCGTCCACGTCGTGACCGTCCGTCGACATGGCACGACGACGATGACGACCAGTGACGCCACGTCAGACCTCGCTGCGCATCGACATGAGCGCCGACGACGCCACCACTGCGCCGCCGCCGCCGCCGCCGCCGCTCGCGCACGCCACCGCGTTTGATGACATTGAAAATTCCTCCACGCACTCAAACTCCGGGCGCAGCACGCCGGTGACGAGAGACAAGCAGAGAGATTTTCTCACGCTGCAGCGCGTGGAGAGTCAATCGTTGCGACGGGAGGTTGACGCCGTGGGGGCGAGTGAGGTGCGTCGTGCGTCGTCGTCGATGACGATGCGTGGTATTTTTTGTCGCGCGCGTGCGCGCGATGACGCGAACGTGGCGCGCGTGGCGCGTGAAGTGCGTGAGGCGCGCGTCTGTCGGTTGGGGTGGTTCCCCCGAGACGAGACTACGCAAGTTGTCGATGCGATGCGATGCGATGACGCACTGACGCGATGATGTATGTGTTTGTTACGTCGTATAGGATGATTCTTTGTCGCTGGCGCGATTGTTACAAGAGCAGGAACGCGCGTACTTCATGATGCAGTTTGGAGGCGGAGGTGTCCCGGACGCGACGGCTGACGACGAGACGGAGGACGCGGCGGGCATAGACGAGGAGGAGGATGAATCTCTCGCTCTCGCGCGCGCGTTACAAGAAGAAGAAGAGCAAGAGTACAGAAATCGCATATTAGCTATGGCTGGGATTGACCCTGACGCGGAAGAAGAGGATTCAGACGCCGAGGGTATCGATACCGATGCGATGACGTACGAAGAGTTGTGCGAATTGGGTGATAGCGTAGGCAAGGTTGTGTGCGGATTAACTGATGCCCAGATTGAGTCGTTACCTATCGTGGTTATAGATGAAAGCACGCAAGGCACGAAGTGTGCGGTGTGCCAAGTAGAATTTGAGCTCGGAGAGGACGCGCGCGAATTGCCACGGTGTCGTCACGTGTATCACTTTGAATGCGTGCAGCCGTGGTTCGCTGCGAACAAGGCGTGTCCAACGTGCAAAACTGAGGTCTTCGAAGACAAATCGATGAACGCATGAATGCCGAGCGATTAGTAGAAATGTTTCGTGACGTACCACACCATAGCAACGCCGGTGAGACGTGCCGAATGCAACACATCGGCTCGTCGACTCGTCGGAAAACAACATTTTTTTGTAACAAAAAGATTTCTGGTTTTCGAATGCGTTAAGTGCTATAAAGAATCATCTCATGTACAATTCAAGTCAATCCTACTATAAGCCACCGAACTCGGGATTGAGGATGAATTCAGCCTGGCTCTTTGGGTCCCACGCCATCGCCGTCGTTCCCTTCGCGCTCTGTCCGGCGAGTCCAATAAATCCCATCATCAAATCGTTCGGCATGCCGTCAACGTCTAACGCCGCAGCGCAGGCCTTTGCTGATTTCCCAATCAACTGCACGCGAAGTTCATCCCCGGCGTGGTCGCTCAGCGTGAAGAAAGCCATGTCAAAGCTCTTGCCAGTTTTAGGATTCACCTTGGCGACGACGCCGCGCTTGGGGTCGCGACGTACCAATTGTCCGATGACATTCACGCCCGTGCCTTTAGGAACATTCGCGACTGACGCAAACGCACACGGGGCATCAGCGCCTTGAGGCCACGGCACGCGAGGAAGCACGATGGCGGGTTTGGCTGGCGTCGGTGGCGCGGAATCCATCATCGTCGGCGCCGTGTTTTCCTTGGAGCTGTGCTGAATTAAACCCACGGCGGCCCATAAGCCGTGCACGTGCGGGACCAACATGCGCCGGGCATGTGTTTCTTTACGCTTCATCGCGGCTTTGATAGGGGACAACACGTGTGCCTTGACCAGTTGCGTTGCTGCGGGCGTTGCTGACGCAAACGCGGCGAGGAATTTGAGCGCCGCAATAGCCGTACTCGCCGGCGTGGCTAGATTAGCATCCGTCGCAATGTTAGGCTTGTCCGTCTCTGCAGGCGCGACGAATCCCCTATACGCTTCCTCGAGCGCGCGCGGCGTCGGCACTGACGCTGCTGCGCCGAGTGATGCGCGCAATCGGCGACCGGCGGCGTTTCGATCCGCTTCTGACAGCGGCGCGTATCCTTTGCTTTCCTCCGCACCTCCGAGGGCGTGCGCGACTTCAGTAATCGCCGCGCGCGCGACGGCCACGAAGAAAATATTTGCCGCATTAGCGTCGGTGGTTTCGACATCACCTTGCACGTTCGAAATCAGGTTTGGATGATGCTTGACGAAGTCGGCGAGCGTCGCGTACATGGCAGCTCGCGTCCCGCCAGGCGCTATGGAAATCGGTGGCGGCGCCGCACCCTTCCCCACAGGTACCGCTGGCGGTTGCATCGCATCTAAAAATGCAGGCGTGAGCGTCGTAAACCACTCGATGTCGTCTCCGGCGGTCTTCGCAAGAGACGCCAAGGCGTGGCACCATCCCTTTGCGGATTGCATCGCCGACGCGCTCGCAGCACTATATCGCACGCGCTCAATCGAACGTTTCGCGCATTGGATCAAAATGTATTCCTTTAACGCCGAGATCTTTTCGCTTGAAATTCCCAATTCAGCCTGCAGCGTGTCTCTCTTATCTAGCGCACGCCAAATGACATCCACATCGTCGCTCGGCCGCTCCACAGCTTCGTGCAATGCCGCCACAAGCGTCGTCAACATGATCGCATCTCGTGCGTCAAACACCGCGGCAATGGCAAGAAAGAGACGCGCAAGCGTCGATGCACGCGTTTCACACCCTCGCGCACCTCGCGTAGAGCTTAACTGCACAATTTTGCGCACCATGGGGACCATGGTTGGTGTCGTTTTCAACGCCTCAGCCAAATGCGAGGCGCACGTTGACAATACCATGGCACTCGCCGCCGCAAACGATCCTTCCGCACTAGTGCCGCGCGCCTCGGCCTCAAGCGCAGGAAGTGCGTCCCAAAACGCATTCGCCGCGGCGATGGCGGCAACGCGCGCTTGTGGAGCCGCCGACGTAGTCGCCGCGTGCCGCAACACTTCGCAAACCCATCCAGCGCGAACCATCATCGTCGTCGTCGCATCCGACCTTTCGCATCCTCGCAGCGCCTCGCTCGATGGAAATGCAGCGAAGAGCACCGCGTGTCGTTTAGCCGCTCGCGTCAACCGCGCGCGGGCGCGTGCGAGCCCGCGCGCGGCGGCGCCGCCTCCGCTTGGGTCCATCGTCGCCAGCGTCCATAATTTCAACAATGGCGCCCCGACACCGGCATACAACACGGGTGTGGCGTCGAGCAATCGAGCGTATAACCGTAATGCCAACGCGCGGTAGGGTGCGCCAGCGCCGCGCCAGAACGTGGCGGGCGTGTGCGGCGCTACGATGGCGGCTTCCGCTTTGCCCCAGCCCCACACGCCGGCACGCAGGAGCAAGGCGATGGAGCGCGCCGACGTTTCAATGACGGCGCGCCCGACACCTGACCCGCCCGCTGTACTTACCATCGCGCTCGCCTCCGTCGCGCCGCGTGCGGGATAATCCATGGCGAGTAAATCATGCAGCGCTGGCCACATGCACTCGCTCAAATTCGCTGCCAAAGCGCGCGTCTCGGCGGATTTTGGGTCGCCCCAGTCGCGCGCAGCGGCGGTGACGACGGCGGCAACTAATCTCAACGCTTGCTTGCGCAATTTAATCTTAAACGGAAACGTTGGAGACAGGAACGCTGCGAACGTTGGGCAAAAGAGTGCTTCGCGACCCGCGACGGGTGGACCGCGCGCCGAGCGACGAAGCGCCGCCATGGTGGCGTAGAGTAACACGTGTGACGCTTCGAGGCGCTCGAGCAAGAGCATGGCGATGCGGTCATCCATACTTAAACCATCGCCACCATCGGCGTCGCCGGCACCGTCGCCGCCGTCCACGTCGGCATTGAGCTCCGCCACGCGCGCCTGGATGTGCTCTGGAAGTGGCGGCGGCGCTTCGGTGCTGGCAGCTCCACTTCGCATGTTATCGCGAATCAAACAATACTCTTGCCCGAGCTCAGCCATCAACGTGAGCAATTGCGTCATCGCCTCGCTCGCGTGGAGCGCATGAAACATGGCGTGGTCGGTGCATCGTAAAAGAGCGCGGAGAATAATCGCTCGCGCCGCGCTGTCATGCAATCGAAATCGTTCAGCGTCGGCGAGCGTCTCGCGCGCGTCGGCAATAAGCCTCTCCGCGCAATGCGTTGATTTTGCAACACTCGAGCGCTCACGCACGATGCGCACGACCAAGGCACAAAATGCGCGGAGTTCGCCTTCATCCACGGTGATTCCACTGTCCGATTCAGTCGTCGACGCCGCGAGCGACGCATTTGAACGCACCAACGCGTCTCGATACGCGACATCATCGACGACAATGCCAACGACGACGCCAGCACTAGCGCTACGAATGTCGCGCAAAATTGTTGCGCACGCGCCAGAACCTTCGGCGGCTCGCGCCTCTTCGTGATCCTCTTGCGCTGAGGCGCGTTCGGCGCGATTTCGAGCGTCGACGACGACTTCTGGATTGACAACGGCGAATTCCCGCGCGTCGTCCGGTCGAGGGAGCCGACGTCGACGTCGACGGCGACGAAGGACGACGCGATGCGGACGGCAATGTGCGTCGTCATGATCGCCATCGGCGTCCAAAGGCGCGCGCGCCGCACTACCACCGCCGCCGTTGGCGCTCGTCGCCGGCTGCATTTGACTCGCCGCGACGGCGACGTCGTCTTCAAACGCGAGTTCCGCCACGCTGCGCTCGACGCGCGTCTGCGCGCCATCGCTACGTACGACGCGCACGTCGACATCGTCGTCATCGACGTCGGACCAGACCTCGATTGGACGACCGTCACCGCCGTACGTCGTGCGCGCGCGTTTTTGCTTGGGTTGTCGGTGACCATTCGTCTCCCCAGTCGCCGGGCGCCGCGACACCGCGGCGTGACCCATCGACGTCGACAGTCTAGCAGTAGCGCGTGGGCGCGCGTGGGCGGTATCATCTGTCCCGAATCGTCGCGACGCAATGATGGCGTCGTCGTGCTCGCGGTCGCGTTCGTGCTCGTCGATGTCGACGGCTCGGTCGGCGTTTGGCGCCGCCGCGTTTGCGTTTGCGTTTGCGTTTGCGTTCGCCGTCGTCTCGTCCTCCTCCAAATCACTCTCGCTATCGGACGAATTCAACTCAGACCCATCCGAACTTTCGTATCCATCTCTACCGACGTCGCCACCCGCGGCGGTGCCGGCGCGCGCACCGCGGCGATGCGCGCGCCGTGAGCCTCCGCGTCGAGCGCCGCTTCGATGGCCGCCACCAGCGCCAGCGCCGATATCGCCGTCCTCCAACAACTCGCCTTCGTCATCGCAGTCCGCGTCGTCGTCGTCCTGGTCGACGAGTTCACCGAACGCCGCGCGCACGCGCTCGGCAACCTTGGCGCGTAATGCCGCCGCTCTCGCTTCCTTTGCCGACTGCGCTCCAAACAATCCCGAAATCGTCCCGCGCGCCGCCAAAGTCCGCCCGCCGCCCGCCCCGTTTCCACCTTGCTGTCGCCGGCGTCGACGCTCCTGAAACGCCACGGGTAAATTCAACATCGGCGGCGCATCCCGTCCGCTCACAATAGCGGTCGTGATTAAATAATGCGCCACCGATGGCCACCCGTACGTCAACGCCTCGTGCGTCAATTGCTGCGTCGGGAACAAATTCCTCTTCGCGCGCAAACAATTCGCCCCACTACAATTACATATATCCCGACACACCGGACACCGCCACTCCTCATCCGCCAACGCTTCATCCACGTTCTCACCGATGCGCATTTCTAAGCACCAACCGCACCAAGAGCCGCGTCCTCGTCCACCTTCGGGCGCCCGCCTCCACGAACCGCACGCGCACGTCGTCTTCACGTCGGTTGTCTTTTGTCGACAAAAATGACACGACGTGCACTCCGTGCATCCAGGTCCATGTACATCCTTACACCACGTCTTCCCTCCTCGCGAATCGCGATTCCACGGCGTGTCGCAGCCGTAGAGTCGATCATAGTGCGTCGTGGTGTAGCGTTCGGCGTCCGCGCCCTGCGCGGCGCGGAGCTCGCGAAGCTCAGGCCCGATTCGTCCCACGTATACCGACGCATCGACCGCGGCGTCGACGGGCGCGGGTACGGATGATGACGCATGCATCGGCGCATCCATCGTCGTCGTCGTCGCGGCCGATCCCGCGCGCACGGGCGCCGTCGAGACGATGTGATGCCGTCGCCCATCGCCCGCGCGACCGTCGTCGTCCTCGTTCTCGTCCTCGTCCTCGTCGTCGGTGGTGGTGTCGCCACCGCTATCGCTGAATGCGTGTCGCCATCCTAAATCGTCACGCGCGGCGACCATGCCGGCGACCTGTGGCGCGCCGTCGCGCGATGACGACGACGACGACGACGATCGACAGCTGCGAATTTGAAAACATCGTCTCCCTAAACCCTAAACCCTAGTGATACATTGGTGGCGTCACACGGGTTTCTTCAGCCCACGATTGGATAACGCCGCCCGCGCACCGCGCCGCGCGCCACCGTCACCGTGTCCCTCGCCGCGTGACGTCCGCGCCGAGCATGCTCGCACGCGTCTCATGCACCGCCCCGAGCGCCGACCGAGGCGCGATGGCGACGACATCTTCATCATCATCATCATGGCGCGTCGAAAAGCAAAGATGGACCACGCGCGGGGATTCATTCAAGCGCCGCGCGTCGAGCATCGCGCGCGGCGGCACCCGGCCGGTGGTGATCATCGACAACTACGATAGTTTTACGTACAATCTGTCGCAATACCTCGGCGATTGTGGATGCGAGCACGTGGTGTATAAGAATGATGAGAAAACCGTGGATGAGATTCGCGCGATGAACCCGCGCGGGGTCATGGTGTCCCCGGGCCCCGGGCGCCCTGAAGACAGCGGAATCTCCCTCCAAGCGGTGAAAGAGCTCGGTCCAGAGTTTGGGGTGTTCGGTGTGTGCATGGGGCATCAATGTATCGGTCAGGTGTTTGGTGGGAATATTGTGCGCGCGCCGACGGGGTTGATGCACGGCAAGTCGTCCCCGGTGTTTTATAAAAGCGATGAGGATACCATTTTGCGTGGATTACCCTCGCCGTTCCAAGCGGCGAGGTATCATTCGTTGGTGATTGATCGCGAGGGGTTTCCAGATGGCGAGCTCGAAGTCACCGCGTGGACGGAGGATCAAACCATCATGGCGGTCAAGCATAAAAAGTACCCGCGGATCCAAGGCGTGCAGTTTCACCCCGAGAGCATCATCACCGAAAACGGGTTGTTGATTATTAAGAATTGGGTCAACATGATCAACGTGGTGTGATGATGTGACAGCGAGAAGAGTTTGGCGATGAATAATTAACCATCACGCGTGTGATGCGTGGTCGACGAGTGTGATTGATTTTAATGAGAGATTTATTTTGAGAATTTCATAGGAGGCGACGTCGGTGCCTACCCACCCCGCACACGTCGCCTCTCTACAATAAACAACATGTCCTTCGCCTTACGATGTACGTTCCGCGCCGCGATCGCGCACGCGCGTCCGTTGACGCACGCACGGGCGTTCCGTGCGCACGGTGCGCCGCGAATCACGCGCACCATGGCGTCGGCGGCGGCGAATGAGCCACCATTGTCAAACATCACCGTCAAGGATTTACAAGAGCTCCTCGAAGTCGCCGACGACGACGTTGTGTTCTTGGACGTGCGCGAACGCGATGAATGGGACGCCGGGCATTTACCGCGGTTCGAGCTCAAGGCGCTGAGCGCAGCGGGGGAGTGGTTGCCGACGATGCAGAAGGAGATCAAGCCGGATGCAAAGGTTGTCGTCATGTGCAAGCTCGGCGGGCGATCGATGCGCGCGAGCGAGGCGTTGGTCCAGATGGGGTTTACGAACGTGAAGAACGTCGTGGGTGGGTATGAAGGGTACAAGACGGACATCGGGGCGTGAGATGGGTGGCGACTATCGCGCTATTAATATAACAGACCTTTTTTTGTTCGTTTCTCTGTTTCTCCGCGTGTTTCGCGTTTCGAGACAAAGCTATGCGGCTGCGGCGTGATCTATATCGTCGTCGTTGTCAAAATCGTCGACGTCCCAGTGCGCGCCGATGGGTGTGCGTTCGGCGGCGGCGGCGAGCAAGGATTCGTGCCAAATTTCATAAGAGTACGCGTACCTCGCCGGTTTTCCGGGACGAACTTGCTTGGCGAAAAACGACAGCGGTTGCCCATCGAGATGGTGCGCGAGCGGTACTTTCGTGAACCCGACATCTAATACATACTCGTCGAACAACAGCACGTTTTGCTTGTAGTCGAACGTGTAGACGTCTTCGGTGTTGTAGTACAGCGCGCTCGATTGTTCGACGTCAGACATAATTCTACATCGCTCGTTGACGCTTACGCCCGATGCAAACGGACCCCCAAGCCGAGACGTGCACTCGTTTATTTCCCCATCAGTAGCATCAGGCGCATCCTCAGGCGCGTGTGCGGCTAATATCGTCAATGTCGACCCGAGTGGGGCGTAGTAATACGGTACGCGCGCCAACATGTCGATTTGCAAACTCGGCGTCAACGCCTTAAAAAATTGCTGCCCTGCGTACACGAGCGCGCGCGGCGGCACGTTCACAAACGCCTTGTGAAACTCACCACCCGTCAAGAGCTCATCGCACCGCACGCGCTCTTTAAATCGCCCTTGCACAAGCACCTGAAACGTACACCGCTTGCGCGTAAACCAATCCTCCTTTGTCCCGGACGCCGATGCCGCGACGCCTTTAAATCTACACACAATCTTCCCCACGAACAGCTCCGTCTCAAACGACATCGCAGTCTCAGTATTCACCGGTACGTTTGCATCCACCACGCGCACGCGCGCATTCGGGTTCTCACTCATCAAACAAGGCCCGTTTCGCGTCGCCCAACCATCCGTCGTCCGCGTCGTCGTCCGCGCGCTCGCCCGCACGAACACTGGCCGATGCGGCCACGTATTCACGGGCGGCAATCGACGTCGTCCGCGTGGAAGCACAGAAGACACCGCAACTTCGTGTCTGTATCGCACATTGATCCCATCCTCGTCCTCGTCGTCGCCGTTTCGTCCTCGTCGTTGACCGCCGCGCGGCGCGTTCAAACCACCTCTCACGCGCGCGAACGCATCTTGCACCACCGCCACGACATCAAACCCGATCGTGCGCGATGATAGCACGCGCAACACGCCTTCACTCGTGTACCCACGCGCGCGCATCTTCCCCAGCGCGTCGCTCGGGATGGTGACCTGCCATAACACGCTCGCGATTGGAAGCAACATCACTCCAGCGGTCGTTCCAGTGAGCGCCGCCGCGGTGAGCGTCACGGCGAAGATGATCGCCGCGCCGCACGAGAAATGCGCGAGCCACGTGAGCGTGGCGCGCGCGTGCGCCAGTCGCACCAGTCGCGGCATCGCGCGAGCGGCGAGCGGCGAGCCGTGGAGTTGTGTCGTTGAAGCCACTGTAAAAAGTGCATCACTTCATGGCGCGCGCGTGCGGCGTCGCGCGCGCGCAGGCATCCGCCGAGGGATGGCGCGATCGAGCGCACGCGTTGCGATGGCGCCGTCATCGTCATCGCCACGCCGCTCGCCCCTCGGTGGCGGCTGCAGATGCGACTGGAGGTGTCGGCGTTGACGATGAAGTGTCAAAAATGCTCAACGCACCAGACGTGGCGCTGGCGCGCCGCGCGGCGCGCGCGGCGATGCGCGTCATCGCCGGCAATGCGACGGTATCGATCGCGAGCGTCAAGCACGATCGCACGGTGGCGACGACGGTGGATATCGCGGCGCAGGTGGTGTGTAGAGAGGCGTTGGGCGACGCGGGCGCGGCGTTCGTGGGCGAGGAGACGATCGTCGACGGCGATGAGGATGCGCTGCGCGCGGTATCGCACGCCGCGTCGCGCTCGGTCGATGATGTTCGCGCGGCGCTGGAGGAGTGCGATGGGATTTTGAGTGCGCCGAGGTATTGGTGCTGCGACCCGCTGGACGGGACGAAGGCGTTCATCGAAGCCGCGGACTCGGGAAAACAATACGTGTTTGGTTTGGCGCGCGTCGATGGCGAACGCGGCAATGCGGACGTGGCGGTGATGATTGCGCCGAAATGGTACGACGGCTGTGGGGTTGAGTTGGTGGCGATGCGTGGTGGGGGGTGTTTCGCGCGTCGATTGGACGCGGCGAATGATGCGTTTGCGCGCGTTCGCGCGGGACAGCCGAATGATTTGAGCGACGACGCCGTGCGCGTGGTGATTTCGCAGCACGAATCGTGGAGTGCATTGCCCCTCGGCCGCGCGGGTGTGCGACCGAAATCAATCACACCGCTGTGCTGTGGCAGTTTGTGCAAGTATGTCGCCGTGGCGCTCGGTGAGGCGGACATTTTCATTCAGCATCCAAAAAGCAACGGCGACGAATATGTGAACGCCTGGGATCACGCCGCCGGCGTGTTGTGTTGTCAGGAAGCCGGCGCTATTGTGTCTGATTGTCACGGAGGTGTGCTAGATATGCGAGGTCCCGATGAGGAGCGGCGCAGAAGATTTGTGCCGGCTGGTGGAGGTGTCGTCGTCGCTTCGGCGAGCATTCACACTGACGTCGTGCGCGCATATCGCGCCGGGTTAGAGCAGTAGATTAGTATAGCAATTGATTGTACATTAATGTTGTTTGTTTAATTTGGTACTGCGGCGGCAAGGTATGATTGCGCGCGTTTGAGCTCGCTCATCGCTTGCGGATTCCGGCTGATTTCGTCCCGAAGCGCTTTGCGCATGTCGTCTCGCTTGCGCTGCAGGCTTTTGAGCGCCTCGTCGCATTTTTTATGATTCACCGATGAATTGTGCTGATCATCATCGCGCAACACACCGAGTTCGCAAAGCTTTGTAAACCTGGATGCAATTTTCTGATGACTACTGGTATTGAGGAGCGCGAGCTCGTACGCGTCTCGTAATCGAACATCGGCGTCAACGCGCAAGAATTCTCGCCGCGCACTCAATTCATCCGTCATCGCTGACACGCGACTATGCGCATCGCGAGTATCTTTGCACTCGATTTCTAAAGCTTGAATCTTCGGTTCAATCTCCTTCGCCGCCTTGCGTGTGTCGTGCAACCTTCGACAGATGTCTGAGCGCGCTCGTTTTGCCGCCGCGACAACTTCAGCCTCACGAACTTCTTCCCCATCGGCCTCAATCTTCGCTTGCAACGCATCTCCTTTGGCGATGATTAATTCGCGTCTTTTCACGCATGCCTCGATCTTAGAAGCGATGCTTTCGCGTTTGGTATTCAGTCGATGCAGCGCCAGTGCGAGCTTGGCGTTCTCCTTTTTCGCCATCGCGACCTCAGTGCTTCCGCGCGTCGGATCGAGCGCGACTTGCGCGCACTGCTCCAGCTCGATTTTGCGCTCCATGTCGGCGATCAAACGCGCGAATCGATCTGAATCTGCGTTCGCGACGTGCATGGCGTCGGTTCGCGTCCTTATTTCGGCGCCGAGTTTAGCGTTTTCCGCGCTCAGCGCGTCAATCTCGCGCCAACGCAAGTCTTCAGCTTCCATCGCTTTCACAGCGTGCAGACGATGCTCCGACTCTGTACGCGCAATTTTCTCATCGACTGCTTGCAAGTTAAAACGTTCTCGCGCCCATTCTTTCTTTGCAGCGTCGCGTTCTGCATTGAATTTGGACGCGTTGCGTTCGTGACGATTTCGCTTGCCAACCAGTACCGCATTCACCTCTTCGAGTTCATTCACCGTGGCGACGGCTTGCCGAGTTCGATCGTTGTTTGCCAAGATCACCGTCTGTGACCGCAGCCATTGCTCGCGAAGGCGATGACTTTGGCGCTCGAGCTCGTTAATTTCATTCTTCAATTGCGCAATTTGCGCTTCGAGCGGTCCGACGTGTTCGGGGGAGATGTCACGCAAAGTTTCTAGCTTTTTGTTCAACTTGTCAATTTTCGACGCGGTCTTTTCGATCTCGTCAACGTTTTGTGAGATTTCAGCCTCGCATCCGTCGATGTCTGAGCGCTGCGCTCGCACTCGCGCCTCAACATCAACCATGCGCTCGCGTAAATTGGCCTCTGCAGCAAAGCTCCTGACAACGTCGACTTTCTTCTTCGCGATTTCATTCTTTGTGATGACCACGGCATCCAATGCTGCGCGACTTTTCTCTCTGAATTCTCTCGTGCCTCGCGCTAATTTCTGGGCCAATTTGTTTGTCGTCATCTTCTCCGCGACGTGTAGCAACGCTTGCTCTTCAACCTCGTGTAGCTCTCGAGTATGCGCGACATAAGCTTGATCTACTTTTTCGATCTCATTTTCTATTTCGTTTGCGCGTTTGTCCTCTTTGTGCGTATCGCCATCATGATTTCTCGCCGCCGAAAGCACTTCGGCGGATTGCGCCTTCTTGTCGTCAATTGCCGCCTTAAGTGACACGATGAGCGCGTTTGCGACGTCAATCTCCCCATCGAGCTTCTCTAATTTTGTTCCATGCGCATCGCGTTGCGCGCGTGCATCTTCTAATGCTTCCCTTAGCGCTTGTCTTTCGCCATCAAGAAGTCGAGCGTCGGCGCCGACTTTGGCTTCACTCGCCCGAACGTCGTCCAACGATTCATCCGCCTTGGCAATCGCCGCCAGCGTCACTTTCCATCGCTTGCAGACGGCGTCTATATCAACATTTAGCTCGGCGAGCGCGGCGTCACACGCAGACATTTGCTCTCGCATGCGTGTGGTGTCGTTTTGCGCATCTAACGTCGCGGATTTGGCGTTGGTTGAGCTCGCCTTTGCGTGGTCGATGCAATCTTTCACGTACGCGACACGAAGCTCGCGGGCGAGGCGCTGACGTTCAGCGTCATCGAGTGCAGTCGCTGTCGCGCTCGCGACGCGTCTCGTGAGCGCCGCATCGGCTTCTCGCGTAGTGGTTGATTCGTCCTCCGTCTTGACGCGCCTCGCGAGCGTCTCCAATTCTATCCGTCGCGCCGTCGTGCGTTCCCGCGCCTCACGTAGCGACTCAACCGCAACGCGCGCCGCATGCACGATATCCTCGGTTTTACGCTCGGAGTCGACTCTCGCCTCTTGCGCGCGATGCGTCATGGCGTCGCTTGACATCCACGCGGCGCGTTCGCGTGCCAGCGCCCCTTGCAGCGCGTACAACTCAACGCCCACATCCTCGCGTTCCCGCGCCGCCACGCGCAGCGCTCGCACCGCATCATTCGCACGCGCTCTAATTTCATCCAATCGCGATTCGAGTTGCGCGCCTAACGCGCGTTGCGCGCGTTCAATGCCTTCAAGTTGACTCTCGCGCGACGACTCCAACGCACCCAGGGACATCGCGCGCGCGTCTCACCACGCGCGCGCGACCGCCGACGCGTCGTCGCGCGCGCGACGAAAGGATCAAATGCGCGTTCACGCGCCTCCGAGCGACGCGTCCGGCGGCGCGTATGGCGACGCGCGTCGCACAGTCGCGTGCGACGGTTCGCGTTCCGGCTTTGGCGTTGACTAGTCAACGCCGCGGGACGCCATAAATAGCCTCGCGTGGCCGACGCGCAACGTCGACGACGCGCGCGATCCACACCGAACGCGACACCAACGCCATTCTTTGAAGCGCCATGGCGGACGTCGCGCGGCGCGGTTGCGCGGACCGTCCTTTGAGCGTCCCGTCGTCGCTCGCCAATGCACATAAAGTTCATGAACGCTACCGCGCGATGATGCGCGCGAACGCCCTCGCACAGACGCGCGACGCCATCGAAGACGGTGCGAAAATGCACGACGCGCGATTGGATGATTATGACCGCCGCATCGGTGAGCTCGATCGCGAGATGGATGCGAGTGAGATGGCACACAGAGCAGAGGCAGAGGCGCACGCGAGACGGTTGGACGACGTCGGCGAGCGACACGCGCGTGCTTTGGAGGGTATCGATGACGACATGCGTGAGCAGTTGCGAGTGATGCGCGATGTTTTTGAAAACGAAGATCGCGATGCGCACGCGAGGTGGGAGGCGGATGTTGCATCGACGTTGGCGCTCGCAGAAGAGGAGCAGCGTGAGTTTGAGCGAGAGAGTGAGCTGCGTCGGGCGAGCTTTGAAGACAAGCGCGAAGAAATTCGCAATCAGCACGGCGAGGACATGTCCACGATGAAGATGATGTATGAGAATAAAATTAAAGAGCTCGAGGGTGAGTTGGCGCGGGTGACGGCGCCGAAGCTGCGCGCGTGTGAAGTGGATCCTGAAGCGGCTCGATTCGACGGCTCGAATAAAGAAGTCTTGCTCGACTACGAACAAGCGTATGAAGTCATTCGAGCGCGTGACGAAGCGGACGCGCGTCAGTTGTCGAAAACCATGAAGACACTGCGCAAGCTCAAAGGAGGTGTTGACCATTGGCGCGAGAAGACGGCGCGACGAACAGAGGAGTGGCAAGCTTCGCACGCTTCGCACGTCGCCTCTCGAGCCGAAATCATCAAGCAGTACAACGCGGTGAAGACTGGGATGAAATCCATGCGCGACGCGCGCGCAAACGCATTGCGTAAAATGTGCGTCACGAGCGAACTCGCCATCAAAGAGCTCACGGCGACGCTCAACCAGGCGCGCCGCGTGCTCGACATTGACCGTCTCGACGGAGCGCTCGAGCGCGATTCTGGCGTCACCATCAACACTGAGCACCCGAACGCGCGCGCAAACGCCGAGACATCTCCCTCGAGCACTACGAGTGAAATTATATCTGATGTCGACGACGTTTCAGTTGAATACGCAGATTTAATTTTGGCGCGCTATTACGCCTCTCGCGCGCGCCGGCATCGAGGCGCCGAAGAAGCCAACACCTCTGCCGGCGACGCCACGCGCGAGCGCGCGTCACCAGCAGCGCGCGTCATGTAATTTATAGCTAGCTTTAGGTGTCCATCGCTGCGCGTGCCCATCGCATTATGCGTCATCGAACGCGTCATCATGCCGCCGTCCCGCGAGCCGACGGCTGACTTCAGCCGTCAGTCGCTCAAAAGACTCCACCACACATCGTCGCGCACGACCGCGCACGCACCCTTCGTCAGCGCTTCACGCACGCACAGTCGTTTCCGCGCGTCGCTTGCGCGCTTGATTTCACCGCGCGCCATGGCTAAAGACGCCGACGGCGATGCGCCGCCACCGCGCTTCGGCGCCAAGGCAAAAAGTGACACCTCGGACACTAAACCTCGCTACGCGCCGTCAGTGACGGATGTCGTGCACGACGAACGCTTTGCGGCGATGCACAGAGACCCGCGCTTCATGGCCATGCCGAAGAAAGCGTCGCAGGTCGCCATCGATGCGCGGTTTAAAGGAGTGTTTGATGACCCAAAATTTGCCAGCGGAGGCGGCGCCGGCGGTCGGGACAAACGCGGCCGCAAGAGCGAAGGTCACAGGGATAAGATGGCCAAGCAACGCGCAGACATGGCGGCGTATTACACATTAGACGACGAGGACGAGGACGGCGACGACGAGGGGTTGGATGAGAAGTTGGGGAAATCTATGGACAGAATGCGCGGGGTTGGTTTGGAATCGTCGAGCGACGAAGACGAGAGCGAGGACGAAGACGCCGTGGCGAGCGAGGAAGAGGAAGAAGGCGTGCTTCCGACGATGTTAGTAGGCGAGGCGGATAAAGATATACCAATCACGGATGCCACGAGGCGACTGGCGATCGTGAATTGTGAATGGCAACATATTCGGGCATGCGATTTGTACGCGGTGTTGCGTTCGTTTGTGCCAAAGGGAGGGAATTTAGAGCGCATTACGGTGTACCCGAGTGATTTTGGTCTCGAACGCATGGCTGTGGAGAATAAATTTGGTCCTCTCGGCGCGTTTAAAAGAGCTGACAATCCGCGCAAGGTGGCGATTACGAAGAAGAGTGCGGAGAATGGCAACGAGAGCGACGAAGGCGAGGAAGTCGACAACGAACAAATGCGGCAGTACGAACGCGATAGATTGCGTTATTACTACGCCGTCGCAGAGTTTGACAGTGTTAAAACCGCAATGGGGGTTTATCACGAGTGCGACGGTATCGAATACGAGAGATCAAGCTTTAAGCTTGATTTACGTTACGTCGACGATGAAACGTCTTTTGAGAATCGCGAGGTGCGTGACGTCGCCACAGACATTCCTCCAGACTACGAAGCCCCCGATTTTCAAGTCAAAGCACTCCAGCACTCGAATGTGAAATTGTCTTGGGATGACGACGATCCAATGCGTCGAAAGACTTTCCGTCGTAAGATTACTGAAGACAACTTGAAGGATGAAGATTTCGCCGCCTACCTCGCGTCTGATTCTGAAGACTCTGAATCCGAATCCGAAGATCCAGGCGAGCAAACAGAGGACGCGAAAGCAGCGAAGAAAGCGTACTTGGCTCAACTCCTTGGCGGTGATGGCACGATTGAAGATGACGGCGATGATGACAAGGATGACTTTTTCATGTCGGATGAAGACGGCGATGACGCCGAAGACACGGCAAAGGCGTCGACAAAGGCTTTCAAAGCTAAGCGAGATAAGAAACGCTTTGGATCTAAAACGAAAGAGGGCGAAATGGAAGTCACGTTTCACGCAGGCTTGGAAGAGTTTGGCGCGCGCATCAAGAAGAAAAAGAAGGATGGCAAACTTGGCGTTAAGGAAACCGTGTACGAGCAACAAGAGCGCCTGCGCAAGGAGAAACGAGACGCCAAGCGCAAGGCGGCTGAGAAATCAAAGGACGGTAAAGCGAACGATGAGGAAGACTTTGAAAACGACGACGACGACAACGATGGCGCTGCGACATTCGACGATCCGTTCTTCATGGATGACGGTGGTGACATCGATTTTGATGCCGAATACGAATCGGACGACGGCGGCAAAAAGAAGCCGAAAAAGTCCAAATTCGATGACGACGACGGTGACGCTGCGCCGAGTAAAACGAGCTTGAAGAAAGCCAAGAAGAAAGCTAAGAATGGTGAAGTCGATGAACGCGCGCAGGCTGATTTAGAACTCCTCTTGATGGATGACAAACAAATCATGGGCAAATCCGACGGCATCGTCGGCGCTAAAATAGCCAAGAAGACGGATGACGAAGAAGAGCCAAAGAAGAAGAAATCTAGAAAAGAACGCCTCGCTGAAAAGCGCCGGGCGCGCGGTAAGGCGGCGCGGCGTGCTGAAAGTGATGACGAAGATGGAGGTGAACCAACAAAGTTGGACACTGGCGATGACCGTTTTGCGGCGTTGTACGAGTCGCATCATTTCAGTCTCGATCCGACGGATCCTCGATACAAGGATGTCGAGAACAAAAAGCTCATCATCAACGAACGCGACAAGCGCCGTAAGACGAAATCGGAGAGTAAGTCCAAAGTCGTCAGCGCTCTTCAATCTGAAGCGAAGGAAGTGGGGTCGACAGAGTTACAAAATATGCTCGCGTCCCTCAAACGTAAGAGCGGCAAGAAGACGACGTAGCTGGAAAATCGTACGAACAATAATTTCAAAATCATCCATTAAATACCCTCTACCTAGTGTCGCGTAAACTATTCCGGTAATTTAAACTCGGCTAGACTCTGAAGAAAGCCACGAAGTAAATCTTCCTTCTTTTCCAATCCAACGGAGAGGCGAAGTAATCCCACGGGCACGTGGGGCACCAGCTGACGTTCTTGTTTGTCGTCGGGCGTATTCCTGTACTCCGGTCCTGAGAACTCTACTGAATATCTGTGTTCAATGAGTGACTCGAAGCCGCCGAGTGACGTCGCACACGTCCAATTGCGGCAATTCGCTGCGAAATGCGCGCACTCTTTAGCTAGCCTGGGTTTCTTGACCTTGGCTTGTCCTTGTCGCCTGTCAACTAAAAACACGACGCTCAACATGCCGCCGTAATACCCGTACGGGCAATTGATCTTATGAAACACATAATCCGGATGAGGGAATTCGGGCGTAGGTTCCAACCCAGGATAGAGCACGATTGCACCATTTGAGGAGGGCAATTTAACTTTCTTTTCAACTATCGCCTTAGACAACTCCTTCGCGAGCCACAGCGCCGACTCGCTCTGATGACGAACTCGCAACTCGAGCGTCCGCATGCCTCGAGTGAGCAAGTACGCATCAAACGATCCCAGAACGGCGCCACCAAGTTTGCGCTCGTGCAAAATTTTCGCCCAGACCCCATCCTTTCTCTTTGTCACCAGAGCTCCGGCTAAAACGTCGCCATGTCCATTCAAATACTTTGTCGCCGAGTGCATGACGATGTCGGCGCCGAGCGAAAGCGGCTTGCTGCAAATCGGTGTCATCACCGTAGAATCGACGCACACGCACCGCACGCCAAAACCTTTCGCCAGAATAGACACCGCAGTAATGTTCATAGCGTCCCACGTCGGGTTCGCCGGGCTTTCTATCCAAACCAACGCCACCGGCGCAATCGCTTGGCCCGCTTCAAACATTTTATGAAAACGCGACAGCGGGAGCTCCAACGGTGGCGCCTTTTCAACAGGCACATCTCGATCTCTCCCACCTTCACCACGCGTCGTCACATCCTCTTCCGGTAATTCAATATACTCTTCCGGATCATAGTACATCACCATCGCGCCGTGCGCCTCGCACCACTCCTGTATCCTCGCCCGCACCGCAAAGTACCCGCGTCGCGGGCAAAACACAATCTCCCCCTTTCTCACCACCGCATTCAACACGCACGTCACCGCCGCCATACCAGACGCGAACAACGCCGCGTCGTCGCCGCCTTCGAGCTCGGCGAGCATGCGTTCGGGCAGCCGCAGCGTGGGATTATCCGGACGAGCGTAGCACAGCGTGGCGCCACCGGGACCAACCGTCGGGAGCGTGTGCGCATTGTCGCGCGCGTACGTCGTCGATGGGTAGATTGGCGGCGCGATGGACGACGTGGGGTCATCGATGTCGATGCGTTGGGTGAGAATGTGCGCGTGGGAGGGCTCGCGCTGGGGCATGGTTCGCGGCGCGAGGCGTCGAGTGTGGGGGCGAGCATCGGCGCGCGAGGCTGAGCCAGCTCGACCCGTTGGTTACATGTATCAATCTCACGCGCGCTAATTGTATTGCTAGGATAATGTCATGCTAGAGATGGCATCTGTGGATGCGTCTAATGCGCGCCGGGCCGCGTCGATGGCGCGCCTGGCGGCGATGATGTCGGCGTCGGCGTCTGTTCCGGGACGCGCGTTGCCGTCGATGACGGATGATGGTACGCCATGCGTGCCGTGCTTGAGCTTCGACTCCACGACAGAGCACGTTTGTGTGCGCAATGCATACGCCACGTCGATGTTCGCGAGGTCTGGCGTGATGAACGCGCTCGTCTTGAACGATACGCCGCGTTCGGCGACGGTTAACGAGCAAAGCTCGCAGAGCGACTTTGCGTCGGTTGGATCATCTATGCGCAATAATCGCGCGATTTCGTCAAACGTCATCGGCGTGGTGTTATTTGCAGCATTCATCGACCGCAACGCGTCGATGCGTATGCGCGAAAAATGTCTCTCGAGCGCGCACGCGTGTAAATAATTGCAACGCTCAGACTCCACGAGCTTGAAAAACTGAACAAAGTTGCCCTCGACGTACGCTCGGTGCACGTCGAGCGCGAAACGCACGTGCGGCGTCGACATCACGCGTGCATCGAGCATGCGTAAATCTCGCGCGAGCTCTCGTGAATCACTCAGGCGTAAACATATCCAATACGAAAACATTTCGCCGTGGTGTCTGTTGGCGTCCTCCTCGCGAGACGCGTCTCGATACATGCCAAAAACCATCCCAAACGTCTTCCCGAGCTGCTCGTCGTGCAATGCGTTCTCACTCATCACGGCATACCGCGTCTGTTTCGCATCATCGTCATCGTCGCCAGTCGACGACGACGTCGCTTCGACCTCCGCGTCCCTCGCGCTCGCCAGCGCAAACCGAATCATCGACTCCACTAAAACTATCGCCCTTTGCCGTCGTGTCGACGCGTCGTCGTCGCCGTCATCGTCACACGACGACGACAACGAACACTCCGACGTTGATGTCAGCCCTTGGACGATCATATCTTGCCGTACGGCGCGCAATCTATCCATCGCAAAGGCGCGCTTCCCGCGCGCCGACGTCGTCGCCTCCGCGCGACGACACAACCCATAAATGTGCGCGCACACGCGCTCGAGCGCATCCAACGAACGCACATTTGACGCATCGAACACATCATCCACCGTTCGCGCGTATCGTTTGATCAACACGGCTCCCGCACCGTCGTCGTCGGCGCGTTCGAGCGGGTCCAGCAGACCGCGCGCGAGCCTGTCGTCGCGCTCGCGCGGCGGGCAGAACGCCTCGCACGCGCCGCGGCGAAGGCGCGGGAGCCGAACAAACTCCTCCGACGTCGCCGACGTCATGCGCACGGCGCGTTTCGCCTCGCGCGTCGCACAGTGACGTTGTCATCATCGCGCGCACATCAGCAGAGGCCACTGACATCGAGCGCCACATTACGCGACGCCTTCATGTCGACCGAAACCGCCGATCTCGCGCGCAAGGCGCGAGATGCGAGCCGTAAACTCCAGTTGCTGTCTTCGGCGAAGCGCGCGGACTTGCTTCGCGCCGTCGCGAGCGCGCTCGAGCGCCGCGAAGATGAGATTCAAGCGGCGAACGATGAAGACATGGCGCGCGCCGCCGCGGCGAACGACGTGGATGACGCGCTGTTGCAGCGATTAAAGTTAAAGCCCGGTAAGGTGAAACAACTCGCCGACGGCGCGCGCGCGATCGCGAACATGGATGAGCCCATCGGGAAACCTTTGAGCGCTATGGAGCTGGCCAAGGGGCTTACGTTGACAAAAGTCACCGCGCCCTTGGGCGTGCTGTTGATTATTTTCGAGAGCCGGCCGGATGCGTTACCGCAAATAGCGAGTTTAGCGCTACGTACTGGTAACGGGTTGTTGCTCAAGGGTGGGAAGGAGGCGGCGAGCTCGAACGCCAAGTTGCGCGAGGTCATCGTGGACGAGTTCGAGGCGTTTGGTATACCGAAGGAGTGCGTGTGCTTGATCGAAGGTCGCGAGGCGGTGGCGGACTTGTTGAAGCTAGATGACGTGATTGATTTGGTGATCCCACGCGGCTCGAACTCGTTGGTGACGTATATTCAAAATAACACAAAGATCCCAGTGCTCGGGCACGCGGATGGCGTTGTGCACATGTACGTAGACGCCGACGCGGATTTAGACATGGCGTCTAAGCTCGCTATTGACTCTAAGATTGACTATCCTGCGGCGTGTAACGCGCTGGAGACATTGTTGATCCATGATTCGTTGGTGGCTACTGGCGGAGCCGCGGAGCTCATGACGGCGTTGCGCGCGGCGGGTGTCGAACTCTTTGGTGGCCCTCGCGGGGAAAAGGAACTCAAGCTTCCGCCCGCGCCAGCATTGAGACACGAGTATGGCTGTCCAGCGTGTTCCGTTGAGCTCGTGAGCTCGATGGACAACGCCATTGATTATATTCATGCCAACGGTTCCGCGCACACGGACTGCATCATCACATCCAACCAAGCTACGGCGGATGAATTTATCTCTCGGGTCGATAGCGCGTGCGTGTTTCACAACGCATCGACGCGTTTCTCTGACGGCTTCAGATTCGGTCTCGGCGCGGAGGTTGGTATCTCAACCTCTCGCATTCACGCACGCGGTCCGGTGGGCGTCGAAGGTTTGTTGACTACGCGCTGCCTGTTGCGTGGCACTGGCCAAATCTGTGACAAGGACAAAGGCGTGACTTTTACGCACAAGAAGTTGCCCTTGCCTAAGAAGGAAGGGTTGTTCAAGCCCGGTCTCGTGCAAAAAGTAAGCGGCGCCATCGCGTTGGTGGCCAACACCGTCATTGTTTTTAAAGCTTTGTTTGGACGAAAGTAGATAAGACGAAGTGTGACGGAAATTTTAATACGTGTTGTCAATACAAAATCATCCACTATGATGTGTTCACCACGTGGGCCCCTAATATAGTATACGTAAAATGTTTAAAAATCGGTTATGTTGCTGCTGCTGCTTCGGAAGATGTTGAAATGTTCAAATCGCCTCGAGCGCGGCGATGCCTTCGAGGTGGCGGTAGTTCTTCTTTAAGATGTCAATCGAGTCAGAGATGCGGAAGTCATATCCATGCTTCTCGGCCCACTTTTGCACGATCGGACGAAGCTTGTGCAATTTGTATCGCGGCATGGTCGGGAACAAATGGTGAATCAATTGCGTGTCCATGCCTCCCCACAACCAACGTTCGACGGGATTTCTCACGTTGGCTTCGCGTGTGCTTCGGAATTGTTGGTCAACAAACTGACCATCTTCGAACATGATTTCTTCGCTTTGGTGCGTGGCGGTGACTAACGATCCGACCAAGAAACCACCGATGAGCATCGAACTAATGGCAACACCGAGCGGGAGAGTGCCGAAAAGCCACGCGTAGTGCAAACCGAGCAAGGCAAGTTCCTTCTTGTCCTTTCTGGCGTAAGCGCTGGCGACGCTGTGGCGTCGCCACAAAATGTACGTGAACGCATACAACGGGTAGCCGTACAAGTGTTGGTACTTGCGCAAAGGACTATCAGGACGTCCACTTTCCTCAGGCGGCGAGAGAAAGTACAACGGCTCGAGCTTGATGTCACCATCTTTGCCGTCAACATTCGTAAACGAGTGGTGCATATTGTGCTTGTGCGACCACCACTCGGCGGAAAATCCATTCGTGAGCGCACCAAAGCACCGCATGAACGAGCACCACTTACCACGACCGTGCACGTAGTCATGCGCGAGCCAGCCGGCTTGCTGCATACCGACGCCAATCGCGAGCGCGGCGAACACCGGATGCGTCGCCGCCACCGCTTGACCGACGACGTAGCACCCCAACACTTGCACCAAGATTGAAATCTCACTCAACACATTACGCTTAAACCAACCCTCGCGTTCTAATTGCGCGCGCAACTCGCCAAACTCCGCATTCGCCGTCGTCAACCGCTTCGTCTCTTCCGTTTCCTCATCATACGGCGCCGCACACTTTGGAAGCATTTTCAAACGACGAATCGCCTCATCCGCGCCATTCGGCCCGTACGAGTGCAACGCATAAAACAAATCCGTCGCATCGTGACCATGCATCAAACGCACAAACGTCGACCCACCGGGATGCGCCATCGCCCATCCACTGCAATCATACCACTCCTCGTCAATTTTCAACGCAATCATTTCTCGAGCGCCGCCTCGCTTGGTCTTCTTCTCCTCGAGCTCGCGCGCCTGCTCCAACACCGCCGTGCTCGCCCCAAACGGGCTCAAAAACCCCGCCTGTTGCCCCGGCGCGTCACCAGAACGATCATCATCGCGCGTCGCCACGCCTTCGTCCGTCGCTGACGCTCCGTGCGTGCGCGGCGTGCGAATCACCGCGGCGCGGCGCCGCATCTGTCCCCTGTCCATGCGGTGCGCCGTCGGCGCATTCGCACCACTCACCATCGCGCGCGAGGCGCCATGCGTCGCGGCAAACATGGACGCGCGTCGAAAAAGAACACGTGTACACTCTCGACGGTGCGCGACCGTGTGTCGACGCGCGGCGTCGAGTGGCGCGCGCGCGAGGTCGACGTCGGTGGCGTTTTTGTGGATAAGTGATAGGTGATACATTAGTGGCGTGTGCGTTTAGGGCTTAGTGTGTTTTTATCGAGTGGGTCACGTGTCTGAGTCATGATCGGCGAAATGGATCGACGTGTTTTGTCGAGCAATATGATAGAGGTCTTAGGATGTCGTGTACGCGTGTGTGTGGGTCCAGTCGTGGCGCGCGCGTTTTGAGCTGTCCCGTCGTCGTCGTCGTCGGTGCGTCACACCGTCGTCGGCGCGCGCGCGCGACGCGTCGAGTGCGACGGCGCACGACGCGCCTCGATCGCCGTCTCGCGCAATCCGCGCCGCGCGATGATTCATTTCGCGCTGTTGTTCTCCAAACAAGGGAAGAT
>Ga0255783_10000549_pt1 | contig 43419 bp, 67 predicted proteins | sample 011ome_22_FD_179981 | JGI IMG/M metagenome (GOLD analysis project Ga0255783, IMG submission 179981) | Coastal salt marsh microbial communities from the Groves Creek Marsh, Skidaway Island, Georgia - 011507BT metaG (version 2) | ecosystem: Environmental > Aquatic > Marine > Intertidal zone >... | reverse complement strand
AGACAAACTAAAGCCCGCACGACTCAATCGGGCGAGGCAAGACAGCCTAAAACCCGCACGGCTCAATCGGGCGAGGCAAGACAAACTAAAGCCCGCACGACTCAATCGGGCGAGGCAAGACAGCCTAAAACCCGCACGGCTCAAGCGAAGCGATCCGGCGAAACAACAACCCGAAAAACATCATGGTTAGAACGATTTAGAGGAAATAGAAACGAAAATGATAACCCGCCTCGAAAATCGTCAACCGCGCTAAATGACGTTACACCGTCAGCTAAAGCCGCCACGGCATCAATTAAACAATTAACACGTGCTATACAGCAATTAGATCTCGGTGCGAATGCAGCGTCAAACAGTGGCCGTGGCCGGGGTCGTGGCCGTGGTCGTGGTCGTGGCCGTGGTCGTGGCCGTGGTCGTCCTATTGACAATAAACCGTCGCTGGTTACTTCTGATACCAGCCACCCCGGTAAAAAGCCGTCGTTGCTCAGTCGAGGACGTGCGGCGTTGCCTGATATTGGTATGCCTAGTGCCCCGGCGTTAGGTGGTGTGGGGTCGCTGGCGGGGGTAGCGGCTAAAGTAGCGGCGCCCGTGGCATTAGCGGCGGGGGCTGTTGATTTAGCGTTGTCAATTGGCACGGGCGATGCTTCGCAAATTGGACAGTCCGCGGGAGCAATGGCGGGCAGCACCGGCGGTGGTCTGGGTGGTGCATCATTGGGCGCCATGATTGGCACCGCCATATTTCCCGGCATAGGCACCATTGTTGGTGCTGGTATTGGGGGCTTAGCGGGGTCTTTGGCGGGCGGGGAGCTTGGCGGCTACATTGGGCGGACCGTCGGTAATTTGTTTGTAGATAAAACAGAAATCAACAACAAAGTCAATGACGCGGGTGATGTGGTCAGTCAAACCAATGTATTGAGTCAATTGACTCATGCCATGCCCGCACTTCAAATGCCTATGATGGCCGTTAATGCGCTCAGTCGTTGGTTTTCAAACGACACAAAACAAACGGCTCGTACGCATCGTGAGCAAACATTGCTTGAGTCGTCAACGTCGACATTATCAGCGCCCACGCCATTCAATGACGCGGGTGATGTGGTCAGTCAAACCAATGTATTGAGTCAATTGACTCATGCTATGCCCGCACTTCAAATGCCTATGATGGCCGTTAATGCGCTCAGTCGTTGGTTTTCAAACGACACAAAACAAACGGCTCGTACGCATCGTGAGCAAACATTGCTTGAGTCGTCAACGTCGACATTATCAGCGCCCACGCCATTAAAAAGTGGCGAAAAACACAATTATACATCCGTTAATCATGGGGCGGCTCGTGCGATTGTTGAGCAAGCATTGCTTGAGTCGCCCGCGTCGACATTATCAACGCCTCAGCCACGATTTAATGATGGTCTTAATGCCCCCGGTTTTAACCAAAACAATGTCAATATGGGATGGATTGAACAGCATTTATCAAAGTGGTTTGCGGTTGATAAGACGGCGCAAATTAACCCGGTAGCTTCGACAGTAAATAACAGCGCGGCCAACCATAGGCCGCAAGAAATACATTTTTCCCCGGTGATCACCATGCAATCGTCAGGGGATGAGCAATATGATCAGGGCTTGATTGACAAAATAGTGGCAACATTAAAAGGTGACGTGATGGATGATTTTAGCGACAAAATAAAGCTTGAATCTTTTGGTGATAATCATTTAACGGATGGGATATTAACTTAATGACCACTGATGCTAATCAATCGATGGCGATGCTCGTTTATAGCGGTTTTGTCTTTAGCTTGAATGATCGCACGGGATACAATGAACTAAAACGTCGTAGTGAAAGCGGCTGGGTAACCATCCCCATTTTAAATGGCCCTGCTGTTAGTCAGCATATGCAAACTAAGCCGCAGACGGTAAAGCTATCGGGTCAATGGGCCTATGCTGATGGAGTCAATAGTTTGACAGAATTAAGAGCGTTGCAAAGGCTTGGCACGCCGGGCGCGCTGAGTGATGGCCATGGCAATAACTTAGGGTTGTGGAAATTGCTATTAGTTGAAGAAAATCATTCAAATATTATGCATGACAACACGTCATTAACTCAACGATTTACTATAGAGCTGGAGCAATATTTTGAGCGTAGTACTTAGCGTGACCGGTGATAGTCTCAGTCATGTTTTATATCGCCATTTTGGCCGAGAAAATGACACGCTAGAAGCGGAGCTTGTCCGATTGAATCCAAGTTTGCCTTTGCATGGTCCTGTTTTGCCGGGGGGGGTTGAACTGCAATTACCCCCATTAGATTTTGACGTTGTTAAAGCGGTGGTGACCAAACCCATTGTTAACATTTGGGACTAACGCATGAATTTTGTTTTTAAAGTGGTTGGCCCCGGCGAAAAAACAATTAATAACAACCTGATAGGGTGGCAACGGGTCGATGTATCGGGGGTGCAATCAGATCAGTTACAGCTAACAGTTAGTACTGTGGATGTTGCTGGTACACCCCCGGAAGGCGCCACGATAGAGTGGTTTGAAGGTGTGGCAGGCGCTGAGGTCAGCAAGGGCCGTTTTATCATTACTCGTATAGCCCCAGTTTTATTTCCTGCGCAATGCACCATCGTGGCGACCGCTGCGCCGTTTCAAGTCGATGACAAAACCGAATTTAAAAAACGCCGTACAGTATCGCATAAAAACACTAATTTAGCTCAGCTATTTAAAACCTTGGTCGAACAGCATGGATTTGAAGCACGGTTTGACTCATTTTTTGAATCAATCGCCATTGATCATGTTGACCAATCAAGTGAAACAGACGCCGGGTTTTTGACTCGATTGGCACGTCAACACGACGCAATCGCCAAACCCGTCGATAAAATTTATGTGTTAGCGCGTCGGGGGCAAATTAAAACCATTTCGGGGCGTGACCTCCCTGTGATCACGCTCAGTTTGCCAACGGACAACCACCCCGGCAAAACAGCGTTTATTAATTGTTTGTATGACCAACCCAGTCGTCATGTATTACATGGTGTTAAAGCGCAGTGGACAGATGACGACGGCGAAGAAAGAACAGTCGAAGCAGGTCAAGCCCCGTTTAAACAATTAAGACATCAAAATTATAGCAGTGCATCCGCTGCACTGACAGCATGTGAAAATGAGCTGAGACGCATTAAACGCGTCGGTTCAACTCTCGTGATTGATATGCCCGGCGACCCGCTTGTCGTGGCCGAAGGCGTTTTAACACTTGATGACACATTCCCCGAAGCCTTTAGCGGTACTTGGTCAATTGATCAGGTGGATGCAAAAGGCGATACTAAAAATGGGTATCGGCTTAAAGTAAAAGCCACAAGACCCATCATCTAAAGCAAGGTTTTCCGATGAAAAAAATTAATTTTGGCTCTTTGGCCAACATTTTCGCACGCGCCCAAATTTTTTATACCTACGGTCTCACTCACAACGTGACTTTTCAAAGCGGGGTGATAGGTTATGAGATTAAAACCGATTATGTGCACTTAGAAAAAAGCGGCAAAGTGACGCTGTTTGCTTCCCCGGAGTACCCTTTTTATTTTGATGGCAATAGCCCAAAATTCATGGTTAACCTTTGGGTTTTTAACTTTGTCATTGGCACGCCCGATGGTCAAAAAAATCCCGATACGGGTAAGCCGCTCACCCTTGAATGCTCAGCTATACACGATGCATTATATCAAGCGATTGGTCACGACGAGGTGTTACGTAAAGTCGCTGATCGTATTTACCGCGAGCATTTACATAGCGTCGGTTTTGCGCGGGCAACTGAATTTTATTATGGTCTGCGCTGGCTTGGCGGTGTTTATCAACACTATGCGGTCAATACCCGCCCTAAATTCATCACTCATAATAACGCGCCGCAATTGACCGAATATCAATTGCAACAAGTAGAAGTGTGGTAATGTCGTTTAAAGCCGCCTTGATGGCGGATTTAGACGCGTGTGGGCGGTCACACGTGCTAGTTGATGGCCACTTGATCAGCGCCGAGCAATACGCTGATCAAGTGGCCGAATGCTATCACCAAAACCGTCAAGAATTAGGTTTACCACCGGTAGAATAAATCATGAGACCACAACCGAACTATACATTAATCGACTTAACCGCCGCTCGCGCGGCACTGTCTGCGAGTAATTTTAGCTACTTAGAACATTTAATCGAGTTGGCCACCGTAAATAACGGCATTATCGAAACGAAAAACCTATTGGATATGTTGACCGAGATTGAACATCAACTAAGTGAAACTTAGCGTATTTTCCCTGTTTTTTACCTCCCCCTGAACCCCTCGCGTGATACCCTACCTCAAACACAATATATAGCGTTTTAGCGTCAGTGACGGTCTATATATTGTGTCTTACCTCAATATTCAATCAATAAATGGTTGTTTTGTCTGCGTTTTGACCCTTTGATCATGCCGCGGGATGAGTGTATAGTTAAAGCTGATCAGGTGAAAATACAAAAAAGGCGATCTTTTTCTTTACGGCGGATGCCCTTTTTGTGTATATTTGGAGGTTCTGGCGATGTGAAATTGTTTCAAACAAGTTTTTAGTAAATTAAAGGCATAAAAAAAGCGGTTTGCCGACCGCTTGATTTATATGTTTTGCGCACCATTAAAGTGACAACCCATCAACAGTTGTTATTTTATGCGCGATGGCTTTTTACGTCAAGTTAAAAGTAGGAATAAACGCAGATGACAACAAAATCAATGGGTTATAGTAATGGATAGTGTATTGTATTGCCGCCCCAGTTGCGCCCAAAACCCAAACCCCACGTTTGCTAAGCCGCAAGCGTACCTTAAAAAGCCCCCAGTGCTGATCCAAGAGGCGCTTAAATTATCTGCTGAACGCTCTATATTAGACGCTGATCAAGCGGTCTATGCGCGCGCTTGCGGTGATCGTCAAAAAAATTACTACCCTGATCGCCGTGCTGCTATCCGAGCAATCACGGATTGCTTGTTACAGCACGTCAATTTAGTGACCCTCGATGTACAAATATCTTATCGTAAAATCGCCGATTTATGTGGATTAAGCACCATTTCCCGCGCCGAGCTGGCCAAAGTCGCGGAAGCCAAAGAAAAAGGGCGATGCTATCGGCCTGCTGTGTCAATCACTCGCGTCACCCGAGGTATAAAAGACATCATTGAACTCGGCGGGGTGTATGCCCCGCGTGAATGGCAAACGTGGGATGACGCTTATTTCGGGCACTGGATAGACAAACAATTCAGTTTGACCCCGGTGTTTTTTGAGCTGCTCGGTGTGACGCCGGAGCGATTGCAAAAACATCGAGCCGCGCGCTTAGCGTATTTGCAAAAACAAGCAAAAGCAAAAAATTGGGACTTGGCTATTTGCGGACTTGATTCAATCAGTCAATACACGTCATTTCGGCGCAATGAGTATCGCGTCAGCATCTATGAGCAACGCAAACAGATCAGAGCCGCAGAGCGCGCGGAGCGTCACATTAAAGACAAAGGCCAGCAAGAACAGCGTCAATATGTGATTCGTTATCTCATCCAAGCGCTGGGCATGGATGAGATCAAACACATGGGCCCTAGGGGACTTAACGGCTTGATAAACATCGAACTAGGCAAACTTAGGGCGCACGTACAAAGCTGTGGCGAGGACCCGCCGACCCAGCACTAACCCGATTATTTTGTTTATGCCCGGCTCGCCGGGCTTTACTCGTTGCACCGCTCAATAAAATCGCTCACATCGTCACCATAGGACGTCTAGCCACTTGTGTTATTTTGCCACCGCACCAACATATTCCGTCATCAATACCCGCCGATATCGCCTCAAAAATCTTATACACAATAAAGTGCAAGGCCATTTTGCACAAACTGCTGTTTACCTAATTTAAACCGCAAAATTGAAACAGCTTTTTAAAAAAACAACTAATTATTTTATACTCACATGCGACATGTGAATTTAAGTGCATCGGCAAAGCCGATAAATGATTGTTGTCTTGCAGACGGCTTTTGCCCTACGCGGGCAGCGATTACTTTAAAAGTAATCAATAATTAATGATGCTCTCGCACCACCTATTAACCATCAATCAATAAACCGCAATCGCCCACATCAATACAAATCATTTTGGTTAATTAGGGTGTGTATGTCAGTGATCGCACCAGTTAAGCAACGCACATCAACTAAAGCGCCCGCCCCACCAAGCCGAGTACCGATAGTTGAATATTAACGGCAGGTGTTTAAGGTCTGCGATGGTAACCAAAACTGAGCAAAAGCGATGATTGCAAAAACCCAAAAACAATAACCTTCATGCCCCGAAAAATATAGTGGTGATAGTTGGTTAGGTGTTATGCCTCAACTTTGCCTGAGCGCGCCTTTTAAACCAAGGTGCCGCGCGTACCTTTTATTTTTATGGGTGAGGTGGGGTTAATTACGACCGATAAAAGCAACAAACAAACGCTTAAGTGCTCGCCCCACCAAACCAAATACCGAATAATGTTACTTGGCTTGTTTTGCCCCTTTGACCGCATCAGACGGCTTTAGCCGCAAAAAAACCGTTTTTTGGCCTAACCCCGTATAACGGGTGTTATGTTAAATATCACTTCTACCCACCAAACAACCCCGCAAAATCCCACAACGACGCTTTTTAAAGTGATTGGCTTGACTACATCCAAAAAATGACCTTGTTAATGTATGCGTATGAATTATAATTGATGTGCATGAATTAATGAGGTGACCAAATGAGCAAAGGCGAAAAGAATAAGCCCGGGCCAAATATCAGTAAACATGGCCCGGCAAAACCAACGAACGTGACCATGACTGGCCATACTAAAGATATTTTTGCGAGCGCCGACCCAACCGGGCGCGGCAATGTCTCAAAGGGCGCACGTCACGCCGCCGAGTTTTTCGCGGCTTTTGCTGGGGTTCATCCGTTTGAATGGCGGTTTAAAATAAAAATAAAATCGTCAGAGGGTACAGGTAATGGCGTTATGCCCATTACTACTATTGATTGGGCGTCTGTCGATGAGGAAACCGACACCATTAAAGTGTTGATAAATGGTCAATACGAGGATTGTTTTTTATCTGAAATTAAGCCAGCGTTTAAAAAAGCAGTGTAGATAATGTCTTAACATTAATAAAAACATCAAATAGTTTGTTGTTTTTGTTGACGCATCAAATAGTTTGATGGTACTATGGTTTCACGGTTTAGGACTGGCTTAAACCATATCACTAGGATGAATACCATGAACAACTTCAACACTGTAACTAACGCCGCTTACGCTGAATCAAATCAAAAGCACTTGGAAACTCACAAAAAAAAGTTCACATTATCTTCTGATTCTTGGGCGGGTTATAAGCAGTGGCAAGACCAAAACCGCCAAGTGAAGAAAGGCGAGAAGTCTTGCACCATTTATATGTTTTGCAAAAAGAAAGATGAGCAAAGCGAAGCGGATAAAGCCGCAGGTAAAGAGGTTAAGAAGCGCACTGTAATGAAGTCGTTACGAGTGTTCAACTACGAACAGACTGAAGCAATCACAACCGATTAACAGTTAAAAAGGGGGTAGGAATACCTACCCCAACTAAGGGGACTTATGTTTTTTTACATAGATGGTGCTACTCAAGTAGTAACCTGTTATTCAAAGAAGGGTGACGCGGCTAAAGGGGCTTTATTGGAAATGGGTGTAACAGTACCGCCCGGCGGTGATCCCGTGGTGTTGGCCAATAAGCATTTGGGATTAAATGGTGGCCTAGTTAGCGTATCCAGTGCGTTTGAGTCTATCTCAATAAGCGATGATCAAGCAGCTCAAGAACTGGCGGGAAAATTCCACTTGGCTATTGAGTCTTTTTTCAATGAAAACCGAAAGTAGCGCCGCCAGTGTAGCCACATCGGCAGGATTAAAAAGCCTTGTTGAGCTGGCAGAAATCACCGACACATCAACGCAAACCCTGAACAATTGGTTTAAGCATAAAAGTAAACTATTTGATGCTGTGGTGAGAGGTGCGGCGGCCATAAAAAACGAGGGTGAAAATGATAGGTGATTTTTGTCATGTTAGAAAATAATGCAAATGCACCCGGTTACAGCTTGGGTGAAAAAGGTAAAAATGGTTCGGATAGGGCCAAGCAATCTAAAATAAGGCGAAAAGAGGCCGGGAGTAAGCGATTTGATTTTATGCTGGATAAATATAATTTTGACTTATATAACAAAGTCTCAAAAGCGTTAGGTGGTGGTACTCAAGCCGAAATAATGACGATGCTTTTAAGATTGGCTTTAGGTAAGCCAATTAAAGCAACGGCATTAACCGACGAAGATAAAGCGCGAATAGCTGCCGCATACATTGAAAATATGCCGGATTATTTAAAATCCGCAGCGACCAAAAGTGCATTGAATCAATGAGTTAAGAAAGTTACCCACAAAATCTGTGAATAAGTTACTTGTTTAACTTGTATAATTTATTTAACTTGTGTAACTTATGTAAGTTGTTTAACTTGTGTGAGGTTAGGTTTATGTCTATTGTTGTTATTGCTAATGTTAAGGGTGGGGTGGGTAAAAGTGCTATTGCGCAAAATTTAGCGGTTCGACTTATGTTGCTAGGTAAAAACGTTATGTTGGTTGATGCTGATCCGCAAGGCACTACATCAGATTGGATTGAAGAGCGGCGAAATAATCAATCGTTGAGTGATATCTATTTTGTGCAAATGAGCGGTAAGATAAGGGAAGATTTGATTAATTTAGAGTCTAATCATGATGTTGTTATTGTCGACTGTGGTGGTCATCAAAGCGACACGATGACTTATTCGATGGCGGCGGCAACTCATGTGTTAATACCGTTTAGACCCAAGCGGCGAGATTTACAACAGCTACCCAAAATGGAAGAGTTAGTAAATTTGGTTAAAGGGTTTAACCCTGATTGTAAATTTAGTGCGGTGATCACGCAAGCCCCTACTTTGCCCAGTCAGTTGAAACGTGTTGATAGCGCTAAGGATGCCGCTAAATCCTTTGGTATCAACACTTTAAATCATATCGTCTGCACTAGAAATATTTATGATGACGCCGACGAAGGTGGGTCGAGTATTTACGAAATTGGAGACGATGAAAAAGCAGTTTCAGAGTTTTCTAACATGGTGTCAGAATTTTTAGGGGGTGATCATGGCTGGGCTTGATGGGTTAAATAAGAACGATAAGCGAAAAAATGTTGATGTTACGGCATTAGATAAGGCTGTTTTAGAAAACTCGCCGATGGTAACGACTGTGCCCGCGCAATCTAATGCAGTATTCAAGCGATATAATTTTTCACTGACTGTGGGGGTTAGCGCTAGAATTAACGAATTCACGACGATTGAACCACTTACAACCCGTAGTGATATTGTTAAAGCGGGAATTTTGGCATTTGAAATGCTGAGTGATGAGGAACAATTGAAGATGTTATCTTTGGTTAAAAAGTAATTAATTATATAAGTTGCGCAAGTTGCGCAACTTAAGCAACTTAAGCAACTTAAGCAAGTTGCGTAACTTGATGGGTGCAACCATCAAGTTACGCTGACACAAAAACAAAGAAGGTGTTTATATGTCTACTGTGAATTATAGCGCGTTGCGAAAAATGACGCTATTGGAATTATCAAGCGAGCCTACCGCGTATGTGCTCAAGTTTTTAACTGCCTATCGTTGGTATGCTGCCAAAAAATACGGGGGTTGTCATGACTGAGCATAATAAACCTTGGCTTTTGGCGTTGATTTTATTTGGTATTGGTGTGTCAGTCGTCGGTATCGTGTGGGCTGTGTTTGATGCAATTTTATTCTAAATCTCATTAAGTAACGATAATTCAATGTTATCAATCAAATTAGTAATAGGTTTTTTATGTCTAAAAACAACCAAAATTTTAAAAATATTTACGTTGCGCTCAATTTAGATGACCTTGACGTGGTGTCTATTTTAGCATTTGGCGGCTTGTCTATCACTCGATCAAAGGCAAATGCTTGGCGCCGCATAAATAAGCCTAGGCACCGCCAAAACGGCCATAGCCAAGCGTCTAGAGCTAAAGTAATGAATGATGAAGAGTTTGCTTGTTTTTGTCTTGGGCTTATCGTTTTTCAAAGCCAGAAAGAAAAAGAATAAAAAAGCTTGCAAGGTTAAACGGTCTTTGATAGTATAACCTCACTGAAACGAAACAGCCAAACACAAAGGAAAAAGTTGATGAATGTTACCGCCAATGTTACCCAAGCACTATTTTTAATTGAAATGAGTGAACAACTGAATAAAGTTGTCACTCACAATAAAAACATAATCAGTAAGGCACAAGTCAAGGTGCCTAAAGATGAAAGACAAGTGGCGAGAATTAAGAATCAAATCGAGGTGTCTTCATCGTGTGTTACAGTGGCTTCACAAGGGTTATCAACACTCGAAAATGGCCATTTTAATGACGGTTTAGTTAAAAAGTATGCGGCTGTGTGGTCAGGGTTTTCAATCACCTATCCCAAGGACTTAGAGTTGATTGAATATTACGTTGGTATTGTGGATTTAATGAAAGGCTAGGTTGTTATGCAGCGTTTTTATTGTCGATTAGTCAACGGTCGGTCGTGGTCTGCTGATTTTGTGGCTTATGATGTCAAATCGTTTGAGGCGGGCTGTCGTTGGGCTTGGCTTCGTCATATTGAGCGCTATGGGTTGGGCCATAAAAAGCAATTAAGTATTGCTGTTTATGGTTTTAGTGATTGGTATTTTGTGGCGGTTGAGCGTGTGCGGGGTATACGTCAACCACATAAAACCAAAAAAGTGAGCCGGGCAACCCGTGATAATGATTATTCCGCCATATGGGCGGATGTTCATTTGCAGCATACGATCGCCGTCAATTTGGACAGTTTTTTTGTTGAAATTGGAGAACTGATTAAAACACAACCTTTAATCCATTTGGTGCGCGAGTGCACGCCCGGTATTCAGTTGATTGATGGTTGGCCCGCGCTTAAACCGGGGCATATCGCCCACGTTTATAGCGATGTTCGGCGGGTCGTCACCACTCAATTCTCTTGTGATCGCTCGCCTAAAAAAAACCCGCTAATGACTCGGCAACAAGCGTTTGAAAAACGAGAGAAAAAGCGTAAAAATATGGTTAAGGCGATTAATTCTAGGGTTAAGGTGGCCGTGGGCGCTTATCAGGTTGGTGATTGTGTAGAGGGTCAGCCTATTACTAATTTTGGGCGTTCTTGGCAAAAAAACGAACAATGGCTTTGTTATGCGTATTTTGATTAAATAAATAAAAAGGAAAGAAAAAGCTTGCAAGGTTAAATGGTCTTTGGTACTATGGCTTTACTGAAAACGAGAAACCACCAAGGCAAAATCATGGATACAAGCACTGTTACAAATACGTTCCAAATCGTGAAAGTTAATCGTAAGTGGATAGAGTGTAAATTAAAGGGATATAAAGCGAAATTATTGAGTAATGACGTAAGCAAAGATTTACGCGGCGGTGATTGGGTATCAATTCAGGTGGTTGATCTGTCGGTGCGTAACAAATATGGCACCGACTTGAAGTTTGAACCCGTCGCCATCGTTGAAGTGGTGGCCACTCGTGAAGCATGTCAAAAAGCATATAATGACAAAGTAATCGAAAATGCCGCAAAAGAACAGTTAGAGAAGGCCGAACGGTTGATGACATGGGCCGAAAATGACGTCGAAGCAAAGCAGTTGTGGCGCCATTCAATCAAAAACGCGATGTCATTTTGTTGTAAAATGCCTGAATTTGCCGCGCGCCTTGAACAATTAAAGGCCGCGATTAAAGAAGTTGAAAAGGCAAATGCTCAGCAAAATTTAGCAGCGTTTAACGCCGCAGAAACACGGCGAAAAAACAGAAAGCTTTATCTTGTTGAGCAATTGCCTGAACTAAACCAATCTGTCGAACTTTGTGGGCAAACCGTGGTTTTCACCGGGTATGGTGAAGTTTTTCGTTTGAATGCCGACAGTGCAGCCGTTGAAGGGTCTCATTTGCTGGGTCATGAAGGCGACCCTTGTTGTTATGGTTATTACCGTGTTGTTTAAATTAAAAAAAGAAAGAAAAAGCTTGCAAGGTTAATCTGTCTTTGATAGTATAGTCTCACTGAAACGAAACAACCACAAGGTAAAAACATGAAAAACGTACTTAAGCAAACCACAACAGATGCCATACTTGGCATGACCGCAACGATTGAGCAAAAGAACATATTAATTCACTTTCTTGAAAATATGCCAGTTGCAGAAACCGAGGCCGCAATTGTCAATTATGTGGTAGAACAATCAGAAGGTTATGATCTTGAAGATGAAGAACAGCGCGAGTGGTTGAAAGAATTAGAGCACGAGCGAGACACGTTATTAAACCGTTTGGCTTCCTTTGAGTCGATGATTGTTGAATTAATTGCTAACGGGTGGTCGTTAAGCCTGATTAAAGGTTCTTTGATGGACTTTACACCAAAGCATGAAAATATGAGTGAGCTTGTTTATCCTCAATACTATGAAGGCGAACGCGTAAACGGCCAATGTACTTACGGTCAAGAGTGGATGGCAAATCGAGTGGTTTTTATGACTGACTTGTTAAGGGCAAAAACAAATCGAGGTTATGCCCGGCATTGTGACCAAACGGATTTTGGCTTTGCCGATGAATTAGATTCGAATTTATAATTTAATTGAAACGCCCTAACGGGCGTTATGACACAAAAAGGTAAAGTGAAATGCAACAAAACAACCCGGAGCAAAACAAGCGAATAACGATTGAGCGACTAAAAAAAGTCCTCGGTCCAGCCGGGGACGGGCTGCTTGAAGAGTGCTTTAACGATGACGGATTTGACCCGAGTGTGATCACCCCTGAACATTTTCAGCGGGTGTTTGATTCGAATCGATTCAAACTCACAGACAAAGACCTACAATGCGCAATGCGTGATGTTTTTTTTGGGGGGGCTTCGGTTTTTTCGGCTGAAATGGCCCTTTATGGCAAAAATGCGAACACACTGCAAAACAAAATTGATAATGTCGTCAACATGATCTTAATGGGTTTGGCCATCAACCAAATCGGTCATAAAGAAAAACCGAATGTGGTGCAAATTCAGATGGTTGTCTACAGCTCTGCGGCCTTTGACGGCTCCGACGCCTCAATCAAGGCAATTGATCAGTATTACCAAGACAAAGGGACAATCGAAACGTTGGAAAAATCGAATGGGTTAAACCCCGGTGTTTTGTCTAAAAGAGAAAAGGCCGTGTTGAAAAAATATCAACAATTCAAGGCCGTTGGTCGCTTAACGGTGTGATCGTCCAATCATTAACGCTGACATCAATCAGCCGCCCCGTGTTATTTGCTAAAAACAACACTTGTTGACACCACGTATTACTGACGCCGACGGTGATAAAATGGCCTGTGATGGCGTTTGAGTGATTGCGTATCGTGTATTGCCGATTGTTTAATCGCATCAAGTGTCCCCTGTATTTTTGTCTCTCTTGACGAGCTGGCTTAACGATTGCAATTAATTAACCAAGATTTGATTAATTATTGTCACCCGGTCACCAAAATATAAGGGGGTTGTATGCGATTTGTTTTTTTTATCGTTTTTTATTTTATGCTAGGAGTTAATTCGTTTTTTGCCGTGGCTGAGGATGCGTCGTGTAATCACATAGACCCGCGTAAAAACCCGCTATCGCAGTTTGACATACAATTGTTACAACCCAAACTAACAGAGTTGGCACGGCAATTTGCTTTTAGAGGTGGAAACGGTCAATGGGTTTGTGTGTGTTCATATCCAGTACCCCGTTAAAGCCATCGGTTTAAGCGCTGGACTAAACAAAGCTTAGCCGCTATAGTGATGTTATCCCCCGATAAAGGGGAAGGAAAGACCCGGCCATGGACGGGTCTTTTTTTGGTTAAAAAAAAGCCCGCATCCTGCGGGCGAGCGAGTATTAAAGGTTGGATTATTAATTAGATTGGTCATGATGGGGTGACCATTTTTTAAGTATTGTTTGATTAATCGTTAACCGCAAGTACTAAAACAGAGTACTGAGGTAATCGGGTCTGGTTTATTGTTGTATATAATGCACAAACACAAAAAAAGAAAAATAAAACTTGCAAGTCTAAGGGGTCTTTGATACTATAGCCTTACTGAAACGAAATAACTCAAAACGAACAAGGAATTAACAGATGAGCAATAAAAAATCTAAGTCATTCATTAACGCTTTTAATGCTGAAAACGACACCCAACAATGGTGTCTGATTGTAGATAATAAATGCGGCCTCTTTGCCTCAGAATCAGCCGCAAAAGAAGCGTTTTATGTTGTCGCGAATGATTGCGGAAGTTGTCAGTTATTAGCGCCGATGACAAAACGCCACGATCCCGACGTAGAGCCTACGCGAGTTTCTACGGTTATTGCCATCGATATTGTGCGCCGCCACAAAGTAAAGTCCCAAAGACATGACGATAAATGTCATTTAATAGATATGATGCTCGGTAAAATAGGGGTGTTACCGACCGCCTTGGTCGACCGTCTTAATGTTCGAACGGGTTGGGATTGGGATTATCCTCACGGCCTTTCAAACGAAAAGGAAATCAAAGCGTATATTGCTAATCGATAACAAAAAACCCGGCTAAGCCGGGCTTTTGTCACTTAAACAAATGGAGTTAAAAATGTTTTAGTCTTAGTTTCAATCCGCGCCGATGATTAACCAGCGAAGATTTAAAGGTAAATCAAAAAATGGGCCTTTGCAAGTGTCTAACAAAAAAAAGAAAGAAAAAGCTTGCAAGATTAAACGGTCTTTGATAGTATAACCTCACTGAAACGAAACAACCTACAGGAACCGAGACCATGAGCAAAGTAATTAATTTCCCAACACCTGAGCAAGGCGTTTTAAGCGCGGCAGAATTAAACTTTGCTAATGAGTTTATAGGGGCTATAGAGTTACCCGAGTTGAGTGTTGAGCATTTGACAGCGGTTTTATCCAATGCCAGCAAGATTGTTTTTTTCTCGGGTGATGTTGAACCCGGTGAATCTAGAACGATCCGACTTGCTAAGCCCAAGCAATTAATTCGTGCGGCTGGCAACCAGTGTTTTACTGCTGCATTGCTCGGTGACATTATCCGGTTAACGTTTGATGGTGATTATCTATATGACATTTATGTCGACGGTGCAGCCGAATTAATTGAAGGGTTGCGCGTTGAAGCAAATCACAATCAGGCGGTGTACGGGGCCAAAATAGAACAAATAGGCGCCGTGATTGAAAAAGCCTTTAAACAATAAGTTAGGGCAAAGCACAACCCCCCACGATTTTTATAATTGATTTGCTGCCGCAAGGCAGCACCCATTTGATGGGGTTGTGGCAAAGATAAACCACACAAAAAGAAAGAAAAAACTTGCAAGATTAAACGGTCTTTGATAGTATAACCTCACTGAAACGAAACAACCTAAAAGAGAGTAAGCAAATGACTAGCGAAGATTTCCAAAAAGTAAAGAGTGTTGTTTTAAAGACAACAGGCAGTCAAAAAACTATTAATCACCTACGCGACTTGGAAAGTGACAATTCATTAACCGAAGAGCAAAAAGTATATAGAAAAAACATTACGCAAGTGGCTGAGCGCTCACAAATGATTGGTGCGTCAATCGGTTTGGTCTTCGTGATTGGCCTTGGCTTGATGGCCTTGCTTGCTTAGTCAGTAATTTATGTAACACCAAACAACCCAAAAAACCAATTGAAGGAAAATTTAAAATGGCAAAACTTAAAAATATCTTTGATGCAAATCAACCGTGTGATTTTCCTAAATTTCCTGTTTATCGTTATGACTGGATAGACCATGGGGTTTCTGAACACGAGCTTTGTCCGGCATTCATTGAGCTTGATTTGGTTGAACAGACTGTGAATACGTTTACGCTCTATGACTGTGAGGTGCCCGCCACAGTCGTAGAAGGTAAAGTTCTGATTTTTCCAATTAATTCATATATGTCGCCGGACGAGATTGAGCAAATCATTGATGATCATATTGACGATTTTCAAATCATCATTGATGGCGCTGAATTTGAAGAGCGCCGGGTAGTGTTTACCGGTGAGGCTGAAAACCTTGTTTTTAAGTTTAAAGAAGAAGAGGCTTTGAAAAAGGAGCCGTCAACGTTGGTGATAAAATTAGACGAATTTATTGAGGCGCTTGAAATTGACTTTAACCAAAGTCCTGATATTGATCATTATGTAGCAGCCATCATCGACGCTAATAACAGCGGCCATGAATTTTGGTTAAAACCTGAATTGCATGATCACGACGCGCTTAAGTCTGCAATCATAAATGAATGGTGCGAACTCCTCACGTGTCCTGATGAGTTAACCCAAATGCAAGCAAAATCATTGCTTGAAAGTGGGGAGGTTGGCCCTGCATGGAATGAAAGATTAACCGCTATTGCTAACGACCAAGGTGTTGAGTAAATAAATCAAACAAAAGACCTTTTTAGCTTGCAAGTGTAAAGGGTCTTTGTTATTATAGCCTCACTGAAACAAACAACGAGGTTATCAAAGTGAACAAAGCACAACCCCCCCGCGTTATACTAACGAGTGATCAATTGACTGATATTATCGAAGGCTATGAAGGGCAAGAGCCCATTGAGGAATATAGCCAAAGAATGATAACGCAATATAGCCAACACCCCTACATACCTGACTTGCCTTGGTCCAAAGCGGGCGATGATTGGGTTGCCGAGTTTGGCGAAAGCGCCTCAATGACCGTGACCCCCGTTAGAGGGGGTATCTATGAGATTGGGCTAGTGATGAGCTGGGAGGCGGATACCGCCAAACAAGGCAAGACGGTGGCGGCGGTGTGTAGTGCCCTCGCGTTTGTTGATGTTGATAACATCAACAACAACTAACTTGTTATGGTGCAATCTCTATATTTAATAACCAAAAAAGCGGCTACTTTGCCGCTTTTTTTTGGTTCAAATGAATTTTAAATGCAACATTTCTACTATATGAAATGTTGCATTTGAAATTCAATGGTTTTTAGTCTTTCTTTTCGGTCTGTTCTTAAATACTTCAATCGCTTCAAGGTTTCTAAATAAGTTGTCTAGATTGACGTCCCACAATTCAAATTTATCTAACCAAAACATGACCATTGTTAGCGACATTTGATTACGAGTAATTTGATTGTTAAATGTCGTTACTTCTGCATTGTCAATTGCAGGCCGCCCATGCACTTTTTCAAATGCACTTTTCCAGCCGCCTAACTTTTCAACTTCACTGACTAAAAAACCTCTAAAAGAAACTAGACAGGATTCAAATTCGCTGGCATTTATTTTTCTCGGTTTTTTAGGCATTGGTTTTATGGTCATATTTTTTCCAGCAGTTTAAGCGCTCAGTGAAATTAAGTCAATTTCGACTTAAAAAAGTTGTATTTTTGCTTGCAATTAAGTCAAAGATGACTTAAAGTTAACACATATTAAGTCATCTTTGACTTAATAGCAAATTAAACTAAAATGAAGATTATAACAAAGTTCTGGGGTGGTAGAGACAATGAGCCTAATTAAAGCGGCAGTAATGCAAGACACAGCAAAACGAAATGGTAATATAGACGTGGAGGCTTTGTCGTCGTTGTTTAAAGGTCTTTTAGCTGATGATTTTAAATGCTTTATGGTGGGTAAAATTGAGCAGATGAAGGAATTTAAGGGGATTGTAGCGAGTAACCCTAATGCTAAATCTCTATTGATTGAAGCATGTGCCCCACACATTTCAAACTGGGTGCTTTGCGCTGAATGCTACGGTATTAAGCGCAAAGCACCATGATTTTGCTGCGCACAATCACACAGGGCTTGATTTTCTCCCTATCCATATCCGGTGCGCAGCGTTTTTTTGTTGGTAGATAGAGTAGCGGCCTAAAGCCGCAGCACATAGCAGGAGCAGTGCCCCCAAACCCCGAAAGGGGTTTTGTGGGTAGTAAATAAAATTAGCAGGTGACAGGTAATGACGACATTAACACAATTAAGAGCAAAGCACTTTGATGACGACGATCAATATCCAACATACAAAAAATGGGATTGGGCAGTACGTAAAGAACCAGACGGTTATAGCCTTCTGAGCGCTACTGTAGACACCGATACCGAAGGTGGTGATGCTCATCTATTTGTTAATCTTAACGGGTTGCGTATTAGCACTAGTTCGCTTGGGGAGATGAAGCAGGAAATAAAACAGGTATACGAGGATTACTTTGACGGTTTTACAGGCTCTAAAGCTAAAAAATTAGTTAAACCTAACGAATTTGCGGATTTTAAAAAGCTCATGAAGTGGGATTTTTAGGTTTTTTGCAACTAAACAAGAGGCAGTGGAAAATGAGTGTTGATGAATGTAAAACAGATGGTTGTGAAAATGTTGCTGTTGCTAATGGCCATTGTCATGATTGTTTATCCGGCAATGAGAATGGCCATTATGTTTGTAAAAACTGTGGCTATAAATGGTCAGTAATGGGTTTTGCAATTTGTAAAAAATGCAAATCTAGTGATGTTGAATGTGCCTAGCGCAACAAGCGCAACAAATGAAGAGGCTATAAGCCTTAATGGAAAGCCCCTTATAGTTTACTGGAGTAATTTGGGTGAAAAATAAACAAGAGGTAGGCAGAAAATGAAACTAAATAAATTACACATAACATCAGTGCAAAGAATTTTAATATTTACAAATAGCTACGGGCGTAGTTACTCATTTATTAGTGAACTGGTCGATATTGCAAAAAAGGATTTTCCGTCATTGGAAAGTGATGATATTGAAATTGTTGTTTTAGGTGGCGATACGAATTCATCATTAATGGGGATTGAATTCAAGGTGACTGGCGATAATATTTGTGATGACTATGAGCAGCAAGAGCAAGCAATAGTCAAAAAAGTATAATTGCAACTTAACAAGAGGGTGGGGAGAGTTTAGCTGGGCTGTCGCACCGCTCAAATTAACGGCCCAGCGTTTTCCTTGATGTCATTTAAGCCCCGTGAGGGGCTTTCTAGGTGAAAAAATAATAAAGCGCGGGTTGTATTGTTTGTACGGATGCCCCGCTTTTCTTAACACAATAAACAATAGGTAAATTTTTATGATGGGTAAAACTGTTTCTTCAGACGAAAATGTAAAATTAACTGGCTGGCTAAAAGACAAACGTAAAGAAAAAGGTCATACCATGCGCTCGCTGGCGCAAATACTTGGTACACCACATTCTTTTATTGGCAAGATTGAGAACCAAGAGCGTCGTTTGGATATTGTTGAGTTCGTCCGTTATTGTAAGGCGCTTGAAGTGAGTCCGCTTGATGCAATAGGGGTTATTGTCGATTAAAGTTCGCGTTAATTTAAAGCCCGGCAAATGCCGGGCTTTTTGGGTATGAATGATTTGCTTTGTCGTGATTTAGACCATTTTGACATGATGATCAGCGTCGCGTTAGAAACCGGGGTTGTGTATCAACTTGTGGATGGTTTTGCGTGTTGGCAATACAATCAGCATACAAAGCGACATCTAACCCGCGCTAACAAAGTGACGAGCGCCGCGATTTTAAAAATGATGAAAAATTGAGGGTAAATTAAAATGAAGGATTTTTTGCATGATGTTTGGACTCATCATAAATTGTATGTATGTTTGTTGTGTCGTCGGGTGGGTCGTTGCGTGTATTATTGTGGCGTTGATGTACATTTGATTAAATGCACCAAAACAAGAGAAGCCATAACCAAGTAAAAAAGCTTTAATTTAATCAGATTTTATGAAACACTTGTTATTCCTAATAACAAAACGAGTTTGGATTTATGGCTAAATTAATATTACCTTTTTTGCTTTTTGTAGCGATTAGTGGCTGTAGTGATTCCCCAGAAATGGCATATAGTAAGCATTATACAATGTCACAATGTTTAGAGTTTATAGAAGCTGAAACGGGATTGGCGTTGCAAGTTTACACGGATGGACCGAAAAAGGTTAACGGTAAGTTGAGCAATGGTCATTATTTTGGGTGCGAATATGTAGATACTGGGACTCAGGGCGTTATCTTCGAAGGGGTTTATTTTTACGATAGCGAACCGCCCGTTGATGAATGATTCTGGACTTTATTGTTTTTCTTTAGGGTGCAATGGTATTACTTCGCATTTTGGGCTGTTGTCTGGGTTTTTTTTACTCAAGTAAGGCCCTAAAATAACTTGTAAGTCAATTTCAATTGTTTTTATGTGAGGTAGGTTTCTTTCGCAAAACTCCATTAGTGCCTTCATCAACATTACTTTTTCTTTCGGTTTTTCAAGGTGATATTTTTTGTAAGTTGCCGCGAAAATTTCTAAACGTTGGACGTGTTGGTTTGACTTTTTTTGCTTATAGTTTTTCACATCTAAAATGATACGGATGGCAAAAATCACAACTAATAGTGCAACCAAAAATAGTAACATTTTAATTTCAATCACTGTAAAACTTCCTTCTTTTTACCCTTTCTAACGCTTAGTGTTAACAAGCTAATATGTATAGCAAAATTTAATGATGGTATTGCAAATTCGTAAAGTGTTGATAAATACTTGGTTTCTAAAACTACGAAATCTATGTAGTTTGCTATTTGTAATACTGCTAGTGCCGCGTAACCATATAAGGCGGGTTTACAATTAGTATCGAGGTCAATCAGTAGTTTGTCATGTTTTTTCAATATCAATATGACTATGGTTAAATCAATGCTGGCAAAACCAAAGGACCATAAAAACCAAATGAAGTGCTTGTGTTCTTCTGTCCAAGCACCGTTTAGGTAAGGGGCGTAAATTGTCATTAATGCCGCGCCCAGCGCTATATATCTAGTTGTCACAGTAACTGATTTGTTGGTATTTTTAGTTAAAAAGTTAATCAGTGTGGCGAGCAATACAAGCGCCAGAATGGCAATGTTTATTTTTAGTATTGTTTGAGGAGACATTTACAACCCGTTTTTATCCGCATGGGGGGAAACATCCGCCGCCATTTATACCCATTATTAATATCAATACTTCGCGTTCTTCTTCTACCGTTAAATCGTTTTCGTTAGCTATTTGTTTTGCTGTTTTGTCTTTGTTTTCGTTAGCTAAACGAGTTAGGCGAATGGTTTTTAATTCTTTGTAAGTGAGCGGCGGTACCTCTGCGGTATCGTCTGCGCTTTGAGTTAAAATTAATTCGTCTGCATTACAGTTGATGCTCAATGTTAATGCTATAGCAGCGGCTAATAAAGTGATTTTGTTCATGATTTATCCTATGTTGTTTATCAGTTTGATGTTCTATAATCTACTTTTTAGGATCAATCAGCAAGCCACGCAAATGGGAATTTAAACCTTTTGTGCTTGTTTGTAAACGCTAGGTAATAGCGACGCGAAAGTTTATTAATAGGGGTTTCAAGGGGTTACTGTACGTATATTGATTGTTTTACTAGCAATTTGTCTTTTTTTTGGCGGTTTAGTTGTTTGTTTTTGATCGGGTTACGTCGTAATTATGACAAAAACAGTCGTAAAAAAACGAACAAAAACCCCGCTTACGAACGGTTACCTAGCTAACTTTTCTTAAGAGTGGTGTTTTTTTGTTACTTTGTGTCGATTTTGCATTAAGCGCCACTTCAACTGTTGTGACTAATATTTCGGGGTCTTGATTGATTGTGATTAGGCCATGTTCGCCCAAAATAGCGAGCAAATCTAGCACCTGATCAATGGTGATCGGCTTTTCTTTTGCAGTCGGTTCGTCCGTTAATCCAAACAAGTAATCAAGGCTCGTATTCGTCATTATTGATATTTTAAGCAAATGAAGATTGCTAAAATATCGAATTTCCGTTTTTTGTCCGTCTCTTTTAGTTGCGGGGCAAATGCATTTAAAAAAATTACTCTTACCCATTTCGAGCTTGGCATGTAAATCTCTGACAGTCGTAATACCATTTTCATCAGCATACCTACTCAGTGCCTTAATGGCTCTTTCTCTAGTCACCGTGGTTTTAAATTCTACGTGTGACAGTTCTAAATTATTTGTCATTCGTCTGTTTGTCTCTAATTTGTAACTTGCTTTTAAAAATAACACTAAAAGTATATATTTACCAGTACTTACCCGTTTTGGTTTGCTCAAAAACACCCTTTTTGTATATTTGTGTTTTATTTAAACCCTATTTGTGATTTAATCCCGCCACTGACTAAAAAAATAACAGGGCTGAATTTTTGGAGCTTCACGACGTTATCGACAAAGTTTATGGTAAAAGGCACGGCAATATTAAGCAGTTTAAAACTGATTTTAATCAATTTTGCGCGGTCTCTGAGTCCACAATTGGTGCTTGGTTGGGCCTCACTAAACACCCACGCATGACTAGCGTTCAAAAATTAGACGAGTTTTTTAGTTCTAAAAATGCCGCGGTTAATTTCGAATCGTGGAGAAAACAATTTATTGCCTATCAGCAGTCAAAAGGCCATAAGTCAGCGGGGAGCCGCTGCAATGGCTAACCTCAGCTTAAACCAAATTGTGATCACCGGCACTAATCCAGCGGTCATTCATACCTTGAAAAAAAAACACCCCGATTATCATTATTTTGATGTTAGCGTGATATTAAGTCACCCGATTAGAGTGATTAATCGGGTGCTGGATTTGTATCCTGATTTAGTCATCTATAATGTACAAGGTAAAGCCCTGCTCGATCATTGTCGTCGACTAGGATTGGTTATTTTTCATAGTCAAATCACGTCAAATACTATCCATTGCCAAGATGACGAGCACTTTATTATTGTTCAAGGGCCAAGCCAAGGCGTAAAAGTGAGTGTGGATGATGTCGACCAAATAATACAATTTGGAGCATTGGCACAGTGAACCAAAAAGTAAATTATTATGATGCCGTGGAAATTTGGTATGAATGGATGTATGTGAATCAAGGCTTGGTCGGTTACAGTTCTGCTATGTTCTGTCCTAATTTTGGTAGTGGTAGTGGTGGCGGGTCAACGGAATTGATTCAAGGCGAACATCCAGCGATACCAATTATTAATCGGGTTCTAAGTGATTTTTTGAATGGCAGTCAAACAAATAAAAAACGCCACGCGGCTTTTATGGCCACGGTAAAAAACCGATTTGTGGCCAGCGAAAATAAAGTCAATCAAAAAACGTTAGCACGTAGAGTGGGAATACCTGAGCGAACATTTCAACGGCATTTTAATCGCGTAGATAAACAACTTAAAACAACACTCAATCAAGCGGGAGTTATAGACGATGGCTAGCACGCCGACAATTCAAACGGCCATTACCAATCAATCAGCGCTATCATTTGCTCAATCCCCTCAAACCACTGTTTACCAATTATACGACCCACTGTTTAAGTTTTATCTGCGATACCATAAAAGCCGTAAAACAGGCACTTATTACATCAGGACCAGCCAAAAAAATGTCAATAAATGGCATAAAATCGGCCATTGGCCGTTGATCTCCCCGCACAATCTCACTAAAAATCTCAGCGAAATTAGGGCTAAACATTGCGTCACCGGCACGTTAAATGTCGAGCATTTTAAAACCGTGAGCGAGCTATTGAGCTGGTATCTCAAGCGATTGGTAGGATTTAAACGGCTGAGTGATGAGCATAAAGCCAAATTAGTCGCTTTTTTTGAAAACAAGGTAAAGGCGGTCATTGGCTCGATGTTATTAACTGACATCAGCAAAGTGACGATTGACCAAACCTTGATCACCCCGTGGCTTGAGCAATATCAACCGTCAACCGTAAAGCACTATTTTTCGGTGCTAAAACGACCCTTTAAACTCGCCCATGGGGCCGAATATATGGCGGTTAATCCCCTTGATAACATGCCGTTTACCGCGTTTTATCGTCATAAAATCAAGCCCAAAAAAAGCCAAATTACCCCGCACGATTTAACCGGTGTTATTGGTGCCATTGACGATAAAACCTATGGCGCGGCCACTGTCTTTACGTTGTTTGTGTTGCTGTATGGCACTCGGCGCAAAGAGACCGCCCGCTTAACATGGTCTAGCATCGACTTTAATGATCGCCTGATCCGTATCCCATCAATCAACACTAAAAATGGCGCTGCGCTTGATTTGCCCGTCACCGATGTGATCACCGCCCACCTTATACGCTGGCGCAAAACACAAAATCAATCAGGCTATAGCGGCGATTGGGTATTTCAAGGCCGCGATGGGGCGCCAATATCATTAAGACAAGCGTCCAACTGGGTCAAGTCGGTCAGCCAAGGCATGTTTTGCAATCACGATTTACGTAAGTTGTTTAAATCCGTTTTGCTTGAAATGGGCACAGATAACTTTATGATTGAACGGCTACTCAATCACACACAAGGCGTGCTCGATGCCACCTACAACCACGCAGACTTGATCGCCCGCTTGCGGGATATCCTCAGCCAATACCATCAAAACATCAACGACCACGCTTTTTTTTCCGCCCCGTATACTATCGCGAGATCGCAAAACCCCCTCAGCATTGATAACCTAATAAAAAACAAATACTTAAACCCCACCAGTGCCCGTTCAAAGTAAGAGTGTGCAATTGTCTGATTTAATCAACGTGACATCAAGCCTAGGGCGCCGTAATACACAAATAGTCATTTTTTTATTCTGTTACTATTCAATTGCTTACGGCCTTTTAGGCGGTATTGTGAACAATTAATCACAAATAGGGGTTGTTAAAAGTGGCGGCTCGGGTTATATTTCGTCTCATCATGGTTTAACTGTGTTTAGCAAGTAACACCCTCCGATTGCTCGCTAAACCGTTAAACCATGACCTCCTTTATAGGTATTTTTTGTATTGTTAGATGAATTTTGGCCGAAAGCGTTTGTTTTCGGCCTTTTTTTTGCGCAATTTAGAGGTTTTTCATGTTTAGATACGCGAATATATTAAGTGCGTTGCAAAAAGCTGAGGGTTTTAAAGATAAGCCTTATATATGCCCAAAAGGCGCCAAAACCATTGGTTGGGGGTTTAATATTACCTCCAATGGTTACCCGTCTTGGTTGCAAGGGCGAAACTTTAACACTCGACCGCTTAGCGAGCAAGAAGGGTTGATTTTGCTTAAATCAGGTGTAGAAGAAGCCGAAAAGCAAGTTAGAAATTTGTTGACTTCACCTGTTTATGATGCGTTGTCTCTGCCCCGACAAGACGCTGTGATTGAAATGTGTTTCAATGTGGGTGTTGGTTCAATGTCGGGTTTTGTTAATACAATCAAAGCCTTAAGTGATAAAGATTATACTTTGGCCGCTACCGAAATGCTTGATAGTCAATGGGCGACGTCAGAGTTAAGAGGGCTTGTCGAGCGCGCCAAAAGACTGTCTAAGCAGATTCGAACAGGTTTGATTCAGCGTGTTTAAACGCTGGTTATTTCATGTTGTTTTGGTCGGTTCTTCTGTAACTGTTTTTTTTTTGCCCGTTTTTATAGTTTACTTTTTTGGTGGTCGTTGTGTCTGATTATGTTAAAAAAAACCTTGGTGCTTTTGTTGCTTTGCTAGCTGTCTTGGGTTCAGTGATGACTTACGTCACTTCGTTGCAAGCTGAAATCCAACTTAATCGACAGTCAATTGACAAACTTCAAGAAGATCGTCAACAAGACGTCAGCCGTCTTCACGAATCAGTGCAAAATCTAAGCAATAAAATCGATTCGTATCTTTTATTGGGTCAAAAATAAAAAGGTACTTTCTAGGGGGGGTGGGTCTTCTGCGGGTAGTAAACTCTCGGGGCCTATCGCGTTCTTAAAATTAAAAATTTTAGGGATTGCCGTTTCCGGTTGCGTTATCGGCATAAATGTTAATGATATGTATCCGAGGTTTTGAATTGTGGCGAATCAAAAAGAGGTCGCCGAGTTTATCGGATGCAGTGAGCGTACGTTGCGTAACTGGGCAAATATCCCCGGATTCCCCGCCGCTAAAGGGCGCGGGAAATTAGATGTCCGTGACGTGGTGCGCTGGCGATTGCATTATTTAGAGCAATCAAAGACCGCTCAACCAGACCCCGCCTTTATCGGTGATCTGGCGTGTCAAAGTGAAAATGAACTCAACTTAGCGGAAAAGCGGCTTAAAGTTGAAGAGCGCACAATTGTGATCGCTGGGCGTCGTTTTGATCTGGCTGTCAAGGCCAGAGAGTTCGCCCCGGTGTCTGTTATAACCGAAGTGCTTGAACTTGTTTCTGTTGCGCTACGTGCCAACATCGAATCGATTTTGCCCAAAATAAAACGCGCTTGGCCGGACATTCCGCCCGAGGCCGTCGAAGTGATCAAAAAGGTGTTAGCTCAGTGTGAAAATGAAGCCGCAGACATTGAGCCAGACCTATCGGAATTCGACCCAAGCGATTTTATCGGCGGTGAAGGCTGGCTTGACCCCGCTGAGGGTTGAAATACCACAAAATGCGGTTGAATGGTTAGACGGTCATTTCTATTTACCCGAGGGGTCGAGTCAAATCCCCGGACGATGGATCACACAACCCGCGCAAATCGTGCCCGCCAATATGATGGGCAATGATGCGATCAAAGTGTTTTGTATGCGCAAGCCGACCCGATTTGGTTACACTAAATTGGTCGCCGGGATAACTTGGTATATGGGGGTACATAAAAAGCGTAGCTCTGCGTCTTTTATGCCAACCGACACGTTACGTGATCAGTTTGTGACCGATGAAATTAATCCCTTGTTAGCGATGATCCCCGCTATCCAGCAGGTTTTTCCTGATTGGTCGGTGAACAACGAAAACAATAAAATGAGCAAGAAAACCTGTATTGGGTTTTCAATTGATTTTAAAGGGGCCGATACGCCCAATGCGTTGCGGTCGATGACCAAACAACTGTTGTTGTGTGATGAGATCAGTTCGTGGCGGGTGAATTCCGGCGAGGGTGACACCGTCGGTGTATTAACCAAGCGGATACAGGGCGCGCCATTTGGTAAGTTGATCCTCGGCTCTACGGCCAACTACAAAGGCGATGTGTTAGAGCGGCAAATGACCGCGATGCATTGCATTTTTCAGTTTTTGTTACCGTGCCCACATTGCGGCACGTTACAGGTGTTGGAGTGGGGCAGTAAAGAAGACGACCATGGCATGAAGTGGGACCCCACATTGCCCACGGATGAAGCCAAAGCCAAAAGCGTCTTTTATTTGTGTAAAAACCATTTATGCAGACAAAAACACGGCGGTAAAATTTATTACAATCAATCCCATGACATGCAATTGGCGGGGGTTTGGGTCTGTCGATTGACGGGGATTTACACCCGTGATGGTGAGGTTTTTTACCATGAATCCGGGCGAAAAGTCACCGCCCCGAAAAAAGTGGGGGTTGAAATATCCGCCCTTTATTCAATGAATTTGATGGAAGGTTGGGCGGAATTGGTCGCCGAATGGCTCGACATCAAAGGCGATGTGAACAAATTACAGGTCTTTTTTAACTTAACCCTCGGTTTACCGTGGGACCCTGTGCGCACACGTCAATTTAGCCATGATGAATTAAAGGACCGCCGCGAAGCTTACCCCAGTTCATTACCGCCCGATGTCGTTTATTTGGTGGCGGGCGGCGATACGCAAGACGACCGGATGGAGGCTTACGTGTGGGGGTTTACGGCGGATGAACAGCAATATTTAATTGATAAGTTTTTATACATGGGTGACCCGCGCAACAGCGATGTACAAGACGCAGTAGTCGACTTTTGTAAGCGGACTTATCAAGATGCCAATGGGCGAACATTACCCATTGCCCGCATTTGTTGGGATTCAGCGGGTCACAGAACCCAAGACGTTTACAATTTATCCCAGCGTATCGGGTTGTTGCGGTTTATCCCAATCCGCGGCGCTAATCAATATCAACAGCCCGTCCAGCAAATGCCCGCTAAGCTACATAAAAAAAGCGGCACATTTTTAACCTTGATAGGGACCGATACGGTCAAAGACCAGTTTTACACCGATTTGGCCGAGCCGTTAGGCAATGCCCGATCTGTGCATTTACCTGATAGTGACGCGATTTGCAGTGAATTGGTGTGTAAACAACTGGTGTCGGAAGTCCAAAAACCGAAAAAAACCAAAACCGGGGTGATTTATGTGTATGACAACGAAGGGCGCCGTAATGAAGCGCTAGATTGTTATGTGTACGCTAAGGGTGCGCTACAAATCAGTATCGAAAAATTTGGGTTGGTATTGAGTCAATTGAGCGCAACCGCCACGACGGCCAAAACGGCTGATCCGATTGAACAGTTTAAAGCATTAGGCGAAAAATTAGGGGCTAATTAGCGCATGACGAACGATGAAAAAGAAACATTATTAGCACAGCTCGAATTGGCGTATCGGCAATTAATTTCCGGGTCATCAGTTTCTAGTGTCGAAAAAAACGGCCAACAAATCAGCTATTATAAGGCGAATGTTGAGGCGTTATATCGAGAAATTATAAGCTTAAAATCTGAACTTGGGCAGACTGTCACCCGTCGCCTTGGGCCTGTTGGGTTTACATTATGACGGGTTTGGTGGGGCCAGATGGTGAAACGCCTTTAAAACAATTTTGTGGTTATAGCGGAGCAGGCCCCGGATTTGGTGGCCAGTTGACCAATTGGCAACCGGGCAGCAAAAGCGCGGACCGGGCGTTATTGCCCGATTTGGTCAGCGGCAATGCTCGTTCGGACGATCTGGTTAGAAACCATGCGTTAGCCGCGGGTGGGGTGCAACTTCACATTGATAACATTGTCGGGTCATTATTTCGGCTGAATTATAAACCCAATACCAAAGTGTTGGGGATGGATGAGCGTTCAGCGCGGGATTTTTCGACCGATGTTGAAGCGGCTTTTACCGAGTACGCCGAATCACCTTATTGTTATGTTGATGCGGAGCGCAAACGCACATTTACCGCGTTGATGCGGGCGGTTGCCGGGGGGCATTGTCACCACGGCGAAGCGATGGCGGCGGTTGAGTGGATCAGTCGACCGGGGTCTATGTATCGCACCGCGGTTAAACTGGTGTCACCTCGGCGAGTCTCTAACCCCGATGGTAAAATGAACGGCCAACGCTTGCGGGCGGGGGTAGTACTTGATCGCTGGGGCGCCGCCACGCATTACCATGTGCGTGAGGATGATTATAATGAATTTGGCTTGATGGGCGTGGGCAAATGGCGAAAAATCCGCCGTGAAACCCAGTGGGGCCGTACGCAGTTTATACACGCCTTTGAGCCTTTAGAGCCGGGGCAAACGCGGGGCGCTAATTTGTTGCTGTCGAGCATGGAGCAAATGCAGAGCCTGTCTAAACTGCAAAACATCAAATTGCAAAACGCCTTGGTTAATGCCATGTATGCCGCTGTAATAGAGTCGGAACTTGATTCCGAGCAGGCTTTCCAACTGATATCCGGTGAAAATGGCGCTGCTCAGTTACAAAACTGGATGGCCTACATGGGGGCATATCATGAAAAAGCGGGGATCACGATGGATGGCGTTAAAATCCCTCACATGGTCCCCGGTGAACATTTAAAATTTACCCACAGCGCCAATGCTGATAATGGATTTACGGATCTTGAAGCGTCGATGGTGCGTTATATCGCCGCGGGGCTTGGGGTCAGTTATGAGCAACTATCACGGGACTACTCCAAAGTGAGTTATTCGAGCGCTCGGGCAAGCATCAACGAAAGCTGGCGTTACGTCATGGGCAAGCGGAAAACCATTGTGAGTTATTTTGCTTCATTGGTGTTTGCGGCATGGTTTGAAGAGGCGTTACATAAACGCATTTTAACCCCGCCCAAATCATTGTTTAACTTTTATGAACGAAAAGCGGGGTGGGTGCGTAGCGATTGGATAGGCGCGGGTAAATTGTCGATAGATGGACTCAAAGAAGTTAAAGAGGCAGTCCTTAAAATCGAATCCGGCTTATCAACGTATGAAAAAGAGCTCGCGTTAATGGGTGAAGATTATCAAGAAGTCTTTGAACAGCAAGTCAGAGAAGTGCAGGAGCGTAAGGCTAAGGGCCTGCCGCCACCGTCATGGATCACCAGTTTAAAAATAGCCCCAGATGAAACAACCATACCAGAGGCCGCATGACATCATTTAATTTTACCGGCGCTGGCCAAAATATTGGTCATGTCTTATCTCGGGCCTGTGGTCAGGCCCAGCTATTAGAACCCACTTACGCCAAAATCTTTTACAGTTTTTTAGCTCAAAGAGCAGGCGCGACGGGGTTGGTTGATGTCGATGGGCAATTGCTGGATTCGTCACAAATGGCCGAGCAAGTCGCGACATATAGCGGTGGCAGTTCAGCCCGTCGCGAGCGACCCTATCAGGTCGTTGATGGGGTGGCTATCTTGCCCGTATCAGGCACTTTATTGCATAAGTTTGGTTATACCAAACCCCGCAGTGGCTGTACGGGTTATGACGGTTTGATTGCTCGCATGAATGATGCGGTATACGACATCGAAGTGACCGCGATATTGTTAGACATTGATTCACCGGGCGGCGAACTGGCCGGGTGTTTTGATGCCACCGACACCATTCGTAAATTTAGAGACATTAAGCCCATTTATGGGGTGTGTCATGACACCATGTGCAGTGCTGCCATGGCGTTAGGCTCGGCATGTACTGAGCGCTGGATCACGCAAACAGGCCGCGCGGGGAGCGTGGGCGTGTTAATCGCCCACACCGACATTGCCGATAAATTGGCCAGTGAAGGCGTAAAAATTACATTAATCCACTCTGGCAAACACAAAGTGGATGGCAATCCTTACGAGCATTTGAGCGAAGAGGTGCTGAATAACATTAAAGCCAGTTTGGACCAAAGCCGAGCTAAATTTGCGCAAATTGTGGCGGATAATATCGGCATGACATCCGCCGCGGTACTCGATACCGAAGCGCGGGTTTACACGGGTGACGATGCGGTCAATGTGGGTTTTGCTAATCAAATCGTCAATGGTAACGAGGCATTGCCTTTGTTAATTGATGTCATTAAAACTAAGACTAAAACAGGTGTTTATATGTCAGAAAATAACGGCGGTGAACCCGTCATTACAGCAGCGGACATAACCAAAGCTCACGCCGAGGGCGTCGCGGTTGGTGAAAAACAAGCGCGGGAGCGCTGCGCGGGTATCCTCCAGTCAGCGCAGGCTGAAGGCCGTGAACAATCGGCGCAAACATTGGCTTTTGACACAGATTTAGGGCTTGAATCAGCCCTCAGTTTGCTTGAAACCTTTCCAAAGCAAGACGGCGAGCAAGGCCAAGGCCAGAATGCTGGTGATAACATGGGTGATGGGTTATCAAAAGCGATGGGGGGCACCGAGCAGCCGAACCTTAAAATTGATGGCGATGGTGACGACGGTGAACAGCTCAGTGGTCATCAAGTATTAATGAATTCTTATGGTCGTGTGGCTGGGGGGAATGGCGTTGAGTAATATGACGACAATTCAACATAAAACGTGGTTTACACGTTCAAATTCAGTCACTTTTCAATCTGTAACATTTGCATCGGGTGAAGTGTTGGCGGCTCGTGTTGTGGTGGCTCGTGTAAAGGCGACAGGTAAAGCCGTTGCATGGGACCCCAATGTGGTTGATGGCAGTCAAACGGTCATTGGTTTAACTGCTCAATCAGTGGATGCCAGCGCCAGCGATAAAACGACGTCTATTTATAAAAGTGGTGCGTTTAACATCGATTTGGTTATTTGGCCTGATGGCGTGACCGAGGCGCAAAAACAGGGGTGCTTTGATGGCACTAATATCAATGTAGAACAGCCAAATGAGGGTTAAAAAACCGTGGAAGATGAAAACTACAGCAGTCACACTTATTTAGGGGTCGTCAGAAAACTTCATCCTACTGCGTCAATGTTTAAGGCGTTTTTCTTTACTCGCGAGATCCACTTTGATACTGATGAGGTAAAACTCGATAAAGTTGACGATTCGGTTAATATGGCGGCGTTTGTGTCGCCGTTGATTGACGGTAAAGTCAATAAAAACCAAGGCTTTTCAACTCAAACGTTGATGCCGCCGCATGTCAAAGACAAACACGATGTTGACCTTGATCGTGTGTTTACGCGTCAAGCCGGTCAGGCGCCTAACGTAAATGTCAACTCTACCGACAAAAGAAACGCTGTCATTATCGATAATTTTAGAAAAGAAGATTTGGCCATAGATCAAACTGAGCAGTGGATGGCGTCCCAAGCGGTTCTGTTTGGTCAGTATAATTGTGAGGGTGAAGAGCATCCCATGATTAATATCAACCTAAATCGTGATCCTGATAATACTATCGTGCTGTCATTGGCCGCCCGGTGGTCAGAGCAAAACTTTGAGACGTATAACCCGATGGATGACATCGAAGAAGCCGCCGAACAAAGTGAAGCTGATGTCAATGTGGTCATCATGGACAAGTTAGCATGGCGCTTGTTTAAACAGTTTAAAGCGGTTAAAGATGTTTTAGATAATCGCCGTGGAACCAGTGGCAGCTTAGAGTTAGCGTTGAAAGATTTGGGGCGCAAAGTGTCATGGAAAGGGCAGTGTGGCAATGTAGACATTGTTGTTAACATGGAAACAGTTAAGATAAGCGGTAACGATGTTCAGTTGATGCCAGATTATGGCATTTTGTTGTGCCATTCCAATCATAATGAAGTTTTTTGTTATGGTCGTATTAAAGATGATCGGGCCATTCGTAATGGTGAACATGTTTCATCTCGTTACATGAAAGTTTTTACCGAGACTGGTGATGTTGAACAAACGTACACTGTCACGAAGTCTTCGCCGTTGGCATTGGTCACTAAACCGAATGAAATGGTTTATTTAAATGTCGGTGGTGTCCTCACACCGTTCCAATAATTTCAATTTTATAATTTTTAAGGGGGTGCCATTTGCCCAGTAAACAAGTTTTAATTCAAACTGTCGCGGAATTGTCGTTGCAACTCGGTCGAGAGATTAAACCCGCCAATAACGTTGCAGAATTAACCCAGCAAGTCGCCGACTTGAAAGCCGAAGCTGATACGTTGCCCGAAGCTGAGCAAACACCCGAAGCTGATACGTTGCCCGAAGCTGAGCAAACACCCGAAGCTGATACGTTGCCCGAAGCTGAGCAAACACCCGAAGCCGAAAAAACCTGTAAGGTCAAAGCGGTTAAACGAGTTTGGACGGCATATAGCGGCACAGTATACAAGTTAAAAGTGGGCCAGTGTGCTACGTGGCCCGTTGCGTTGGCGAGACAGTTGGCCGATGATTTTGTCAACATCATTGATTGACGCTATTTGTGTTGAGGTTTGGATCAGGTATTGCCTGATCCGAACGATTTAATTTATACGGGGTTGTGATGGTTTTTCAAACGGTTGAGGATGCTTTGGAACGGGGGCTTGCAGACATTGGACGAGCGTTTGATTCAAAGTTTACCTTGGTGTTAAGTGGTGGCGATGAAAAAGTAGTCCTTGCTACGTTAGAAAATCAACCACGTGAGCATGAGCGCACCACCGCAGGCGCGGCGGGGTTTGTTGATTATAGTGCGTTGTCGGTGACTTGCGAGTATATCGCGCGTGATCTGGTCTTAAACGCCACTGTTCAAACGTCCTTGGGGATGAAACAGGTTAGCGGTGTAGAGTACCCAACGTTGTCTAGTACGTGGCTGGTGTTATCCCCGTATGATGGTAATAAAATAATTGGTACGGGCAAGGCGAGGTTTATCCGTGAAATTTGATTTAGACTTAAGCGATCAGGTCAACAGAATGACCCAGAAAATTGATTTTATTGGGGTCTCGATTAATGGCGCCATACAATCCGCGTTAACGCAAACCACCCGTTGGCTAGCCAAGCAAAGCACTCGCGAAATTGCGCAAACATTGGGGGTTAAACAAGCCCCGCTTAAGCGCCGTTTTAAAGTATATCGTAAACATGGTGGGGCAAAGTTGTGGATCGGTTTAACGCCTATTTCCGTGCATCATTTTGGTCAACCCGTGCAAAATGCGGCGGGGGTCCGTGTTGGTCGTCAACAATATCAAGGGGCATTTGCCGCCACCACAAAAAGTGGTACTGAAAAAATGGTTTGGCTCAGAACGGGCCGCAAGCGAACCCCTGAACAGGTTAGAAAAGGGATGTTGCCAGAACAGATAACCCGCGTCAGCCAGCGCATTGATAACGTGACTCATGCGGAATTGCTGCGATGGGAGCAACGCACAGAGCGCCAATTCAGTGTGTTTTTTGAAGCCGCATTAAACCGTAAACTGGGGGTGTAATTATGGAACCTAGCCACATTAAACAGGCCATCATTAATACGTTGACACATTCTCTAACGGATAATATCGCCGTGGGTGATTTTGCCGAATTTGAATCAAATGAAGTGAAAAATGTTCACGCTTTTTTACAAATAACCAAATTAACACCCGATGGTGTGAATGGTTTGGGGCAACAGCAATCGCGGGCACAAATGTCTATACATTGCCTCGCGTGCCGAAATGTTGAAAAGGCGGCTGAGGTGGTCATTGACTTGGCCGCTGGCATAACCTCGATACTGCATGGTCAATTATGGGGGTTGACGGATGCCGAACCCCCGCAAAATATTGACGCTGATGAGGGGATGTATCAAACGGGGCGCGATGGTTATGACGGTTGGGAAGTTACTTTTGATCAGTTGTTTTACTTGACAGACTCTATTTATATCGTAGAGACCGCACGGGGTGCGCTCAACGTCGCGTTTAATCCTGATGATGAAAATAACGTAAATGAATACCATAAATTATGACTGATTTAGCCCACCGAGTACAGTCTTTGAGCGATGAGGTCGAAGATTTGCGCCGACGTTTACAGCAACAAATTCGCCTAGGTAAAGTGCAATCGGTTGAGGCCAACCGCGTGGTTATTCGGCACGGCGAGTTAGTAACCCCACCAATTAAATGGTATGCCGGGGCTGCGGGCGATGTTAAACATTTTCGTCAGCCCACCGTGGGTGAAACCGCGCTAATTTTGAATTTTGGCGGGGGCGATACGGGCAAGCAAACGGTTGCTTTAGTGGGTTTTGAATCAAACGATCATCCTTTACCTGCGAAGGATTCCACGAAAATAATCACCGACTTTGGCCAGCAATGCCAAATTATTTGGGACCCAGACAATGGACAATTAACGTTTAACGTGCCAAATAAAATCGTGTTTAAAACCGAAACCGTAGAGGTTGAACAAGATCTGGTGGTTGGTAATAACATTAACGCCGGAAATGATGTGAGCGATAAAACCCGCTCAATGGCGGCAGACCGGGTGATTTATAACGGCCATACCCATGGTGGTGTAATGGGTGGTCCTGCCAAATCTTCACCAACTGAGGATTCACAGTGATGTTAGGGATTGATGCGCACACTGGCCGTATGGTGACGGATTTTGATCAACTGATCAGCCGCATTATTCAAGTGCTCACCACGGGTAAAAAAACGCGGGTGAAACGCGGTGAATTTGGTACGCTTGGGCGCACATTATCCGCTAAAAATATGACCCCGAGTCGATTGGCGCGACTGCAAAATATGACCATCGCCGCATTTTATGAGCCTGCGAACGGGTTGTTAGATTTTGTGGTCATTCGGTGTGTGGCCACTGCAACGCGTGACGGGGTGTTACTCCAATTAAGTGGCGTTTGGCAAAATCAATCTAAAAACATCGACGTGGTTGTATCATGAATTTACCCCATTTAAGTCCGTTGCCGATACCGAGCATATTACAGACCGATAATTTTGAACAAATGTTATTGAGCGTTAAAGCGAGTGTCATTGAATATTTAACGCTCAACGAACCGGATATCGCCGAAGCGGTACAAGAGACCATCGAAAACGAAGCGGAGATATTAACTAAGTTACTCAATTCGTTTGTTTACGTTTTACAAAATTATGACCGTCAGCAGAATCATAAAGCGCTGCAAATGTTTGGTATGTACGCGACCGATGACCAAATGATTGACGTCATTGTTAGTCAATTGGGCGTTGTTCGACAAGTCGTTAACCCCGGTGAGCCGCTAGCGACCCCCCCCGTATCAAAGACCATGGAGAGTAACGAACAGGTATTGACCCGTTATTTTTTAGCGGCCTATGCGCTATCTAGCACGGGCACAGCGGCGGGTTATCGTTATCATGCAATGACACTCGGCGGTCACCCTCAAGTCTCTGTTAATAGCCCGGAAGCGGGTAAGGTCGTGGTGACATATGAGTTTAAACCCAGCGAATTGGGCGGACAAATTAAAGATGCGCAAGCGCTGCTTGCTGATCCGGTCAACCCGTTAATTGATTGTGTGATCCTCGCCCATGGTGGAGATGGTACGCCCTCGGCTGAGTTGGTCGAGGGCGTGCAACAGTATATCACTCGGGACGACATTGGACTGATCAGTGATAAACCCACCGCCAAAGCGGCCAACGTCACGCAATGGTCATGTGTGGCCAAATTAGAAATTGAACATTTGCCTGATCGCGGGCTGGTACTCAGTGCGGCACGGGATGCATTAGCGGCCTATGCCAGCGAGCAACACAAACTCGGTGGTAAGGTTGAACGGAGCCTTGTTTATGCGGCGTTGGCGGTGCATGGCGTCACAAAAGTGACCCTCATTAGTCCGGCTGAATCCATTTTGTGTGATAAATATGAGGCGCCCTATCTTGTATCAAGCGACATTACCCCAGACGCTGATTGACTACAGTACATTACCCGATAACAGAACTACATTAGAGCGCGGCCTTGAATTAGCATTAGCCAGTGCGACGTATAGCATTGAGTGTCCGTACCCTGATTTATTGAATGGTGAGGCCGTCCCCGCACATTTATTGCCTTATCTGGCCCGTGAAAAAATGGTGCAAGTGTGGGATGAGTACGATTCAACCCCGGTGAAGCGGTCGGTTGTTGATCAGTCGTGGGCCGTGAAACGGTTAGCAGGTAAACCGCTGGCATTTAAACGGGCGCTGAACGCCTTAAACTTTGACTGTCTTGTCACGCCTTGGCATCAACAAAACCCCGTCGGGCAACCTTACACCATCCAAGTGATCGGGTGGGCAAAAAATCAGGCGGCAATTGATGGTCATAATGTCAATAAACTGTTATTGACATTGGACGAAATTAAACCCCTGAGAGACCGGATTGATTTTAGTTTGGTTTTTGGTGTTGAACATTCGGTGACATTTGCTGTGGTGGCGAGTCCTGCGATCAGTGTGGATGCCAAAACCATCGACTGTCAATTGCCGCCATTGACTGCGTTAACGCCGTCGTTATCCGTGGGTGTGTCGATGTCTCAACCCATTCAAATGGCCCCGTTGTGTAGTTCTGCAACGGTCACCCAACCTATTCGCTTTGAGGCGCCACATTGCCGCCTGAGCATAACCCCCCCGTTGATTTTTGGCGGGCCTATTATATCGAGTTAACACGATGAATCATCAATTAATCATGACTAACGCCGGACTACAGGCGGCGTTTGATGCCAATAACAATGGCATTGATTTTAATATTAAATATTTGGGGGTGGGTGATCAAAATTACACGCCGAACCCAGAGCAGCAGCATTTGGTTAATGAGCGCGCCAGAGTACAGTTTAATCAGTTTAAAAAAGTGTCTGACACCGCGTTTAGTATTGTCGCCGTGGTCAGTGGCGATGAAGAATATTTTGTCAATGAAATGGGCATCTATAATGATAAAGAGGTTTTGATTGGTGTGATGTCTAATGCTGACAAACCGATCACGTATAAACCCGCCGGTGGTCAATTAGTACAACCGTTGACACTCGATTTTAACATGTTGCCTCCCAATAGTATCAACATCGTCACGGGTGTAAACAACCTCAATATATTGGTTGATGACCAATTGGCCGCACTGGCTACAGCCTCAATTAACACGATGACTCGACAAGTGCAACAGTTGTTTAGATTATCAAAACTTGAATCAATGTTAAACCAAACAGGAGCTTAATTTTGAGCGAAGATGTTATCGCGGTACTTGGTGCCGCCAACGAGTTAACCGCCGCGATTACCGTCGAGCATGAGCGGATTTTGGCCGAAGTGGCCGATGCAAAAACGCAGATTGACAATTATGTCAATCTGCAACTGAGCAAGCAACCATTTTTCCGATTAACTAAAAATCAAGCCCTTGCTGGCACCGATGGACAAAACCCCGATTTTTGGCTGTCAGGTGCTGGGGTGACGTACCAAAAATTACAGCTTGTCGGTAAAGATACTGCGTGGGCAGACCGTACCTCAGAAGAGCGCGCGTTGTTGACGGCCATGGGGATAAGCGACGTGGTTAAAATGTCTGCTGATTTTTATATCTGGCGGATGACGTGGGACACTGCGGAGCCAACCCACACATTATACCAAACCGTGAATAACAGCATCGTTTTAACCTCGGGGGCGATGATGAAACTTGAGTCGGGTTCGCTATCTGGTTTTTGGGCTGAGGGTATTAGTGATACTTGGCAATTAACTGGGGTTGTGCATGGCCGTTCTGCCATGGGTTATACCAACAACCATCCAAATCGTGACAGCATCGAAGGCGCTGCGCTTGTAGCTTTACCCGCGACGTTGGCAGGCCATCATTCGCTCGTTGATGGTTGGGGTATTTTTCCTTATATTGGGGATTCACAATATGACTAAATATATCGACGACACCATGAGCGATAACACCAAGAAACACGCCGCGCGTCAAAGCATCAAGCAAACGGTGGGGGATGTTCAAACGTTACTCGGCCAGACCTCAGACGGTGCGGCAATGGCGCTGTGCGCCTTGGGCGCATTTTATAACGATGTCGTAGGCGGCGCCGACCTCAAAACCGCGGTTGAAAACAACCCTTATTTGCCCCTGCTTGGTGAAATGGTTAACCGGGTTGGAACAGGTGAAACAGCTTTCCCTTTTTCAGTTAAAGGTGATCCGCTAGCCGAATTGGAAAAATCAGCCACGGTCGTGACCACCATATTGGCCACATTACCCCCAAAAAAATAACGCTAATCGATTAGCGTTATTTTCTATCAATTTTCAGAAGGTTTTTATGAAACAAAAAAGACTATCTTATACCGCGCAGCAACCGTTTGACCTCCCCGGTCACGGATTGTTAGCCGTGGGTCAATCCGTTGAATTATTACCCGCCGCCGCCGCTCAGCTCGTATCGAGCGGTAAATTAATACTCACCAGTCAATACAAATCAGTCAAAAGCCGAGCGGCAAAAAATACCGTTAATTCGGAGGATGTAACCAATGGCGTTAAATAGTGCATTTGTGAAAAATGGTGCCACAATCGAAGTTAAATCAGCCCCGGCACCCATTGGCCCGTTGAAACCGACTATATTCGCGATGGTGGGCACCGCGCCCGAGCGTGATCCTAGTATTCAACTCAACACACCGTATCGTGTTGATTCGTTGGCGGCTTTGGCTAAATTAGACATCAATCAAAACGAACTTGGCACGTTGTGGCGGTCGATTGCTGAAATTTACAAACATGTGACCGTGGTGGTTTATGTGGTGGTAGTCGATGAGGGGGCGACCCCAACAGACACGGTTAATAACGTGCTTGGCTCAGTTGACCCGGCCACGGGCATGTTCAGCGGTGTTCAGCAGTTGGCTGATTTGCCCGAGCAAGCTACCCATATCGCTGCGCCGGGCTTTAGTGATGTGCCGGTGCTGGATGCCCTCGCGTTGATGGCCCAAAAAACGTATTCAATTGCCGTGATTGATGGGCCGAATACCAATAATTCTGATGCTCACGACTTTAGTAACAGCGTTAACGCGGAATCCGGCTACGATCGGGCGTATGTCGTTGACTCGTTTGTCAGTGTCTATAGCCAAGTGGCCAAAAGCTTGGTGTTGATGTCAGCCGTGCCGCTGGCGTTGGCCTGCTTTGGGCGAGCGACCGCCGTTGAAAGCCCCGCCGCAACTGGTGGTGTAACCATTAAGGGCACAGCTAGACCAATAGCGTATAACTTTTTTAGCAAAGATGGGCCGGGGCAATTATTGCTAAAACACGGCGTGTCATTTTTTGCTCGCGCTGATGCGGGGGGATATTCGTTGATCGGCAACCGCAGTGTCACGGGTCGCTTTATCAATAAAGTGTCTTTGGATAATCAGTTAACCCGCATTGTTGGGGAGCAAGCCAAGACCGTATCGGGTAAAAACCTCACGCTAAACCTGATGGAATCATTCATCAAAAAACTGAATAAATGGATGGATAAATCAGCCAGCAATGATGAAATGATCGGCGCTAACGTGTCGTTACATCCGACGTTAAATAATGTCGATACTTATCAAAATGGCGAATGGTTTATTGTGATTAATTACGCCGGGTATTCGCCTAACGAGCACTTGGTCGTACACTTCAACGAAGATTTAGACATCGTTGAGAGTTTTATTGAAGGGGCTATTTAATGCAAAATAAAGTCAGCACTTTACTATCACGAGTTGTTACTATTAACGGGGTTGAATTCTGGAAGCCCGTGGAAGAATTCACACCGCCGACGGTCAAGAAAACTTTTGTTGAATCGCAAGGGGGCAGCATCCTTAAATCGAAACAATTTTCGGGCCTTGATGTCATGGGTGAGGGGAGTATTAAATTGTCGGGCACTTTTGACGATGTGAGCGATACCCTCGGTTTTAGCCCGGGAGAGCCTATTATCGTTGACGTCAAAGACGTTTATATCGATGGTCAAAACGGTCGCAAATTGGTTCATCATGAGATGACAATCGTCGTCGAAGAAACCCCTGAAACGGTTGAAATCGGTGAAAAAGTCGAATTTGACATGAAATATCATGCCGATGCATACAAAAAAACCACGAACAGCAAAGTCAATTATGATATTGATGTTGATGTCCCGCGCTTAAATCTGGGCAAGGGCGATCTGCTTGCTGGACTCAAAAATCTAAACGGTATGGGTGAATAATGGACGAGATGACAGAGCAACAGTTCGACGAGATGGTATCAGTGCTTAAAGCGCTGATATCGGATGAAATGACGGTGACTTTCGTTTATCCGCCGCAAGATGGGCCGAAAACGGTTAGCGCCAATTGGCTAACCGTCGAGCAACACCATAAAATGGCCGGTGAGGCTGGTGTTGTTGAGATTAAAACGTTGGTCAAGCACATTTTTAACCTTGATGATAAAACCGTCAACAATATGAGTATGCCCGATTATAACCAGCTCAAATTAATTGCCGACGGCATGATCATGGTTAGCGCGGAAATGTTGTTAAATGTTGATGATTTTAACGTTGATGCGCCGATGTTATTAGTGCAGTTTAATGATGTTTTAGACCGTAAAGTGACGCATTATGCTATACGGCCACCGACGGTCAAATCAACCGAGGCCATGAATAAATTAACTGATAGCCATGACAAAACGTTGTATATCACGAGTGTTTGCACTGGCATAGACAAAAGCGATTTAATTCAAATGTCCATGCCGGATTGGAATCATTTGCAAGGGCGGTTGGTTGATTTTTTAACTCAAGCGGCGGATTACTTTCGCCGCGCGACGTCGAGTTAATCCTTGACACCATCCCCCTTGTGTACAGTGATACTGTAGAGCAAGTCGAGGCGTGGCGCATTGATGATGCGTTACGCCGATATCCCCTAGCGGTAGCCAGATTGGGTTTAAAACTTAAATGAAAACGTCACTAACTTTAGTGGGTCAAGATCAATTCAGTCGACCGATGGCCAAAGCCAAAAAAACCGCTGGGGAATTTGGCGCACAAATTGAAAAAACCCAAAAGACGCTGGGCCGACTCAAAAAAAATACGGCCTTGGCGGCAAACTTTGGTCGTCAAAGTGCCCAGTTAGATGACGTACGAAAAAAACTCACGCAAGCCGAAAATAAAGTCACGGCGTATGATCGTGCGGTGAATGCCTCGGCTCAAACCGTTAAGCAACAAAATAAAGCGTTAAAGCAAGCCCAAGTCACTGTGTTAAAAATGGCGGCGGCGCACGGGGAAAAATCAAAAGAAGTCGTACAAGCCAAAGATAAAGAAAAGGTACTAACCAAAGCTAAATTGGCGGGTGATGCCGCGCTAAAAAAGCAAAAAATCAACTTAAAAAGTGCCAAAAAAGACGTCGATATACTCAACAAGTCTTTACATAAACAATCTAAAACCCTTGGGGGTTTACGTAAAGATTTAAAGTCCGCGGGGTTGAATGTTGATGCCCTCGGCGCGGAACAATTGCGATTAAAACGTAAAACGGATACCGCCACAAAATCATTAGAGCATCAAGCCGCGGCGCTAAATCGCGTTAAGGCGATTAAATCACGGATGAATGAACGGTCATCGATTAAAGGTCAATTAAGTGGCGATTTGATGCAAGCTGGCGCGACCGCGGTGCCGTTAATTGCCATGGCCAGTAAATCCATTGCCCATGAAAAAAGTTTTGCGGATGTTGTTAAAACGGTTGATTTTAAAAACGTTGAAGAAAAGCAAGATTATCGCCGCAAAATGATGATTTTGGCGGGCGACATCGGTGGCGAAAATGCCCAGCAAGGTTTAACCCAAATCGTTGCCCAAGCGGGGCAATCGGGCATCGAAAAAAATCAATTATTGGCGTTTGCTGAACATGCCAGTAAAAGCGGGGTAGCGTGGGAATTACCCGCAAGGGAGACCGCCGAAACGTTGGCAACATGGCGCGCGGCCATGAATTTAAATCAAGCTGAAACCGAAGATTTAGCCGACGCCACAAACCACTTATCTAACAAAATGAATGCCAAAGCGGCAGTCATTGCTAAAACCATCGTACGTCAGGGCAGCACGGCGATGGGCGCCGGGTTTACTTATAATCAAACCGCCGCCTTATCAGCGTCCCTTATTGCGGGTGGCGCCACCGAAGAAACCGCCGCCACGGCCCTTAAAAATATTTCGGGCCGGTTGACGTCGGGCTATGCGGCCACGGGTGCACAAAAGCAAGCCTTGGCCCGTCTCGGCTTTAGCCCACAAGAAACCGCTATGTCGATGCAGGCCGATGCCAAAGGCACGGTGATTGATGTGTTACGGGCTATTCAAGACGTTGATAAAGCTGATCAGGGCGCGGTGGTTAGTCAGCTATTTGGCGAAGAAATCAGGGGCGCAGTGGTTAAATTAGTCACGACGTTAGATGATGAAAAAAACGGCTTGATCAGTGCGTTTAAAAAAGTCGCTGATGACAATGACGACCGCAAAGGCAGTGTTGAAAAGGAGTATGAAAACAAGGCGGGGACTCGCTCGCACAAATTATCACAAATGGGGGCCAAATATGACGCGATGATGATCAATTTGGGTGATCGCTTGTTACCTGTTCTTGATGCATTGGCCCCGCCGATCATGGCGTCAATTGATGCCATTGCCAGCTTTGCCGAAAGTAGTCCTAAATTAACCACCGCCGCCTTGGGTCTTGCCGGGGTATTTGTTGGTTTAAAAGCGGCGGCGTTGGCGTATAAAGTCGCTAAGCTCACCGTGGGCAGTGTGTCCGACCGTTATCAATTGGCCAAAGAGGCTAAAGCGGCCCGGTCGACTCAATCGGGCGAGGCAAGACAGCCTAAAACCCGCACGGCTCAATCGGGCGAGGCAAGACAAACTAAAGCCCGCACGACTCAATCGGGCGAGGCAAGACAGCCTAAAACCCGCACGGCTCAAG
>Ga0255783_10000547_pt1 | contig 43515 bp, 33 predicted proteins | sample 011ome_22_FD_179981 | JGI IMG/M metagenome (GOLD analysis project Ga0255783, IMG submission 179981) | Coastal salt marsh microbial communities from the Groves Creek Marsh, Skidaway Island, Georgia - 011507BT metaG (version 2) | ecosystem: Environmental > Aquatic > Marine > Intertidal zone >... | reverse complement strand
ATGAAGAGCTGCTTGCCATTGTAAATACGGCAAATGATTATGGCTTGTGGACAGCTGCACATGCTCATGGAAAAGAAGGCATGAAAAGAGCTGTTATAGCAGGCATTAATTCTATAGAGCATGGAACTTTCATGGATCAAGAAGTAATGAGTTTAATGAAAGAAAGAGGAACTTATTACGTGCCCACGATTATGGCTGGAGATTGGGTAGCAGAAAAAGCTAAGATTCCAAATTTTTTCCCGGCACTTGTGAAGCCTAAAGCAGAAAAAATTGGCCCACAAATCCAAGCAACTTTTTCTCAAGCATATAAAGCTGGAGTAAAAATAGCCTTTGGAACTGATTCGGGTGTATCTGCACATGGCGATAACTGGCAAGAGTTCATACTCATGACAAATGCCGGAATGTCTAATAAAGATGCTTTAAAAAGCGCAACAATTGAAACTGCAAAGCTCCTTAGGGTCGAAGATATATTGGGTCAAATAAAACCTGGCATGTTAGCTGACATAATAGCTTTTCAAAAAAATCCTATTGAAGACATATCAACGGTAAAAAATGTAAGCTTTGTAATGAAGGATGGGATCATTTATAAGCAAACGATATAAAAATGTCTAAAAAACCTAAGATTATTATCTTGGGAGCTGGCATGAGTGGAATAGCATGCGCTCTTAGCCTTTATAAGAATTTTGATGTGCAGATTTATGAAAAATCTCGAGGTATTGGAGGAAGGCTTTGCGCAAAAAGATTGCCTCAAGGAGTGTTTCACTTTGGTGCGCAATTTTGCACAGCTCATACAATCGCTTTTCAAAATTTTTTAAGAGAAAGTGATGCTATAAGTTTTCTTGGGTCCTCATTTGATATTGAAAAAGGCTCTGATATAGAAACTAAAGACTATTTTGTGGGAAAGGATGGTATGCATAGCCTTCTTAAAAAATATAATGAGCTTTTAAATATACACTACAAACATAAAGCTATAGATATAGATGAAAATAGAAAGCTGGTAAGCTTTGATTCAGGTCAGAAGATCTCTTATGACATAATAATTACCAGCCTTCCCCTTCCTCAAGCAAGAGATATTTTTCAAACTGAAATTAAACATGATGCAACCTTTAGTCCTTGTTTATCTGTTGGAATGTCCATGAATGGGAGTCCTTCTTATGATCACAATGCATACAAAAATATCAACAAAGATGTGGCATGGATTGGATCAAGCAGTTTTTACAACAACAAAAATAAAGAGACCTGGGTTTTACAATTCTCACCCGAAAGTAGCTTAGCTATGATGAAAAATTGTGACTCCTCAATTCAAGTTACCGCCGAAAACTCTATAAGAAATATCATAAATGGAAAATATGAAATCATACATTCAGGAATCTTTCGATGGAAGTATGCTTTATGCAATCGATCAAATCTTAAAAGTAAATTTACATCTATTTCAGACAATTCTTTTGCAATTGGTGACTGGAATATTTCGCCCCGCGTTGAATCTGCCTATATTTCTGGAACTGCATTGGGTGAATATTTAATTGAGGCCTGGCTATGAAAGAAATCGGATTAATTTTTCCAGACGATCTATCAACAAATAATTCAGTCCTCTCAACAATCAAAAGCACAGATCTATTAGTAATATATGAGCCCTGTGACACTTTTTATCAAATTAACCATCACAAACATAAATTAGTTTTATTGATATCGGCTCTGAGACATTGGAAGAAAGAATTAGAAAGTAAATTTAAAAATATTATCCATATAAAAATTACTAAAGATAGAAATATCGATCTTATGCATGAGTTAGAAGCATTGCATAAAAAAAATAGTTTTAATATTCTTCATGTTACTCAGCCAAGCGATCATGGAATTTTAACTCAGCTTATGTTCTTTGGATCTACCCATAATGTTGAGTTAAAAATTCATCCAGACACAAAGTTTATCGATTCAATCGAAGGTTTTTCAGATTGGTCTAAAGATAAAAAATCTCTAGTTCAAGAATATTATTACCGCTGGTTAAGAAAAAAATATAGTCTTCTGATGAATGGGAAAAATCCCTTAGGTGGAAAATGGAATTATGATAAGGATAATCAAAAAAGCATTTCAAAACTTAAGGATCCCCCAGAGCCTAGGCCAAGTCTAAAATCTGATGAATTAACAATCTCAACCATGGTTGATGTTGAAAATTGTTTTCCTAATTCAATGGGCAATTTAGAAAATTTTAATTGGGCTGTTACACATTCTGGAGCTAGAAATCAATTAAAGAATTTTTTAAAGACTTACTTTAAATCTTTTGGAGATTTTCAAGATGCTATAGATAAGGAGAATACAACATTATTTCACTCACTCTTATCACCTTATATAAATTCTGGTTTGTTAGATCCTATGGAATGCGTGGTGGATGCAATAAGTTATTATAATAAAGCAGATCATGAAATCCCAATCAATGCTGTTGAGGGCTTCGTAAGACAGATTTTGGGATGGAGAGAATTTATTAGAGGGGTTTATTGGGAGAATATGCCTCAATATAAAGAAATGAACTTTTGGTCTCATGATAAAAGTCTTCATGAAAATTGGTATTCAGGTGAGACAGGGATTCCCCCGCTTGATGATGCAATCAAAGAATCACTTGCTACTGGTTATACCCATCACATAAACAGACTAATGATTATTTCTAATTTAATGAATTTATCTAATATTAGGCCAACTGAGATTTATCAATGGTTTATGGAGATGTATGTTGACTCAGCTGACTGGGTTATGGTCCCAAATGTATTTGGAATGGGAACCTATGCCGATGGGGGTATATTTTCAACAAAGCCTTATATCTGTGGATCAAGTTACATGCTTAGAATGTCAAATTACAAAAAGGGAGAATGGTGTGATGCTGTTGATGGTCTTTATTGGAGATTCATAGAAAATAATCGAGAGTTTTTTGCTACAAATCCTAGGCTGGCATTAATGCCAAAGTCTTTAGACAAGATGAACGGTGATAGAAAGATCAAAATTTTTAGTGCAGCTGAAGAATTTATTACCAAAAATACTGTTTAAAGATCTTCTAGCAAAAATTCAGAGGCAGCCAAGCTCATACCAGCATTGTCATGCGCAACTCCAGGAACGGTTTGATATCTCCATCTGAAAGGAAGATTATTTTCTACTCCTAGCGCAATTAAATCATTAAAAAAATTTGTTCCTCTTTCAAATCGATGCCTTCCCTGTTTTTTTGCTTTACGCATAGAAGGCAGAGAGTGATGAGCTGGATTGTTATCTTCATCCCCTAAAAAAACTCCACCCTTCAATCTAAGCAACCACTTAATTCTTTCGTCCGAAACATTCATATTTTTAATGCCAAATGGATAAGAGGTTTGGCGATCAACAAAAGTATAAAATCCTGCATTTGCCATAGCAACTTTTTCAATTCTTGTTTCATCGCTGAGCAAAAGATATCTATGCACAAATTGAGAGCCTCCAGAGTGACCGTAAAGCCTAAAAGTTGTTGTTGAAAGTTTTAGCTTGGATTTAAAAAAATCAAAAAGAAGTCCCAAAGAATCGGTCAGATAAAGCGATTCATCTTTTAATAACTTGCCTCGCTCAGAGCTCATCATTAAATAAACATATTCAGGGAAAGATTCTTTAGAAAATTTTGGCGCTATAAGGACAACATTTCTGTTTTGAACTAAAGGCAACCAATCATTTATATATTTTTTAGCTGTTCTTGAAGCGCCATGCATAATAAAAATAATCTTTGTATTTTCATCTATAGATTCTGGTACAGAATAATAAATTTTTGAGTCTGGTTTATTCCAATATGAAAATGTAGCTTCATCTATTTGTCGAGCAAATAATTCAAAGCTTAAGAAAATAAGAGAATATAAAAAAAAATGTTTCATTAGTGTTGATGACCTAAAGGTTTTTCTGGGGACTCGCATTTGCCTCGCTCCCAGTCACCTGGCTTACAATCATAGATAATTCTTCCATGATCTTTAATTAAATAATCTAAAATCTGGTGAGCATGAGCGCCAAAACCCAATGATGCATCTTCCTGAAGTTCTTCAATGGGTATGGTGTAACTTGTCCAATCTTTTGGAGCTCTCCATCCTGGCGGAGGAACTAATTGGGCTCTAATCCCTGATATTGGATGAAGAGCCCGCCATTCTCTGATCTTGTTAGCCATGACTTCAACCAGCTTTGGATATTCCTCTGCTAAGTTATTATATTCATTCGGATCATTGCTGATATCAAACAATTTATTTTCTACATTAATTTCTAACAAAGAGCTTGTTATAACCTGAACAAGCTTCCATTTATCATTAAAAACTGTTGTATGAAATTCTCCATAATTAGGAGTCTCAGATGCAAAATACACTTCCTTGTTGAGCTTTATATGTTTTCCTTTCTTGATTGCGGGCCACATATCTCTTCCCCAAATCTCTTTGGTATTTAACATTGGAACTTTTGAAGCGCTAGCAAGAGTTGGAAAGACATCCATTACGGTCATTATTGATTCAAAGTTTTTTCCTGCATCAAGTTTGCCTTTCCACTTCATGGCAGCGATAGCTCTAATACCTCCCTCATAAGTGTCCCCTTTACCTCCTCGCAGTGGAAAGTTGTCAGCCCCTCCTCCAGCATATGCGGCTCCTCCATTATCACTACTAAATAAAATAATGGTCTCCTCTTCAATACCCTCATTTGCTAGAGTCTCTAGAACTTGACCTATAGCTTGGTCTAATGCATCTACAACAGCTGCATACATAGGTCGTGCACTAGGTGAAAACCCATTTAATGTTCTCGTACGATCAATTGCAATACTTCTTGTGAGCTCTCTTGTATCCTCTAAATTTTTATATTTTTGGACAAGGTCATCAGGGGCTTCTAAGGGGCTGTGAGGTGCAATGAATGGCATATACAGAAAAAAAGGTTTTTCTTTATCTCTTGCTTTGATCCATCGAGATGCTTCATCTGCCAATAGAAATGTTTCATAACCCTCATCTGTAATGGTTACTCCATTTCGTTGAAAGTCAATTCCGCCCTGATTAGCAAATGGAGGAAAGTACCCAACTTCAGTATGCATGTGCCCATAAAAATCATCAAAACCTCTAGCATTTGGATGAAAGATTTCTTGAGAATGTCCCAGATGCCACTTGCCCACCATAGCGGTTTGATACCCAGCTGCTTGAAATGATTCTGGCATAAAGTGCTCATCTGGATGAACACCATTATTCATCCATGGCATCACCACCGAGTAGGAAATTCCCAGTCTCAAAGGATCGCGACCTGTCATCAAAGCTGCTCTAGTGGGGCTGCATATTGGTGTTGTATAAAATCTATCTAACGTTAATCCCTCTAAAAATAATGAATCAATTGATGGAGTGTCTATGGGTGCACCTCTCAATGAAATATCAGCCCAACCAAGATCATCTACAAGAAATATAATGACATTAGGCCTTTTATCGTCAGCGTTTGCTATGGCACTGAAGGCAATCAACCCAATAAAAAATAATTTAATATTCATAATCATCCTGATTAAAGTTATTTGTCCAATTCCAGTATTCTACCAATCTCCATGGAGATGTGGTCACAACCTTACCCTTTGAATTTTGATACCAACTTGAGACCTTTGGATGCTGCCAAACCATTTTCTCATGCCTCATATCAAATTTATCTTGGTATTGCTTTTCTATTTCTGGCTTAACTCTTATAACTTTAAGGTTATTGCTAAGCATAAATTCAATCGCTGAACAAATATAATTTATTTGACATTCGGAATTAAAGATAATGCTTCCTGCGTGAGCTAAATTGGTTCCTGGACCATACATAGCAAAAAAATTTGGCAATGAAGAGAATGTGATTCCTAGATAGGAACTAGGCGAGTCTCTGTAAATCTTTTCAAAACTACCTGAGCCTCCGTTAATATTGATAGGATAGAAAAAATTTTGTGCTTTAAAGCCCGTGGCAAAAATAATCGTATCAAACTCAAGTTCCTTTCCAGAGCTTACAACTCCTTTTGAGCTCATACATTCTACCTCCTCAGAAAGCAAAGTAACATTTGGAAGATGAAGTGCCTCCAACCATGCACCATTATCTTGCAACATCCGCTTGCCAAATGGTGGGTAATCTGGGATGACCTTTTTAACAAGAGATTGATCGGAGATTTGTTCCAACATTGCAGATGTAAAAAGCTCCCTCATGGCATCATTTGCTGCATTAATAGAATCGCTTCTGACTTTCCAGGCAGGATCAATAAACAATGAATCAAGCAGCTGATCCGACCCTGGATAGAAAAGTAAAAATCTATACCAACGTGAATAAAAGGGTAAATTTTCTAATAACCATTTTTTTCTGCCATCAACTTCCTCATGATATTGAGGATTTGGAAACATCCATGGTGGGGAGCGTTGAAAAATTGTGAGTTCTTTAGAAGATTTCGCAATGCTGGGGACTATCTGAAATGCGCTTGCACCACTCCCAACTACAGCAACTTTTTTTCCAGAGATAGCATCAAAATGGGGCCATTGAGAAGAATGGAACATATCTCCCTGAAAATGTTCCAAACCCTTGATATCAGGTATTTTTGCTTGGTTAAGCTGTCCAACGCAAGAAATTATAATACCTATCCTTTCATTGTTTATCCTTCCATGACATATTGAATCTACGGACCATTCTTGGGTTAATTCGTCAAACTTCATATCTGTTACTTGCGTTTCAAAATATGTATGCTTTTGAATATCATATTTATGAAAACAATTTTTAAAATAATCTAATAACTCTGGTTGCCTTGAAAAATGTTCTGACCACTGGTGATTTTCTTCAAATGAGTAAGAATAAAAATGATTTGCAATATCAACTCGAGATCCTGGATATTGATTTTCATACCAAGTACCCCCGAGATCATTATTCTTTTCATAGATTTTGTATTGAACGCCTATTTCAGCTAATTTGATTGCAGCAAGAATTCCAGACATTCCAGCACCAATAATTAAAACTTCTAGATTTGAGTTTGCTTTTATAAAGTTTGGCTTAGATGACTGAGTTGCAATATTCAAATCACTTAACATCATCGGAATATAATCTGAAGACACTTCCTCGCCCACTATAAAATTCATCATTTTATTAAGTTCTGTATAGGATGGGATGTATATGTCATCAACTTTAGAATTAGAAAAAAATCTATTTATCTCTTTAAGAGCTATATCTTTAATTATTTGTTTATCTTTATCAGCTAAAAATCCTTGAGTTTCACCAAGGATGGCTTGATTTGGCTTGGGTAATTTATCTAATATTGAAATATCTCCTGTAAAATGAACTAACAATGCTGCGACTACAGGAAAGCTGGCGGATTCTAATGCTCTTTCTAGTGTTTGCTTGCTAATATTCATATTATTTAATTATGCACTCAAAAACATTGCGATTTATACCAAAATTTTAAAATGTCTCAGTATTTAGAATTAATTCAAAAAATACATAGCTCACCTTTTAGATTTGTTTTAGTTTCAAGTGGAGGTGGCACTAATGCTATCTCAGAAATCTTAAAAGTTCCTGGGGCAAGTAAATCTGTATTAGAGGCATATGTTCCGTATGCAAAAGAATCTTTGGATTATTATCTGCTAAAACAGCCTGATCACTACTGCAGTCTTGGAACCACTTTGAGTATGGCTGCTAAGGCTTACAGTGCAGCAAAAAAAATTGATCCGCAGACTAATCCAAAAAATTTATTAGGCATTGCGGTTACTGCCTCACTTGCAACAAATTACTCAAAAAAAGGAGAGCATAAATTTTTTATAGTTATACAAACTTATAAGTATTCCTCAAGCTTTTCATATTCATTTATAAAGGGAGAGCTAACAAGAGAACAAGAGGAGCAAACAGTGACTGACCATATTATTAAAGCCATTGCACAAGCATGTGGCGTGCAAAAGAATTTAATTCAGGAAAATCCCTCCCTTAAAGTTCAAACTGTTACGGCTGAAAAGAGTTGGGTGCAATTAGTTGACAGTAAGATTGATTTTGTGTCCTCGTCAAACCGTGTCCCTGAACTAATTTTTCCTGGATCATTTAATCCATTTCACTCAGGGCATAACTCCATGAGTGAATTAGCAGAGAAAAAAACCGGATTAGGCCTTGCCTATGAAATATGTATTCAAAATGCAGATAAACCTCCGCTTTCCTATCATGAAATTGAGCAAACACTAAGTCAGTTTGATCGCGGTCATGAATGGGTGCTGACTAAAGCTGGAAAATTTACTGATAAAGCAGCCCTCTTTCCTAATTCTGTATTTATTATAGGTGCAGATACCTTAACAAGAATTCTTGATGAAAAATTTTATCTCAATCGTAAAGATATGCTTAATCAACTAGATTTATTTAACAGTCACAACATTAATTTTTTAGTTTTTGGAAGAAAAATTAACAAAAAATTTATTAGCCTCGACTCAGTTAGTATTCCTGACCACATAGCCAAAAGATTTTCTGGATTCGGTGAGGACATATTTAGAGATGATATTTCTTCAACTGTAATCAGAAAAGAGCAGGAATAAATTATAGAAAAATCGTTATACTATATTCAGTTAGGTTCTTTGTAAAACTAAGGGGGAATTTTTGAAAGGCTTCTTGCCAAAAATGCGCTTTCACAATCATACTCAATCTACTCTAACTCTTGCACAGAAAAAGAGATATGCATCTTGAAAATCCAAATACTTATATTCGTAAACAATCTAGAATTGAAAATCCATTTGTAAGGGGCGGGGCCACAATAACTGGCACTTATGGCACTCCATTTATAATATATTTAAAAAAGGGTCGGGATGAACCGAGCAACAAAAGAAATAAAAGGTATTACTTGCTGTGAGGAGGCAATTTAGCTTCAACAAACCACTCATGGATTTGTTTGGCAGGATTAAACTTTTTTAATCTAAGCTTTTGGTTTTCAATAACTAATTTTTTGGTTTTAACAGCTAGATAGTGGTAGGTATGACTATCCCTTGATTCGCTCTCAGGAATCAAATAAACCTTAGTTTGTTTTTTTTTACTATCTGCCATAATGTTGGTGATTATACCGAAATCAATTCAATTTCCCATGTAATTTTTAAAAAAATGTTAAGAAATAACTGTGTTCTTCAATAGACATATGAATTAAAATGACGGGCCCCATAAATATAAATGATAAAAAAACTAGTCAACTTTTACAAAACCTCAATAATTAAGCCTGCTACTTATACTTTTGTTGCATCTTGTTTTGTTGTTCCAAATATTCTGGCTAATAATTTAATTCTTGATGGTACTTTATCTCCTGAAGAGTGGAATCAGGCATCTTCATATGACTTAGAGTATGAGGTCATGCCGTCTCGCAATACACCTGCTACCCTCAAGACAACTGCTTTTGTTAAATATGATAAAAAATATTTATATATTGGGATTAAAGCATATGGAGAACCAGATAAAATCAGAGCAACCTTAAAAAATAGAGATCAAACATGGAATGAAGATTATGTTGCATTGATGGCAGATCCATTTATGGATGGTAGATATGGCATTCTCATTGGAGTAAATGCATTAGGAGTGCAGTTGGATGAAAAACATATCAGTAGTGCTGGGCCAGATGATTCTTGGGATATACTTTTTCAATCTGCAACAGCTTTTCAAGATGATGGTTATTCAGCAGAACTCATGATCCCCTTTTCTGAACTGCAATTACCTGATACGCAAGTTCAACAATGGAAAATTGGATTTATAAGAAAATCTTATCAGGCTGGAGTACAAACTGTATTTGCGTCTTTTAAAAATCTTCCAGCTGAAACGTGTTATGCATGCCAAGCTGATGAGGAGGTGTTATTAGGATCGCCAGACAAAATTTTTAGAAGCTATTTATATCCCTATATATTTATTAATCAATATGGAAATAGGCCTGAAAAAAAATTTAAACTACAAAATCCAGATTATGAGCTTGGTATTACAGGTTTATATGACTTAACTAAATCCTCATCTATTGAGTACACCATCAACCCAGATTTTTCTCAGGTCGAATCAGACGCTCCTGTAATTATGGAAAATCAGACATTTGCTATGTCATACCCTGAAAAAAGAACTTTTTTTCTTGAAGGCTCTGAGTTGCTCAAATCTGACACTCAAACTGTTTATACTAGATCAATAACCAATCCCTTGGGTGCAATTAAATACATCAATCAGGGTGAAAATAATACAGTCTATTTATTACAAGCCACAGACACCGATTCGCCCTACTTGGCAGCTGGGCAATATAGATCTTACAAAGGTAATGCTGGTAAAAGCAAGGTAACAATAGGAAGACTAAAAAGAAATTTAGGCAATAAATCACATGTTGGGTTAATCGCAACAAATAGAGATTACCAAGTTGGCGGATCAGGTTCAGTGGTTGAATTCGATAGTCTAATAAACTTTTTAGATGATTATATTTTAGATCTAAATTATGCAAAAAGTTATACACAAGAGGGTCAAATAGATTTTATTGGTAGCAATGAGATATTTGCGGGCAGAACTTATGCAATGGATGGAGAGTCTTTCTCGGGAGTAGCTAAAAATTTTCGCTTGAGAAGAGCTGTAAATGGATCAAATTGGGGGATTAGATTCAAAGACGTATCTCCAACTTATAGAGCCCATGTTGGCTTTGTTGGTAGAAATGATTATAAAAGTAGAAATTATTGGTATGGAAGAACCTATAGATCAACAGGAACTATTAGAAGAATAAATTTTAATTGGAATAATAGAAATAGACTGAACTATAAAAATCAAAAAACTCAGGAATTTTATCAATTCAGAATTGAGCTTGAGACAGACTTTAATTTTACCGGTCAAATTGAATGGAAACTTAAACCTAGTGAAAAATTTGATGGTGTTCAGTATGGTAAGCAAACTGAATTTGAAATCAGAGGTCAATACCATCCATCGGAAAGTTTTTTTACTAGTTTTGAAATAGAAAAAGGCGATTCTATTGCATATAGAATTGCGAACCCAGAAATTGGAGATGCAACTGAATACAACCTCTACAACGTCTTTAGATTCTCAGATAACTTTAAGATTTCACTGGGCCATAGATACTCAGAATTAAAAAGCAAAATTACTGGAGAAGAATTCTATGCAGGTGAAATCAATAGATTTGAAATTGATTACCAAATTGATGGGGCATTATCTACAAGAACCATAATCGAAAAAAATGATTTCAGTGATGACTATTTTCTCGAAGCTCTGATTCAATGGAAACCCAATCCTTATACTATTTTTTATGCAGGTGGCACTCAATTCTATAAGGAGCCTAATCCTTTCAGCGATAATATCAGGCTTGAAACTTCACAAATTTATGCAAAGTTTCAATATTTTTATAATCCAAATAAATAAGTATATTTAACAGCTTATCTCTTTGCCTGATAATTTTCCATCTTTGATAACGATTGAGTTGAGATCAAAATTAATTTCCTCTTCACTTAGAAATAATCCTCTAACCTGAATCTTAGTTTTATCCAAACCATCTTTTTCAAAACATGAAAGTGGGATATTTATTGTTGACCAATCAACCATCAGTTTTGTTGGAAGCTCTATTGAGCCTCTGCAATTGTTTCCGCATCCCACGCTAAAATATAAGGATGGATTCGATAAGCTATTCACCCTCATTATAATTTCATAAAAAGGAGATTTCATTGTCGAAAGATTGATGTGAGATTCAGCCGAAATACCAAAAGCTTGCAAGGATTGATCCTCCTTAAATACCACATTCTTAGCATCGTCTTGTCGCTGGTAATCAAATCTCGTTATTTTAATTTTATCGTTACTGCTAACGAAGTCATCTTGCAAGACAAATTCAGGACCAGTTTTAGTTACAACAAACTCTTTGCCTGGTATTGAAGCGGTTCCTAAAAAAACATTTACTAAATCTAGCTTAGAATCATTATCAATGATTTTAATTCTTGGTGTCTCAACATTCGACGAATAAGACAAACCATATCCATATGGAAACAAAGGATCATAGATACTGTCAGTAAAATTTAATACTGATTGATCTTTACTTTTTGGCCATGAATAAGGCAGCTTGCCAGTAAAATCATAGTGAATCTGATTATCTTTTGTAAAAATTAGGTCTGCTATGCCTTCAACTGCACTGCCGGGAAGCCAAGCAGCAATAAAAGCATCAGATGCATTCAACTGCCTATTAACCACCAAAGGCCTACCAGATAAAAAGATACTAACAGTTGGAATGCTTTGAGCATTCATTGCTTCAAGTAATGGCAAAAATTTTGGATCAGTTGCTGCAAAGGAAACATCTTTTAAGTCTCCAAGCATTTCTGCATATGGCTCCTCACCAAAAACGCCGATAACCACATCCGGATCTTTGGTAAATTTTCCATTTTTAGAAAATTCAACTGTTCCACCTGATGAAAGGATAGTCTTTTCTAATGCCTCATAAATTGAATTTACATTCACAAAATCACTGTTTAAATTTTCTCTTCCTTGCCAAGTAATCGTCCATCCACCAGTTTGAGAAGAGATTTTCTTTGCCGCATCGCCAATAATTCCTATATGTTGTTTGGGATTTAAGGGAAGCAACCTATTATTGTTTTTTAATAAAACAAGTGACTCCCTTACCGCTTGTCTGGCCAAAGCAATGTGCTTTGGGTGGCCTAGATAATTTTCTTTAAATTCATGAGGAACTCTTCCATTGAATAAACCAAGTCGAGATTTTACAGTTAAGATATTTCGAACAGCATCATTGAGCCTGGCTTCAGAAATTTCTCCAGACTTCACTTGCTTGATGGTATTCTGCAGCAAATCTTTCCAATTTTCAGGAACCATAAACATATCTACACCAGCATTAAAAGACTGAGCACATTTAGCATTTGAACATCCCTCCACTTGACCATGGCCATTCCAATCGCCAACAACGAATCCATCAAATTGCATATCTTTTTTTAATATATCGGTGAGTAATTTCTCATCACCATGAATCTTTTGACCATTCCAAGAGTTGAAACTAGCCATAACTGTTTGTGCGCATGCATCCAAAGCATCAAAATATGGATATCCATGCAATTCCCGCAAACCTATCTCTGAGATTTTTGCATTACCTTGATCAATTCCTTCAAAAGTTCCGCCATCGCCCATAAAATGTTTTGCAGTAGCAATTACATGATTATTATCAAGCAGAGTCTCACCCTCACCTTGTAGCCCAAGAACAAATGCTTTGCCTAATTTAGATACAAGAATTGGGTCCTCTGAAAACCCCTCATAAGTTCGACCCCATCGATCATCTTGTGGAACTGCAATAGTCGGTGCAAATGTCCAAGCCACTCCCGTGGATAAAACTTCAAGCGCTATCACCTCACCGATGCTTCTAATTAAATCTTCATTACCGGTAGCTCCAAGACCTATATTATGTGGAAATAGGGTTGCACCAATAACATTATTATGACCATGGACTGCATCAGTCCCCCATAAAACTGGCACCTTGATCCCCTTGTAAGTTGGAGAAGCATCATAAAATTCTTTACTTAGCTTTTTCCAATCATTTACAGAGCTATATTTATCTCCATTTGGTGCAGTATTACCCCCATTTAAAACAGAGCCAATTTTAAATTTCTTCACATCTTCTGGTGAAATAAAATCTAAATCTCCCTGAATAACTTGTCCTACTTTCTCCTCAACTGTCATTCCAACTATTAACTGCTCTATAAGATCAGAATTATTAAAATTTTTATACTCACAAGAATTGGTCCTGGTCCAATCCACTTGCCCGAAAATATCTGGTACATGAAATAATAAAATAATTAAAAATAAGTTTTTCATACTCTCTCCTTATTAAAAATCTATATCTGAAAATTCAATCTTAGTTCTCTCTTGGTTTAACAAAAAATACAGGGGTAACTGGTTATCTTTAAATGCTTTTTCAACAATTTTTCTTTTATCCGAGTTTGGTACTAATAAGATACATCTCTTAGCATCAATCAGCATGGATAAATTCATAGAAATTCTTCTATGACTAGGTGAGCCTAAGTTCTGATCTGAGGCTATTATAGAGGGTGGAGAATTTACATCAAAGGCAAAGCGATCATTTAGTTGAGCAGGAAATAATGATGCAAAATGCCCATCATCTCCCAACCCCAGTAGAACAACATCAAATGGACGTCTTATGTCTTGTATTGTTATTTTTGAATCATTCAGTGGATAGAATGAAGCTGAGCTTGCATGATTTTTGAGCAAATGGAGATGAATTAAATAATTATTTGAGTCTGGATGATCCGAAGGAACGACTCTATCATCGCCTAAAAAAATTGATACTTTAGACCAATCTAGGTCTTTATTACTTAAATTATCATATAGCGATAATGGGCTGCTTCCTCCACATACAACAAAAGATGCATAACCACTCAAATTAATACTTGCGCTTAATGAAGCAGCAATAGATTGAGATAAATTATCTAAAGTCAAATCTTTCAAGGTTAGTTAAGGTTTTGACTAATTTTGTTAATAAAATTTAAGCTGCCATGCAAACAAGTCATTTCTTGATTAATTAATGCTACTGGCATTTGGGTCAGAACATCTGCATGCATTGATTTTCTATTAACTATAAAATTTCTCATAAATAAATCAGAATCAATGAACTCTTTTAACGAACGCATTAAACCTCCAGCAAGATAGATTCCCTTACCCGGCATATAAGCCAATGCAAGCTCAGAGAGAATTTGGGCAAGCGATGTTAAAAATACATCAACGCTCTTTTGAGCAAATTCATCAGAAAAATAGCTACCCACAATCTCTTCTGGAGACATGTCTTTGTCTGCAAAAAATGAATATATTTTAGCTAGTCCACCACCCGATATTAGATCTTCAACAACATTAAAATCTTCTTGATTTTTCAAGCCAAGTTCTAAAAATAGCTTAGGAATACTGAATGAGCTATTCCCAATTTCTGTTGGAAGAACTATGTTCTCTCTTATCACTTGAGCGGCACCTAACCCAGTGCCTGGACCCAAGATTAAAGCCGACTCGTTAAAGGAGTTGCCATGGTTAATAAAACTCATCTCATCTGCCTTAAAAAGCGATAAGCCATGCCCTATTGACTCCCAATCATTAAGTATGTGGCAAGAATCAACTTTGAACTTCTGAAGAATCTCACCCTCATCTATTACAAATTCTCTATTTGTCATTGCTATAGAGTGATGAAGTTTAGGACCGGCAATAGAAAATACTAAGTGTTTTATTGATGGGTCTTCATGTAAAAAGCCCTGTAACATTTCATCAAAAGAGGCCAAACAATCTAGGTTTTGTTTATTTGGATTGATAAGTGAGCTGGAGCCTATATCTGCTGAGGCTGTTCTAATATTTGTACCGCCTATGTCTATTAATAAGACTCTTGAGTTAATAAAAGATATTTGAGGATCGATTACCATAGCAAGAAATAAGTAATAGTTAGAATGATGCAAATAATCACAGTGCTAAAATTGAATGATTTCTCGGTCTTGAAATTAATGCCAGATATATCTATTGCTTTTTCTTGATCGCTATATCCTTGAAGCAAAGAAGTTATATAGCATGCAAAACCTGAGACCAAGAATACGACCCCCATTCTGTGAATGAAAGGATATTCAGGAAAAACAAGAAAGATAGATAGAGATAAAATCAAAGACATAATTGCTGCGACTAAAACACTTAAAGTTGTAGCTTTTTTCCAAAATAATGCAACTAAAAATATCACCAAAATTCCAGGAGTAAAAAACCCAGTGAAGTTTTGAATATATTGAAATGCAGACTCCATACTGCCAAGCAATGGTTGTGCACAAAGGACTGCAATCAATAATGAAATCCAAGCCATGTTCCTACCAACATTAACCAACTTTTGCTCTGAAGGTTTTGAATTAACAAAACTGCGGTAGATATCCATCGTAAAAATTGTACTGACACTGTTCGTCATAGATGCCAATGAGGATACTATTGCCGCAACTAATGCTGCAAAAGTTAAGCCTAGTAAGCCATTAGGCAATAACGACATCATCATAGGGTATGCTTGATCTGATTTCTCTAACGTAGGATAAATAACAGCTGCACAGATTCCTGGAAGCACAACTACGAATGGCATTAAAAGTTTTAAATATGCAGCGAACATAACGCCCTTTTGCGCCTCAGGTAATGATTTAGCACCTAAGGCTCTTTGCGTTATGTATTGATTAAACCCCCAATATGCAAAATGGGCTATCCATAAACCTCCTATCAAAACCCACACTCCCGGCAGGTCCTTATAGGCTGGGTGATCAGCAGACAAAATCATGTCAAATTTTTCGGGAAGCAATTGATAGACTTGTCCTAAGCCATTGATCACTCCTGCGCCATCAGATATTTGATTCAATGCAATATAAGATACAGATAAGCCGCCAAAAATTAACAATATAACCTGGATGATATCTGTCATAGCTACTGCTTTAAGCCCTCCCCAAAGTGAATAAGCTAAAGAAAGAAGAGCTAAGAGCACCAAGCCATAAAATAAATCTAAACCTGTTAATGAATTGATTGCCAGTGAGCCAAGCCATAAAACACTCGTCAAATTTATAAAGATATATACTGCCAACCAAAAGAAGGAAAGCACAAGACTGACTCTTTTATCGAATCTTTGCTCAAGAAACTGAGGCATTGTATAAATTTGTTTTTCAAGAAATAATGGCAAGAAATACTTTGCCATAACTATCAAAGCTATAGCCGCCGTTAATTCATATGTTGCTATTGCCATGCCCACAACAAAACCTTGGCCGGACATACCAATAATTTGTTCTGCTGAAATATTGGCAGCAATTAAAGAAGCCCCAATAGCCCACCATGGCAAAGATCTGCCTGCTAAAAAATAATCTTCTGCTGTTTTTTCAGCTCCTTGTTGTGATCGAGAAACATATTGAGCTAAAAAAATTATTCCAACACAGTAAAAAGCGACAATGAATATGTCTAAATTGCTAAACAACATTAATACACCACCCTATTGATATCGTTGTCAAAGAACATACATTATCGTTAAAATAGTAAGATAAGGCAATCATATTTAAAAAAACCATGGCAGTTACGATCAAAGATGTCTCAAAAGATGCAGCAGTATCAATTAAAACTGTATCAAGAGTTATTAATAACGAAGCAAATGTTGCAGAAACAACAAAAGAGAAAGTACTGGCGTCTGTTAAAAAACTTGGCTTTAAACCTAATAAAAGCGCTCAAAGCCTTAGATCGAAAAAGTCCTATATGCTTGCATTGCTATATGATAATCCCAACAAATCGTATTTAGCTGATGTTCAGAGTGGTATCTTTAATGCTTGTAAAAGCACTGGTTACAATTTAGTTATTCAAGAATGTGATTATAAGTCCAACGAATTAAAAACAGATATTGTTAAGTTTGTTGAAGATTTTCGAATAGATGGCTTGATTGTGACTCCTCCACTCAGTGACATGGAGGATTTCCTTCAAAACCTAGATAACCATGAGATAGAATATTCAGTAATCGCTCCTAGTACGATGAACCCAGAATCCCTCCATGTTTCCTCAAATGACTATGAAGCTGCATATTCATTAACTTCTGAGATTATCAAACATGGTCATAAGGATATAGGTTTTATTAAAGGTCATCCTAAACATTCCGCATCTCATCTAAGATTCAATGGTTTTGTTGATGCAATCAAAAATAATGGAATAGAGAGGAATGAGCATTGGATCAAGCAAGGTAATTTTAGTTTTAAATCAGGTTTTGATGCCGGGGTTGAAATTTTTCATTCTGAAAAAATTCCTACGGCAATTTTTGCAAGTAATGACTCTATGGCAGCTGGCATAATGAAATCTGCTCAAATGAAAGGCCTGCAAGTGCCACATGACCTTTCTTTAGCTGGATTTGATGACTCCCCTATTGCTCATCAAATATGGCCAGCCTTAACGACTGTTAAGCAACCTGTAGAAAAAATGGCAGCGCATGCTGCAAAAATATTGATTGCTAAATTTGATGGTTTGGCAGAACAAACAAAATCTAAAGAATTTAAATCAGAGCTGATAGTTAGAGAATCTTTAAAGACCTTATAATTTAAAAGACTCAATCACACCTGCAACTACAAACTCTATTGCTAAAGCCCCAAGAAGGATTCCAAAAATCTTTTGAACAACAATTATGATTGTTGGTCCAACTTTTGCTGAAAGGCTCGCTGAAAGCCACATCGCAAAGGCAACTAAAATAACAATGATGAAAATTGGGAGGAAATTAATCAAAATTTGAGTTGGATCACTCGAGTTTGTTTCAGCAATTAAAAGAGCTGTGGTCATGGCGCCAGGCCCAGCAATCAGGGGAATTGCCAATGGAAATATTGCAAGGGACTGAATAGATTCGTCATCTAAAGCCACTTCAGCAGTATTTTGTCTTCTAGTTTGTCTTTGCTCCAAGACCATTTGAAAAGCAATAGCAATTAAAAATAAGCCTCCTATAATTTTAAATGAGCTCATTGAGATACCCATTAAATCCAATACTGAAGTGCCAAATAAATAAAACAGCGCTAAAATAAAAAAAGATACTATTGTTGCCTGAATATAGATTCTTTTTACATCCTTTTTATTTAACCCCTGCGTAAGACTTGCAAAGATAGGCACAAGTGCAATTGGGTCAACTGCAACAAATAACAAAATAGTATTCTCTAGGACCTGATCAAACATATTATGTTGAAATGATTTGAATAGAATCTGTGTGAGATGCCGAATATATACCCGCTATCAGGACAAATTTTAATGATTTCTTAGCTTTCTTTTCTGAATTTAAAATTGATTTTATTCTTGAAATTGTTCTTGATTGATTTGTTATGGATTTAATAAATCGAGGTTGCATTCCACCAACCAAACTTAATTGATGAAAGGTATCTTTATTGTTGGTAAATGCAAATATCGGCATCCGAAAAGGTTTAGTATTTGAGACAACATTGGCAGTTTGGCCGGATCTAGTAATAATCACTATCGCATCTGCATTAACTCTCGATGCAAGATCACGAGCTCCTTTTGCTATATTTTGCCAATCTGAATTATCTTGAAGAAACTTCTCGTAACCAAGTGTTCTGAAATGCTCTGTTTTACTGGCTATTTTTTTAATCATTTTTATGCATTGAATGGGATATTTGCCAATACTAGTCTCACCAGAAAGCATAACTGCATCAGAGCCTTCATATATTGCATTTGCAACATCGGTGACCTCGGCTCTGGTTGGTGTTGGGTTATTAATCATGGATTCTAATAAATGAGTTGCAACAATTGATCTTCTTCCCCATTTAGCACTCGCATACATAATCCTTCTCTGAATATTGGGCAAATCTGCAAGATCTGTCTCAATACCAAGATCTCCCCTAGCCACCATTACCATATCTGCAGCTTGAGTAATTTCATGTATGTTATCGAGGCCTTCTTGATTTTCAATTTTCGCAATAATTTTAATTTGTGACTTTGTTCTTTTCAAAATGGATCTCAAGGTTACGACATCCTTGGCAGACCTAACAAATGAAAGAGCAATAAAACTAACGTTATGTTTTATAGCAAAGGTAATATCCTTTCGATCCTTTTTAGTAATTGAGGGTAAGTCAACTCTAACTCCGGGAAGATTTACATGGCGCTTACTTCCAAGAGTTCCTCCATCAAGAACTTTGCATTTAAGGTTTTCTTTATCTTTGGCTAAAACCTGAAAATTAAGCAAGCCATTATCGATACTTATCTTTGATCCTTTATCTACGCTTCTAATTAAACCTTTATAATTAATTTTTATAGAAGAGGTTTCAACATCAACATCATCCCTGATGGTTAGATTCACAACATCGCCTGTGTGCAAATCAATATCAGAATGATTGATACCAGTTCTTATTTCTGGTCCTTGAGTATCAAGCAATATACCAATAGGTCCAAATAGGTCTGATTGGATTTTATTTAGTTTCTGAATGGATTCTATGATAGAAATGGCATCAGCATGTGATGCATGGGACATATTAATTCGCGCCACGTTCATACCAGCTAAATGAAGATCTCTTAAATCATTGTATTTATTTGTGCTAGGACCAATTGTTGCAATGATTTTTGTTTTAGTAACTAACATGTTCCGCATGATACTCCAATAAACTCTAAAGTGAATATATTGACATCGTTGTCATAGAAAAGTATATTCTATTTCTCAAGGGGGAATAATAGGTAGATACCGACCATAGGATGAACATATTTATTTTTGGTGGAACAGGTGATTTAGCCCAAAGAAAGTTACTGCCGGCACTCTATAGGCATTTCAAAGCAGAAAGGCTTGGCCCTCAGATAAAAATATATGGAATTGGCTCAAGCAGTCTCGATATTTTATCTTATCAACAAGAAGTCAAAAATAAACTTAGTATTAATCTTGAATCGATAGAGTATGAAGAAAGCACGGTTCAGAAATTTATTGAAGTTATTTCATATATTAAAATTGATTTCAATATCGATAATGACTTTGAGTCTCTTAAAAAAATTACCTCGAATAAGGATCGAAATTTATTTTACTTAGCAGTTACACCGGTTTTCTATAAAGTTATTGCAGATAACTTGAATAAACAAAGTGTTATAGGCCCACACTCCTCCATCATAGTTGAGAAACCAATTGGCAATGATCTTCAGTCATCTATTGATATTAATGAATCATTAGCTTTATATTTTAATGAAAACCAAATTTTTAGAATTGACCATTATCTTGGTAAAGAAGCTGTACAAAATCTTCTAGCGTTAAGATTTGGAAATATTTTATTTGAAAAAATATGGTCTAATGTTGCCGTAGATCATGTTCAGATTACAGTAGCAGAAACACTAGGATTGGAAAAAAGAGGGTCCTACTATGATCAAACTGGAGCCATAAAAGATATGCTTCAAAATCACCTTCTCCAGATACTCTGTTTGGTAGCTATGGAGCCCCCTACAAACATTAATTCTGAATCAATCAGAGATGAGAAATTAAAGGTCCTTAGATCCCTTAGGCCATTAAAGACAAATGAAACTGATGACCATCTTGTGATCGGTCAATATAAGGATGGTGCCATAAATGCAAAACCAATTACCTCATACATAGATGAAAGCGGTGTAAAGCAAGAAAGCAAAACTGAAACTTTTGTTGCACTAAAGTTATGGATTGATAATTGGCGATGGTCAGGAGTGCCCTTCTTTTTAAGAACAGGCAAAAGAATGGCAGAAAAGCGGTCGGAGATAGTTATACAATTTAAATCTGTTCCCCATAATATTTTTGATTCAAATAGCAAACAAAAAGACAATCAATTAGTTATCAGACTTCAGCCTGAGGAAAGCATAAAGCTAAAAATAATGATTAAAAAGCCTTCCGCTTCTGGCTTCCATCTGCAAGAGCTTCCTCTTGACTTGTTGTTTGATGATTATTACGAAGATGATCATCTAGATGCATATGAAAGATTGTTGATGGATATCATTGAAAATAAACCCTCTTTATTCATGAGAAGAGATGAAGTAGAAGAAGCATGGCGCTTTACAGATCAACTGGTCGATTCAATTAGTGAATCAGAAACAACTCTTTCAAAATATAATGCAGGTAGCTGGGGCCCCTCTAGCTCAGATTTGCTGATAGCAAATCAAAATGCCAAGTGGAATAATGAGGAAGATTGAATGTTAAGTAAAATTGATGAAATTAAAGCAAGAATTCAACTACGAAGTCAGCTTACCAGATCTAAATATTTAGAAGAAGTTGATGAATGGAAAAAGAAATCACCAAATAGAAATTCATTAGGGTGTTCCAATATTGCCCATGCTTTTGCTGCTTGCGATAAAAATCGTAAAAACTCTGATTTAAATTCAAAAAAATTTGTTGGAATTATTACTGCATATAATGACATGTTGTCTGCCCATGCTCCATTTGAAAGCTATCCCCGCATGCTAAAAGAAGAGGGAAATAAGCTCAATCTTAATATTCAAGTTGCTGGGGGGGTTCCTGCAATGTGTGATGGGATTACACAAGGAGAGCCAGGAATGGAGCTTTCATTATTCAGCAGAGATACCATTGCATTGTCTACAGCAATTGGTTTATCGCACAATGTTTTTGATGCAGCTATATGTATGGGTACTTGCGACAAAATTGTTCCAGGACTTTTAATTGGAGCTTTAAAATTTGGGCATTTACCTATAATCTTTCTTCCTGGTGGGCCTATGTCCACGGGTATATCAAATGCTAAAAAAGCTGAAGCAAGACAAGCCTATGCTTCAGGAAAAATTCAAAAGATAGATTTGCTGGATATTGAACAGCAAGCCTATCATTCAAGTGGGACTTGCACATTTTATGGAACAGCTAATACCAATCAATTAATCGCTGAAGCAATGGGCTTCCAATTACCGGGAGCTGCATTTACCCCAACAGAGTCTCCAGTAAGAGAGTATCTTAAGAAGGAATCTCTTGAGGCACTTACTAGGTTGATAGATGCAGAAATAGGCTTAGGCGAAATGCTTGACATTAAAAATTGGATGAATGCATTGATAGTTTTACTAGCAAGCGGAGGCTCGACTAATTTAGTAATTCACTTGATAGCAATGGCAAGATCTGCAGGCTACATACTAACAATAGAAGACTTTAATGATTTATCTTGCATTATTCCCCTGCTTTGTCAGGTTTATCCAAATGGAACTGCAGATGTGAATGAATTTCATTCAGAGGGTGGTATTGCTAGATTACTTTCTAACCTGATGGAAGGAGATTTAATTTATAATGATATTGAAACCGTTGCTGGTTTTGGTTTGGAAAGCTATACAAAAATACCATACATTGATGACGTAAATGCTAAAAATCTTAAATGGAAAAATTTAGATCAGAAGCAAAATATAAAAAGCATCTCAACAATTGATAATCCATTTAAATCTAATGGAGGAATTAAATTCATTGGTGGAGATATTGCAGAGGGTGTGATAAAAGTTTCCGCATTAAAAGATGAAAATGAAATTATTGTTGCTCCTGCAAAAGTTTTTTTAAGCCAAGAAGATGTTTTGGATGCATTTGAAAATGGCGACCTTGATTCTGATTTATTTATTGTCTTGCTTGGCCAGAGTCCGGAAGTCAATGGAATGCCAGAACTTCATAAGTTAACATCCCCTATTAATGTACTTCAGAAAAGAGGTCATAAAATTGCGTTAGTAACTGATGGACGTATGTCTGGTGCATCTGGATCTTTTCCTGCCTTCATACATGCAGTAAGCAAAAATGAAAACTTATATAAAATTCAGAATAATGATCGGCTGACCCTTGATTTAAAAAATAGATTATTTCTAATTGAAGATTTTAAATCTACTGAAAGAGAACCAATTGAGATTGAAACAGATAATAATGGCTTAGGTCGCAACCTATTTGAGCTTTTTAGAAATAATGTAAGCTCAGTGAATTCTGGTGCCTCAATATTTAATAAGTAGCATGCAATTTAGACCACCTAAATACCTTCCAACTCTTACTATTTCATCGATAGATGAAGCCAGGATAGTAAATAAGATATTAAAATCAGTGGATATTCCATATATAGAAGTAACATTAAGATCTACTGTGTCAATCGAGGCTATAGAGTATATCGCAGATGAGACTAATATTAATCTAGGTATAGGAACTGTTTTAAATACAAACCAGTTATTAAATTTACCTATTCCTAAAATTAAATTTGTAGTCTCTCCAGGCTTTAATAAGGATGTTGCTCATTTCTGTAATAAAAATAATATCGAATATATACCTGGTGTTGAAACAAGCACAGAAATCATGGAAGCCCAAAATTATGGCTTTGATTTTTTAAAATTTTTTCCTGCTGAGCTTGCGGGCGGAGTTCAGAAACTTAAAGCGCTCAGAAGTATTTTCCCAAATGTAAGTTTTATGTGCACAGGTGGAATTAATTTAGAAAATTATAAAAAATATATTGAGCTGCCCAATGTATGCTCAGTAGGTGGTTCATTCATACTTCCAAAGAAATTAATTAAAGTTGATAATGTCACTGAGGCAATAAACCACTTAAAATTATTATAGGCAAAAAAAAACAGAGCTAAGCTCTGTCTTTTCAGTTCGAGATTGGAAGGGGTCTAAAGTGAGAATCTCTTTAGCTCCTTGAAGGCTTTCTCTTTCCTTCTTGGTGGGTCACTAAGCTCTTTTTTATCGTCGACTCTTAGTAACGCTTTCGCCCTTCGTCTCTTCCTTCTCTTTCTCTCTTACTCCCGTCTGCAGTTGATTGTAAGTCGGTCCGAGTTGGTCTATTAAATATACGCCTTTAGGAAATAGTGTCAACACTTTTTTTAAAAAAAATATAATTAATTTAAAGGAATTACTATGAGATTGAATTAGAGTGAATTACGTCTGCATATTTGGACCGCAAATCATACAAATTTGCTTTGTGAGCATCTAAATCTCTATCTCCAACGCAATCTTCTGCAATGGTGGTTGGAAAATTATTTTGCAAGGAATCTACAGCCGTTGCCCTTACACAGCCGCTTGTTGTGACTCCGCAAATGACAATAGAGTCAGCCTTCATTTTATGCAGAGAATCTATTAGTTTTGTTTGAAAGAATGCACTTGCAAATTTTTTTTCGATTAGTATTTCATCTTTAGATGGTGCTAAGTCATCAATAAAAGTAACTGCATCCGATTCGGGTTCAAGTATATTTAACGCAGGAATCTTAGATCGAAAGACGCTAGCCTCAGATGGATTTCTATAAATTGTTGTTGTAAAAATTACAGGGAATTTATTTAACCTAAATTTTTTAACCAGATTAATGTTAGCCTGAATTAATTCATTACACTCAAAACCAAGTGGTGACGAAGAGTCGATAAATGCTTTGCACATATCAACCACAACCAATGCTGGATAATCCCCTATTCCAGTTGAATGCGACTCAAGCTTACTCAAAAGTTACTGATTTAAAAATGTAGGTGAGACAGGAGCTTCTAAATGTGTTTCTTCAAGGCTTTTGGATTTAATCTCTTCAATTGTGCCTCCAAAATTGAACATTTCATCTGCTACTGTGTCTTTGGACATTTCCGCTCTTAAAGATTCCGTTTCTTTTTGATTTAATGAAAGGTCATCATTTATCACAACACCATATCTGCGGGCACCTTCCACAGAAACTAATTTCTTTGAAACATCTGAAACAACAATTTCTGGATCACGCTGAAGAGGATCTCCCCAGCCTCCTCCACCCCAAGTATTAAAATACAAGAGATCTCCTTTTTTTACTTTTACATCTTCACACTTTGCAGGTATATATTCTTCAGAACCGTCAACTCTTAACAGGCGCTTAGTGGAGCGCATGCCGGGCTTGCCACCATTTACTCCCCAAGGATAAGTAAGCCATCTATCATCATGAATACCAATATGACCATCTACAAGAAATCTATAAGCAACCGATAAGCCGTTGCCACCTCTATGAAGACCAGCTCCCCCTGAATCAACTATAAATTCGTATTTCTCAACTCTGAGAGGAAAGTAGGCCTCAACAAATTCATTAGGAACATTGGTAAATGACGGCCATAGAGAATGCCCATCAGGACCATCTCCTATTGGTCTTCCAGGCACACCACCAAAGCCAATTTGAAATAATTGAAACCATTCGCCTTTGTCATCATATCCAGAGAAAAACAAATGCGGAGAATCAGAAAAACCTGCTGCATTTAGCATTTCTCCTGGAGCACCCATTCCTAAGAGAGCTCCCAACACATCAAAGATTCTCCCTAATGCATGCGTTCTTCCAGATAAAGCCGCTGGATAGTTAGGTTTTAGAAGTGTTCCTTGCGGAATTCTGACATCGACAAGATCATAGAAGCCATCATTAAAAACAATCTGGGGATCAACTACGTTAATGGTGAATGAACCAAAAAACATCTTGAACATATCTTCATTAAGATAGAAATTTACAGAGCTCTGGGCTTGGGGATCTGTTCCATCAAAATCAAAGATTGCCTTTTCTCCTTCTCGCCACATCTTACAATGAATTTTATATGGGCCCATGCCCATGCCATCATCGCAGATATAATCAGAAAATTCTCTTGGCTCTTCTGGAATAAACATTGAAATAATATGCTTCATAGCATCATAGTTACGCTGCAGCATGATTTTCATAGTAGAACAAAAAATATCATCGCCAAATCTGTCTGCAATTTCATTGCAGCGCTTAGCCGCTGTGTTACATGCAGCAACCAAGGCATTTAAATCAAATCGATTCCATTGAGAAGTTCTTACATTATGAAGAATTAATTCCAACACATCAGATTGCAACTCGCCCTTTTTATAAAGTTTAATGGGCGGGATTCTTATACCCTCTTGAAAAATTGTTGTAGCTTCGGTTGGAATAGATCCTGGCACCATCCCACCATTATCAGACATGTGCCCAAACATTGCTGACCATGCAATGTGTCTACCATCTCTGAATACTGGCTTTAAAACCATCCAATCTGGAAGATGTGAAACCGCTGCATTACACATATATGGATCATTGGTAAGAATAATGTCTCCCTCTTCAATCTCCTCATCATAAGCTTCAGTAAAGCCATGAATAAATGAGCCAAATTGACCAACAACCATCTTCCCCTCTCGGTTAGCAATCATTGGAAAACAGTCTCCCTGCTCTCTAATACCAGGTGACAAAGCAGTTCTGCTTACTAGGGCATCCATCTCTTCTCTAGCATTTTTTAGGGCATTTTCGATCAAATCAACTGTGATTCCATCTACCTCAATTGGATTTAATGGAGACTCGTTTGTTTCAATAATTCTTGCAGGCATATTATTTTGTTGGGTTGATTATTAGATTACCGACTTCGTCAACGGCAGCTTCATGTTCAGGCAATATCACAGTAGTAGAGTCCATCTCAGATACAATTGCTGGTCCTGGAATCAAGTGCTTAGAATGCAGTTTGTTCCGATCGTATATTTTTGCGTCATGCCACTGGGCTTCATGATAAAAACGAGAGTCTTGAATAACAGCATCTTCCAAGGATGAATTAGATGAGATGTTCGCAGAAGATTTAATCTCAGCTTGAGCAACTTTTACAATTGCTCTGATCATCAAAATTTCATGGCCGTCACTTAATTTAAACGTAAATAATTGATAATGCTCGTCATCAAAAGCATCTGTAATTAGTTGAATACCCTTTGTTTCATATTCTTTCTCATCAAACTCTACCGTGATTTGGAAAGCTTGACCTGCATAACGAACGTCAGCTTGATACGTTACCTCAAGATTTGAATCGCTAACACCGTCTTTTATTAATGATTGAGATGCTTTTTCTCGCAGGTCTCTCAAGTCGTTAAGAAATTTATCAGTAGTGATATCTTGAGCCATTGCTAAATATGATCTAGATGCTTCATCTTGTATTTGTGTAGTCGCATCTCCATAGGCACAAAGCACTCCTGGACCTGGTGGAATAATTACTGGGAAGGAATTTGAAAGAATGCCCAATGCATTTGCATGCAGGGGTCCTGCACCGCCAAAACCAACTAGAGCAAAATCCCTAGGATCAAACCCTTGCTCAACTGAAACTAGCCTTAAAGCACCAAACATAGACTCATTAACAATTCTAACAATCCCTTCAGCTGCTTCCATTAAATCTACTCCAATACCATCAGCAATAGTTTGGACGGCCTTTTCTGCAGCTTTCTTATCAATAACCATGTCTCCACCGAGCTGAACATCGCTAGGAAGGAGGCCCAAAACAATATTTGCATCACAAACAGTGGGCTGGTCTCCACCTTTCATATAGGCAGCAGGACCAGGGACAGCTCCAGCAGATTCAGGCCCTACCCTCAAAGCTTTTGTTAACTCAGGTACAAATGCAATAGAACCACCGCCTGCACCAACAGTTCTAACATCCACAGAAGGAGCTTTAACTCTAACATCCCCAACTAAAGTTTCTCTTCTAACCTTCGCTCTAGAGTTTTGAATCAATGCAACATCAGTAGAGGTTCCGCCCATATCAAAAGTCAAAATATTTTCATACCCAGCTTGATTGCAAAAATGTATTGCGCCAGCTACACCTCCTGCGGGCCCAGACATTAAATGATTTACAGGTGAATCTCCTGTAGCGCGACTGGATGCAAGACCGCCATCGGAACGCAAGATTGATAACTGTACGTCGCTGCCTAAGGATTTTTCTAAATTAGCTTGCAAATTATTTACATAGCTAGAAACTTGGGGTCTAACATATGAATTCAGCACTGTTGTTTCAGCCCTCTCATACTCTTGCATTTCAGGAATAACCTCGCTAGAAATGGAAATAGGAATATCGGTAAATATCTTAGCTGCGATTTTGGCTGCTTTGATTTCATTTTCGTCATTAATGTAAGAGTTTACAAAGCTAATCGTAAGAGCCTCGACTTCTCCCTTGCTCTTCAGTTGATTTAATTGCTCTATTAAGTGAGTTTCATCAAGCTCAATGGATATATCTCCAGATGCATCAGTTCGTTCTTTAACACCATAAGTTAGTTCTAAGGGAGCTAATAATGGTCCTTTTACAAAACTTACCCATCCACCCAAACCTCCGGGACAAAAAGACCGAGCAACTTGAAGAACGCTTTCATAGCCTTGAGTAGTTAGAAGGCCTACCTTAGCACCGTTGCCAGTAAGAACTGCGTTGGTTGCAACGGTTGTACCGTGCATAACAAGCTTTATATCTTTAGGATTTACACCTGACTGATCGCAAATCCTTGCCACACCATTCAAAACTCCTATAGAAGAATCCTCAGGTGTGGAAGGTACTTTTGCGGTATGCGTTGATCCATCAGATTCATTAATCAATAAGAAGTCTGTAAATGTACCGCCAACATCAACGCCTAATCGATATGACATAAAAGCTTTATCCCTTATCTATAAAATTAAAAATTATATTTTAAATCTATTCCATAAGTAGCATAAGGTGCCTCATGAATAAATGATCCACCAAATTCTGGGGCTGGAATTACCTCAGCAAGGTATTCTTCATCAGCAATATTTCTTCCCCATACAGTTAAGGTCAGTTTCTCTCCAATCAATGAAGCTCTTAAATCAATCAAGCTATATTCATCACGAACAGATTTGCTCATATCAGAATTAACAGGGAAACCTAATAATGCTCCCCAAACTGCAGGCTGCTGATTATCTTGGACAGTGTGAAACCATGTCTCTCCAACTTGCATATAGTCTGCTCTTAAAACCAAATCATAATTAGCTGAAAAAGAAGATTCATATTGTAATCCGAGGTTTAATGTATGCTCTGGTGCTAATGGTGCATTGTTGCCAACTGTGCCAGGTCGGTGATCATTCTTCTTAATTTCACCGTCTGTAAAACCTATTCCCCCATCTACTCTCAAGGTATCTGTGAGCGCATATTTAAAATCTAACTCTGAACCACTTATATCTAGTTCATCTATTGACGTAACAACTCTTAGCAAGCCCCATGGCCCAGCAAAAAATTCAAAGAACTGATTATCATCGACATCTGTTTCAAACAAGGCTCCGTTTACCTCAAGCCTGCCATCAAGATATCTTCCTTTAAAACCAAGCTCAAAAGATTTTGAAACTTCCTTATTAAAAATATCAGATACGCCAAGCCCTGCGCCAACAGGGATATTTAACTGAGAATTAATTAATGCTGCGCTACCCGATGAGTTAAAGCCACCAGATCTAAATCCAACACCATAAGATGCGTAAACAGTTGTATTTTCACCCTGAGTTGTTAAAGATATTTTTGGTTGAAATTGATTAAAGCTCTTACTTCTTGATGGAATAGTGTCTCCAATGGATGCCATAGCAGGGTTAATAGGAGCTCCGCCGCCATAGTAAAGCGCCGACGCAACACCAGGAACATTATTATCTACAGATCTTTTCTCTTTATCATATCTCCCTTCAATTGAAAGCTCGGTAACATCAGATAAATCGAATGAAACTTGACCGAATAAAGAAAAGACATCAGTATTAAATGAGTCGTCAAACATTAGGTCAGTAGGATTCTTTCCGCTTGCTGGAACATAAGATTTATATTCAAAACCTTTGCCTAAATCTGCTCCATAAGACACAGCAACATCTCTTTCAATTTCAGCATAATAAGCACCAACCAACCATCGAGTTGACTGATCTTGCTCACTAGTTAACTTAACCTCAATTGAAATATCATCTTGATCTCTTGATTGAAACTGATAACCGTCACATGTATGAGGCAAATAAGGTCCAAGAACTGAATTTGCACCAGAGGGTGCTGTGCCTGGAGCTGCAAATGAAAATCCAGGAGGCAAAGAATTAATGAGTGCTAAATTGCTAGCCGTATTTGAGGCTGCACAAGCAGGAACGCCAAAATAGCCACCAAAAGCCCCTGAGGTTCCATCAGATAATAAAAATTCCTCTAAGTGGTTATAAGCTAGGATTGCTGTTAGCTCTCTTCCATCAGATAAATCTTCGGTATATTTTAATGAAAAGTCTGCTGTTTCTTGTTCATTTACGGGCGGGACATTAAACATATAAGAAAATTCATGGGAATTCACATCTTTAAAAAATTGATCTGCGCCTGGAGTACCAAAACCTTGGAATGCAGGAAGAGCAAAAACAGCATTAAAATTAATTGTTCCACCACTAGCCTCACTGATTCCTGCTCTCAAATCCCATGAGCTTGAATCATTATCAACCAGGATCCTGGTGCGAATAGTTGTGTCCTCAAAAAAATCAACGTTTTGAGAATTGCTGAATATATTTGTATGTTCTCCATCAGTTTCACGAGTACTTACTGAAAATCTTGTATAAACGTTATCTCCTAACATTCCAGAGTTAACATATTGCAATTTTGATGAGTTATTAACACCCATCCCAACTACAGCAGTATTTTCAGATTCTCCTGACGGAGCTTTAGTTGTTATAAGAATAGCACCTGAGGTAGCATTCCGCCCGTATAAAGCACCTTGAGGACCTTTTAAGACTTCAATTTGAGCAATATCAAGCAACTCTCTATTAAATGCATTTGGATTAGTCTGCAAGACTCCATCAACAACAAAGGCAAAATTTGATTCAGCGTCTCTAGTTGAGGTTAAGCCTCTTATAGTGACCAGGGTATCTCCAACGTTAACAGTATTTGCCATTACAACATTGGGTGTTAAGGCAATAAAATCCTCCGGTCTTTCAATGCCTGCATCCTCAATATCGCTTGAGGTAAAAACACTCATAGCTATTGGCACATCTTGTAAACTCTCATCAACCTTTCGAGCGGATACTACGACCTCCTCTAATGTTGGTTCAGCAAGCAAGTTAAATGATATAAAGATAAAGCTAGCAGCAAAAATAAATCTATTGAAAGTGTTGGAAAAAGTCATATTCTACCCCTTAGTGAAAACTTATAATTAATTTATACATGAAAAAAAGTATTAAAACAAATCCCATAACTGCAGGACTAATGCGTATTTGAGAACTAAAAAATATATGTTTTTTAAACCTATATTTTTCATCATCTACTTCATCTAAGAAGATATATAATATTAGGTAACAAATATGAAAAAACCACTAGATAATATCAAAGTCCTTGATTTAACTCATATGCTTTCTGGCCCATATGGAGGAATGATACTGGCTGATCTGGGATGTGAGGTAATCAAGATAGAGCCTCCAGTGAAAGGGGAAGCTACAAGGCGTCTGCTTGAAAATGATCCTGATTACTCTGTAAATGGCATGGGAGCATATTTTTACACTCTTAATCGAAATAAAAAAAGTGTTGCTATTGATCTTAAAAATGATGATGGATTGAAAATATTTTACAAACTAGTTAAAAAAGCAGATGTTGTATTAAGTAATTTTTCAGCTGGAGTTACAAAAAAATTAAAAATAGATTTTGACAACCTAAAAAAGATTAATCCAAAAATTATTACTTGCACAGTGAGTGGATTTGGAGAGTCTGGCCCAAAATTTCAACGTCCAGCGTTTGATCAAATTGCTCAGGCTCTGGGAGGGGGTATGTCAATTACTGGCCTTTCATCTAAAGAACCCATGCGAGCAGGTATACCAATTGGAGATTTAGGTGGTGGGATGTTTGCAGTCATGGGAATACAAGCAGCGCTAATTGATAGGGTTAGCACCGGAATCGGTCAAAATGTTGATATTTCAATGCTTGATTGTCAAATCTCTATGCTGAACTATATGGCTACGATGCAAACAATGTCTGGCATTATTCCTGAACCAATCGGTAACTCACATTTTGTTCACATGCCTTACAACTCATTTCTTACCAAAGATTATCCTATTGTAATAGCTGCGGTGGGTGACCAGTTTTGGCCAAGATTATTAAAAATATTTAAAAACCCAGAGTTACAAGATCCTATCTATGAAACTGCATTTGAAAGGCAAAAACATAAACAAAAATTAGAAGGCATTATTCAGAAAGAGCTTTTAAAAGAGAATGCTGAATATTGGCTTCAGGAACTAGAAAAAGAATCCGTTCCATGTGCTAGGGTAAATAATTTAGAGCAAGCTATACATGATGAGCAAGCTCAACATAGAAATATGCTTGTAGATGTACCACATCCTGAGGGTGGCTCTGCCAAAATTCCAGGCAATCCGATTAAACTTTCCTCAGTCAAAAATGAAGAATTTCTTGCGCCACCCCTCCTTGGAGAGCACACTAAAGAGGTTTTAGAAAATTGGTTAGGGTTTTCTCCAGAAGAATTGATTAAATTAGATGAGCACCAAGTAATTGAGATAAAAAAATGAGCGCAGATTTTGTTTTTATTAATGAGGTTGGTCCAAGAGATGGACTCCAGAATCAAAAAACTATCCTTGCTGCTAGTGAGCGCTTAAAACTTATCGATCATTTGATAAAAGCAAATTTACCTGGAATTGAGGTTGCAAGCTTTGTTAATCCAAAGGCTGTACCAGCCATGGAAGGAGCGCATGAGATCATGCAAGGCCTTTTAGATGTTGAGAGTTGTGAAATTTCTGTTTTAGTTCCAAATCTTAAAGGCTTTGAGCTTGCTAGAGATGCAGGCGCAAAGATTATTACAGTTGTACCTTCTGCTACAGAAACAATGAACCAAAAAAATATCAATATGAGCCTTGATGAGACTATCTCCAGTTCTTGTAATATATTAAAAGAAGCAAAAAATTCAAACTTAAAAACCCGTGCCTATGTATCTGTTGCATGGGAATGTCCTTATGAGGGTAAGGTTGATGGCAAGGTTGTTTTAAAGATCGCAAACCAGCTCCTTGCTTCTGGGGCTGATGAAATTATTCTCGCTGACACCATTGGGGCTGCAAACCCTGCCAGTGTAGGAATATTATTTAAAGATTGTGTGAACGAATTTGGCCATGAAATATTATCTGGTCATTTCCATGACACGCGAGCTATGGCATTGGCAAACGTGTGTGCTGCTCTATCTGCAGGTGTAAGAAAATTTGATAGCTGTATAGGCGGTCTGGGAGGATGTCCTTTTGCACCAGGTGCTGCTGGCAATCTCGCAACAGAGGATCTTGCAAACATGCTTGATCAAATGGGGTTTACAACTCAAATAGATCTTAATAAATTATCTGAAATTGTTTTATTTTGTGAGAACCAGCTTAATGCCCCGCTTGGTGGCAGAATGTCAGCTTGGCTGAATAAGCAAAATAAATCTAGTTAGAGGTATTTTTCAAGAAACTCCTCTCCACAATTCATTCCAATTTGATAGTCTGCTTTCATAATATTGACATTGGTCGTGGCTCGTTTAGTTGATAATCTTTGAGGAGGGCAAATTTGCAAAATTTTACAATCACTTGGCGGGTTATTGATGAACTCAAGCGCAGAATTATATGTTGTAGTATTTTCTTTTAAGGCCTTGGAGATATTGGGATACGATCTAGTTGCAAAAGCCGCAATATAATTCTCTAGTTTTGTTTTTCTAATAAAGGTTTGTTCATATGTTCGAATGATTACTATTTCTTTAGCTCCCATCTCATAAGCTTTTTGAACTGGAATTGGATCAGTAATCCCACCATCATATTTTCTTTTGCCCTCTAAAAGAATTTCATTCTTCATTAAAACTGGCAATGAACCAGTGGCAAGCATTTCATTAATATAATTCTCTTTAGACAGCTCAATATATTCAGGTTTGCCAGATCCAGCATCAGAAACCACAACATAAAAATTTTTACCTGCTAGGTTATCTTGCAAACGATCAAAATCAATTGGAAAAACTTTATTTGCATCTTGATATAGCTTTTCGAAATTCATGATACTTTTATTAAAAAGGAGGTTTGAATATCTAACATAATCCCTTGATGCAGAAAACAACATTTTATCTAGGTTGTAATCTGAAACTGCTAATAAATACCAAAGCTGAACAACTGCACCATTAGAGACGCCCAAATGAATGTCAAAGGGATTGTATGAAGCTTTAATAAATGAATCGATTACGCCAAAGGAAAAAACTCCTCTACTGCCCCCGCCTTCAATAATTAATGCTTTTTTACGTTTGTGCATAAACCAATGTTAATCACTAATACAAATTATAGGCAAAAAAAAACAGAGCTAAGCTCTGTCTTTTCAGTTCGAGATTGGAAGGGGTCTAAAGTGAGAATCTCTTTAGCTCCTTGAAGGCTTTCTCTTTCCTTCTTGGTGGGTCACTAAGCTCTTTTTTATCGTCGACTCTTAGTAACGCTTTCGCCCTTCGTCTCTTCCTTCTCTTTCTCTCTTACTCCCGTCTGCAGTTGATTGTAAGTCGGTCCGAGTTGGTCTATTAAATATACGCCTTTAGGAAATAGTGTCAACACTTTTTTTAAAAAAAATATAATTAATTTAAAGAAATTTATTTATGCCATTTATTTTCATAAAAATCAGCTAAAACTTCAAAGGCTTCTTTTTTATTTCCGTTCTCATCAATTAAGCCTTTTCTGTTGTAAAAATCTTGTATTCCAGGCAGGGGTCTCAGCATGGCTCTAAAATCTTTGAAAACCCAAGGGCTGATTCCTTGGATTTGTGGATTGTTAGAGAGCATTTCTAATTGATGCTTATAAAGCTTAGCTTGATACTCTTCAGACCAAATTTTATTCGTATGATTGCCATACTTTGCACCTGCACCAAATTCAGATATATGAATGGGTTTATCAAATATAGAGCTGATTTTTATCTTTGGCATAACCTCAAACATTAACTGTCTAAGAGTGCCTTCAGAAATCATCATCTGGTCTGTAAAAAATGTTACGTAGTACCACCCAAAGTATTCATTATAAGAAATTAAATCTACACTCTCACCCAAGGGGTCTTCAATCGAAAGGGAGAAATTTAATTCATGATCTATCGATACATTTGCTCGATCTAGGATTGATTTAAAAATAGCTTTTTCTTTTGGATTAACCCATTCAGATTTTGCTCCCTGTAAGGCTAAAACCAAAACCAGTGACCTAAATTGTTCTTCACTTCCTGATAGAAGAGCCGCTGTTGTTAATCGAGATGTATCTATCACCTCTATTTCAGAAAGCAATGCATTTAAAAATTGCATTCTTGATGAAGATAGAGGCGTTTCATTTGCCACTGACCAAACTACAACAGATGCCCTATTTTGATCTCTTTGAACCAGTCTGCTGATTTGGTTCTTAGCTATTGTTAATGTTTCAGCGTTAGACCAATCAATGTTCCAGTAAACAGGAACCTCCTCCCAAAGCATGAGCCCAAATTTGTCCGCGGTCTTGGCTAGATGGCGAGTGTAAGGATAATGCGCAGCTCTTACAAAATTAATATTAAGCTCCTTAGCTGTTGATAGTAATTCTTTAAAATGCTCCTGCGAAAAAGCCGGTCCATCTATCCCAATAGGCTCTGAATGCATAGCAATTCCCTTAAATCTGATCTCGCTATTATTCAAATATATTTTCTGGCCTTGTGTTTTAATGGAGCGAAAACCTATCTCATCATTAATTGATTCATCTTTAGAAGATATGATGACCTCATAGAGTTTTGGGTTTGCTGGTGACCAAAGCTGAGGGGTGATTTGGATATTCTCTTTAATTGCTCCTGAAGAGTTGGTTAAGAATTTATTCGAATATTGAAGCTCCGGTATTTCAATGCTAATCTCTTTTCCTGGAAATTTATCATTCATTTCAAGGTTAAAATAAGCTTGAGAAAAATTTTCTGGATCGAGCTGCAGATATGCATTTCTAATAAATTGCTTCGGGGTCTCAACAATATATACGTCACCAACAATGCCTCCCCATGGCCACCAATCAGTTTTCTGAGTGGGAACAGAAGACTTATTAAGGCTATTGTCGGTTTGGACCAATAATATATTGTCACCATCTTTTAAATGATCTGATATCTCAAAGTTGAATGGGACATAGCCGCCTTCAAACTTTCCAACAATAGACCCATTGATGAATATTCTTGTGGTGAAGTTACTGCCTTCTATATAAAGGTGGGTTATAGATTCTTTATTTGGAGAGTATTGAAATTTCTTATAGAGCCAGACTGGCCCTCTATAGAAAAAAAGTTTTTCATCTGCAGCATTCCAGGCTCCGGGAATTTGAATTTTTGCTGCAGTTTCAAAGTTGTATTCAATTAATTCCATGCCTGTTTTTTGAGTTTTGTTTTTTGGAAATCCACCAAAAAAAGATGACTCAGGCAAACCATTATTCATGGGATCAACGATGTAGCTCCATTCGCCATTCAAGGTTAAGATTTGTCTTGAATCTATCCATCCGATTAAATTATCTGGAGTTGGGTAGACTGGTGCCTTTCTTTCAAAAAAACTATCTGCATCAGATTGATCTTCAGACTGCAGATTAAATGCAAAGAATATTAAAAAACTTAAAAGAGTTCTTGGAATTATATTTAGAATAGAATTAATCAAGGACGAATTGACGGACTATTTGATGAAGATCTTCGGTGCCTTCCAAGTAGTTAGAAACGTTTACTCTCTCATTGTTTCCATGCACACCAGAAAAATCATTTGGATCAAAGATAATGGGATTAAAGCCATAACTATCTATACCAAGCTCACGAGTGAAGTGACTGTCAGTAAATCCAGTACTTACTGCCGGAGCTACTCTTGAACCAGGATGTAATGAGGTTGTCATAGATTGTATATGCTGAAAGAGCTCAGATTCAGTTGAAGAAACTGCAGGAGCAAAAGCAAGCACAAGTTCAACCTGAACACCCGCTGGCTCAACTAAATCCTTAAAATCTTGAATAAATTCATCTGAGGTTCTATCAGGCAGCATTCTACAATCAACCTCTGCTTCGGCAACAGGTGGAACAACATTAATTTTTTGTGAGCCTTTTAGCATTGTTAAGGAGCATGTATCTCTTGTTAAGGCATGATATGAAGGAGAGAGCTCTTGTAGCTTAGCAAGAAAATTATCTTGCTTGATTGCAGTTTTAATATCTGCAAAGGCCTGAGCATTTTCACCAGTCATATTTAAAGAAAGACTCTTAAAATATGTATCTACTGCTGGGATAATTCTAGCTGGAAATGGATTCTCTCTGATCAAATTTAAGGCATGGACAATCCGGGAAACTGAACTAGTTGCTCTGGGTGATGAACCATGTCCAGGCTCATCATTGGCTATTAACCTGAGCCAAACTGGAACTTTTTGAGTGACCTCAATTGAAAATACTGTCTCATTATCAATGTTTAGACCGCTGCCACCCTCATTAATAAGATAGCCGGCTCCTTTAAAAACCTCAGGATAATTTTCTATCATCCAGCCAGCACCATAAAGACCGCCAGCCTCCTCATCTGCGGTTGCAAGAAAAACCAAGTCTCTGTTAAGTTTTTTATTTTCTCTATGGAGTCTTATGAAAGATACAAGATGAGAGATTCCAGTCCCCTTCATGTCGATAACGCCTCTTCCGTAAAGATATCCATCTTTGATTTCAGCAATCATTGGATCTGTGTCCCAGTAATCTTTTGATGCTGGAACAACATCAGTGTGTTGCAATAAAATTAATGCAGGCTTGGTTCCACCTTTGATTCTTGCCCAAATGTTTCCTCTTCCAGGTGCGCTTTCTGCTGTAAAATATTCTATCCCCTCCTCTTCAAATATTTTTGCATAAAAATCTACTGCCCGTGATTCATTGCCTGGAGGATTAATGGTATCTACGCCAACAAACTCTGAAAGCAATTTAATTGGATCAAGAGATTCAGCTGAAAGTGAAGCATTAAAAATAACTACACAACTTATGATTATTTTTTTTACAAACATCAATTTACTCCCTCTACTAAAACAACATGACGATTGGATGAATTTAAAGAGTGCTTTAACGCTTCTTGATAGTCACTAGACTCATAGCAAAGTTTAGCCTTCTGCATAGAGCTAAATTCAACCAAAACAGTTCTTTCATATGGGCCGCCCTCTAGCTCGACTTGCTTGCCGCCCCTAACTAAGAAAGTTCCTCCATGCTTGTTGATTGCCGGTCCTGCTAACTTAATATATTCATCATACTCATCAGAGTTGTGAACATGGCATCTAGTGATCCAGTAAGCTTTCATTGAGCTTTAAATTTCAATCTCATCTCATGCAAAATTGGCTCAGTGTAACCACTTGGCTGAATCCTTCCCTGTATTGCTAGATTGCAAGCAGCCTTAAATGCAATTCCATCGTAAGTTGGTGCCATGGGTTGATAAGATGGATCACCGGAGTTTTGTTGATCCACAACAGCCGCCATACGTTTCATGGTTTCCATGACTTGATCCTCAGAACAAACAGAATGATGCAACCAATTGGCGATGTGTTGACTAGATATCCTGCAAGTAGCTCTATCCTCCATCAGCCCTATATTATTAATATCTGGAACTTTGGAGCATCCAACACCTTGATCTACCCATCGAACTACGTAACCAAGAATACCTTGAGCATTGTTATCTAATTCCTTCTGCACCTCTTCTGGTGACAAGGAGTCAGCATCTGGCATCACAGGGATGGTTAAAATATCATCTAAACTTGCTTTGGTTCTTTCAAGTATTTTTTCTTGACGCTCGGATACCAAGATTTGATGGTAGTGCATTGAATGCAAAGTAGCGCCAGTCGGCGAAGGAACCCAAGCACAGTTGGCGCCAGATTCTGGGTGCATGGTTTTCGTTTCATACATGTTTAACATCTCATCAGGCATCGGCCACATGCCTTTACCTATCTGTGCATTGCCTTTGAATCCAGTCTCAAGGCCAGAATCAACATTCCAATCTTCATAGGCAAGAATCCAAGGCTGTTGTTTCATTTGAGCTTTAGGAATCATGGGGCCCGCCTCCATGCTTGTATGAATTTCATCACCGGTTCTATCTAAAAATCCAGTGTTAATAAAAATTACTCTTTCCTTAGCAACACGAATGCACTCTTTGAGATTCACCGTGGTTCTTCTTTCCTCATCCATGATTCCAATTTTTGCAGTCAACGGATTCAGGTTTAATGATTTTTCTACTGCTGAAAATAAATCACATGTAAATTGTACTTCCTCGGGACCATGCATTTTTGGCTTAACAATGTAAATGCTTCCAGCCTTTGAGTTTTGTACATGGCTGTTACCATTTAAATCATGCATGGCAATGCAGATCGTAAACATGGCGTCCAATATGCCCTCAGGAACCTCGTCACCCTTTTCATCAAGGATTGCAGGATTAGTCATTAGATGTCCAACATTCCTGACTAACATCAAACTTCTTCCTGGAAGCGTAAAATTGGACCCATCTGGTGCAATATAATTTCTATCTGGATTCAGGGATCTTGTCATTTCAGCCCCCCCTTTAAAAAAAGTTTCTTTTAAATCACCTTTCATTAAGCCTAGCCAATTTCTATAGACTGTAACCTTGTCCTCCCCATCAACTGCTGCAACTGAGTCCTCACAATCTTGAATCGTAGTAATCGCAGACTCTAGCAATACATCCTTTATACCTGCAGGATCTGTGGCCCCCACAGAATGCTCAGGATCAATCTGAATCTCAACATGGAGATTGTTGTTTTTAAGTAAAACTGCAGAAGGCTCTTCAACTGAGCCTAGATATCCTTGGAACTGATCATTGTTTAAAAGGCTGGTAGTCTTGCCATTGAGGAGGCTAATTTCTAAAAGACCGTCTCTAATATTAAAAGAATTAATATCTGTATAGCTTGCATTATTAACTGCAAAATTCTTATCTAAAAATTTCTTTGCAAACTCAATAACTTTATCTCCACGCACAGGATTATAGGCGCCAGCTTTTGAGGCGCCATTTTCCTCTGAAATCATATCCGTACCATAAAGGGCGTCATAAAGACTTCCCCATCTTGCATTAGCAGCATTTAAAGCAAATCTTGCATTCATAACCGGAACAACCAATTGAGGTCCAGCAATAGATGCAATTTCAGGATCTACATTCCCGGTTGTAATTTTGAAATCTCCGCCTTCTTCTAGAAGATATCCAATTTCTTTTAAAAAATTTTTATAAATATCTAAGTTTTTTTCTTGTCCTGGATTAGCTAAATGCCAGGCATCTATTTGCTCCTGCATTGATTCTCTTACACCAAGCAATGTTTTATTTTTGGGGCTAAATTCATTAATGATTTTCTCTAAACTTATCCAAAAATGCTCTTCAGATAAATCTAATCCTGGTAACACTTCTGATCTAAGAAATGATTCAAGATCTGTTGAAACTGATAAGGATCCTTTTTTTATGTATTGGTCAGCCACTTTTTCTCACATACAAAATAAAAACTAAGCTATAGTCTAACAAATAAAAATGAAGCGCTATAAGAAATTATTGCAATCAGATCAACTATTTTGATAGTGTTTCGTACTGAATAAAAATTATAAAAATGCAGCAAAAAAAAAATACTCATTGTAAGTCTATTTTTATTCGGAATAAGTGGGTGTGGAGGCGGAGGATCATCCTCTGAGACACCACAACAAAACTCAACAATTCTTGCCCCATCTCCAACACCACCTCCAAGTTCAGTTACAAGCAATCTTGTTGCCCAAGCCAAAGGAACCATTAATGGAGAAATGAGTTACAAAGGGATCGACAGAGAATTTATTTTGTATGTTCCTTCTAGTTATGAAGGCTCTTCAAAACAACCACTGGTCTTTAATTTTCATGGCTATGGGAGCAATGCCAATGAACAAATGAAGTATGGAGATCTTCGCTCACAAGCAGATGCCAATGGTTTTATCTTGGTGCATCCTGAAGGTTTGGATGATATTACAGGAACAAGTTATTGGAATATGGGGGGCTGGTCAATTAGTGTTCATGATGATTTGGAGTTTATAGATAACTTAATCAACCTCTTGATTGATAAATATTCTGTTAATGCAGAAAGAATTTATTCGACCGGTATGTCAAATGGTGGCTTTTTTAGCTTTCATCTAGCTTGCAATTTAAAAACTAGTTTTGCAGCCATTGCTTCAGTTACCGGGTCAATGTCTTATGATACTTTTAATAGCTGCAGTGCAAGAAAGCCAACGCCAATCATGCAAATTCATGGATCGATTGATACAGTTGTTCTTTATTCTGGAGTAGATACTGTTATGAAGCCTGTTATGGAGGTAATGGAGTACTGGAGGATAAATAATTCATGTGACGATTACCTACTAGCCGTTCCAGGAATCCTACCCGGGACAAGCTCTTGGACAGAGACCTACCTATTTGATAACTGCTTACATGGGACACAAAATATTCACCTTTATGTTCAGGGAGCTGGGCATATCTGGCCTGGTTCCATATACGAAAGGATCAATGACCCTGATTCGAGCCAAAGAATCTGGGACTTCTTTTCAAAGTATGACATAAATGGTGTCATACAATAAGAAGGGGTCTTATGACCCCTTCTTCATAGATTGCTTAAAGTTTTATTCTTTAAAATCAACTCTGTAAATAATTGCATGGTCAATCATTTGACGAATCTCTTCATAACCCTTCGAGATTTCTTCTAGCTCAACCTCATTATCTCCATACATTTTTTCTAATTCAGCTTCAACAGCCTTATTCTTTTCTTCAGTTTGCTGCATTGATGCCAAATCTTTATATTGAACAGTGATCCAAACATTTGGGGTGTCTGCAACACTTAGGGATGTCCAAACATTAAAATCTTCAACATAGCCTAGCTTCTTTTGAACATTCATAGCTCGAACCCAAGTTCTGTTAAGATTGGTAAGATATGTATCAACATAGTTTGGCTGCACCGCAACAACTGTGAGTTCCATTGGTTCTTGTGAGGGAGTGAAATCTTCATAAATCTCAGCAGATACAACCATTGAAAGTAACACAGGTAAAAGTAATATTTTTTTCATAATTTTTACTTATTTTTTATCTAATTATAGTTCCAGAATACATTCTGGAATTCTCACAAGAATATGTTTCTCTCACCGCTTTATCCTCATCAGTATTGTTTACATCTGACCAATAGTGATCAATTGTTTTACCCCATTCTTCCCAATCAGGTGAGCCATAGGATAATACAAAATCATAATCAGCAAGTTGAGCCGGGGCTCCATTACTAGGCCTGATTAAGCGAGCACTATTTCGAATGCCGGCTTCATGAGAAATTTTCATCTGATTGCTTAGGTTAACGTATGCATCTGCAAGAGTTTTGCCTTCTTTTAAATTACAGTATCGATAGGATACTGGATAAGCATTTGATAGCTCCTCTGGGCTAAAGTTAGATTCTAAAACCCACTGAACAGCATTAAACGCTTGTACACAACTTACTGGTATTGAATCTCTTACTTTTTTAAAGTCATCACCAAACCAATTATCTAAGGCTTTGCCCATATTTGTTGCTGTATCAGTATGACCGACCCAAAACATATCAAAATCATTAAGTGGAGAACGGTATCTAGGAACCATTACTGCAGCATCGTAACCAGAATCATCAGTGATATCCATTACCTTATTCCATAATTTGGACCATTTCATAAAGTCGTCTAAGTTTTTTCCTTCATTTAAATTGCACATCAAATATTCTGCTCTAATAGGGTCAGGCACTTCTTGTGACTGAACAAAAAAACTTGAAACCAACAAAGTAATTAAAAATAATTTTTTCATTTTTTCTCCGAAATTAAAAATTTATAGAAGATTAGTATGCAATATATTTTTAACAAATATATGGATTTATGTGCCAATCGTGCAAAAAAAAGCCTTGAATCTTCAAGGCTTTTTAAGTTGGGGAAAATACTCTAGAAATTATAAGTCCACCTAACACCATAGGTTGCTTGTTCCCTCGCCCAAATACTCTTATTAAATCCAAGTGGTGCTGTAGCTTCACCGATGTGCATAATATTTTCTTCATCGGTGATGTTTTGCCCGTAAATATCAATACGCCATGCAGGATCATCAATAGATGGAGTGATAGAAATCATGGCATTGTATTCAGTCCATGAAGGAACTTTATCCCACTCAAGATCAAACAGACTCGTGTAACGCTCATCTTGCTTATAAGCATCCAATCTAAAATTAATATTATAGTTTTCAGTAGTAAGGGTGTACTGAACACCTACATTCATTGATAATTCAGGATGTGTTAATGAATTCCCACCAACGTCTGAAAGCAAACCATCTTTGATAACATCGGCTGGGTTGCAGCCAAGAATTGCACATGCGGTAT
>Ga0255783_10000540_pt1 | contig 43921 bp, 40 predicted proteins | sample 011ome_22_FD_179981 | JGI IMG/M metagenome (GOLD analysis project Ga0255783, IMG submission 179981) | Coastal salt marsh microbial communities from the Groves Creek Marsh, Skidaway Island, Georgia - 011507BT metaG (version 2) | ecosystem: Environmental > Aquatic > Marine > Intertidal zone >... | reverse complement strand
CCCTGACTCAGCTTCGCCTTCATTCGCTTTGGATCAAACACCGCCATATCATCATGGGTGTGGATATCTATGAAACCTGGGGCAAGGGCAAACCCGCTGCCATCGATTTCCTGTTTTGCTCTAATGGGCTGAGTATCAGCTCGACTTTCAGCAGTGCTGAGTGAAATGATGCGTCCATCGGCAATTGCGCAACTTCCTTGCCACGGAGCATCTCCACTGCCATCGAAAATCTCCACATCACGGATCAGCAGATCAGCAATGATAGCCTGTTTTTGATTTTTCCCATCAGTTGGCATGTCTTACTCTCTTTTTACTGGTTTCAGCACGGTTTGAGCTCTTCTTAGGTTGCTACTTTTATTAGGGTAAAAATATAAGGTTTTGGCTGTCAAAATATGCCTCAAGATTAGTCTAGGGTTCCATAATAATTCATGTTTCGTCAACGCCTGTGTGACAGGTGTGTGACAGCGCTTGTCGTATGCGATCATATGCGAGTGTTCCCCCAATGCCGCGGGGGAACATAATTCGATAAAAAAACTGTAACGAAGACTTGAAATACCATCAATTTTGGTGTTGTCGTAATGGTGGCCTCAGGCTTTGTCTGCCTTCCGAGATAGCAGCTACTGTGGGACTATAAAGAACGGACGAGGCTTAAAGCCAAGGGTTCAACGTCCTAAAAGGTTTACCCAGCTCAAGAAACATGAATCACTAAACACGATACGCGGCACCTTTTTGCACGCAGCCGCAGGGTGTAATTCTTTTCGAGGAGCTCAAAATGCTATCGATAAAAAACACAATTACTGCAGCGCAAGAGCTTGCAGATGATTTTAACTGGGCAGCTTTCCCAGTTAACCCCAAAACCAAAACAGTTAGACCAAGGGTTTCACTTCGTCTCATGCCTGTTTCAATGGTAAAGACGATGAAATGCGTTGGTTGATTGCAGTACTATCCGGCAGCGGCATGCGTTAACAGCTTGGGCTTGGAATTGGAATCAGTCTAGTAAAGGGCAGGAGTATACTACTATATATGAAACCAAACCCGAACCTTTTCACTTTGAGGCATTACTTTTTGAAGGACTACCGACTACAATTTAATTCAGGTATTTCTTTGAAAAATTTTAAAACTGCTTTAACTTATTGCTTAAAAAATCGTATCAAATATTTGTGGAAAAAATGATGGGCACTACTGATGGTGGATTTAGGCTACTTACGTCAGTAGAAGTTACAGTGCTTATCTTTTCTATCACCACTTACCTGTTACTTTTTCTTGCTGGTAGGGCGGTATTAAAGCGAGATTCGCCAATAGCGCTCTATGCGCCTGTTGGTCTGGCTGTTTCGTATTTATTTTTCATATTTTTTTCTTTATTTTTTGCCAAATTTAGCGCAACAGTGCCATTCTATGCGGTGGTTTGTTTTGCTGCTTTTGGATGTTTAAAGCGTAAAAAAGGTTTAAAATTTGAACTAGCTTTATTTTCAGTATCTATAGCTATGCTTTTGCCGTTGATATATCTTGCGGTTATAAACAACAACCCACTCTGGGATGATTTTACTAATTGGCTTCCGCCAGCGAGGTATCTTTTTGAATACAATCACCTGCCGACATTAGACATTCCAGACGTAACACATGTGACCCAAACGTATCCGTTTTTGCGTGCGATGTTTCATGCCTGGGTTGCAAAGTTCTCAGGTACATTCAATCTGAATGTTCAGGGAGTGCTGAACATGCTTCTAGCGGGTAGTTTTTTAGTGTGGGCGCACGAGCTAAAAAAAGTACAATTTGAAAACCAAAATAATGTGGGAGAAGTTGCGTCATGTTTGCCCCTGATGGGGCTTCTTGCAGCTTCGTTAACCGTATGGATTTTGACTTTAAACACAAGACTGGTGTTAGGCAGTTTTGCCGACCCAGCATTGTCACTGTCTCTTGCTGGGGTGTTGATTTATCTGTCCAGCTCTAGAAATATCGAAAGTTGTTTTTGGAATGGTCGCATTGACACTAATCTTTTTTTTCTTTTTTTGTTTCCGTACTTCATCAAAGATGCAGCTGTCTACTTCGTGCCGATGCTGTTCTTTTGCTTTTGGCTTTCGAAGCTGGGTCAATCCGAAATTCAATCGGTTTCTAGCGTAATTAAAATGGCTAGAAAATTGGCAATCCAAACGGTTCATTTCGCTCCACTATTTATGGTTATGATGATTTGGAATAAATACTGCAATCAGAATGGTTTGAATTTCTCAATAGCGTTGCAACCTATTGATACTTGGAACTTTGATGTTGTTCCCCAAATACTAAAATCGATGCTCAGCCAAACTTTAGGAAGGCCTTACCTGCTGATTGGGTTGATCATATCAATATTTTTAATTTTAAAAAATTGGAACTCAAATATTTTACAGTCTAAAATTCGACGAACAATCTTGCCCCCAATCATGTTTATAATTGCCATGCACGGTTTCCTCTTTATTGCTTATCTTGGAGCATTCGGCGAGAGTGGGGCTGCCAGAGCAACCTCCTTTAGTCGGTACATAGCTCCGGCAGGTTTCTTGATTTGGGTGGCCCTGATAGTCTATTGGGTAACACAACATGACAGAATGATTAATAAATCTTTTAAAGTCGTCTGCGCAGTTTTATTTATTTCTTTTAGTGGGCTTATTGTCGCTAAAGCAGATAAATTTGTTGTTCCTGATACGCAGACACCGCTTAGACAAGCCGCAAAAGAAATACAAAAAAACTATTCGCACTCAAGGAGCCTTTTGATTGTCGATGCACTCAGTTCGGGCATTGATTATGTCAGCATAAGATACTACCTAGGCCGCGAATATTACACGAGGGTGGACGGACTAACTTGGAGGCCAAATAGTATGCCTCTGCCTGAGCTCAGACTTCTTATGAAAAAGTATGATGATGTTTTCATTTACTCAGCTCCTAAAAGTTTGATGCAGTCCGTTCAAAAAATTCAAGGTGAAAAATAGGACTTTTAGAAATGTTATGCTAGAGAAAAAAATGGTTGCAATTTTAATTCCATGCTTTAACGAGGAGCAGACAATAGGCTCTGTTATCGCAGGTTTTAAGGCATCTTTACCGGAGGCACACATCGTTGTCTGTGACAACAACTCCAACGATAAAACAAAAGAAATAGCATTGAAATCCGGGGTCACTGTTCTTTCACAGCCTTTGCAAGGAAAAGGATATGCGATTGAGCATATGTTTCGAGTAGTTGATGCTGATTTTTACGTTCTAGTGGACGGTGACCTGACCTATGACCCCAAAGTGGCTGAAAGTGCTGTTGAAAAATGCATCAAAGATTCAACTGATATGCTTATTGGAGTAAGGATGAGTGCTGATGGGCATAAAACTTATTTACCGCTCAGGAGCTTTGGCAATTTATTGTTTACAACAGTTTTGAGGGTTCTGTTTTCGAGCAAGATGAGAGATGTCTTGTCCGGCTATCGCGTTTTCTCCAGAAGATTTGTTAAGTCTATGCCTGTGCTCTCGAAAGGTTTTGGAATTGAAACAGAGATGAATATTCACGCACTGAGCCTGTCGTTGTCTATTGGAGAATTTGAAACTCAGTATTTTGAGCGCCCATTGGGATCAGTCAGTAAGCTTGCAACGTTCAAAGATGGAACGGTTATTCTTATGACAATTCTTCGGATGCTTTTTGAACATAAGCCTTTGGCTATTCTTGGTACCGCCGGCGTTGTTTTAGCGCTAGCTGGAGGACTTTTGTTTTTCCCGGTTATGCAAACTTACTTTGAAACAGGGTTGGTACCGCGCTTGCCGACAGCTATTTTGAGTTTTAGTTTAATGCTTATGTCTTTCTTCAGTTTTTTTTCAGGTTTGATTTTGGATGGAATTTCACGCCAACGCATCGAAGGAAAGAAATTAATGCTTTTGAACGTGAATATCCGATGACTGCTTATCAGTCTGAAAATGATCCGGAATACACCGGGATCGAGAATCTAGAAATTATGAAAGACGCGAAAAACTACAATAGGTTTATCGAAAAATTGATAGTTGAAGCGGCGCCATCAAAATCAAGTTTTAATGCGTTTGATTTTGGTGCAGGAACTGGACAGTTCAGTGAAATATGGTCCAAGCCTGAATCACCTAATGTTGAATTTACAGCCATTGAATTGGATGAAAATTTTAAAAGGCTTTTAGAGAAAAAGAATGTCAGGGTTGCTGATCTAAATCAAATAGAGAACGCATCAACAGATTTTATTTATTCTATCAATGTTCTTGAGCATATAGAAAGCGACATCGATTGTTTGATCCAACTGCATTCAAAATTAAAGGTTGGCGGTAAGCTATTTGTTTACGTACCTGCTTTCAAATTTTTGTGGACAGAGATGGATGACTTTGTTGGCCATGTGAGGCGTTATCGAAAAGGTGATCTAAGAAAAAAACTAGGGATGGCCCAATTTCACATTGAAAGCATTCAATACCATGACTGTGCTGGGTTTCTGGCCACACTTGCGCTTCGGTATCTGACTGTCGGCACATTTCAACTTAGTCGAAACAAAATAGTACTTTTTGACCGTTTTATTTTCCCAGTAGGCAGGGTTTTTGACGCATTGATTTTTAAACATTTGTTTGGAAAAAATATTTCAGTTGTGGCTGTCAAACGCTGAAGGAGTAGTCTCATCAAAGCGTTTTCTTTTCGATCCTACTTGAATGCATTCTCTTTTTTAGTCGTTGGATTCATTGGATTTCTAATCGAGTATGCTATTGTGTCTCTTTTCATTAACGTGTTTGCCTTGAGCGCTTATCTTCCACGGCTTTTATCTTTTCCATTGGCTTTATTAACAACGTGGCAACTCAATCGTAAGTTTACATACTGTGTCGAAGATGCTTCTTCTTGGGTGGAGTTTGCTCGCTACTTTAAAGCAAACGTTGTTTCCCAATCGTCTAACCTTTTACTGTATACACTGGGTTGCTCGCCGCTGATGGAATTAGACCCTCTTAATGCTCTTATACTTGCAACATCGGTTTCTGTTTTCCTGAGTTTGTGTTTGTACGGTCAGTTTGTTTTCAAGAAAGTGAAAGATTAAGAAACTTGGTGTTTAATTTTTTATTTTACTAAGGGTTTCTGAGCCATCATGCCAATAGATATTAACTTTGCAGATGACATTTCTGTTTAAACAATCAAACTTACTTATTTTTGGTATTCTAAGGTTCTTGGCGAACGGACCAATTCTTTTCAGAACAGCGTGGTAATAGTCTGCGTGTCTGACGCCCAATTCTCAAATTATAGAGCCCGAGCATAATGTTTGAATTAATGTAAATATTTTTTTTATTGTTTTAGTTTTAGTTAAAATTGAAATAGCGTTTTTAGCTTCTACGGCATCATGTTACTTTAAGAAATCGGTCATGCCGGGTTTTTATGATAAAAGTTTGCGCTATGATTTTAAGCTCCAGATAAACACGTTTATCTGCGCCAACATTAGAAATTTTTTCAGTAAATCCAGTGAAGGGACCGTGTGTGACTGTATTTTGATCGCCGGCCAGCAAACTCCCAACTGACTCAAAGACGCTATTTTTATTACAACTCGTGAAAAGAAACTGCATGACATTTGGTGGGACTGGGCAGGGATACAAGCCAAATCTTGCCAGACGAATCACGCCAAGTGTGCTATTATTTTTTTGCCAATGCTTGTTTGCAGAGTCAATTTCCACAAAAACATACCTGGGAAAGAGCGGGCACAATGGGGTTTTAAATGCATTTTCCTTGCGCCTGGTGATTTTTTGTACAGGCAAAAAAGGCGTTAAAATTCTTATCCCTCAAATTTTTAAAGGCCACACGTTCGGCATTTGGCTTGCATTGAACGTGGTACCATGCCGACTTCTGTTTGGCATCGCCTTGGACAATTTCGCTGGTTTTAGCGCGGGACATAGCAAGCAGATCACTCTTAATTAATAGACTTAAGTTGGTGTTTTTATGGCCCTCAGTTGAGTCATTATGTCGGCTACAATATTTCCATTTGGGACTGGACATCGGGTTTAGCGGTGTGACATCGTCAACGTGATTTTACCCAGGTAATTTCTCGCATTTACAGCATTTTAGGTGCGCTTAAGGAATTGTAAGGTTATCCCATCAGAATGAAAAGGCCGGCAAAGAACTGCACTGGGTATCCACCCGTATGCATCTGGCGCTAATGGTTAAATTATCCAAAACGACCTGGGAAGAATATCAGTGACACCCAAACGGAACAAAAATTAGCTTTCAGGCTTAATCCTTGTCAGAGATACATTTCATGGTATGAAAACAGTGATTTGTCTATTCTGTGGTCCGCTCTCAACCGCATGCCTTCTTATTTTTTGTATTATGAAGAAAAAAGTCTAACCACTCTAAACAAGATTTGGTTTGACGGCGTCTCTATATCTGTTCACTGTATGAACGTATAATCGTGATTTGAGTATTTTTTCATGCCATCCTTGGGCTTAACCAAAACACGACCTATGTTTACCATGAATGAAGAACCATCAATAAAACCCATAAAAGAGCTGGAGCAAACGCCTAACCAAAGTCAGCGTTCCTTATCTGAACGTTGTGGTGTGAGCGTTGGACCGATAAACTATTGCCTCAATGTATTAATCAAACAAGGCTTTGTGAAAGCGTCAAATTTTATGAATGCTCGAAACAAGCTTTCCTACTCTTACATTCTGACACCGGCAGGGTTGAATCACAAAAAAGAACTGACCTTGAACTTCTTAAAATTGAAGCAGGATGAATATGAGTCTTTGCAGCGGGAGATCGCGTTACTGGAACAAGATCTGAGTCAATTATGATACTGAGTGATGATGGACCTAATAATCGTATTTAGAAGGCTTTTTGCAGTTTTTAGCTTTTTTATTCTTCCACTATGTTTTTATTGAGCTTTAATCATGAAGTATGAAGTGTTGTTTGATGTTTGAAATTTCTCTTAAAAGTGCCAAAATAGCCGTCGTCGGGCTTGGCTATGTGGGCCTGCCGCTTGCTTTGGAGTTTGCCAAGACGCGCGTGGTGGTTGGTTATGATATCAATGAGGTCCGAATTGCGGAACTGAAGTCTGGCCAAGATGAGACTTTGGAAGTGGAGCCTGAGCAATTTCTTGCAGCCCGCCACTTGTCTTTCACTAATCAGCCCGCTGATATTGCGGGCTGCACAGTCTACATCGTTACTGTTCCGACGCCAATTGATAAAAACAAGCGCCCAGACCTTCGGCTTTTGTTGAAGGCCAGCGAAACCGTGGGTAGGGTGTTAAAGTTCGGTGACGTAGTAATTTATGAGTCGACGGTATACCCAGGATGCACAGAAGAAGATTGTGTGCCCGTTTTGGAAAGATGCTCAGGCCTAGAGTTCAACAAAGATTTCTTTTGTGGCTATAGTCCCGAGAGGATTAATCCAGGTGACAAAGAACACCGCCTTTCATTGATAAAGAAGGTGACGTCCGGTTCTACCCCGGATATCGCTCGAGCGATAGATCATCTCTATAATGAAATAATTACCGCTGGCACGCATCAAGCAGAGAGTATTAAAGTTGCTGAGGCAGCAAAGGTGATTGAGAACACGCAGCGCGACCTTAATATCGCGTTGATCAATGAATTAGCGATTATCTTTAATAAAATGGATATTGACACTGAGGCAGTGTTAAAAGCTGCTGGCAGCAAGTGGAATTTTTTGCCCTTCAGTCCTGGCTTGGTTGGTGGACACTGCATAGGTGTAGACCCTTATTATCTTACACACAAATCTGAGGCGATAGGTTATAAACCCCAAATCATTTTGGCTGGCCGTCACCTCAATGACTCGATGGGTCAATATGTTGCTTCTAATCTGATGAGGGCTATGACTGAGCGGTCAATTATACTGGAGGAGGCAAAGGTTTTGGTGCTTGGCCTGGCATTTAAAGAAAATTGTTCTGATATCCGCAACAGCCGTGTCGTTGACCTTATTCATGAGCTCAATGAATGCAAAATTGAAACAGATGTCCATGATCCTCGGGTCAATCCTTCGCAAGCTTTAGATGAATATGGCATATCGCTCACAGCTAAGCCAAAAAACAATACATATGATGGTATAATTTTGGCGGTGGCTCACGACGAATTCAAACAGCTTTCAGTTGAACAAATTCGGGCGCTGGGTAAATCAAACCATGTGATTTATGATCTCAAATATGTTCTGAAGTTTGGGGAGGGGGACTTGCGGCTTTGATCAAAAGATTTAAAATTCTTCTTGAGTTTATGTCATGGCAAGGACGAAAGAAAACGTTTGGGTTAATGGCTATGATTACTGTAATGGCTCTTTTAGATACCATTGGAGTGGCAGCAATCATGCCATTCATATCGGTGTTGGTGAACCCAGAACTTGTTGAAACAAATGGCGTTCTTAGGGCTGGTTTTCTTTGGTTTAATAAATTTGGCATTAATACTGTTCAACAATATTTCTTTGTTCTTGGCGTCTTAGTCTTTGCGTTGTTAATGGCCTCAATACTCTTTCGGGCGTTAACCACCTACGTGCAAATTCGGTTTGGTCAATTTTTAGAATATACAATCGGAAAGCGACTACTTCGAAATTATTTGGGTCAACCTTATGTGTGGTTTTTGAATCGCCACGGTGCTGATTTAGGTAAAACCGTCATATCTGAGGTGCATGTAATTATCGTTCATGGCGTGATGCCGTTAATAACTATTCTTGCTCAAGGTGCTGTCGCCATCGGTATACTGAGTCTCTTGATCCTGGCGGATTTTGCACTCGCATTGACAATAGGCGCTGTGCTCGCTCTGACATATGGCGTTACATATTTCATCGTTGGAGGTCTTTTGACCAATATAGGAAACGCGCGTTTCCAGGCGAACGAGCAAAAATTTAGGATTTTGACCGAGGCGTTTAACGCTGTGAAAGAGGTTAAGATTTTTAATTTAGAAACCATTTATGTCCAGCGCTTTGATCATCATGCAAACGCGTTGGCGACTCATCAAGGGTTGGCAGAAATAATTGGATTGATGCCGCGCTTTGTACTTGAGATCATGATATTTGGAGGAATGATGACCGTCGTGCTTTATCTCATGATGCAAAAAGGCAGTTTTATATCAGCTTTGCCGACCGTCTCACTTTATGCTTTTGCTGGATATAGGCTGATGCCAGCACTACAGCAAATTTACTCTTCTTTTTCGCAGTTGCGCTATTCCGCGCCATCAATAGATGCGGTGGATGCAGACCTAAGGCAGTCAAAGCCGAGTCAACCCCGCACCATACGCATGCAAAGTGAGCAAGTCATTTCATTTAACAAAGAATTGGTGCTCGATGATGTTCATTTTTGTTACCCGGAGGCTAGAAAACCATCTGTCAAAGGAGTTGACTTAAAAATACCTTTTAAGAGCAGTGTTGGTTTTGTTGGCCCAACTGGCAGTGGAAAAACGACCCTCGTCGATATAATCATTGGGCTGCTGTGTCCTCAGCAGGGAGTGCTCAAAATTGATGGGCAGGTTGTTGACGAAGGTAATATCGTCGCTTGGCAGCGCTCAATTGGATACGTGCCTCAGCATATTTATTTAACTGACACGACGGTAGCATCTAATATTGCATTTGGCGTTGATGAAAATGATATCGATTATCACGCGGTGGAAAGAGCGGCACGCGTTGCGAGTTTGCATGAGTTTGTGATAAGTGAGATGCCAGAAAAATATCAGACCGTAATTGGCGAACGGGGTGTGAGGCTATCTGGTGGCCAGCGTCAGCGTATTGGTATCGCTCGAGCCTTGTACCACAACCCTGATGTGCTAATATTGGATGAAGCCACTAGCGCACTCGACAATGCGACCGAACATGCGGTAATGGACGCTGTTCATAACTTGCGGCACGAAATTACTACTATCCAGATTTCACACCGTCTTAGTACGGTGTCAGCATGTGATATAATCTTCCTGATGAATAATGGCAAATTAGCTGCGCAAGGCAGTTTTGAAGATCTCGCCAAGAACCATACTAATTTTTCAGACATGGGCGCTTTCAAGTGAATTGGAGCATTAAATTTGAGCAAAAGAATTTTCGCTTCAAACAAAAATATATTGTTTTGACGGTCAAATAGTCCTAACCGTCGATAAAGGATTCATTTTTGTTTCTAAATAGTGTTTATGATGTTGGATTAGCGAGGAAACAATGACGAAAATTATCTCTAAAGGTGAAGGGGTTATTGACTTCCAGAAAACCTCAGTCAGAGCAGGCGCAACATATAACATGCTCCTCTCGCTAGATCAGTGCGACCATACATTTTTGACTTTTAACAGACTTATCCGATCTGTCAAAAAGGAGTTAATAAAGGAAGATATGGCAAGGCCTGAAATCAGTCAGGTCATATCAAAACTGTGGCAAGTCTTTCTTTTTAAGAAGATAATGCTCAGGACAGGCGATCACAATCATCACCTTAGAACATCAACTATGCCCAAAAATATTTTAACCTTGCTTCAAAAAAAATATTGCCGCAGTGATTTACAAAATGGCGTTAGCACTGAACACATTTCAGTAGACCGTGGCTCGGCTTTGCATGGTTGGATTGTTAACGAATATCTGAATGTTGCGAAAACTTTGTTTAGGGGAGTATTCGGATATTCCGCACATATTAGGTTTGTATCTAATCAAGAGGGTAAAAAGCAGGTTTGGGAAGAACGGTACATGACAGATCACTCCAATTTTCATTGGGACGAAGATCTTAACTCTTTCTCATTGATAGTTTATTTATCCGATGTATCCAAAGATGATGGAGCTTTCAAGGTCATCAAAGACAGCGAGATGTTTCAACAAAATTTATATCTGTCTGCTTATGATCAATGTTTATGCGATTTTAATGGTCGTGATAACCACATTGTTTCCAACCGTGTTGGCCATCACCTTAAGCATGTGCGAGAAGACGACGTTAAAGTTTTTACAGGCTTGAGTGGCACTTCAGTGAGTTTCTACGGCAGGCATATTTTACACGATGGTGGCTTCCCATCAGCTGGTGGATCCAGGATAGCGCTGTTTTTGGAGCAGAGAAACTTTCTTACACGACCATTGAATTTTCTTGCAAAACTGCTTTCTCATGCTTTGTGAGGTTTGTGGTCTATGATTAAATTCTATAAAGGAGATCCTGCTTGTTATTTTTGCACGGCTAGTACTGTTTTGTATTGCTGATAGCTTATTTTAGTGCGAATACGTGACCCGCCTTCTTCAGAAGGCACGCGGTCTTGCTTTTGGACAAAGCTTTGACAGTTATTCGTCAAAAAGTTAAGAGCCTGCGTCATAAAAAAAGTGAGTATCTGGAGGATATGAATATGAAGAGTCCGTCTTCAACCATTTATATAAATGACAGAAGAATTAGTTTGCTGGATCCAGTTTACTTTATAGCTGAAATTGGATCAAACTTTGATCAGGACTTAAGCCGTGCCAAAGATTTAATCTTTTTGGCAAAGGAGGCTGGTGCAGATGCAGTAAAATTTCAGCATTACACCGCTGGCACATTGGTCAGTGATACAGGGTTCAAGTCTATTGGTAATTTGCCATCCCATCAAGAGCAATGGAAAAAAAGTGTTGCAGAGACCTATGACGACGCGTCTCTTGATAAGGATTGGACGGCTGACCTAAAACATACGTGCGATGAAGCAGGCATCACATTTTTCTCCAGTCCATACTCTTTTGATCTGGTGGATTATATCGACCCTTTTGTTGCAGCGTACAAAGTTGGATCTGGCGATATTACATGGACTGAGATTATTAGGAAGATGGCACAAAAAGGAAAGCCTGTTTTGATCGCTACTGGTGCATCGGACATGTCGGAGGTTAGCCGTGCTGTGAATTCTGCATTAGAGACAAACACGGATGTGGTTCTAATGCAATGCAATACAAATTACACGGGGGATAGTGAAAATTTCAAGCATATTCACCTTAATGTTTTGAAGAGCTATGAAAAAGCATATCCTGGAATTTTATTAGGGCTTAGCGATCACACGCCGGGTCATGCAACAACCTTAGGAGCAGTAACCCTTGGTGCACGGGTCATCGAAAAGCACTTTACTGACTCGACTGAGCGGGACGGTCCTGATCATGCGTTTGCGATGACGCCGTTCTCATGGACAGAGATGGTCAATAGGACACGTGAACTTGAAGCTGCTCTTGGTTGTTCCATTAAGCGTGTCGTGGCAAATGAGGAACAGACTGTCGTTGCACAGCGACGCTGTGTTAGGGCATCCAGAGAGTTAGGAATAGGAACCTGTCTTAGTCTCAAGGACATGGAAGTGTTGCGTCCATCTCCCTCGGAAGCGATACCGCCACATGAGCTTCACTCACTCGTTGGCAAAGTCTTAACGCGTCATATTGCTTTTGGTGAGCATTTGACTAAAAATCACTTTGAATAGAAAAACCTGTTAACTTTTTGTGAAAAAATATGCCCCATTCTACGTCATACCCCGTGCTACCTAAATCTCGTATTCTTGTAACCGGTGCTTGTGGTTCAGTCGGTTCAACTCTGGTCAAGCGCCTGTTGAATGACGGCCACACTGTTTGTGCATTCGACAATAGCGAAGACGGACTGTTTAAACTTGATCAGTCAGAGGCACATAGAAATGAGCAATTGCGAGTGTTCCTTGGTGATATTCGCGACCTTGGGCGGGTAACGCAGGCTATGGAACGTGTAAATTATGTTTTTCACTGCGCTGGCTTAAAACATGTTTATATTTGCGAATACAACCCCTTAGAGGCTGTGCAAACCAATGTTACAGGCTCCAACAACATTATCAAAGCTGCGCTTGATACTGGAGTTGAACGGGTAGTTTTTACTAGCAGTGACAAGGCAGTTAACCCAACGAGTACGATGGGTGCTTCAAAATTACTCGCTGAAAGACTTTTCATTGCGGCGAATTCTCACACTGGTAAGCATAGAACACGGTTTTCGGTGGTTAGATTTGGAAATGTTTTGAATTCTAACGGTTCTGTTCTACAAATTTTTCAGCGTCAAATAAATGAAGGCTGTCCTTTAACTATCACGTCAACTGGAATGACTCGCTTCTTTTTGTCGATGGATCAGTCTATTGATCTTTGTATTCAGGCAGCACAGGACATGTGTGGCGGTGAAATTTTCATAAAAAATATGGGTGCCTGCGATGTATTGGCTCTTGCACGTATTGTGACAGGGGATTCACGAAAGTTTGAATTTGTTGAGATAGGTTGTAAGCCGGGCGAAAAGCTCTACGAGGAACTCGTAACTGATATCGAAAGCCTTCGTACAATAGCTGACGGGAACACCTATATAATTTTACCAGAAGCAAAGAATTTTTGGCCCGAGAACATAGTCAATTGTTTGTCAAAATATGATGGCAAAAAATTTATCAATAAACCCGTTCGGTCCGATAATGATATTTTGTCTGACGAGAGTATCCGCTCGATGCTCATAGATGCGCAGTTATTTGTTTGATGCTAAGCGGGCTAGGGTAGAAATCCAAAAAATGATACAATCCACACATTTTATTGGTTTGAAAGCTGCTTATAACAAGGTCGGTGCAGACACTTGGCTCTGTGATGATTTCCTTACATCTAATCTGAAAAGGTCGAGATTGCTGTTTGAACCACAGAGCTTGAAATCTTTGAACCCTCGGCCAAAGTCAGTGGACGTCAATGCTTTATTGTCGGGATTGCCTTTTCAGGAGAATGTGATCAACGGGCTTTTGACGGTTCAACAGGATATCTCTGAGATATTGAACAATACCCTTCACTATTGGGTTAAGCCTCAGAATTTAGGCATTGAATACTGTGTTTTCAAATGGCCTGATGGCTCTTGGAAAAGCGAGTGGCATCCGCTTATCAAGGATGCTATCTCTGAAATTGAGCAATTAGCATACATACTTGATATCAGGGGAGTTCAGGTTAATCCGGATGGCTGCGTGGTTGCGAGAGGGTACGACTGTAACCGGTCGTTATTCCGCATCAGGGAGCATATGCAGAAAACTTTGTCCTTTTTGCCTGAGCGTCAATCTGGCTGGGCACATATACCATTGGGGCGCATTTTAGAGCCTGTTGGAAAGCGGCGTTTCAAAAAACTTAATGCCTATTTCCACGAAAAAGCGAATAGCCATATTACAACTGTTGAAATTGACAGGGTGCATTATGTGAATGAAACGAGATGGTATATGGAAGAGCGCACAACATTGCTATCGCGCTTGCTTCAAAAAAACGCTCAATGAACAAACATGTGATTTCAGCCAAACGAATTGTCGCAGTCATCCAGGCACGAATGGGATCTAGCCGGCTGCCCGGAAAATCTCTCATGGATTTGGCTGGCCAGCCATTGTTAGCGCGTGTTTTATCTCAAACCGCGGCTGCGAAGACTTTGAACAAAGTTGTAATTGCAACCAGTACAGATTTGGCGGATGACGCCATTGTTGAGTTTGCTGAAAAACATAATTACGACCTAGTGCGCGGTCCCAAGGATGACGTGCTTACCCGCTATCAGATTGCCGCTGTAGCTTCTAAAGCTGACATTGTTGTTCGCATCACCGGGGATTGCCCTTTGCATTCCCCTGATACCATTGATGAAGTGGTTCACGCTTTCTTGAATGCGGGTGCGGATTATGCGTGTAATACAAATCCATACACGCGCCCTGATGGCCAGGATGTTGAAGTGTTCACAAAACAATTGCTTGATAAAGCTGCTGCAAATGCCGTACTACCTTTCGATCGGGAGCATGTGACGCCATGGATTAAACGGCTGCTCGATGTATCAATCCTGAATTTTAGGCACAAGCATCCTCATTATCCAAATTTGCGATGGTCTGTCGACCACCCTGAGGACCTTGAATTTTGTAGAAAAGTATGGACTCAGTTGGAAAAAAATAAGAAGCCGTCCTTTATATTTGGAGAAATCATGTCAGCCATGACCAACAGCAAAGCCCAACCTGGACAAACAATCATCAATGAAGGCTTCTATCTTTCAATATTTAATGGGGCTTCCTCTGAGGCTGCTTTGCCCTGCAAACTTGACAAGAGCTTTGAATGGCTTGCGCGCAGTGACAAAGTAGTGCCAGGTGCTGCTCAAACCTATTCAAAAAGTTGGCGCCATCACATCCGTGGTGTAACCCCAATATTTCTTGAGTCTGGCCAAGGGGCAATTGTAACAGATGTGGATGGAAATTGTTATGTCGACCTCATTCAAGGGTTGCTACCAAATATTCTTGGGTACGCTCACGCTGGTGTGAATGATGCAGCGCATAGGCGCGCCAAAGACGGGCACAGCTTTTCACTGGCACACACACTTGAGGTCGAGCTCGCTGAACGACTTTGCAAAATAATTCCCTGCGCTGAGATGGTGCGCTTTGGCAAGAATGGATCAGATGCAACAGCTGGTGCTGTTCGAGTTGCTCGTGCCTACACCGGCCGTGAGCGAATAGCTGTATGTGGCTATCATGGCTGGCAAGACTGGTTTATCGGATCGACCTCACGTTGCGCTGGAGTGCCTAAAGCGGTGCAGGAGTTGGTGCATACCGTTCCGTATAATGACATTGATGCTTTGGAACAAATCTTAGCAAGTAAACCAGACGAATTTGCCGCCTTTATCATGGAACCGGTGAACTTTCATTGGCCTGATGAAGGATATCTGGAAAAGGTAAAACAGATAGTACATGCGCACGGTGCCCTGCTTATTTTTGATGAAATTTGCTCTGGTTTTCATTTCCAACTTGGCGGTGCGCAAAAGATTTTTGGGGTTTTGCCAGACCTTGCTACTTTTGGCAAGGCTATGGGTAATGGTTGGCCGATCAGTTGCATTGTTGGCCGCAGGGATGTCATGAAAATATTTGAGGACGCATTTGTAAGCTTCACATTTGCTGGCGATGTATCCGCAATGGCTGCTGCAATGAAGGTCTTAGACATTTTGGAAGATGGCGACGCCTATGCCCAGATGACGGCCGCTGGCACAAAACTATTTGATGGCGCGCGTGTAATGGCCAATGCCGCCGGACTCGGAAATAACTTTGAGCTTCACGGCCATCCTCATTGGTCGATTTTTTCTTTTGTTGATGAAAATGGCGAAATGGACCGTCTCACCACGGCTCTGTGGATTCAGGAAGTGACGCGTCACGGGGTGCTGATCCTAACAACCTTTAACGTATGCGCTGTTCTCAGTGAAAGGGATGTTACAAATACCTTGACTGCATTTGCACACGCCTTTAAGCGTGTTGCCGAAGCAAAACGCCAAGGCGTAAACCCCACGGAATGGCTTGATGGCCCGGTACCCGTTCCCGCGTTCAGGGTAAGAAGTTAAACAAACCTTCAACGGTTCCTCCTGATGTTACGAATAACATAGAGTTGAAATTACCATGAAAATTTTAGTTACAGGGGGGGCTGGGTTTATTGGTAGCCACCTTATCGAGTCTTTGCTGGAGAAAAGAAGCAGTACGATTGTATCGTTAGACAATTACTCAACGGGGAAAAGAGAAAATCATTTAAGCGGAGTTGAATACATTCACGGGGAAACCAAAGACATAGACGAACTCGTCCAGTTTGAGCCTGATTTAGTTTTTCATCTTGGAGAGTATTCACGTGTGGAGCAAAGCTTTACCGATCTTGACAAAGTGTGGGAATCAAATTCTTTGGGAACCTATAACGTTCTGAAGTTTTGCCTGAAGAATACCAGCAAAATTGTTTATGCAGGAAGTAGTACAAAATTTGGTGACGGTGGACTAGGCCGTTCTCAAACTCCATATGGTTGGACAAAGGCTGCCAACACCGAGCTTGTAAAATGCTTTGGTGATTGGTTTGGGCTGGAGTATGCGATAACCTATTTCTACAATGTTTTTGGGGGAAGAGAAATAAGAGTTGGTGATTATGCAACACTCATCGGCATCTTCAGTGAATGCAGAAAAATTGGAAAGCCATTGCCCGTAGTCATGCCAGGAGCGCAAAAGCGCAATTTCACTCATGTCGATGATATTGTCTCAGGACTTTTAAAGGTTGGGGAAAACGGCTTAGGTGACGATTTTGGCATTGGTAGCGATGAGTCATATTCAATTTTGAATGTTGCAAAGTTGTTCGGCGGTGAAATTGAAGAGCTACCTCCTCGCCGAGGGAATCGGCTGTCATCAGATATAGACACATCAAAGACTAAAGCTCTTGGTTGGAAGTGTGAGCGCTCTTTAGAAGAGTATATTAACTCCTTGAAACAGGATTTTTAAGTCCGACGCGTACCAAGCTAAAGCGAATTTAAAGTGCTAATTTTAGTTTCTATAATGGTTTCATATAAATGTTTGTGTTGTATGATAATAACCGAACTTAGATAAAGTTAAACGTGTCAATTGAGGCAGAGATGTTTTCCGAGGGGGTTTGTTTTTGAAGAAAACAATATTATCAGTTGGCTGGGGGGCTGAACTAAGGGCTGAAATTCTTGATAAGGTAGAGTCTCTTAACAGTGGTGAGATAAACTTTTTCCATATTGTGGAAACTGGGCCCAGATCCAAGTGTGTAAATCCAACTGCACCAGAAAATATTCACTTCGTCTCAGTTCCAAATTTCCCCCAAGTCTCACACGAGGATCGAAGATTTCTTGAGAAACTCGAAGTGGAAGGAATACCGACAATAAGATCTATGATAGCTGGTGATCCATATCTACGATATCTCGATAGCGAGCTTGCACTAGGTTATGCTTCGATGTTAGCCAAAACTATTCTAAAGATTATTGAAGATAAAAAACCTCTAATTGTCTTAGCTTCGAACGATAGGTTGATATCATCAATTGCGTTAGCCGTTGCTTACAAGACGAAAACGCAATTCGTTGCAATGGCGTTCACTGTCATACCGGACAATCGGGCATGGTTTATCGAACGAATGACACCGAATAGCTTGATTTCCCTGAAACTCGGCTCAAACCAGGGAATCTCAGTTGAAGAGACGCGGAAAACACTAAGTGGGTTTTACCAAAAATTGACAAAGCCTGCTGCCTATGTAGCACCAAGAAGCATGATGTCGGCATTCTTCGAGGGGTTTATGCTTTTTGGTAACAAACTGAAAAGGTATGTGAGCGCTAAACACGAAGGAGATAGTCGGTTCGGAACGTTCTCATTCTGGCAAGCTGCGAGTAATCGGGGGCGGCGGCTTTTGAACCGCGCATCGCTGATTGGATTAGACATGGTGACAACGCCGCCAAAAGACAAATTTGCTTATTACCCGATGCATATGTCACCAGAGTCAATGGTAGATACATGGGCTGTCTTCCATCAAAACCAGTTAGGGTTACTGAAACAGATTGCCTTAGCGTTGCCGTTGGATATGAAACTCGTCGTAAAACTTCATTTCAGTGACCCTGACAGCTATTCAGCGCATGAGCTGTCGGCTTTGACAAAAATCACGGGTGTTTTGATTGCCAGTCCTGACGCTGATGCTCGGACTTTTTTAGAGAGTGCTTCATTAGTTTTTGGCATAACGGGTACATCTTGTTTAGAAGCTGCCCTGTTGGGTAAGCCCACTATCATATTTGCTGACACTCCTTACCTCGAATTTCCCAATAATGTCAGAGCAAAACTACCAGATGAACTTTTTACGCAAATAAGAGAAATGCTTCGGCGGTCGCCTCCTTCTCAGGAGGAAATTGAAAAGGCATTTGTAAGATATGCAAACAGATACTTACCTGGCCGAGTTAATGATTGGAATATTCCACTTTGTACTGCTGATGTCGAAAAATATAACCGCTGCTTCAAGGAACTGGTCAACCATGTTTTGAAGGAGAAATCAAAGTCACCGTAAATTGAAAGGCTGCAAAAGTTTAAAATGTGAAAATGTTGTTTGTTTGCGCTCAAGCGCGCTCTTTAAACTCACCCCAACTACTACCTGTTTGTTAGAAAATTTATCTGCGATGTCTTTTCTGAGGGTTTGTGATTGTTTAGCGATGGTCGGTGGCGTAGACTTAGTGTGCTAACTGAACCAAAACTACTGGCTATCACAAACTTGCCAAGTTCTGTGAGGTTCAAGAAGATTGGGTCGTTGGCTGAAGAAGGTGATTCTAGAAATGGGTAAAATTGTATACGTTGACGTTGGAACACATTTCGCCCAAGAGTTTCAATCATTTTTTGGAAGTCAGAAATATTTTTATACCAAAATAATTAGACGATTAATTGGCTCCCATGTCTTAAGAAGAGGCGAAATGATCTCATTGAGTGAGTTGAGAGAGTTAATGCGTCAACGTCATGATTTGCGTAGAAAAAAGAATTGCTTTATCTCTTTTTTCGTCGAGGCTAATGCAAGAGTTATACAACATAGCGACGTATATAGATCTGCTAATGGGGTCTTCAATTGTGCATTAACTGGAGATCAGCAATTCTCATTAATTAATCTTTATTTGGCTAATAGTGATCAATTAAGCCAAGGAAGTTCAATTTTTTCAACTAAGAGTAACGTATCTGTTAACGATGCTGTTCCAACAGCTGGCGTGCCGTCGGGTTTATTTTTTAGATCCTTGAAAGGGTTAATTGAACGCAGCATTCGTGAATACTCAGTTATTTTGCGCCTAAATTGTGAAGGTGTTGAGGACGACGTTATTTATTCTGCACATGAAGTTTTTTCAGACAAGCTAGCGCTTGTTATGGGTTCGCTTGATGATGTCCGAGGTTGTAAAGGAGATGACGTTTACGATGCGTTGCAACAGTATCTAACCATAAATAATCTTCCTTTTGTATCCTTTTCAAGTGAAATAAGTTCATGGAGTGTGGCGCATAAATCTATCAATGAAGTTCATAAATGTTTTTTTGAGTGATGTGTCTTATGAAACATTGAGTGTTAATGTGAGTCCGGCGCTGGGCAAGGGTTGATGAAGAAAACTACTGGATTGCTGAAAGGCTCACTTGCTGAGGAAATTAAAAAAACAATGAAATTAAAATCAATTGCAAAGAAATTGATTAACGCGGCTCTTAAACCGGCGGGGTTTTCTTTAGTGAGGACGAATACTACCGTGGATTATTATCTACACAAGTACTCCTCTTATGAAGAGTATGCGCGAGTTCAAACCCATTGGAATAAAGTTAAGTTAAACAGTGTGTGGGCTGATGAAGGCACTCTAACAAGAGTCAAAAATATTCTGTTTGATGAATTTGGCGATGCAAAAAAAATAGTTGGGATTTGCCATGGGACACGTAATGGGTTTGAACAAAATTTCTTGAGAAAATTATCTGGCAAGTTAGAGGTGATTGGTACAGATATTTCAGATACGGCAAACAATTATGATAACTCTGTTCAGTGGGATTTTCATGATGCAAACAGTGATTGGAATGAAAACCAAGATTTCATTTATACAAACTCATTAGATCAATCATGGAAGCCACATGTCGCAGTGCAAACTTGGCTTTCGCAATTAAAACAAAATGGATTACTGATAATCGAACACACAGAATCACATGGCGCGAGTGGGGCTTCAGAGATGGATCCATTTGGTGTTAGACCAAAGGTGATGCCCTATGTTCTGACAATGTGGTTTGGTTCTCAAATTTCAATAAGTCACACAACAGCAAAGAAGTCTAACATGGATTTAGAAGCTTGCTTGTTTGTAATTAAAAAGAATCAAAATAACATAGAACTAATTACAAATGAGACAGAATTATAAATTGAGAGTTTGGTGAAAGCGTATCCGAATGATTTGACAATCTTAAGAAATCATTCAATGGTGTTTTCCAGTTGCTGCGAGACCACTTAGAAAACCCAACCTATGTAGCACACTTGCTGCAGAAAAAACCAAATGCTTAGCTGGACTAAAATTCACAGAACTTTCTGTGGGTTGCTTGCAAAGCGAATGGCGACTTTTCTATGCACTATGAAATTGTGATAATTCGTTGATAATAATCAACTATGAACTTAATTCCACAGTTGAATGAATATATGAAAAACAGTACCAGATTTTATTTAAAAACTCTGCACATGGGTAAGGCTCTTTCATCTGTTTTGGTCAATTGACTTCCAGATCAGCAATAGAATGCTTGGGGTTTATTATGGCATTGTAGTTGTGCGCATAGGTTTCTCCTTACTGTTTCTCTTTCTTTGTTTCTTCCTACCATTGAAAATAAAATCCATGCGCTAGAGAAAGGAAGTATTGTAGGTTATATTTCAAGAATGAAAACCTTTAGTTAAATGTTTAAAATGTGCGAGAGAAACGGTCAAGTATATCGTTCTCTATATATTTTGATGCAAAACAGAAGATGACTAAACTTAACCCAAAGACTTTTTCGGCTGTCGACTTTAAAGGTAATCTGCATCCAACCTACTGCTGTTATTTGTTAGCAGGTTTTTTCTTGGTTTTCGTATCGGTCGTGGCGATGGTTTTTTCCTTTTGTTCAATTTTAGCAAGATTGTTGTTGGCCTGTAGGATTGGTCTAACCGTTTTGTGCTGTCGGCCATTTATTTCGTAGAGGTCTTGCGGTCACATTTTTATTAAACTTTCACCGCGGTTATCGCGTCAAAGTATGTTTTAGCAGCATTGGTAAGTAGAAATGAGCGATGAAAACAATATTTTTGCCTATAACGTGGTGGGTGCTAAGTCTTCTGGTGCCCGTTTCTACCGTTTGCTAAGCGCGGAAATTAATTGCTCGAGTAAAGCTAATCTTCAGGATAGCAAAGTGGTTTTATTCAATATTTATACGCCGTTAAGGAAGCTGATTGCCGCAAGACTTTCAGGAAAAAAAGTGTTCTTGCGTGTTGATGGGCTGTGGAACGATAAGCTCAATTCATATTTTCTAGAAAATATGAATTGGTTTTGGCAGCCAATATTCGGCCTCTTAGGCAAAATACCGTTAGCTTCTGTGCCGCTAAATCATTTGGCTAACTTAATATTTGATAATTATAAGGCATTTATAAAGATTTTTATTGCTAATGGTTTGGTTTATCAGTCCCAATTTTCTCGAACTCTTCATGAGGTATATATTCGGAAGAAGCACAAAACGGTCATATTAAATGGTGCTCCCTGGATGGGTGGTTCACTCTCGAGCGTGGAGTTTCCTCGGTTTGAGAAAGAATTGAGATTTTGCATCATTTACAGCAGTGCGCCATTAAAAGGTATTTATGAATCAGTCAAATTTGTAGAATGGCTGAATAATGAAAAGAATGTTCGCGCAAAGCTCATTGTTATTGGGTTTGACTGGACTGCACCTCCAAGTTCTCCTGATGATTTCCTTGAATCCATGCAAGGGAATGAGCATATCGAGCTGTTGGATGCCTTTGATGAGTTTGGCGATCAGCAAAAGGGAGCGATCCAGTCTTCACATTTTTACCTCTGCTTGTCGCGTGCGGACAATTGCCCCAACGCTCTTGTAGAGGCCATGTCATACGGCCTCCCAGTTTTGGGCCTCCGCAGTGGGGGCGTGTCTGAAATCGTTGGTTCTGCCGGTGTGCTTCTCCCGTTTGATGACTTTGATAATGGGTTCTTCTTTGGCAGCAGGTATGAATTTTTGATTATGGCTGTTCCATTTGATGAACTTTTTGAGGGGCTTAAAAAGTTAATTGAAAATTATGAATTTTACCTTGATCAGGTTGCTGAGCGTTTTTCATCTGACCTTGATATTAAGATTGTCTCTCAGAGGTATAGGCAGTTTTTAGAAACTTTTTTGAGTTAATCAAATGCACAAAATTCTTTATTTATACGCTGAAGTGATGGGATACACTATTTCCACGCTTCAAAAATTAGTCGCATATGGCGCTGAGGTTCATGTGGTTTGCTGGGATGACGGCAAAATTACCCCTTATGAATTGCCTAACATGGCAAATGTCTACTTTTATCATCGCTCTCAAGTTACCTATCAAAAGGTTTTAAATATTATCGAAAAAGTTTCTCCTGACTTGGTGGTGGTCTCAGGATGGCAAGATCGCATGTATATGAATCTCTGCAGAGGTCTAGTCAAGCAAGGCCTTCCCGTTGTTTGCGGGTTTGATGATCAGTGGGAGGGATATTTCAAACAGCATGTAGCAGCGGCTCTTGGTAAAATAGGTGTGTTTGACATATGGTACACACATGCTTGGGTTTGTGGGCCAAGGCAATATGAATATGCCAGGCGTCTAGGGTTTAAAAAAAGTAGAATATTGTTTGATCTTTATTCCGCTGATGTGAAAATTTTTAACAACTCTTATGTCCGTTCAAGAAAGCAAAAAACTGTAACATACCCGCACAATTTTCTTTTTGTTGGAAGATTCGAGAGCGTCAAGGGAATTGACATTCTTGTCGAGGCTTGGCTGGGTCTCGGGGCATCGCGCAAAGACTGGACTTTGACGTTAGTTGGCAACGGTTCGTTGAAAGCGTATTATGAAAATATACTAGAAGTTAAAGTGCTGGATTTCCTGCAGCCGCGAGAGTTAGTGAAACTAATTGAGTCTAGTGGCTGCTTCATCTTGCCAAGTCGTTTTGAACCGTGGGGCGTCGTTGTTCATGAATTTGCGGCGGCCGGTTTGCCATTAATTCTATCTGATGCGGTTGGTGCTTCCGATGTTTTTGTGGTAGACGGAATTAACGGATTCACTTTTCAGTCAAAGCATGCTCAGTCTCTAAAAAATGTGCTTTTAAATATTATCGAATCTTCAGATGAAACGCTCCTTTCGATGAGTGAGTTGTCAACACACTTTGCCGATCGAATTACTCCGTCAACATCCGCCCAGAACCTTTTATCATTGTGCCAGAAATGAAAATAACTGAAGACGACATCTGTATTCAATTCGGTGCTGGCGATGAAGCAGTTCCTGGTTGGCCGAACTTTGATGTCCCACCTCGTTTCAGGCTGCAAAGGCTGCCCCTTATTGGGATGTTTTCCAATGACACTTGTGTCTTTGATAGCGATGTGCTTGATGGCGACACTGTGATAGGCTTGCCCCTTGCCCCCTATACGTTAAAGGGACTGTTTGCGTCACATGTATTGGGGCATTTTTCATATGATGGCATGCTTACCGCTTTAAAAAATTCACATGAAATGCTCAAACCCGCGGGATGTTTCAGACTGATTGCTCCCAATCTAAAATTTTTATGGATGAATATCACACAAGAGCAGGTGGCGATGTGAACAAGAAGAGTTTATCAGCCTATGACTTTAATTTTCTTTCAGGGCTTGGCACGAAACAAAGCCTAAATTCCATTTTTGCCCTCCTTGGCAGAGCTTTTGGTAATAGTTCGCATTTGTGGATGTGGGATTATGCTAGATTGGATTGTGAATTGGAAAAATGTGGTTTTCTTGACATAACGGAATTCAAACAAGGGGTCGCAAAATTGCATATTTCTTGCACCCGAGTGAGATTTTCAATTCTCAGTTTTAATCGAAAATTATGGCTTGTGCATTCAGGCTTATAAGCGTGCATAGAGGTGACGTATGTTCTCACGGCGAATAGATCATTTGAGTTTATTGTATTTGTATAACCGCACACAAGTAATTATTGATGAAATGAAGAACCCTGATCATCCATGGTTGACTAGAGATGCTGTAAAACTTTTAGACGCTTTGTTAAAACCGATTGATATAGGCGTGGAGTTTGGGTCTGGGAGAAGTACCGTCTGGTTTGCAAAGCGACTGAAGTCTCTGACGTCAATTGAAAATAATGAACTTTGGTATCGTAAAGTATCGAGCAGCCTCAAAGAACAGAAACTTGATGGCCATGTTGATTATCGCCTCATAAAGGATCTGGATTCCTACGCGTTGCAAGGAAATAGTTTTGCGGACAACTCAATAGACTTCTGTCTAGTGGATGGTGTGATGCGGGGCGAGTGTGCACATAGCATGTTAAGCAAGGTTCGTAGCGGCGGCCTATTGGTGGTGGACAATGTAAATTGGTATCTTCCTAATGAAAAGGCTTTCTCACCCGACTCTATGCCTCCAGGTCAATTTGCATCTGATTTATGGAAAGAATTCGAAATGCAAACTCGGTCTTGGAGGCGTGTTTGGACGAGTAACGGTGTGAATGACACCTGTATTTTTATTAGGCCATAGTCGATGTTCAAATACATAATTAATAGTCCTGAGATATTTAAAAATTTGATAAGGGTTCCGCTCCTATCTAAATTTTTGACACTGAATATCGAATCGTTCGATAAAGTACAGACGTGGGACATTTACAGCAAGTTGATCAAGCACTTTAGGTATGGTGACGTAACAGGAAAAGAAACATATTGTGGTCGGTTCACAGATTTGGACGATCACATAATGGTTTATCTTGATGCCAACATGTCGTTCCATGACGTTGGTTGCTCAACCGGTGTCACATCCATGGACTTATATGAAAAATGCCGGAGTAAGAACATAAACTTAGACCTGACCGTGTCTGACAAATATACCAAATTTTATTTCGATGGATCCTACGTGAGAAAAATCTATGATCAATCAGGCAGTTTAAAACAAATTTATATCGGTAAAGTATTGTTAGATAAGAATATTTCAACATTTTTCTTTTTGTCCAAGCTTTTATTCTACCCTTGCGCAATTTTGGTAGGAAAGAAAAATGACATTAGTAATCTCGTGGAGATTTCCTTGATGTCTCCCTCGATTCGAAGTTTGCATTCATCAAATAATCTTAGAGTCATTGATTATGATATTTTTTCAAACCCAATTCAAAAATTTGATTTCGTGCGCTGCATGAATGTTCTTAACCGGTCTTATTTTTCTGATAAACTGTTGGTTGTTGGATTAAGTAACCTTATTCAATCCCTTCAACAGGGCGGTCTTCTTTTAATCGGTAGAACCGATACGTTCAATGTGAATAAAGCTACTTTGTTCCAAAAGGTTGATGAATGTTTGGTTGTTTTAAATCACTTCTCTGGTGGTGCTGAAATTTTTGATTTAGTTGAAAAAAATTTCAAAGTTGAAGCTGCGATTTAGAAAATGCAGATAGGTATAAATGCATCTCGGGCAAGGTCTGGCGGCGCTAGGGCGCATTTAGCGGGTATATTATCAGAATTAGATCCACAAGGTTGCGGAATTCACAAAATTCATCTGTTTGCCTACAAGGATTTATTGGACGGCCTGCCGAATTTCCCATGGCTTGTCAAGCACTGTCCCGTTGAACTATCCAAAGGGCTGCTTGTGCAATTATGGTGGGAGAAATTCCGTTTACCGATGATGTTGGCAGACGTTGGTTGTGATGTTTTACTCAATGTCGATGCTGGATCCGTCTGTCGATTTTTGCCCTCAATAACAATGAGCCGGGATATGCTTTCCTACGAACCTGGAGAAATGGATAGATATAAATTTAATCTAGCTAGAGTTCGACTTTTTGCATTAAAACACGTGCAGAATGCAGCCCTCAGGCATGCTACTGGTGTCGTTTTCCTCACTAATTACGCAGCACATGTTATCCAAAAGAGTTGTGGTGAATTGAAGAATGTAAAGATAATTCCTCACGGGGTCAGTGATTTGTTTAGAAATAAAACGGCCAATGACGATCGTAGGAGCAATGGCGGTGTAATAAGACTGTTGTATGTGTCAAATGTAGATTTGTATAAGCATCAATGGCATGTTGTGGCTGCGGCGGAGATCTTAAGGTTGCAGGGGGTCAAAGTCCAATTAACCTTAATAGGGGGAGGTGATGGGCCAGCAAGTGAACGACTAAACAGGCAAATTATTAAATCTGATCCGGAGGGTGAATATGTTAAATGTCTGCCGTTCTTACAACATGAAAAAATACCTGATCAGCTAGCTTGTGCAGATATTTTTGTGTTTGCTTCAAGTTGTGAAAACATGCCCAACACGCTAGTTGAGGCAATGGCAGCTGGATTGCCAATTGTGAGTTCGGACCGGGGGCCAATGCCTGAGATTTTGGGTGATGCGGGACTGTACTTCAACCCGGAGTCCCCGGAATCTATCGCATCTGCAATTCATGAAATGGCCAGCAACGAATCAATGCGATTAAGTCTATCAAGAAAGAGTAAACTTAAATCGAATCAATATTCGTGGAAAATTTGTGCTGAGCAAACGTGGCGGTTTGTTTATTCCACCAAAACTGCTAAAAATGAGCGGGGTCGGTCTTTTGGCTAAGTATATGATCTGTTCAAGATGTATTATGGACACATCTGATCCCAATTTGTCGCTCGATGCCAGCGGCGTGTGTAACCACTGCCGCAATTTTGACACAAGAATTGCCCCAACTTGGGAGGCAAGCCAAAGCGGAACCCCCCAGCTTTCCGAGGTTTCTGACCAAATTCTATCCAGTTCAAAGGACAGGGAGTTTGACTGCATCATTGGGATAAGCGGCGGTTTGGACAGTTCCTATGCCGCTTTTGTAGCAAAGGAAAAAATGAATTTGCGGCCCTTGTTGGTTCATGTTGATGCAGGATGGAACACCAACCAAGCCGTCAGCAATATCGCAAAAATTGTTGATGGCCTCGGTCTTGACCTCTACACCGAAGTCGTGAATTGGGAAGCGGTCAAGAAAATGCAAGTTGCTTTTTTGCGCTCTGGTATACCGGACCAGGACCTTGTCCAGGATGCAGCTTTTTTTTCTATATTATACCGATTTGCCAGAAAGCATAAAATCAAGCACGTCATTACCGGATCTAACTACTCTACCGAATGTTGCCGCGAGCCTGAAGAGTGGGGTGGCTACCTCGGTATTGATAAGACTTTGTTCAATGATATTTGGCGGCGGTACGGTGATGGGGGTCAGGGCAGTCAATTCCCGGTTATTGATATCCTCGTCTATAAATTGTGGTATCAAAAAATACTTAATATGAAGGTACATCATCCTTTGAACCTTGTTCCCTATATTAAACTGGTTGCTGAACGAAAACTGGCTAAAGAATTTGGATGGGAGCCATTTCAACATAAGCACCATGAGTCACGATTTACGCGTTTTTATGAAGACTATTGGTTGCCGCGACGTTTCGGGTATGACAAGCGTCGAGCACATTTTTCAAGTTTGATTTTGACCCAGCAAATGTCAAGAGATGAAGCGTTAGAACGTATTTTAAAGCCTGAAATGGGGGATCACTTTTTGCGGCAGGAGTTCGCCTATGTTGCATCGAAACTAGATATGTCTATTGCTGAATTGCAGAGTTTGTTTGATGGTCCAAAAAAAACCTATCGGGATTTTGATAACAAGAGAAATATAATAAAACTTGGCGCACGGTTGCTGAGTAGCCTTGGTTTAGAAAGGCGACACTTAAAATGATTGGCATCATCGATTACGGTGTTGGGAACATTCAGGCTTTTTTAAACTGTTTTAAACGAATGGATGTTGCTGCTTGTAGAGTTAATAAACCTGAAGATTTGGCATTGGCCACCCATTTTATTTTACCTGGTGTAGGTCATTTTGATCACGCGATGCAGCAATTCAACGCCTCTGGCCTGGCTCCTGAGCTTGAGAAACTAGTGATTGACAAAAAGGCTCCACTAATGGGTGTGTGCGTGGGTATGCAGATGCTTGGAACTGGCTCTGAAGAAGGTGATTTGACGGGTCTTGGATGGCTAAAAGGACGCTCTTGCTGCTTTCAAAACGCGCATGACCTTGAACCCTTGCGGCTGCCACACATGGGCTGGAATTCCGTAGTTGTTCAGAAACCAAATCAAATTTTTCCTGATGGCACTGAATCAAATCCACAGTTTTATTTTCTCCACTCTTTTTATTTTGAAGTTAAAGATCAAGCTGATGTGCTGGCCACTTCGAATTATGGGCATGAATTTGCATCATTTGTAGCTCACGAAAATATTTATGGCGTTCAATGTCATCCAGAAAAAAGCCATCAATGGGGCGCTCAGCTGCTCAAAAACTTTTCCGAGATTAGATGAATGTTACGTGCTAGAATTATACCTTGTTTGCTCGTCCATCAGGGCGGTTTGGTAAAAACCCGGCAATTCAGGAATCCCAAATATGTTGGTGATCCAATTAATGCGGTCAGGATTTTCAATGAAAAGGAAGCCGATGAATTAATGGTGTTGGACATAGACGCTTCGGCGCAAGGCAATGGGCCTGATTTCCAACTGATCGAAAAACTTGCTGCAGAATGCTCAATGCCTTTATGTTATGGTGGCGGTGTAACCAGCGCAGAGCAAGTTAAGCGCATTGTTGATATGGGGGTTGAAAAAGTTGCAATCAGTAGTGCCGCTGTCAATGATCCAAGCATCCTGAACGAAATGGCTACAAAAGTGGGCCGGCAATCTGTTGTGGCAGTCCTTGATGTGAGAAAATGTAAAGGGCTATTTTCCCATGGCTATGAAGTTTGCACGCACAATGCCACAAGAACAATAGAGACAAGCCCAATCGAGCTTGCTAAACAAATGCAGCAGGAGGGAGCAGGCGAGATCGTTGTTAACTTCGTTGATGAAGATGGTGTGATGCAGGGATACGACTTGGGTTTTGCAAAATCAATTGGAGATATTTCCACGGTACCATTAACTTTTCTGGGCGGTGCTGGCTCGTTGGAACATCTTGGCCAGCTATTACAGGAACTGGGTGTAGTTGGAGCCGCCGCAGGAAGTTTATTTGTTTTTAAAGGAAAGTACCGCGCTGTTTTGATTAATTATCCACCGCGGAATGAAAAAATAGCAATTTGCGAAAATGCGAAAAGCGGCCATATGTTTGAGGGCAAAAATGTTGGAAAATAAGATTCTTATGGTCACTGGGGGAACAGGATCATTTGGCAATGCAGTTCTCAAGCGCTTCCTGTTCACTGACATTGATGAAATCAGAATTTTTAGTCGTGATGAGAAAAAGCAAGATGATCTCCGAAAACGTTATGCAAGTCCAAAGCTGAAATTTTATATTGGCGATGTCCGTGACTACAGAAGTGTGCTGAATGCAACTAGGGGCGTAGATTATATTTTCCATGCCGCGGCACTAAAACAAGTTCCATCATGTGAGTTCCATCCCATGGAGGGATTCAAAACCAACGTCATAGGAACTGAAAATGTGTTGGAAGCATCAATACAGAATAATGTGAGCCGTGTTGTTTGCCTAAGCACAGACAAAGCGGTGTATCCAATTAACGCGATGGGCATCTCCAAAGCAATGATGGAAAAAGTGATGGTGGCCAAGGCGCGCAACGCTCATATTGAAGACACGGTTATATGCTGCACACGCTATGGAAATGTTATGGCGTCAAGGGGTTCAGTTATTCCTTTGTTCACGAGCCAGATTCGCCAGGGACTGCCCTTGACCGTCACTGATCCAAACATGACCCGGTTTATGATGAGTCTGGATGATGCAATGGATTTAGTCATGTTCGCTTTCATGCACGGACGAAATGGGGATATCTTTGTGCAAAAGGCACCGTCCGCCTCTATTAAAATGTTGACTAAGACATTAATGGAAATAATGGGGAAACTGGATCATCCCATTAATGTGATTGGCACCCGCCATGGCGAAAAGCTGTTTGAATCCCTGCTTAGCCGTGAAGAAATGGTTCGAGCTGAGGATTTGGGTGGTTATTACCGTGTTTCACCAGATCTTCGTGACCTAAATTATGGAAAGTTTGTGGAAACAGGTGAACAGAAGATTTCTAGTGCGGATGATTATAACTCTCACAATGCTGAGATTTTAGATCTGCCTAGCTTGAAAACCTTACTGAGAAAACTTGATTTCATTCAGGCGCTGGAGCGTGGTGAATACATTAACCCTGAGGAATGACTGTATGAGAGTTCTTCTTACTGGTGCAAATGGTTTTATTGGCAAGAATCTAGCGATGCAATTGTGGGCCCAAAAAGACGTGGATGTGCTCACCTTTGGCCACGACCAAAATGTAAATGAACTTACAGAAATGCTGGAAAGAGCCGATTGGGTGATTCACCTTGCTGGTGTTAATCGTCCAATAGACCCCAATGAATTCGTTGCTGGAAACCACCAATTTACCGAGCAGCTATGTGATGCCATCAGAGACACTGGTAGAATTGTGCCAGTAATTTTTTCATCTTCGATAAAGGCCGAACAGGACAATCCATACGGCAAAAGTAAAAAGGCAGCCGAAGAAACGCTGTTACAATTTCAGCGAGAAACTGCCAATCCAGTTTTTATTTATCGGTTGCCAAATGTTTTTGGAAAATGGGCGCGGCCAGATTACAACTCGGTTGTGGCTACTTTTTGTCACCGCATTTTAAATAATCTTGCTGTAGATGTGCATGACCCACTAGCCTCCATTAGGCTGGTTTATGTGGATGACGTGGTTAATAGTTTTATATTGCTTCTCAATGATACGGACATGTCAGGCGGGTTTGTTGAAATCAATCCAGAATATCAAGTTACTGTTGGAGGCTTACTCCAACATTTACGTGAATTTAAGAAAACGCGCGATTTATTGACCATTGAGCGAGTTGGGTCTGGCCTGAAACGTGCACTGTATTCGACTTATGTTAGCTATATGGAAACCGACTGCTTTGCCTATTCGGTGCCAAGGCACGCTGATGCAAGAGGAGTGTTTGTTGAAATGCTGAAAACAACAGACTCAGGGCAATTCTCTTATTTTACCGCTAACCCTGGTGTTAAGAGAGGGGGGCATTACCATCATTCCAAGACTGAAAAATTTCTTGTTATCAAGGGTAGGGCACAATTTAGGTTCAGACATATCTTGACCAATGAGCTACATGAGCTTTTTGTGTCTGGTGAAAAGTCTGAAATCGTTGAGACTGTTCCGGGTTGGACACATGATATAATAAACATCGGAGACGATGAATTAATTTGCATGCTTTGGGCTAATGAAGTTTTTAACCGAGAGAAGCCAGATACATTTTTTGACTCGCAAGACAACGATGGACAATGACTGAAATACGAAAATGAAAAAATTAAAAATCATGACAGTAGTGGGCACTCGGCCAGAAATTATTCGGCTCTCGCGCATCTCACCGAAACTTGACCAATATTGCGAACATGTACTCGTCCACACTGGTCAAAATTATGATTACGAACTTAACGAAATTTTTTTTGATGACTTGAATATTCGAACACCAGATTATTTTTTGAATGCAGTAGGCTCAACTGGAGCGGAGACGATCGGTAAAGTGATTATTGCTGTTGACAAATTATTGGATCAAGTTCGACCAGAAGCCATGCTAGTTCTTGGTGACACTAACAGTGGCATGGCGCTGCTGGCGGCAAAACGCCGTAAAATTCCAACATTTCACATGGAAGCGGGTAATCGTTGCTTTGATATGCGGGTGCCGGAGGAAATTAACCGGAGGATTATTGACCATACTGCAGACATTAATCTCACTTACAGCGCTATAGCCCGCGAGTATTTGTTAAATGAAGGTTTGCCGGCTGATCAGGTCATTAAAACGGGCAGTCCTATGTTTGAAGTGCTAACGTATTATCGAAAAAAGATTAATGCTTCAGACATACTGTCGCGTTTAGGCTTGGAGGCTAACCAATTTTTCCTTGTTAGCGCGCATCGAGAAGAGAATGTGGATCTGGACAAGGCTTTCTGCAAACTCGTTGATATATTGAATGCCATCGCGAATAAATTTGATTTGCCAATTGTTGTGTCCACCCACCCGCGCACTCAGAAGCGCATTGAGCAAGCGCAGGTTTCGTTTCATGGTAATGTACGCTTGCTCAAACCTCTTGGCTTCAGCGACTACAACATGCTTCAGGTTTCTGCGCGCGCGGTTTTATCAGATAGCGGCACGATTAACGAAGAGTCCTCAATACTTAACTTTCCAGCGTTAAATCTTCGGGAGGCGCATGAGCGGCCTGAGGGCATGGAAGAAGCAACGGTGATGATGGTGGGGCTGAGCTTGGACCGTATCCATCAGGCGCTCTCTATTTTGGAGAGTCAGCCCAGAGGAATTAACCGCAGCTTGCGTCTGGTGGAGGATTATAACAAGCCGAATGTTAGCGATAAAATAGTTCGAATCATCCTCAGCTACACAGACTTTGTTAACCGTGTGGTTTGGAAACAATATTGATCTCATCAAAACCAACAAACATTGTAATTATTAACAGGAGTTTTTGGCCCACTTATCCCGTGATTGGTGAGGCACTGCTTAAGTTTGCAGAGGTAGCCGTCAAAGACGGTCATTCCGTTTCAGTGATTTTACAAGACCATGCTAATATAAAGGAAAGTCTCGCAAGCGCTTCACGTGGTAAGGGGGTGTCCTTCCATCCAGCCAAAGCACGCACCACCTCAGCTAGTGGAATAACTTCACGAATAATCGATAGTATTTTTTTTGCTTTTTGGGTCATTAAGGAGCTATTGCGGATTAGGCCTGATAAGATTTATGTGTCAACTGACCCACCAGTCTTTGTGCCCTTCTTGATTATGCTTTTTTGTCGTTTATTTGGTGGGAGTTATGTTTATCACTTGCAAGACATACATCCTGAGGCTGCTGGTGTTGTCATTCCAATTCATAGGTGGCTCTTTGGTTTTCTTGTGAAGATGGACTCCCTTACAATGCGCCGAGCAGAAAGTCTTATAACCATTACGAAATCAATGGCCGATGAAATTTTTTTTAGATCACGGACAAAGGTGCCTATTCACATTTTGAACAACCCTGCAATTTCATTTGACGGAATTGATATGGACAAGCCCAAGATTGAGGGGTTTTCTTTTTGTGGGAATGCGGGGAGGTTGCAGCGTATTCCCCTTATAATGGAAGCAATAGAGCACTACTTTAAACAAGGGGGAAAACTGGAGTTTACTTTCGCGGGTGGCGGTGTATACACGAATCGGTTGGTAGCACTTGCCGATAAATACCCGAACTTTCACTTTGCTGGTTTGGTCAGTCCATTTGAGGCGGCTCAGATAAATGCTGATTATACTTGGGCGTTGTTGCCAATTGAGGATGGCGTGACAACGTTTGCTTTTCCCAGCAAATTATCATCCTACGTTTTTTCTGGTGCAAACATCCTTGCTGTCTGTGGGGAACAGACAAGCGTCGCTAAGTGGGTCAGATCAAATCGAGTTGGTGAAGTGGTAAAGCCTCAGATCGCCGCAGTGACTGAAGCTTTCTTTGCTATCGAGGAAGGTGAATATATGGAGTTCGATGATTTGTCATCTCGAGAAGCTTTGAAGGTAAGACTCCGTTTTGAAGTGTTTGTAGAACACATAAACAAGATCGTACTGGGCTAGTATGAACCTATTACTTACAGGTGCGAATGGTTTTGTGGGTAGGCGTCTCGCAATAGCTTTAGAGTCAAATCCTGATATTAATTTGACGACTATTATTCGCCGCTCTGTTGAGGTGCGGTTTAATAATGTTATTGTAGTGCAAGGGATTGATGCCAACACTGATTGGTCTGAAGCAGTAAAAGGTCAGAATATAATTCTTCATGCTGCTGCTCGTACTCACATCATGAAAGATGACGCGGCTAACTCTATGGCGAAATATCATCGAATCAATGTTGAGGGTACGCTCAATCTCGCGCGCCAAGCCGCCACAGTAGGTGTGACAAGGTTTGTGTTTATCAGTTCAATAAAGGTAAATGGTGAGACAACAGAAATTGGCGTGCCGTTTACGGCTGATGATATACCTAAACCGATTGATAATTATGGCATCTCTAAGTGGGAGGCTGAGCAGGGTTTGCTGCAATTGGCAGCTGACACTGGAATGGAGGTAGTGATTATACGACCGCCAATGGTTTATGGGCCGAATGCCAAAGGCAACTTCGCAAAACTAGGAGCGTTACTTGCAAAAGGGGTTCCGCTGCCTCTGGCGACGGTTAAAAACAGACGTTCCTTTGTGGCCATTGATAATCTGATTGATTTAATCATCACCTGTATCGATCACCCCAAGGCTGCGAATCAAATCTTTCTTGCCAGTGATGGGCATGATCTTTCAACACCAGAACTTCTCAACAGGATGGCTACAGCGATGGGAAGGGATGCAAAGCTTTTTCCCCTTCCGTCGCGACTTATAAGCGTTGCTGCATCACTTGTGGGAAAAAAGGACGAGGCTAATCGCCTTTTGACTTCATTGCAGGTAGATATAACAAAGAACCGAGATGTTTTAAACTGGTCACCGGTAATAGATGTTGAAGAAGGGCTGCAGCGATGTTTTGGTAAGAACGAACAGGGTTGATTTTCACCCATATGGTATCTTTGAAAAATATTAAACTCACCCAAATGCTTATTTTGGTTTACAAAAATGAACATATTGCGTTTTTTTGACTTTATTTTATCCATGATTGGATTAGTCTTTGCTTTTCCATTGCTTTTAATTTTGGTGATTTTTGGTTTTTTCGACACTGGTGCCCCTATTTTTTTACAAAAGCGTCTAGGACAAAATCAAAGACCGTTCATGCTGATTAAATTTCGTACGATGCGCGAAGACACGGCATCGGTGCCTACCCATCTTGTCAATTCATCTGCAATAACTGGGTTTGGCAGATTTGTGCGGCGTAACAAGCTTGATGAGTTGCCACAACTTTGGAATGTGCTGACAGGTGAAATGAGCCTTGTTGGGCCAAGGCCAGGATTGCCATGCCACGGCGCATTAACCAAGGCGCGTGCCATGCTGGGTGTGTATTCGGTCAGGCCCGGTATAACTGGCTTTGCGCAGATCAAAGGCATTGACATGTCTACGCCCGACTTGCTTGCACGAACTGATGCTAAAATGATTGCTGAAATGTCAGTGACAAATTATTTCCGTTGCATTTTTTTGACATTGATAGGGCATGGTAGAGGCGATCGGATAAAGTTGAAATAGCGCGTATCAAACAATCTTGCCGATGCGGTTTTTGGCATTTTTTTCGATTTTTTGCGCTTATAGAAGGTTCATGAAAATATTAAGGTTTTTGTTTGTCAGCTTCATCAAATAGCCGAGTTGCAATTTAGGAGTGCCTACAATGGGCTTTTTCCTTTTTTGAAAAAAGCCCAAAGATACGACACAGAGATATAGCCTGAAAATGCTTAACCTGTCAGCGTTGTGTCTTGTTGCGAAGTGGAAGCGGCACAATTTTATCTGGTTCCGCATCACCTCGTCCAATAAAGACATCACTTGATTCGGCAAGGTCGGAAACCCCATCTGTAACTTTGGCAATTATTTGATATAGCTTTTGGTGATCACTATCACGAATGGCATCGCGGGCAGCGGTTAATAATTCCTGCAATTTGTCACGCTTCATTGGTGTTTCGGCGGTGGTGTTGATGCGGGGGTGGATTGTTCCCACCAAATTTGCGTGATATGCAAGCTCTTCAAACAATTTCTCCCCTGGTCGCAGGCCAGAAACAGCGATGGCAATCTCATCATCTTTCAACCTTTCACCACCATTCAAAATTGGCCACAATCCCGATAGGGTCGCCATTCGTTTAGCCAAATCCACAATCTTGATCGGCTTTCCCATATCCAAAACAAACACATCGCCGCCTTGGGCAATTGACCCTGCTTGGATTACCAACTGTGCAGCTTCAGGAATGGTCATGAAATAACGCGTGACATCAAGGTGGGTTAACGTAATTGGCCCCCCTGTTTCAATCTGTTTTTTGAACAGCGGCACCACCGATCCTGAAGACCCCAAAACATTGCCAAAACGCACAATTGAAAAACAGGTGTCTTTTTTTTTCGTTGGCAGGGTTTGACAGATAATTTCTGCAAGCCGTTTGGACGCACCCATGAAATTGGTTGGGTTTACGGCCTTGTCGGTTGAAACAAAAATAAAATGTTTTACCTTTGCGCCAATGGCAAGCTCGGCCATGTTGAATGTGCCAAAAACATTATTTGCAATGCATTGCATCACATTTTGTTCCATCAGCGGTACATGTTTGTATGCGGCTGCGTGATAGGTCGTATCAACAGCAAAACGATCAAAAACCTTTTCAATAAATGGGCGGTCTTGCACAGATCCAATCAGTGGAATAAGATCAATCGTATAGCTGGATGGATGCTGTTTCAGTTCTTCACACAAGGTGTAGATGGCGAATTCTGATACATCCAGCAGGATGAGTTTTCGCGGTTTCCACAGTATAATTTGACGACATAGCTCGCTGCCGATAGACCCGCCGGCACCCGTGACAAGAACCGTTTTTTCAGCGATGGTTTTTGCCATAAGGTCAGGGTTAGGCTGAACGGGCTCACGCCCCAATAAATCCTCAATTTTTATGTCTTTTAGTTGGGCAATTTCAAACCCACCCGATATCAAGCTTGAGATACTAGGGATGGTTTTTACCTTCAGCGGATGATCTGATAACATATCAAAAACCCGTCGGCGTGTGGCGTCAATGTCCCTTGGGATCGCTAAAAGCAGGGTCTCTATATCTAGTTTTTTAATTTTTTTCTTCGCTTGATCCAAATTGCTAATAGGAACACCGCCAATATTTTTACCGTTCAATTCGCGGTTTTCATCAATAAACAGCCTGACGCGATAATTTGGGTTTTTACGCAATGCCTCCATGAGCTGGATACCGGCTTCACCCGCGCCATAGATCGCAACATTTTCTAGCTTTTCTTTGGTCATGCTTTGGCCAAGGGCACGGATGAAAAGCCGAACCCCTGTGGCAAACGTGCACAATAGCGTTGCATAGATCAGCGGAACTGAACGTGGCATTTCAAGTTCAAGCAAAAGGATGCCAGAAAGCAAAACAGCGCAAGATACAGCGCTGCCAATCGCTATGCTGTAGGCAGTTTCGATCGAAATATGCCGTGTAAGATTATTAAATAAACCCTGCGCTGCAAAAACTGCAAGGGTTGTGACCATGGCAATCAAAGCCCCAATATAGGTATCAAGCTGGAAGAGATAATCGGTGGTCTCAAGTCGCATGAAGAAGGCCAATAAAAGTGCGATCGGGGCAACCAATCCGTCAAAGGAGATTTGGAGAAATCGTTTTTTCCTTCGATCGAGGCCAAACAACCAGGCTCTAAAATTTTGTTTTGATCCAGACATGTGAATTGCCAAAAAACCTTTGTTACTAAAACAAGATACCGTAACCAAAGAAACAACTATAGCTAACAATATATCGATAAGCTATTTTAACATTTCGTGCAATTATACACTCAATGGCTTTGAGGCAGTGACTGAAAGCGAAATTGTCTGGTGTTTTCTGCTGCTTTCCGATTTCTTTTTGGTTCTTACCCATGCTAATAAAAAAAGCGGTCACATTAGAGCGCTGGGTCATTTGGGCGCGTATTGTGTCTTTGATTACGTCGTAACGGTGTCAATTTGAACTGGAGTTTTTTTTGAAAACGCTTATCACCGGTGCTGCTGGGTTCATTGGTATGCATTGCGCATTGCTTTTGCTTAATCGTGATGACGAGGTCATTGGTATTGACAATCTTAATGATTATTATGATGTGTCCTTGAAACAGGCGCGTCTGGCAAGGCTAGAGTCCTACACAAAATTCGGCTTTCACAAAATTGATATCAGCGACCGCGACGGAATGGCTGAACTATTTGCTTTGCAAAAGCCTGATCGTGTCATTCATCTCGCTGCGCAAGCTGGTGTGCGTTATTCACTAACAAACCCACACGCCTATATCGATGCTAACCTTCAAGGATTTATGAATATTCTGGAAGGTTGTCGGCATCATCAGATTGGCCATCTTGTTTATGCCAGTTCATCTTCGGTCTATGGTGGCAATGAAACCATGCCCTTCAGCGAGCATGATAATATCGATCACCCGCTTAGCCTCTATGCTGCTTCAAAAAAGGCGAATGAACTGATGGCGCATACCTACAGCCATCTTTATAATCTACCGACGACCGGATTACGCTTTTTTACCGTTTACGGCCCGTGGGGGCGGCCCGATATGGCGCTATTTCTGTTTGCGGATGCAATGTTAAAGGGTCAGCCCATTGATGTGTTCAACAATGGCAAGATGGTTCGCGACTTCACTTTTATTGACGATATTGTCGAGGGTGTTGTTCGGGTTCTTGGTAAGCCAGCTACGCCAGATGTCAAATTTGATGCCTGGCGTCCTGATCCGGCAACGTCAAATGCGCCGTATCGTGTGTTTAACATCGGTAATGGTAATCCAACGCCGCTGATGGATTATATCGGGGCGCTGGAGTCGGCGCTTGGCGTTACGGCAAAGAAAAATTTTCTACCGATGCAACCTGGTGATGTACCAGCAACATCCGCCGATACAAGTGAACTTGGGGAATGGGTTGGGTTTCAGCCTGACACAAAAGTTGCGGTTGGCGTTCAAAAATTTGCTGAATGGTACTTGAGCCATTACGCAAAAAAGAACTGAATTTTGGAAAGCTGTTATTGTGAGTGAAACCCGCCAGGCGATTGAACCAACCATCAAGGCAATGTTCAAAGACATTTGGACTGGCCTCGGCAACGCGCTTGCCGCAATGCCGCGTTGGGAAAAAGGCTTTCATGTTTTCTGGCTTCTTGGTCCCTTCATCCTGTTGATTGAGCGCAGCCCAGCCGATATCTGGCTTTCATTTTTGGCGGTTGCGTTCGTGGTTCGCTCAATTTTCAAGCGCGATGGGTCTTGGCTTCGGGCTTTCTGGGTCAAGGCCTGCTTTCTGTTTCTGGCGGTTTGCATGCTTTCATCAGCAATATCGGCAATGCCATCCTATGCAATTTCTGAAGGATTGGCGTGGTTTCGCTTTCCTTTATTTGCGATGGCAACCGCCTTTTGGCTTGGCACGGATAAACGCCTTTTATATGCGATGCTGGTATCAACCGCGCTTGGCATGTTTTTAATGACTGGTATTTTGACTGCGGAAATGATCATTGAAGGGCAAAAGGTCGGGCGTCTGTCTTGGCCTTATGATGATCTGGTGCCTGGCAATTACCTATCCAAAGTTGGATTGCCAGCCTTTACCATCATGGTGGCTTTGGCTATCGGTGCCAAACCAAAATTGGCATCGATCATGGGCGGCCTGTCCTTGATCAGCATTGTCATGTCGGTTCTGACCGGCGAGCGGATCAATTTCCTGATCAGAGCTTGTGGCGGCATGTTGGCGGCGCTGGTATGGCAACCAAATTGGCGGCGTTATTTCATTCTGATCATTGTTGAAATTTTTGCCGTTGCCGCTGTTTTTATAACAATGCCAAATGTTCAAGACCGGTTCACCAATGCGGTTGTGAACAGCCTTCCGACCGGTTCGCATAGCGATTATTACCGTGTTATGGGTGCTGGGCTGAGTGTTTTTGAAACAGCGCCTGTTCTTGGCATTGGGCCTGCCACACATCGTGAATTATGCCCATCAATTCTGGGTGAAACCCCCGAATTTCGTTGCGACAACCACCCCCATAATTACTATGTCCAGTTTTTAACTGAAACCGGCGTCATTGGCCTGATCACCGGCAGTGTGATGATCATCAGCATTATCTGGGCGGCTTTTGCAGGCTGGCGTCAAAACCGCGCCAATGTTGTTGCCGCAACGGCTTTCGTGATTCCGTTCGGGTTGTTTTTCCCGATTCAGTCAACTGGCGATTTCTTTGGCCAATGGAACAATATTTTCATGTGGAGCGCGATTGCGCTGGCACTTGCCGCGGCCAGAACCCTTGTTCCGCCTTTACCTAAATAGTCTTTCGCCTAACTAGCCTCGCCCGATAAAGGGCATTTTGGGTGCCATTACCGTCATGAATTGAACATTGGCATCAAGCGGCAGATTTGCCATATGCAGAACCGACGATGCCACATGCGTCACATCCATTGTGGCCTCGGGGCGAATGCTGCCATCGGATTGCGGCATGCCGGTTGTCATCGCCTGCGCCATATCGGTTAGCGCATTGCCAATATCAATTTGTGACGCGCAGATATCAAAAGGCCGCCCATCAAGCGAAAGGCTTTTGGTCAGGCCGGTGATGGCGTGTTTGGTGCTTGTATAGGGAATTGATCCCGGCCGCGGTGCATGCGCCGAAATTGATCCATTATTGATGATCCGCCCGCCTTGGGGTGATTGTTCACGCATAATTTTAAAGGCGGCGCGGGCGCACAAAAATGATCCGGTCAGGTTGGTCGAGACAACATCCAGCCATGTTTGTACCGGAATTTCATCAATGGTTGTTGAAAAGCTGCCAACGCCAGCATTGTTGAACAGCGTGTCAAGCCGCCCCCATGCCGCCATCGCGGTGGCAAAGGCGCTGTCCACCGCGGCAGGATCGGCAACGTCACAGGGCAGTATTAGCGCATTTTCATGACCATTGGCCGTCGCCTCCAACGTTTCGGCGCGCCGCCCAATTAGCCCGACATGACTGCCATCATCCAAAAATGCTTTTGTCGTTGCGGCGCCAATGCCGCTTCCGGCACCGGTAATGATGATGGTTTTGCGCATGATCTAAAATTCCTATGTTAAAGCGGACATAAAAAATCTGCCCCTGCTATGCTCTGATCGCTATATTAGGCAAAAAACAGAGCCGAGGTCTATTGGGCAAATGACTCTGCGTGGCTTTGAAAATGCTTTTTGGCTAGGTGATTACGCCGCGCCGCGTTATTGAAGACATCTGTTATCACCAGCTATCAGTGAGGTCTGCCTTGGGCACCCTAATTGCATTTGTGATCCATCCCGAATTACGCCATGCGCCATCAAGCCGCCCAGCTGATTTGATGCTGGATGAGGCCTGTTTGCTTGCCAATGCCATTGGTCTTGAGGTGGTTCATAGCGAGGTAATCGCGCTGGCGAAATTGCGTGCAGGGTCTTACTTTGGCAAAGGTGTGACTGAACGTCTTGGCGATCTGGCCGAAGATTTTACCCATGACATTGACGCGCCTGTGGTGATTATCAACACAAGCCTGTCACCAGTGCAGCAACGAAACCTGGAAACCCAGATCAAAGCCAAGGTGATTGACCGCACGCAGCTTATTTTGGAAATTTTTGGCGCCCGCGCCCAAACCCATGCTGGACGGTTGCAGGTGGAATTGGCTGCCTTGAGCTTTCAGCGAAGCCGGCTTGTGCGCAGTTGGACGCATCTCGAGCGTCAACGCGGTGGAGGCGGCTTTTTGGGCGGTCCGGGTGAACGCCAGATCGAGCTTGATCGCCGGATGTTGATGGACCGGGTGACCCGCATTAAAGCCGAATTGAAAGAAGTCACCCGTACGCGCACGCTGCAGCGCAGCAACCGGTTGCGAAGTGAAACCCCAACATTGGCGTTAATCGGCTATACGAATGCTGGCAAATCGACGCTTTTTAACCGCTTGACCGGCGCTGATGTTTTGTCAAAAGACATGTTGTTTGCGACGCTTGACCCAACCATGCGCGAGCTTGATTTTTTGTCAGGACGCAAAGTGGTTTTGGCCGATACGGTTGGGTTTATCAGCCAACTGCCAACCGAACTTGTCGAAGCCTTTAAAAGCACGCTTGAAGAGGTGGTTCATGCCGATGTTCTGCTTCATGTCCATGACGCATCATCACCCTTGGTGGCGGAGGAAGCAGCCGATGTGGTCAAGGTTTTGGGCGATCTTGGCATGGATGCCGAAACACAGGCGGCGCGTATCCTTCATGTTTTGAACAAGGCCGATTTGCTTACCGCTGATAATGAACAAGTTACCAGTTTTCAAAATATGTTTCCCGACGGTGTCTTTGTGTCCGCCAAAACTGGCGATGGGGTTGATGATTTGTTGGCGCATCTTGACCGGCATCTTGGTAAATCGGCGATTTTGGCGACAATATATATTACCCCAACCGATGGCGCGGCGCGCGCATGGCTGTATCAGAATGCAACGGTGAAATCATCGCATTTCGATGATCACGGACATGAACAGATTTTGGTTAGCATTGATCCGGCAGATCATGCGCGGCTTTGCGCGCGCTGGCCAGATCTTGGCGTTTTGCGCGCTGAGGCATAGATCTGGTTTCTAAATTTTGCTGCCCCAATAATTATTGGTTTTCATTTACCATTTCTGGGATTAGGGTTTTTCTCATTGTGACGGTGCAATCTTTGCGCACAGGCAAATCTGGCGTTTGGTAAGCCAGCAAGTTTGAAAAACCAGAAGCAGATCAGGGTCACCCTGTTTCAGTCGGAGACAAAATGAACGAGCGTATTATTTATTTGAATGGCGATTATCTTGCTGAAAGCGAGGCAAAATTACCTGTTCTTGATCGCGGTTTGCTATTTGCCGATGCGGTTTATGAAGGTTTTGGCATACTTGATGGGCAAATCGTTGATTTCATTTATCATATGCAGCGTCTTGAACGCTCGCTTGGTGAATTATCAATCCCGATGACATTCAGCATTGATGAAATGTTTGATGCCTTGATGGGGCTTATTAAAAAGAATAATGCGAAAGCCGGTTTTTTATATCTTCACGTCACGCGCGGTGCCGGTGATCGGGCATTCCATTACCATGATCAATATGTGCCAAATATCTTTGCCTTTACCCAAGGCGAGAAATTTGCCGCTGATGAGATGCCACCAGCAATCGAATTGCTGACCTATCCTGATTTGCGCTGGGCGCGACGCGACATTAAATCAACCAATCTCTTGGCGCAGGTCATGGCAAAACACGCCGCCAATCAGGCAGGTGCCTATGAGGCATTGATGGTTGATGCGAATGGGTTAGTTACCGAGGCCGGATCGTCCAGTTTTTTCTTTATTAAGGATAATGTGCTTCATGTCCGCCCGGTCAGCCAAGAAATTCTGCATGGTATAACCCGCCAGACAATGCTTCGCGTCGCGGAAGAGCGAGGTATTTCGATAATTGAGCGAACATATAGTTTGGATGAAGCTTTGGCCGCTGATGAGGCGCTGATTACCGCATCGTCAATCTATGTTCTTCCTGTTGGAAACATTGATGGCAATAAAATTGGTGATGGTAAGGCTGGCGCTTTCACGCTTGCGCTTCGTGAGGGGTATCTTGCCAAGGCGCGCGCTGAATTTTACACACCAAAGGCGTCGTAAATGATAGCGATGCTGCGCTAGGCGCTGGAATATCTGTGGGAGAGGGGTTTTGTTATGATGACAGCATCACCTGATCAGTCACTGCTGGCAAATACACCGCTGGCACAAACGCTGGCAGCCTTAAAAGAGCTTGCCGCAAAACCACTGGCATCGGCAACGGCAATGCCAAAAGATATGTATATATCCCCTAGTATTTTCCAGCTTGAAATTGAACGGCTGTTCCACGGTGAATGGATTTGTGCTGGACGCAGTGACGAAATTCCCAATAGTGG